>Ga0099364_10002524_pt1 | contig 29115 bp, 23 predicted proteins | sample TergutTh196P3_FD_73070 | JGI IMG/M metagenome (GOLD analysis project Ga0099364, IMG submission 73070) | Microcerotermes parvus P3 segment gut microbial communities from Pointe-Noire, Republic of the Congo - Th196 P3 | ecosystem: Host-associated > Arthropoda: Insects > Digestive system > Gut ...
AGAAAAGAATATGCCACTTAAGATATGACTTTGATGTTTCAGCCTGCCCATAGCCGTCTATACCCGCATCGGTAATAATCCTGACAACAGGACTATTTTCTATTACCGCAGCTTTAATATCAGTAATTCTGATTTTTGCGTTTTGCGGCGGTCTTGCAAGTTGTTGACTGACACCATCATATAGACCAAAGGAGTCTGCGCCTAAAAGACCTGCTCCCAATCCGCCTGCCGAGGCGGTTTTAATAAATTCTCTGCGATTACTTTCCATGTTTACATCTTTTTAAATTAGGAATGATTAAAATTAACAATAGAGTTATGTTTTTTGTTCATAACAAAATTATTTTTCATGACTTTAATTTTTCAACTATCTCTTTGCAGGCATCGGTGAAAATACCTACATCAACCGACCACGACAGATACTGTATTCCAGCATTGCGCCAAAGCGATGCCGCTTCAAAGGTATCGCAAAATACGCCTATTACTGCGCCTGCATTTTTAGCTCTTTCCGCAACTTTTTTAATTGTTTCAACCACAGTAGGGTGTGAAACCTGCCCAGGTACACCCAAGGACTGTGAAAGATCGTACGGACCTACAAAAAGGATGTCGAGACCTTCAACCGCAAGAATCTCATCAAGACTATTAATCACTTGGCTGCCTTCAACCTGTAAAATAACAAGCGTTTCGTTGGCACCTTCAAAATAGTCATCGCGCGGGATTGAAGAGTAGTTGGCTGCGCGAACAAAGCGACACATCCCTCTTTCGCCTTTTGGAAAAAATTTAGCGGCTTTTATCACTTCGCGAGCCTCTTCTGCCGATTTAATTTGGGGTACCTGTATACCTCTTGCGCCAACATCAAGTGCTTTACTTATAGCAGTGTCAGACGAATCATAAGTACGAACGATGGGCAGAATTTCGGCTATTTCAGCGCCACGAATCAAATTTTGCAAGTTGAAAAAATCCACCGGACCATGTTCCATATCGAGGATACAGAAATCGAATCCGGCATGACCTGCACATTCTACAAATGCGGCATCGCCCGTCTTCATGAAAGGTCCGTATACCGGTTCGCCTTTCAATAGTTTTTCTTTAAATGTTTTTAATGTGTTCATTTTAGTTTCTTGCTGAGTGTTATACGAAATGGTGGAGTCTTCAATAGAAGCATTCATCATGCCCCCTAAAGCAAGTCTACCAATTGAAGCTTGCTTAATAAAGTCTCTACGGCTATTATCTCCCGCCATTTGTTTTTTGTTTTTATTGATTTCTGTTTTCACGTATTTATAGTTTTTTATTGTTATTAAATTATTTGACTTGTTATGTTTTTAATAAAACATGTATGTTTTGTATAAGGGGTCTTCTAAAAATTAGTTTTTACCATTTTGATTTTTACAAAGAACAGAAGTCCGTTAAAAACACTTCGTAAAACCGCTTCAAAGTAAATTGATAAATTAAAAATAAACAAGACTTTCAACGAAAATCTATCTGCCATTTATCAGTATTTGACTGGTAAAAGATTCAATATTACAATCTGTTCGTATCGGCACATATTATAAACCGGATTTATCAGTCCGATAATCCCCCTGGCTCGTAAAAAGCCAATCTAACGAATGTAAAAATCTCCCATACTGTTGCAAGACGTGCTCAACCCGACAACGTATTTTGGATTTTATGTTATTATTATCCTTTTGTTCATCTGTAAGCGGTTTGTTCCTAAATGCACGTTCAATTATTTGCGGGGTCATTTCTTTGTCTTTCAGCATTTCATCTGTCGAATCGCCAACGTAGGTGCTGTCTGCGTAAAGTTCCTGTCCCTTATCTTCTTCTCGCAATAAGTATCCCAATTCCTGACTGTCGTGTACTGTGAAATCTATAACTTCATAAAAATCAATCCGTTTACTCGTGGTGTCTATTTTTGCGTGGTCTTTGTATCCATAAAACTTTTGTCCGTTTTTCTCTGTCCAGCGGGCATCAATATCTTTTTGGCGTTTTTTGTAAGGCTGCTCATTCCACAATGCGCTTGCCTCCACCCGATTTGATTTGTGCGTTTTTTTCCTTTGTATTGCGCTAGCGGGGTGTTTCTACAAAACCTGCATCTACTTTTTTTTCTTCATTTACCGCTTAACATATTATTGACTAATTTGATGCAAAAATAATAATTATATTCCTGAATTACAATGGCTTATTTTTTAGAAGTGTCCGGAATTTATAGGGGAAAGATAAAATTATTTATAAAACGAATAAAAAAACGGATCCCAATTAACATCGAATGGAATCTTGATTTCCTGTAATTCGTCCGACTGTTTAATACTGTTTTTTTTAATTCTGTTAGTTATCAGATGTAGTTAAATTGTCGACATTGCTGCCTGTAACATAGCACGTGCATACGCTACTTGATAAATTTCACCTGAAATTCCACCAAGGGGCCTTTTCATTGTATCTCCTGGCACATCATCACGGGAAAACCGTTGGGGATGCTCCGGAAAGATATATAAATTATACCCTATATTAAAATACTCTTTCATAATTGCAAACATATTATTCTGGCCAAGATCAACAAACACCTCATCATATACATTATAAGGCTCATAAGTAATCACATTGCGCCAATGTGAATGATTCATTTGATTGCCCATCATGCGCATAACTTCTACAGGATCTAATCCACTCTCCCTGCTGACACCAGGATCAAATGTCATACCATGGAACGGAGTTTTTGCAATATCAAGCAGCCTTTTCCATCCATCCATGCCTCTAATAATCTGAGGATTTCCCTTGCTGATGGCCATCGGCGGATCATTAGGATGAAGAGCCATTCGTACTCCTGCTTTTTCTGCCACCGGAATGACGGCATTTATAAAGTAAGTAACGTTATCCCATAATTGCTCTTCTGTGAATTTATCAATTCCATCTCTGGGTGAAAGATCCTTTACTCTGGTACCTTCTATGTGATTATAATAATCTTCCTCTAACCTTGCCCTAGGTACTTCTGTCATTTCGGCTTTGGGGTCTCCTATGACACGATGATAATCGACAGATAAAATACCCGATCCTCCTCTGCCTTCCTTATAAAAGTAAGCTTCAACATTTCTGTCAACGTACCAGTTCCATTCGACAACCGGAATTCCGACAGCTCCGGCAGCAACAAGTGATTGCTTAACCATTTCTATCTCCTCGTCCCTTCCCGGTTTTCCGTATATACAATTGTCAAATCCGCCAATCATCAGATTACATATGGTTAGCCCATATTCTCTGTATTGATTCTGCATTTGTCGTAGACTTTCAACTGTCCATGGCATCCGTGGACCTCCACTAATGGCGTAATCAATACCCATCTGTTTTTGGTCTATCATAACTCGTTCAGAATTGCGACTAATCCAGTAACAGAGCTTTGGCGTATCCGGTCCTTCAAGTACAGGCCATTGAACATCTTTCAGAATGGTTTGCTTGCAGTCTGCGCCGGAGCATCCGGTTAAAGCAGAAACAGATACTGCTGCCGCTGTAGCAGCAGCTACGCCGGCGCTCTTTTTAATAAAATCTCGTCTGTTGTTATTCATAATTTTGCTTTTAATAAAATTGTTAAATATAATTATTTTAAATCGCTCCGAAGATTATATCCCTTGGATCTTTGTTTTGTAACTTATTATCAGTGCTGAAAACTATCATATTTTCTGTTCAATAACATTCAATATAAACTTGGGTATAAAAATTGTTGTAAGTAACGCCGCCCAATGTTATCGTACACCTTACGTTATCTTGAGCCCATCCGTTTGGAAAGTTGCCATACCCCTTCACAAAAAAGTTGGCAGTGTTTCCGCTGGATTGGAAAAATAGCAAATGTCCATTATCTGACGACCATGAGTATGATGCGCCGGGTATATACGGTATGGAATATTCAAGGTAATCTCCACAACTGACATACGTGGGTCCATCAATCGCCAATGAACATGTAATAATGCTTTTAGAGGCAATTACCGTACTACTGCCTACTCGCGCCTCAAGCGCAGCGTTGCCGCCGGGTATCACTCCTGCTCTGATTAAGGTTACCGAATTACCGGTATTGGAGCCTACAAAAGAGAAAAGGCTGGGGTTGGAAATATGCCATGTTACATTTGACGGCGCATTGCTCAAGCTAAAAGAAGTGTTGGCATAACAGACCACACTGGGACCGGAAATTACGGCAGGGGTTCTTACGAAATAATATGCATAAACCGTAGTATCGTTAAAGTCTTTATATTCGTCAGGTACATTATCCGGATCATGTTCTACTAATGAAAGATCCCCCCATTTTGACCTGGCCAAACGATTGCCTATGTAAATTGCGGAATGCATAGGTCTCACTTCATTATAACGAGGTGTACCATTTGTAGGTGCAACAGAATAAAGCACTTTTGAATTATCAGGAGAACCTAAAATATATCCATAACTTTTATCATTAGTAGAAACATAAGCCCTTGGGTCAGTCATCCATACTTTGTCCGCGGTCGGATCTCCGTTCATATACCATGCAAAAGCGTGGCAGTTATATTTCCATGTTGCAGGTCCTACAACTATTGCTCCGGGATGATTCGTTACTACCCAAAGACTGTCTTCTGTTATTTGTGATGAATTTTTATCAGTACCTGTATATTTATACGTTCCCCAATTGGCAGTTGAGGTACCGGACGGGTTGCCTACGATAGTGCCATGCGGGGTCTTCACTTCAAAATAATAATATTGGGCAATGCCAATGTTAAAAATGCATATTGCAAAACTTAATGTTGTAATAATCTTTTTCATAATGTTACTGTTTGTATTTTTCATAAATATAATTTTCAATATATTCAGCCGTTTGCTGATCAAAACCATGAGGCGCCTGTATAAAACCCGACACAATATCCTTTTGTTCGGCGCTTTCAAATTCAAAATCGGGGTCGTTAATTACTATCTTGGCATAAAGTAAATATGTCGGCACATAATTAAGACCGCTAAAAATATCCGGATTATTGTTTTTTAATTCCTTATTCTCAAAACTCAACAAAACCAAAGTTTTCACCTGTTCTTCGTTTAAATTTTCTACAACAACATCTTGAGCCAAAATAAATTCCAAAACAAAAAAACCGTAAGAAAACAACCCTTTATCGATGTTTTGTAATGTCGGTATTTCATCGCCTATAACGGTATATTTTTCAATTAAAACGTTTATCAGATCGGGACGTTGAAAAAGTTCGCGATACCCGTTAAACAATTTTAGCAATGCATTAAACCCTGTTTGATAGTCGTTATAAAAAGATATTTCCGGCATACCCGGAAATTTGAGGCATGTTTCAAGCAAACCTTTGGTAGAAAGGATTTCCAAACAGGCATCGGGTATTTGTAAGGCTTTGTGGCGATCCGCAACACTGCCTAATTGCCGCCATCCTTCGGGAAATTCATATTTCTCCTCCGTACATACCCCTTCATTGCATACCGGGCATTCATCTATAATAGGGTCTTCAATATAGGGTTCTTCGGTATTGTCTTCTGTACACCCAAAGGGTATAATTAATAATATTAAAAATATCAACTTTTTCATAATCATGTTAAGAGAAAAAAAATAAAACATTTTCCATATTGTTGTCGGAAAATACAACAGTATATTAAACATCTTGATTGCAGTAAGCAAAAACGGTATTATTCTTTTCTTCATTTTTATAATACAGAACTATTACAAATACAAAGTTAAATAAAACAATTGTAAGTCATATAATATTTTTTCAAAAACAAAAGTTAAAAAATACAATGTTTTGCAATTATCTGATTATAATAATATTGCGATTGATAATAATTGTTAAACTCGATTTGTCGCTGTATGTGGCAGTACTCAAAGATACAAAATATTTATATAATTCATAATATCATGATAAAAATCTCAAAACTGCATAGAGTAAAGGCTTCCGCATCAAGAAATAAAATTAAATACATTTATCGCGTGTGGAAAACAGAGAAAAAATAGAAATATTAGAATATTTCGTAAATTTGCATCATATTTAAATAAAGAATGACAATAACAATAGTTGGAACAGGTCTTATAGGCGGCTCGCTTGCCGTTGACCTCAGAAAAAGACAATTTGCAAGTAAAATAATTGGCGTTGAATCCAACCTCCGCCACCGTAACATTGCAGAACTTACCGGACTGGTTGATGAAACCGACACTCTTGACAATGCCGTTGAAAAAAGCGACCTTATAATCCTGTCAACGCCCGTAAACACTAATAGCAAGATACTTCCGCAAATTCTAGACCAAATAAAAAACACCTCAAAAGTTGTTACCGATATGGGTTCAACCAAGTCGGGAGTTGCAAAAGCCTCCGAAAAGCATCAGGGGCGAGGGCGGTTTGTTGCCGCGCACCCCATGGCGGGAACGGAATATTCCGGTCCGCTGGCGGCAATAGGAAAGCTGTTCGACTACAAGAACGTAATAATCTGCGACAGGGAACTGAGCGACAAAGACGCCCTCGATACGGTCGAAAACATGTTCAACATACTCAACATGAAAAGAGTATATATGAACTCCTACGAACACGACATCAGTGTGGCATACGTGTCGCACATCTCGCACATAACATCTTTTTCGCTGGCTCTCAGCGTACTTGAAAAAGAGCGCGAAGAGGAAAACATTTTGACGCTTGCCGGCGGAGGATTTGAAAGCACCGTTCGTCTTGCAAAAAGCAGCGGCGACACTTGGGCGCCCATATTTCTCGAAAACTCAAGCCGCATCGTGGAAGTGATGGATACATACATCGAAAAAATGAACATTTTTAAAAAGATGATAAGCGAAAAAGACATAGATGGTCTTAAAAATATCATGGAAGAAGCAAATAAAATAAGAAAAATACTGCATTAAAATGACAACAAAAACGAACATCAATTCCGACATTAAAGATTGGAAAGGCTACGCCGGACGACCATATGTAATTTCAGGTCCGTGCAGCGCCGAAAGCGAAGAACAGGTAATGGAAACGGCTCGGCAATTAGCCGCATTAAACAAAATCAGCATGTTCAGAGCGGGCGTATGGAAACCCCGAACGCACCCCGACACATTCGAAGGCGTAGGCTCCGAAGGGCTGAAATGGCTGCGACAAGTGAAACAAGAAACAGGCTTATTGGTTGGAATAGAAGTTGCCAATGAGCGCCATGTTTACGAAGCGCTTAAATACGGCATTGACATGCTGTGGATTGGAGCGCGCACCACGGTCAATCCATTCGCCGTGCAAGACATATCAAATGCGCTTGAGGGAGTGGACGTTATGGTTTTGATAAAAAACCCCATCAACCCCGATATTGACCTGTGGATTGGAGCATTTGAGCGAATTGCCCGAGCAGGAATAACACGCCTCGGCGCAATACACAGAGGTTTTTCGGCATTTGAAAAAACAATTTACCGAAATCAGCCCAACTGGCAACTGCCCATTGAACTCAGAAGAAGAATACCCGACTTGCCCATAATCTGCGACCCAAGTCACATAGGAGGCGCGCGAACCTATATCCACGAAATATCGCAAAAAGCGCTCGACCTCAATTTTGACGGACTTATAATAGAAACGCACATAGACCCGGCAAATGCCCTCAGCGATTCGGGGCAGCAAATAACGCCCAACGACCTTAACGAACTGTTAAGCAGACTAATATTGAGAAATCCCGACCCTGACGATCCGCGACTTCTTGACCTGCTTGGCGAACTGAGGCAGCAGATTGACGTTTTCGACGAAGACCTTTTAGGCCTGTTGGAAAAGAGAATGAAAGTAGCCGAAAAGATTGGTCGCTACAAAAAAGAGAACAATATCACCATTCTGCAAAGCCTCCGCTGGGACGAAATTATTAAACGCGCCATAAACAAAGGTGCCGCAAAAGGGCTTAGCGCCGAAGTGATTGACGGAATTTTTAAAGCCATTCACCAGGAATCCATCAACATTCAGATGAAAGTGATGAATGAAACGTAAAAAATAATAAAACCCTTCAGAACCTGTTTAAATTTTAATACCTAAAAAATATATTAAATTTTGCATCTTAAAACATTAAAAATTCCATGTTTGATAATGAAAACTTACCCAAATCACATCATGTTTAATAAAGATTTATGTGTTACTTTGCAAAAAATTTTAAAATTCCTTTTTAGGTTTAGGAATTGTGAATTATGGTGAGTTTTCGTATACTAAAAGATAAGGCTGCCGGCGGGTTGATGTTTTTTCTCACCGTTGCGGCTTTGTTGTTGGTTGTGGTTATGGGGATTGGACTTTTTCTTAAGTCGGCGCCCATATTCGAAACCTATTCGTTGAAAGAGTTGCTGTTATCGTCAAACTGGCGACCGCTCAGAGGCGAATTTGGTTTTATGCCCTTCCTTATGGGAACGCTGTGGGTTACGGCATTAGCTATTATTCTGTCGTTTCCGGTCGCTTTGCTTACCGCAGTTTTTCTTACGGAATACAGCGATGCAAGGGTGAAAAAATACGTGTTTCCCGCGCTCGATATTCTTGCGGGGATACCTTCGGTTATCTACGGCGTGTGGGGCGTGATACTGATTGTCCCATGGATTTCCGAAAAACTTGCGGTACATTTTGTCGAGTTTTCAACCGGATATACCATACTTGCTGGCGGCATCGTGCTTGGCGTGATGATACTGCCGCTGCTTACAAGTCTGTTTATCGAGTTGTTTACATCGGTTCCCATGCAGTTGCGCGAAGTATCCATGTCGTTGGGAGCCACCAAATGGCAAACCATCAAAAAAGTGGTATTGCGCAAGACGCTTCCGGGTATTTTGGCGGCGGTCATTCTTGCCATATCGCGGGCATTTGGCGAAACCATCGCCGTGTTGATGGTGTGCGGCAACCTGCCCCAAATTCCGCGCTCGCTGTTCGACTCCGCCTATCCGCTGCCTGCGCTGATTGCCAACAACTACGGCGAGATGCTTTCGCTGCCGCTCTACGAAGCCGCGCTTATGTTTGCAGCGTTGATACTTTTTGTCGTCATTCTAATGTTTAACCTTGTATCGCGGGCTGTATTGTACCGGATAGAGAAAAAGTTTGTCTGATGTATATGAAAATAAAATTTATTGAAGAGAAAATATTTAAGGTACTGATGTATATCGCCACGCTGACCGTAGTCGGTTTGGTGTTGAGCATCATTTTTACGATTATCCGAAGGGGCTGGGGTGCAATAAGTTTGGATATGATTACCAAACTTCCGGGCGGAGGGTTTTACATCGGTAAGGAAGGCGGATTTCTCAACGCTATCATGGGTTCGCTCTACATTGTGGGGGCTTCGGCGGCGCTGGGATTGTTGATTAGCATACCGGTCGTGTTTTATCTAAACGTCTATCTCTCAAAGAAATCGAGATTGGCTTATGCGGCGCGGCTTGCCTACGATGTATTGTTTGGCATTCCGTCAATCGTTTACGGGGCGTTTGGCTTTACCATCATGATTTATTTCGGGTTGCGCACCTCGTTGTTGGGCGGTATTATCGTGGTAACGCTGTTGATTATCCCCATTTTCATTCGTTCGATGGACGAGGCGGCGAGGCAGTTTCCGCGCGATATACTCGATGCGGCATACTCGCTGGGAGCCACCCGATGGGAAACAGTCCGCGTGGTTTTGAGGCAGATAGCGCCGGGCATAGCCACGGCAACGCTCCTCTCGACCGGACGCGCAATAGGAGACGCCGCGTGTGTCATGTTCACGGCAGGATATACCGACAGTATTCCATCGTCTCTTTCGCAACCTGCCGCAACGCTGCCGTTGGCGGTGTTTTTTCAGATGAGCAGTCCCATAAGGGAAGTGCAGGAAAGAGCATACGCCGCCGCGCTCGTGCTGACGCTTATTGTGCTTGTGCTCAGCATTTCAGGAAGAATTATTACAAGTCGTTTTTCAAAAAACAAATTGCAATGAATTTAATAAAAAAGATTTTTCGTCCCGATTATAAATTTGTCAGGCAAGCCGAAGATGCAAAATTAAAAGTGCAAAATCTCAATGTCCACATCAAGGACAACCATATATTGAAAAATGTCAATCTTACGCTTCCCGACAGGAAAATTACCTGCATCATCGGACCTTCGGGCTGCGGCAAAACAACGCTGCTGAAAACGATGAACCGCCTGATTGACATGGTTGAAGGGGCGCGTATAGACGGAAAGGTTATCCTTGGCGGTGAAGATATTGTAGGGAGCGGCGAAAAAATTATTCATCAGCGCCGCAGAATCGGGCTTGTGTCGCAAAAACCGTGTCCACTGCCAATGTCTATTTTCAACAACATAGCCTACGGATGCCGCATTCACGGAATACGCAACCGCCGCAAACTCAAAATGATAGTGAAACATTATCTGGAGGCGGTCGGACTGTGGAACGAGGTGAACGACAGACTGAATACGCCTGCATCGCAACTTTCGATGGGGCAGCAACAGCGGTTGTGTCTTGCGCGAAGCCTCGCCGTTGAGCCGCAGTTTATCCTTGCCGACGAAGCCACAAGTTCGTTAGACCCGCTGTCAAGCAAGAATGTTGAGGAGTTGTTTGTCAAACTCAAACAGAATTATTCCATCATCATGGTAACGCACACGCTGCAACAGGCGCAGCGCATCGCCGATTACGCCATATTCATGTATCTTGGCGAGGTGATAGAAGCGGGAACGGCTGAACAGGTTTTCAAAAATCCGCAGCACAAACTGACAAAAGAGTATCTTTCGGGAGCGTTTAATTAGTTTAGAGCGTAGGTATTAGATATTAGAGTGTTATGTCACCTCAGCTCTGCCGGTAGCTTAACAGGTTAACACAGCTCACGCGCCGTCAGTCACATTGCAACTGCCGTCATATATAATAGTAAGCACAAAAATCATGCCAAAGGGAACTCCTTGCGCCAAAAAGTGGAACAAATTTAATGTGTTAACCATGGAATTTATTACCTACTGAACTCCAAAATTCATCCATTTCTGCAACAAACTTCCAACTTTTTCAGTTGTCCTATTTCTTCATTGGTTATGAAGTATGGGTTCACGTTTAGATTTTTTTTAATCCGAAACAAACCGTAACTTATATTCAAAGCTCGCCCAACATACCTAATCCCGCTGCCGTTTAGGGTCATCTCAATTATCGTAGCTCTCTCGCCAGGTTACAAGCATTATATCTGTCAGAAAATTTTTGTTAAAATCTCAAAAAAATGCAACATTTTTGAAATTATTTTGTACAAATGAGACGTAAGTAAATAAAATGTAGTAATTTTGATTAACAATAAATATGATGCTAAAAAGAATATTTTTTATAGGACTTTTATTTCCCGTCGGTTTTCTGTATGCACAGACAGACTTTAGATCGGGATATGTGATTACCAATTCTAACGATACCTTGTACGGCGAAATAGACTATCGTGGGGATATGTTGATGGGACAAATTTGTACGTTTAAGACTAACGAGAATGATATTGTAGAATACACACCGTATGATATTGCAGCATACAGGTTTCACGACAGTAAATATTTTGTGTCAAGAGAAGTTGCGGGTAGAAAAGCATTTCTCGAATATCTGATTAAAGGGCAAGCAAATATTTATTATATGCGGGATAAAACAGGCGATCGTTATTTTATAGATAAGGAAGATATGCCATTGAGTGAAATGCCCTATGAGAAAGGTATACGTGAAATAGATGGGAAACAGTATGTCTTCGCAACTAAAACCCATTTGGGAATATTGAATTATTACATGCAAGATGCCCCTGATATACAAACGCAGATTAAAAAAGTGGATAAACTTGAGCACAACAATCTAATTAAATTAGCGGAAAACTATCATTATGCTGTTTGTTTGGATGGTTCGTCATGTATCGTTTTTGAGAAAAAACAACCATTTACCAAAGTGTCCATGTATGCTGTAGGCGGAATGGTGTATTATGAGACAGGCGTTTCGTCCTTTACAAGTGGTATTTTATTGGATCTTTGGATGCCTCGCGCAAATGAGAAGATATATTTTAGGACAGGTTTGTTATACTTGCAATACACAATCAAAAATCTAAATACTATACGTTCAAGTTCCATATATAAAATCCCTTTCATGGTAGAATATATTTACCCCAAAACGACTATAATAAAACCTAAAATTGCTTATGGTCCAATTTTTCACTTAAACTACAGTAATAAACAGTCTGGAATGGGAACTTCATTTATGGCAGGTATAAATATAAGGTTAAATGACTCAATGAGCCTTACATTAGAATACAATGCCGATCTTGGTTCTAAAACTCTATTTCTTCCTATCCCTATTCCCAAACAATTTTTATCAAATTCTTTTTTGAGCGGTTTTCGTTTTGAATTTTGACTTGCTTTTTGCTTGTCCTAAGTCAATACAGGGTATAAAAACAAGTACATTTATGGCGTGTTTGGGTTGTGCTTTTGAGCGGAGGTAATTGTTCACCTTTTTCTTTTATCTTTATCCTGCCGAGTATTTAGATTTCTTCATAAGCAAGCAAGATACTACTTTTCTTGATACCACAGGTATTTCAGATAATATCAAAGAAATAGCAATAACAGGAAGACACTATAATGTTCCGGAAGAAAATTTGGAAGATTATTGGCGTTTCCGCGATTTCATTTTTTATAAAAAAATAGGAGAAGAATTGGAAGGGCTTTCTCCGGGGCAGGCATACTTAAATAGAAGAAAAGATATGTTTAGCTTTAAAGGTTACCTTAATAAATAATATTGCCGACTAATTTATATTTGTTTTGCGTAATTTTATGGCGTTTGTTTAACAAAGAAAATATTAAATCCTTATTATTTGATTTTCTTAATTTTTTTGAAGAAAATACCGAATATAAAATAATTTATGAGGAAGGCGGTCAGCAGGTGGACTTGACTAAAATAAGTGAAATGCTAAAGGCAAAACTAATTATCGAAAATGGATAGATACAAAGATTTAGTAAAGAAATAGACAAGTAAGAAAGATGTGATATGTATAGAATGGAAGGCATAATTTAAATTTTATATGCACAGATTTACATAAAATTCTTAACTCGTAACTTATTTATGTTATGAAAATGTTATATTTTTGCAAAAAAACAGATTATGGAAACAACTGTTACCAAAAAATAAACGGCATTTCGTTTTGAAACCGATGTGCTATTCTAATGGACATTTTGGGATGATTTGTTTTTCAACTAAAAAGATAGTAAAATAACATCAAATATGCAGCCTTTTTGAAACTTTTCTTATCCGGAACTCAAGCTTACAAAGCAATAAGTATCGATTCCTTATGCTTTACGATTTCAACATCAATGCCGTAAACCTCTCTCACATTTTGTTGGTTGATAACGTCTTCCGGAGCGCCGCCGGCAACAATCCTGCCCTTGCTCAAAAGCAGTACCGACAGCGAAAATCGGGCGGCAAGACTTAAATCGTGAATTGCCATAATTGCCGTAATCCCCCTGTTTTTGACTATACCGGAAAGCAGCGACAGTGCTTCAACCTGATGTCTGAGGTCGAGATTATTGGTGGGTTCGTCCAACAGAAGCACCTGCGGTTCCTGCACCAATGCCCGTGCAATCTTTATTTTTTGCTGTTCGCCGCCGCTGAGTTGCGAAAATTGCTTCTTCACAAACGCCTGAAGATGAAAATCTTCAATAACCCTGTCAATCGCCTCACGGTCGGAACTTTTAAGTTTCCAGTTGATATACGGGCAACGCCCCAGTTCAAGTATCTCATATACGGTTGACGTATTATTGTTGTTGGTGTATTGCGGCACATAACTGACAAGCCTTGCCAACTCACGGGAAGCAAAAGAATTGACGTTCCTGCCGTCAATCAGTATTTCCCCCCGCTTAACTCTGAGGATTCTGTTGATGCACTTGATAAGCGTACTTTTCCCCGAACCGTTCGGTCCCAGAATGCCCACAAAATCGTTGTCGCCAACCGTGAAGCAAACATCATGGAGTACTTGTACTCCGCTATAATCGAAAAATATGTTATTAACAGAAATTGTCATTTTCAACTTTCAATTTTCAATTTTCAATTGATTCATTCGATTCTTGTTTTCTTTTTGAGCAGCAGCCACAAAAATAATGGAACGCCTATAAAAGATGTTACGATGCCGACCGGAATTTCAACCGGACTTATTATTGTACGACCTACCGTATCGGCGGTCAGGAGCAGCAAAGCCCCGATGATTGCCGACAGCGGTATGAGAAAACGATGGTCGTTGCCGGTCAGCAACCTTGCAATGTGCGGGGCAACCAGACAAATAAAGCCGATGATGCCCGTAAAACATATAATTATAGCGGCGACAGCCGTAGAAAGCACCATCATCATCACTCTCAGCCGGCGCGGATTAACCCCCAGACTTACAGCCATTTCATCGCCATCGGACAGGGCGTTTAAGCCCCATGACTGTTTGACGATTACCGGAATGCAAACCAGCAAAACGATACTCACAATCAATATATTCTGATAGTTTGCAATGGCTAAGTTGCCGAACATCCAGTGAACCACGCCCCGAAGTTGATTATCGGCGGCAATATATTGAAGCAGCGATGTAAACGCCGAAAAAAAGTACATGATGGCAATTCCCGCCAAAATGATAGTACCCGCGTGAACACCCTTGAACAGCGCTATGCCGTAGACCATGAATGCCGCAAGTATTGCAAACAGGAACGAGTTGGTAACCACAAGCCAGTCGGCGCCGCCTATTACTCCGGCATTCAATACGATAGCCAAAGCCGCTCCGAAACTTGCGGCAGACGAAACGCCTATGGTAAAAGGACTTACCAATGGATTGCGTAAAATTCCCTGCATCGCCGAGCCTGAAACCGCAAATCCGATACCACCGACAACCGCCATCAAAATGCGCGGAAATCGTAACTCAACAAGCACGGTGCGAGCAAATTCAGATACTTCCATTTCCAAAAAAGGAAAAAGAGAAGCCACGATAACACGAACAACATCTTTTATATTTACCGAAGCCGTGCCGACAGAAGCAGACCATATCACAACAACAAACAATAATATGGACGTGATGATAAAAAGACTTGTTTTTTTTACCGTATTTCTTTTTGCAAATATCATCAGTTTAATACGTTAAGCGTGAATACAAAATTTTCGTAAGAAGCAACATCGTAGTATTTCCTCAGCCAGTATGCGTGTATGGAGTCGGGATTGACGGAAGCAAACCGTTCAGGGTAACACCATTTTCCGAAATACAGACTGCCAATCATTGAGCGTGGACTGGAGCTCAGTTCGGACGAAATCAGATATACCTGTCCGTTTTTAACGGCGTCAAGTTGATTCCACCCTGCCCTGTTTACTAACCCTTCGTGCATTTCGACAGTGATGGTATCGGCGGCAACTATTTTTATGATAATATCCGGATTTTCCTCAAGAAGCCATTCCGTTGAAATTCTGGGATATGGGAGCATTAATTTTGCCGCAATATTGGTTGCGTTAATCAATTCGAGCATTTCGTCACAGCCTGTTCCTGCGCCCATTGCGGCAAAGTCGCTGCTGAACTCGATGTACACTCTTTTTTTGACGTCAATGTCGGCTGTCGCATCTTTAATCATATTGACGAGCCGGTCGAAATCATTAACGATGGTATCGGCAATATTTTCCTTACCGACAAACGAGGCAAGCAAATAAGTATCAGAATGATATTCAGACATATAATAACAATTTACCCGTTCAACGGAAATATGAAAAGGGTTGAGTTTATCTTCAAAACCGACTGCGGGCCAATTTTGATATGCCACTATAATATCGGGTTTCAGGCTAACAATCGCCTCAATATTCGGATTTTGCCAATTACCTATCGAAGTCCATCGGCTGTTATCAATGAATGATTTGGCTGTCATATCGTTAATGCCGACTATATGTTCAGCCGCTCCCAATCCGACCAACATTTCAAGCGCATTTGAATTGGTAACAATCAGGCGTTTTGCTGCGTTCTGTTCATCTCCTCCGGCATTTGCACGTTGCCCCTGACGGCACCCCGACAACAGCAAGCCGATAACTAAACTGTATAATATAATGCTCTTGTAATTGGTTTTCATTTTTGATTTAAATTTTGCAATATTACTAATTTTTTGAAACGTATTACTGTTTTCGTAAAAAAATATATAAAATTAAGCGCTTTTATTCATAACTAATTTTCTGTATCATTGTTTTTCCTTGCGGATAAATTCTTAAATCTTTGTGAAAAAAATCATTTTTTATTGCACAATAAAATAATATTATGTTATCTTTGCAACGTGGGAGTTAGTTTCTGCACCAGTCCGGCGGGGGGGTGAAATCACAAATACGCAATATAAAGGGGCTATTTATTAGCCTCTTTTTATTTTTTCCAAAGTGATTTAAGCAGTCCGTTTTTGTCTATGCAGTAAATATCCGGCAATATGTTTGTTTGTCCTTTCAAAAATCTACCTGCTTCCCTTTTTATTGCACTATGCAGTAAAAGAAATTTACTCTTGTCTGTGAAATAAAATATTGCGTTACCGGCTTTTCGTGCGTCTAATAAATATTTTCTTATCGTAGCTACATTTGCCCTGTCAATATATTTAATGTCCCATGTTTTGTTATCAAAAAACACATCGGGGCTTTTCTTTTCTCCTTCCGGTAAAAATTCGACTTGTTTGCCGTTATATTTTGCAAGCATTTTCCCTACGGTCTTTTCAGCATCGCCGCCACTGCCTGTTGTAGAAAACCGATGTTCTTTGTGATAGACATTAAACCCGCCGCTAAACTCGTCAAAATAAGCCTTTTCCCACTCGTTGCCATACGAGTTGTATTTCGCTCTTGCTTCTTTGATGTATTCAGTTCTATCGCTCAACGTTTATTTCGGTTACAGAATTACCTGCAAATATAAATACTTTTAGTGGTTAACGTATAGTGATTAATGGTTAGTAATCATCATAACACATTAACCACTTATCATTAACAATTAACCATTAATCGCTAACCACTAACCACTGAGCCACTAACCACTATAAAATTAACCCCACGCCTCCGGCACCGTCAGTCACAGTGCAACTGCCGTCACATATAATGTACCACAAAAATCGTGCCAAATGGAATGTCTTTGCGACAAAAAAGTAAAAAGAAGCGCCCCCGCAGGAGCGCTTCAATTTAACTCAACTCTGTCAACTTCTTCGAAGTCTGACAGGTTACGCCATGCGTGAAATTATCTTTTCCGTTTATGCTCCATGCCTTTGCCAAATGAGCGCAAGCTATTTCTGCTCATTTCTCTTTTGGGCGATGCGATGCCTGCATTAGTGCGTTTTGGCGTTTGAAGGGCGCTTTTTGAATCTAAATTGTATGTGAACGTTTCGGTATATTCCCATTCGTCTTCATACCATTTATCCTCATCTTCATCGTACCAACTCTCACGTCTTGTTGCATCGCGCGAAATAGGAAACCCGGCTTCATTGTATTTGTATTCATACTCGGTTTCTTCATCACCATCATCATCAACCCATTTAACGGTTTTTACATTGTTATGAACGCCATAATAAAAAACATATTCCCAATAGACAAAAAACCATTGCGGGGTATTGCAGTTATAAAATGGAGCATTCTTATCATCGTATGTGAGGATTGCTGTCCATGTGCGTGAATCATATTCTCCATACCACTCTGCTTCCCGCTCAGCCACTACTTTGGTCAGATTTTTACCTTGATATTCAAAGGTATAAAAATCTTTCACATAATCGCCATCATCATAAACAGCCTCTTCCGTCAATTTTACAAGAAGCCCTTGAGCGTTAACTTCCAATGTTACGCTATCTTCTTCGTCCATCCATGGCTCATTAACGGTTATAATGTTGCCGACCTTGGTAAACGTTGTAATATCGCCATCGCTATCTGTAAACGAAATCAAATCTCCGGCGCTGTTATATTTCAATGTAGATATCCAAGTCGTTTCGCCGCCGCCCCATTCTTCATATCGAATAATTTTTGTAATACGATTTTGGGCGTCATACTCATGCTTGAGACTTTCAGATCCCCAGTCGCCTTCAGAGTATATTTCCGTTACCAAATAGACGTCATCGCCGTTGCCGCCACCGTTTCCATTGCCATTACCATTACCGTTACCATTGCCATTTCCGCTGCCGTCAACATTCCACTTGGCATAGAGCGTAATATCCGAAGTTACCAAGTCGGTATCAAACCTCCATTTGTCGGTAAACTCGGCTTCTTTATACCACGCATCAAATATGAATCCGCTACGTGTAGGGTCGTCCGGCTTCGCCACCTTTCGACTCTCCTTTATGGTTTGCGAAGCAACTTCGCTACCGCCGTTACTGTTGAAAGTAACGGTGAACACCCCATCTTTTTTGCAGGAAGTTAAAACTGCCGCGAATAACGCGGTAGTCACAATGAAGGATAAAAACCTTTCATTCATTACCTTACTTAATCTACTAAACTGTGTCATCTCTTTATCCCTTATTCGTGTCGGGCGCAACTTTTAAATTAGTATTATAAAAATTAAAAAATAAATTATTCCAAAACAAAGAACTTACCGTGAGGCAGTTAAAACCGCCTGCCGAGATTAATGCCAATTCGATAATATCCCTCCAAATCATATATATTAAGATTTGTTCCGCCTCCCGCATATATTTCTGCCGTATAATTCATTGAGTTTATAAACTTCAGCCCCAAGCCCAGCCCCAAACAGAATGAGGTTCGATTATCAAACCCTATAACTGCCGCATTAGACTCAACAAAAAAGAGTTGAGGTCGTTTCAGTTCGTAGTGATATGCCAAATTGTGCCTGCGGTTGAAATAGAAACGGCAGTAGGATATTAAGTGGTAATTGTGCATGTAAATTTGGGGCGGATAATCTATTTCGGGGTCTGAGCCTACCGTAAAATCGAGGGGCAAAGTAACTCCCGCCGACACTCCGAATCCTAAATAATCGGATATTACCCCGAGACGTTCCGCCGATTTCACTCTCTCATAATGTATTTCGGGCGCAAATACCAATGAGGTTAATAAGTTCAATTTCAGTTCATTTGCGGTTTTTATTCTTGCCTGCGAAAAGGCAACCGATTCAACCAAGCAAAAAATCATTAAAAAAAACAGGGTTTTCTTCATTCAAAAATTATCTATTAAGGTTATGTTCATAAATGTTTAAATTCTAACAATAAAAAAAGCGCGAAACTTAACCGTTTCTCGCTATCTGTGGTATTTCCCGTAACCATTGTGAACTAAGAACCATGTCAAGTCCACGCTGCGCACGTGAACACTTGACTTTCTCCTTTGTTCACTATCTTCTAATCGGGAAATTTTCAAATAGCAAAGAATAAAGCAAGATGCTTTTTTATGTCTTATTTTATATCATACGCAATAAAAATTCGTTTATAATTATGCGGTAAATATAGAAATAATTTTAAAAAACAATTATTTCATAATAAAAAGATTAAACCGAAATTCTGCATTGGAATATGTCCGTAATAATAAATTTCTGTAAATCAATAGTTTTATAATATGCAGCGTTAATAAAAAAATTACAATTTCTTTATTTCTATATCCGATGAATAAACTTTCGTGTAAATTTCAAAAAAAATATCTAATTTTATGGCATGAAAAAAATAAAATACTTTTTGCTGTTTCTGTTTCTTACCACATTGCTACAAGCTCAACAGGATATTAAACCTGTTTACAAAAACACAGTAAAAACAACTTTTTTATCTTATATCACCGGCTCTTCCAAACTGACATACGAAAGAGCCATATTTCCCGGACAATCATTTGAAATTACCGGAGGAATTATCGGAGTTGGTTACGACAAACTGAAAATTAATTCCAAAGGGGGATTGTTCCGAGCAGCCTACAAATTTATGTTTTCGCAATCGCTAAATGGTTCATATATCAAGCCTGAATACGCTTTTTCTGCATTTTACTTCGATTCAAAAAATGCTGAAAAAACCCATTCCAACATGCAAACCATTATGTGCAACATCGGGTATCAGCAGATTATAAAAAGATTTGTATCAGAAGGTTTTCTTGGAGCCGGAGTAGGTTGGGGAAATCATACGGAATTGAACTACCACCACGGATATATTGATTGTTACGGATTGCTAACTTTATCATTCGGCATGAGGGTAGGTTTCGCTTTCTAACTAATTGCCACCCGCGGATATTCTGTCAAATAAATTTTCTATTTTTGCCGATGAAATAAAAATACAATTCTATGGCTGACGACAATAAGATAATTTTTTCAATGTACAGGGTGGGAAAAATATTTCCTCCACACCGGCAGGTGCTTAAAGATATTTCATTATCGTTTTTTCTTGGAGCTAAAATAGGGATTATCGGTCTTAACGGATCGGGAAAATCAACCCTGTTGAAAATTATCGCAGGAAAAGAAAAAGAATTTCAGGGCGAAGTAACTATCTTGCCGGAATATACGGTGGGGCATCTTCCTCAAGATCCTTTGATTGACGAAAACCGCACCGTGAGGGAAATAGTTGAAGAAGGGGTTAAAGAGACGGTTGAGATTGTTCAGGAATATGAAAAGATAAACCTCAGCTTCGGAGAGCCTGAAGTTTACGAAAATCCCGAAAAGATGCAGCAACTGATGGACAGGCAGGCTGTGTTGCAGGAAAAGATAGATTACCTTGACGGGTGGAACATCGAACATAAGCTCGACCGCGCAATGGACGCGCTCAGATGTCCCGAAGGCGGCGTTTCCGTAAAAACATTGTCGGGAGGCGAAAGAAGAAGGGTGGCTCTATGCCGGCTCCTTTTGCAACAGCCCGACATTTTGCTTCTCGATGAGCCTACAAACCACCTTGACGCCGAGTCGGTGCAATGGCTCGAAATAACTCTTAAACAGTATCATGGCACGGTGATTTGCATTACTCACGACAGATATTTTCTTGATAACGTAGCGGGCTGGATACTTGAATTAGACAGAGGCGAAGGTATTCCGTGGAAAGGAAATTACTCCTCGTGGCTTGAGCAAAAGGCAAAACGGCTGGAGGTTGAAGAAAAAGGCAACGTAAAACGGAGAAAAATGCTTGAGCGGGAGCTTGAGTGGGTAAGAATGTCGCCGAAAGCCCGTCATGCAAAATCGAAAGCGCGGCTTGGCGCTTACGAAAACCTCTTGAATCAAGATGTAAAACAGAAAGAAGAAAAACTCGAAATATTTATTCCAAACGGTCCTCGATTGGGTGATAAAGTGATTGAAGCGCAGGCAGTAACAAAAGCGTTTGACGACAAACTACTGTTTGAAAATCTCGATTTCAGCCTTCCGCCCAACGGAATAGTCGGCGTTATAGGCGCTAACGGAGCGGGAAAAACTACGCTTTTCAGAATGATAATGGAGCAGGAAAAAGCGACAGGCGGAACGTTCAGCATAGGAGAAACCGTGGCGTTGGGGTATGTTGATCAGGCGCATGAAGCGATTGATCCGTTAAAAACAGTGTATGAGGTTATTTCGGGCGGACAGCAGGATATTATGGTAGGCTCCAGACTTGTAAACGCCAGAGCGTATGTTGCGCGGTTCAATTTCACGGGAGCCGATCAGGAGAAGAAATGCGGAGTATTGTCGGGCGGCGAACGAAACAGGCTTCATCTTGCGCTTACGTTAAAATCGGGGGCAAACGTTCTGTTGCTCGATGAGCCGACAAACGACATTGACGTAAACACTCTCAGAGCGCTTGAAGAGGGTTTGGAAAACTTTGCAGGCTGCGCGGTAATAATATCGCACGACAGATGGTTTTTAGACAGGGTTGCAACGCACATTCTTGCTTTTGAGGGCGATTCGAAAGTTGTCTGGTTTGAGGGAACATACACGGATTATGAAGAAAACTATAAAAGAAGAACCGCCGATACTACTCCCGTGAGGATAAAGTATAAGAAGTTGACGTAGTATTCCAACTCATTGATTAAGTAATTGGAAAACGTGCTGGTCAATATATCCTGCCGGCGTTTTTACCCACTCTTTTTTAACCCCTATCTGTATAAATCCAAGTTTACCAAATAGTTGCATGCTCTCTTGATTATCAGACAAAATGTGGCAATAAAGCTGATGAAGTTGAAGTTTTTTAAAACAGTAATCAATAACACATGTTAACGACATGGAAGCAAGTCCTTTACGTCTGTATTTATCTTCCGCTATCAAAATTCCGATTCCCGCTCTAAGGTGGTAAGGATCAAAGTCGTAAATATCAATTGAGCCTATTGAAACGTTGTCAGGTATATAATCAATCATCAACCTTAGCTGGTTTGTTTCATAGATGCTCTTATGCGAATGTTCAACATACCTTTTTAATGTATATTTAGAAAAAGGACTTATTGTATTGCTTAATGTCCAGTATGATACGTTGTTTTCCCATTTATACAGGAGTTCCAGGTCTTCCGGCTCAAACGCTCTTAGTTTTATATTTTTGTAAATCATAATACAACAATGTTATGTCAAAAAAAAGTTTTATAGCATATTACCGCCTTGTCCTCGTAACTCTTTTTACAAAAGTATCTTCGGGGTATCCTCTTCTTAACAATTCAATCCTCCATAGATCTGCTTCCTCTATGGTTTCAAATACTCCGGTGGTATATCTGTAAAAATAATCGGCGGGATTATAAATAACTCTCAGATCATCAATATATTTAAAATAGCTTACATCAACAGGATTATAAAGAGCCATAACCTGAACGGTATAGTACAGTACATCATCTTCATCGAAATCATCTCCTTCTGTAATATCGCTTACATTTACGTTAACAACCATCAGAAATGACTCAATAGACTCAACCACAGGAATATTCTGTAAGTCAAGCGCTTCATATTCTACAGTATCCGGCATTGGTCTGGACGGATCCGGAATGAGGCTTACGTCTATGGTAATTACGGATCTTGGATGTGTCGGCAAAAGCACCGTATCAACGGTTTGGCTGAAATAGTAAGAGCTTGCGTAGGTAATGGTATATTTGCCAGATGGCACGATGAATCTGTATCGTCCGGTAAATCTGTTCGGATAGCCCACATCTACAGTGTCGCCTGTTTCGCTGTTGACAAGATGGATAAAATAATTTCTGTCAAAAGGAACTATTGTGTCGCTGAGACTGTAAATGCCGTTTATTTCAAATGTTCGCAAACTTCCGGTTTCACTGAACTCCAGATACATGATTTCGCGTTTTTTGTAACCTGTGGTCATTGTATAATAGGCGGCGACTCCAATATTGTCGGCAGGTTGAAAAAACTTGTCGTCATCGGTTGTGCTTATCGGGTATCCGACATTTTCCGGCGTCAGCCATGTAGTGCCTAACAGCCTGCTTCTGAAAACATCATATCCGCCCATTGAGGCATGTCCTTCTGACGAGAAATAAAGAAGACTTCCATCTTCGGTAATAAACGGAGTATCTTCATTATAAGGCGTATTAATGGTTGGTCCTAAATTTACCGCAGGTCCCCAGTCGCCGGAGGCGTTTCTTTCCGAGACATAGATGTCAAGACCTCCGTAGCCTTCCGGTCTGTTGCTGGTAAAATAAAGTTTTTGTCCATCGGCAGATATTGACGCATGAGATTCGTAATATCGTGTATTTATGTTTCGGTTCAGTCTTCTAATGGGCGTCCACACTCCGTTTTGAAGGGTTGAAGAGTAAATGGCTCCATCGTAATTATCTACTTTATAAAGAAATAATTCTGTTCCATCGTAGTTAAGCGAACTCGAAGAACAGTCATCGCCTGCATTTAATTCGGCGGTTATATCTCTTGGCGGCTGCCATACGCCTTCTACTTTTGTTGAGTATAATATGGCGTTAATCATACCCCTTTTTTCAGTATATACAATTGAATTGCCGTCAAAACTTACGGCAGCATTTTCATTTAAAGCTCCAAAACTAAACTGTTCGCTAAGCAGGCTTTGTTTAAATTCAACAGGAGTCTCTTTAAGTTTTATTGCAATGTCGCAGGCTTTAATTTGTTGTTCTACAAACTCCCGATTAGTCATTCCCTTTCTCGATTTTATCCTCGAGATAAGATTTTCAAAAGTAGCGAAAGTTTTAAGGGCATTTTCAAGGTCGTCATTTATCATGTAGGCTCTGGCAAGGAAAAAATAAGCGTCAAGCGGAGCCGTCTTTTCTCTGAAAGATTTTGTTTTGGAATTATAGTTTGCCGTTTTAACAGCTTCTTCAAGATATGGTATCGATTTTTCTTTTTCGCCCGGTATGTGGAGATAGCATACGCCGATTTTATACTTAATGTTCATATTTTCAGGCGTTTCCAAAAGAAGGTAAAGCTGGTTGGCAAGTTCATATTCTTCATAAAGAAAATAGCTCTCGGCTTGTGCAAAAATTCTTCTTAATTCAAAATTCGACTGAGCATTTACCGTAAAAGGAATGATAAATAACATTAAACTTAAAGTTAACCGTATATATTTATTTTTCAAGCAATTCATTAATTACAAAGTCCTGTTTTTTTTATTATATCTTATCTCAAAATTATTTTATATATATCATTTCCTCCAAATCCCTCCGATTCTTTCTCCTTAAAAATATATCCGCTTTTACCGCCGTCATAAGGCATAAAATAGGTGTCATCGTCCGGAGTGTTAAGCGGAAAGCCCATATTTACGGGTTTTCCCCAGTTTTCGTTCAACTTATCTGATCTGAAAAGATCGTATCCACCCATGTTTTCATGTCCTTGCGAACAGAATATCAGAACATTATCGTTACTTGAAAAAAACGGTCTGTCTTCGTTAAACGGAGTGTTAATAATTGGTCCCATGTTTATTGCCGGTCCCCATTCGTTGTTTACTTTTGTTGAAACATATAAATCAAGTCCGCCAAATCCGCCGGGTCTGTCGGAGGCAAATACAAGGGACTGTCCATCTTCCGACAAGGAGGCGTGCGATTCCCAATGTCTTGTGTTGATGTTTCTGTTCAGCATTACAGCACGCGACCACATGGTTCCGTTAAACGTTGAGTAATAGATATTACTGTTGTCGCCGCCTTCAATTATTGAAAAGAACAGAGTGGTTCCTTCTTTTGACAGGCATGATATTGAAACTTTTCCGTCAATCTGTAAATCAGGGAAAATATTTACAGGGTCGCTCCATCTGTCGTTTTGCAGCCTCGAAAACATTATGGCATCGTAAAACTTCAGCGCTGACATGTAAACGAATGTTTTACCGTCTGCCGACATTACAGGGTTGAAATTAGGTTTTTCATCGTTAAAAAACTCTCCGAGGTTTTCTTCCGTAAAACTTCTCGGATTGGCAATAAATATTTTTGCAAAATCACACGCCCTAATTTCTTGATCAATAAAGTTAATGTTTACAAAGTCGTTGGGAAGAAGCGTTGTTTTGTACTGAAGAAACGTCTCTTTCGCTTTGTCAAAATTAAAATTGATGCGATATGCGCGGGCAAGTTCATAAAGTGTCACGTATGGAGCGGCAAGATGCCTGACGTTGCCTTCTCTATATTTTGCCGACATATTTCTCGAAGCCGCTTCCAAATATCTTATAGATAAATCTTTTTTTCCATAAATATTGATATAACAAGCGCCTATGCGAAATGCAACATTGGCATTTTCGGGCATTTCAGAGTATATTTGCAAATAAATATCAACAGCGTCCGAATACTCTTCCGATATAAAAAAGTATTCGGCTTCACGAAACATTTCCTGTAACAGCCTGTAATCCTGCGCTTTTGCAAAACTAAAAGGCAACAGCGCGACAAACAAAATTGAAAATCGTTTATTCATTTTGTATATTTTAGAACTACAAATTTATTAAAAATATTTAAATGACAAATATTTTTTGCCGTGGAGCATTTAATTTGTCAAAAAAAACATCAAATTAATTTTTCACAATCCGTTTAATGCAATGCTCTGAAGCGACAATAATGTCAAAACATCCTCACAAAACCCCATAGCTCACGCACCGTCAGTCACATTGTAACTGCCGTCATATATAATATTACATACAAAAATCGTGCCAAAGGGCAATCCCTTTACAAAAAAAACGCCGCTTCAAATAACTCCACCTATTTAAAAATAGTGGTTAGTGGTTAATCACTAAAAAACACTACTTTTACCGCTATGGAAAATGGTTCACTGACTATATACAACGCTTCGGCAGGTTCGGGCAAAACTTACACGCTTACGTCTGTTTATCTGAAACATATATTCAAATCGCGGCATAATTACAGAAAAATTCTGGCGGTTACTTTTACCAATAAGGCTACGGCAGAGATGAAATCGCGCATTCTCGAAAATCTTTACAGGCTTGGAACGGGAATGGAATCGGGATATTTGGACGAATTGACCGCAGCGTTGAACAAACCGACAGAGTGGATAAGAGCCGAAGCCAAAGAGATTTTAAATTCGATATTGCACGATTATTCAAGGTTTTCGATAACAACAATTGACAGTTTTTTTCAGAAAATTCTCAGGGCTTTTACGCGCGAGGTCGGCTTGCATTCGGGCTTTAGCGTTGAAATGGAAAATGAGCGGATTCTATCTGAAGCGGTGCGGCAAATGATACGTTCAGCCGCGTCTGACATTCAGCTTAAAGAGTGGTTGACTTTATACGCGCTTTCAAATATTGAAGAGGAGAAAACGTGGAATCTGAAAGAGGCAATACTTATTCTGTCTAAAGAACTTTTTAGCGAGAGATTTAAGGTATTATCAGTAGAAGAACGTGCATTACTTGATGATAAACAATATCTTAGCGAATATATAAAAGAACTTAAAAATTTCGGTTTTGAAACGGAAAAGCGACTGAAAAAGTTTGGTGCCGAGGCTGAAAAGTTTTTCGTGCAATTCGGCTTAAACGATTCGATGTTTTATTATAAGGCGTCAGGGGTTCCGGGATTTGTGAAACTGCTTTTGTCGGGCGAAATGAAGAAACCGAACAGTTATGTCCGCGCCATAACCGGCACTCCTCCCAAATGGTCAACAGGCGCTCCGGCAGCCAATCTGCAATCGGCAATAGACGCGGGATTGGAAAAACTGTTGCTCGCCGCGATTGAGTTTATTGACAATAACATTAAAAGTTATAAATCTACGGAGATAATACTGTCGAATATCTATTCGCTTGGCATTCTTTCAGATGTATCACGAAATGTGCGTTTGATTACCAATGAAGAAAACAGCTTCCTGCTTTCCGAAACCGGAGAGGTTATTAACCTGATAACCGGCGGCGACCAAACCTCGTTTATTTACGAGAAAACCGGAACAAGGTTTACAAATTTTATGATTGACGAGTTTCAGGACACCTCCGTTATTCAATGGAATAATTTTCAGCCGCTTATTGAAAACAGTTTGGCAGAGGGCGCTGACAATCTGATTGTTGGAGATGTTAAGCAATCAATTTATCGGTGGAGAAACAGCGATTGGAAAATACTTGGCTTAGAGCTGAGGAATATGGTTGACAACGAGCGTATTATAAGTCGTTCGCTGGCAACAAACTGGAGAAGTTGCGCCGACATAATAAAGTTTAACAACCGCCTTTTTACAACTATTCCCGACTTAATGGATAAGGCGTTTGAGTCGCACAATTTGCCGGTAAGTTTTAAAAATCTCTATTCCGAAGCTATTCAAAAAACTGCCGGAAAACAGGAAGGCGGATATATAAAACTTGAGTTTCTCGCTGATACTGACGAACATACATGGAAAGAATCGGCGCTTCTGAAAATGCCCGAAACAATAGGCGCTTTTCTTGAAAAAGGGTACAAGCCTTCCGACATCGGCATTATTGTGCGAAACAAAAAAGAGGGAGCGTTAACGCTTAAAACGCTTATTGATTATAATAATCTACCTGAAAATGAGCGGGTTTTCGGCAGTTACAGGGTAATGTCTGACGACTCGCTTCAGCTTGGCAATTCGCCTGTTTTGTGTTTTATAATTGCCGTTTTGAAAACGATTAACGAGCCTTGCGACTTGATTTCCAAAGCCTTGATGTTGCGACTTTTTTTGCTTGCCACAGGTGACGGCAGGGCTGAAACGGTATCTTTAGAAAGCGGTAATTTTGACAATGTTGCAAAAGAATATTTTCCTGCCGGTTACAGGGAGGCGCTTGCCGAAGCGGGCAATCTGCCATTGTTCGAGGCTACCGAAAAGATTATCATGTTTTTCGGATTAGGCGGCAAATCGTGGAATGTGGCGTATATCAATGCTTTTCAAGACTTTGTTTTGAATTATTCAATGACCAAAAATGCCGCAATATCTTCATTTATTGATTGGTGGGAAACAACAGGCAGGCTGAAATCGGTTGTTTTGCCCGACAATCAGGAGGCGGTTAGAATACTTACGATTCATAAATCGAAAGGGCTTGAATTTAAGGTAGTTATTGTTCCTTTTGTTTCGTGGAATCTCGACCATTTAAAATCGCCGATACTTTGGGTAAAACCTTTGTCAAAGCCTTTCAATAAGTTGGGAATTGTGCCGGTAAAATATGTTAAAGCGCTGGAAGATACGATTTTTGCCGACCATTATATGTCTGAAAAATATTCGGTATATATTGACAATATCAACCTGTTGTATGTGGCTTTTACGAGGGCAAAAGAGGCTTTGTGCGGATTCAGCGAGAAGATGCCGAAATCGGAAGCATCAATATCGGCTGTGTTGTTGAAAGCCTTGACACATAAAAGTTTAGACGAATTTAATTTGTGCGATTATTACGATGCAGATACCGGAATTTTCGAGTTTGGCGTTATTAAAGAGCAGCCTGAAACCTTTAAAGAAGCCGAAAAAGTAAGAGCTTCCGAATATCACGTAACAAATAATACGTTGTCGCTGAGGTTGAAGTTTAGCGGGGAGGATTATTTTTCAAAAAACGCCTCAAACCGCAGCGAAAAGATAAATTACGGAAAAATAATGCACGAGGTTTTTGAAAAAATCAACACAAGTTCAGATGTGGTTACGGCTTTAAAAAGGCTTTCACTTGAAGGCAAAATCTCTGAAAATGAGATTGATATTCTTGCGCAAAAAATTAAAGACCTCATATCTGCTCCCGAGATAAGCGAGTGGTTTAATCCCGACAATATTGTTTTGCGGGAGGCAGGAATTATTCTTCCGTCCGGTTTGGTAAAAAGACCCGACAGAGTAACAATCAGAAACGGCAAAGCGACAATTATTGATTTTAAATTCGGCAAGCAAAATCGGGCGCACAACGAGCAGTTAAGCCAATATAAAGA
>Ga0099364_10002525_pt1 | contig 29112 bp, 20 predicted proteins | sample TergutTh196P3_FD_73070 | JGI IMG/M metagenome (GOLD analysis project Ga0099364, IMG submission 73070) | Microcerotermes parvus P3 segment gut microbial communities from Pointe-Noire, Republic of the Congo - Th196 P3 | ecosystem: Host-associated > Arthropoda: Insects > Digestive system > Gut ...
GCCACGCGTTGGAATTTATGGGGCACGCGATATCGCGGCATCTGCCGCTCTGCAGCCTGCGGTTTGGCATGGCTATAAATAACCGGCCTTTGCGGCTTTTTATAATCCTGATATTGTTTACCGTAAAGTTGCCGTCAATTACGATGGATACAAACGCTTTCACCTCCTCCTCGTGGTAAATGTTCTCGATCCTTACTTCCGTGATGTTCATACTGAGACCTCCTGATTCATTATGAACAAACAAAAAGTGCAGGTATGGAAATCCATACCTGCACCCATATAGCAAACAGATTACCCTGACGGCTTGCCAAAGGGCAGCCCGTGAGGTATAATTATGTACGGGTGTCGCGATTAAGCGATTGGCATGGAAGACGCTTTCTTCCCTGTCAGGGTCACGGTGCTGGATACACTGTGGCCTGCCTGCCTTATTTGTTTGTTTGAGTACATTATATACCATAATTAGACAATATGCAAGGGGAATTTGTGTTTTTTGAGGTTTTGTTTGGTTTTTGCTTGATTGTGCGGGAAAAGGGGCGCGCCCGGCTTGTGCCGGGCGTGCCTTTGTGCAGCACAATGCAAGCGTGCGCGTCATGGGTGCAGGCTCAGCCTGCCCGGCGCGTTCATTTTATCCTTGTAGGTATTCCGCAGAACAAACGGATAACCTCATCGGATTCCCGCGACAGCTTTGCGAGGGCGCGCCCCACGTCCTCGCGCCATTTGCGCAATATGGCGTCGGCCGGTACGACGCCGCAGGAAACATCGTTACAGATGACAACCGCGTCTTGGTTGTTTTGGGTGAAATGCCGCAGGTGTTCTAAAACGTCCATATCCGCCTTTATAAGCGCCAGAATCCATTTGTCAAGCCCGCAGATAATTTTGCCCCGCGGTATGCCGGTATCGTTTTCGCCGCACCTGTAAACGTCGTTTTCGGTAAGCTGAAACCGCTCCAGCGTATAGCCAAGCTTTCCCTGATATGCCCCGCCCACTATTAAAATCATCATCGTTACCTCTTTAATTATAATGTTGCGGACGTAATCATCGAAAATACAATCAGCCCGCACAGTTCGCTGATGGTAAGGGCAAAGCCCGTCAAATCACCCGAAACGCCTTTGAATTCTCTGCAGGCCGACCCCATTGCCGCCAAATAACCCAAAACAACCGCCGCCGCGACAACCAGCCCGGAAACGCCCGCATATAGGAACGAAAACAAAACCGCCGCCATAGCGATGATTATTACAAAAACCTTATGCGCCGGTTTTACGTCCTGCCGGAATATTTTTGCGTATTCGCTCTGCGGTAACGGCGTAAGGCACATAAACGACAAGGCGGAACCGCACCTTGAAAGAACAGTAATGACAATAAACAGCGCGAAGAGTTCTTTTTTCCAGAAGTAAAGGGCGTCCATTGCCGCCGCGAATTGCAATAAAAACAAGGCGGCGAGCATGATTACCGCGAAAGCGCCCGTATGCGGGTCTTTGAGAATGCGAAGCTTTTCCTCAAGGGGGCGGCGGGAAAGCATGGCGTCGCAGGTGTCCATATAGCCGTCCAGATGTAAAAATCCCGACAGGAAAAACGGGAGAAGTGCAAATATAGCCGAAAAAACAAAACGATACATAATACTAGAGATATCGCTCAAAAACAAAAGCTCCGCAAAACCCCGCCACAACGCGCCGGTAACGACGCCCACAAGCGGTAAACAGGGCAGAAGCAGGCTTTTGCAGTTGTCGTCCCACACGCGGCGCGGAAGCGGAATCGCCGTGAACATGCCAAGGGACATATAAAATCCTCTACAATACCGCTTCATACAATTCCTCCCCTTTGTGGACGAGCACATTTGAATATACAAGCTCAAGGACAATATCGCACCTTGACGCCAAAAACCGGTCAATCGCGGCAAGGGATTCGCGATATTGCTCCGTTAACGGCTCAAACAGAATCGCGTCGCTGTAAATATAGTCGGATACAATCACGATATCCTCCACCTGCGACAGGATTTCCGAAAGCCCGTCCGTTATTTTTTCACGGGCGTTTTCGTTTACGCCGCCGTTTTGAGGGAACATCTCGTTTGCCAAAAGGGCGGTCACGCTGTCGAGCAGAAACGAGCCGCCATAGTCGCATTTTCCGAGGATAGTTTCAATATCCGAATGCTGCTCGATTGTCGTAAATCCCCAGCCGCCGCGCTCCTTACGATGGCGCTTAACGCGCTCGTCATCCTCCGCATCGGCGGGGCGCATCGTGGCGATGTAGTAAAGCTTGTCTGTTTGCCGCGCTTTCGCAAGACGCTGCGCGTAATAGGATTTCCCGTTTTTTACGCCGCCTGATATGAATATCCTCATGTTGCCGCCACCGTAAAGCAGTCTCCCTTGCGTATTTCGTCCAGATATTGGTCGTCGATGCGCGCCTCTTCAAACGTGGCCATATCCCGAATGACGGCGCAGGCGGCGTCAATGACCGCGAACATGAGCGGGCAACCGCTGCCCTCGCCAAGCCGCATGTTCAGGTTCAGGTACGGCTCCATGCCAAGGGCGTTCGCCGCGTAAAGAAATCCCGGCTCAAACGATGCATGGGACGCAATCATGAATTCCTTCGCGGCAGGGCAAAGCATGGACGCGGCAAGTGCTGCCACCATGGAGATAAACCCGTCGATGACGACAGGGACGCGCATGTAAGCGCCGCCGAGGAAAACCCCCGCCATCGCCGCGATATCGAATCCGCCGACTTTTGCCAGCACATCAATCGGGCTTGATGCGCCGGGCTTGTTTCTGTCGAGCGCCGCACGGATTACCTCCAGCTTACGCTCATACGCTTTTTCCGTGAGGCCGCCGCCTTTTCCGGCGGCCTGCTCCGGCTTTATGCCGGTGAGCGCGCACAGTACCGCCGCGGAGGTCGTGGTGTTCCCGATACCCATTTCACCGACCCCGAGCAGGGTATAGCCGTCCTCCGCGGCTTGGATAGCGGTCTCGATTCCCGTTAAAACGGCCATTACCGCTTCGTCATGCGTCATAGCTTCCCGCTCCCTGATATTCCATGTTGACTTTCGGATTTTCCTGTTTTTGACAAGCGGTAAGCTTATGTCCGCGTTGACTCCCATATCCACGACGATTAGATCCGTGTCAAACTGCTTTGCGATGACGGCGGCGCCCGTCAGCCCCCTTGTCATGTTCACGGTCTGCGCGTATGTAACCGACTGCGGCGCGGAGGAAACGCCCTCCTCCACGACGCCGTTGTCGGCGGACATGACAATCACGCACCGTTTTCCCGTATCGTAAAACAGTTCGCCGCCGATGCCCGCAAGCGTTACGGCGATATCCTCAAGCCTGCCGAGGCTGCCCGGCGGCTTTGCAAGGCTGTCGAGCCTTGCCCTCGCTTTTTCCATGACGTTATGGTTAAGACCCGTTATCCGGTAGATATATTCCTGTAATTCAATTGCCGGCATACGCACTCTCCTTTACTGATTCTATTTTACTATCGGATTCAAATTATTTCAACATTTGAATTTTCACACTTCCATACGGCAACAATACACCTTAGAACGTGTGAAAAGGAATGCGAAAATGATAGAAAAAATAGATTATTCCTGTATTGAAACGGCGGTGAAAAGCGCGCTTTCGCAGAAGGATTTCGCGTCGATTGAAAAAGTATGCAAGATGCTCAAAACGCGGATCAAAGCCTTACGGGCCCATTATGCCAAAACAAATGTAAGCGAGGAGCGCAGTCCCGCAGACGAGTGGCTTTGCGATAATTATTATGTATTGGAAAAAGAAACAAAGCAAAGCCTCAAGGATATCAGGATGCTTGTCAGAAACGGCGGCAGGCCCGGGCTGGGGATTTTATACGCCGTGATAGAGGCGGCGCTCTTTTCCTGCCTGCCGCCGGTCTGTGACGAAAGCGTCACGTTCCTTTTAAACGAAACTCAAAAGAAAATGCCGCTTAACGAAAAGCAGTTTGCATTTATCCCATACGCGGTGAAGGCGGCGCTTGTGAATATGGCATATGTCGCATGTATCAAAACAGGCTCCGAAAAGGAAATCAAATATGCCATAACGGGGATTTCAAAGCTATCCTCCGTTGATTTTGAAAGCATTGTTCAGGAATCCAGCATGGTTGAAAAAACGCTGCTGAAAGACCCCGCCGGAATCTATGAAAACATGAGCGACGAAAGCCGCCAGCATTACAGGCATTTAATCGCCGAGATCGCGGCGAAAACAGACAGGCCGGAAAGCGAGGTGGCAAAGGAAAAGCTAGTACTTGCGAAAAACGCCGCGTCGCCCGGTGAGCGCCATGTCGGGTACGGAATTGTCGAAGATCCGGGGCTCAAGGCGGCAAGGCACCGCCGCGGCGCGCTCATGCTCTGGCTGGAGGCGCTGCTTCCGCTTGCCGCAAGTATTCTGGCGGGGCTCCTGACAAACAGCGTTCTGGTCGGCGCATTGTGCTATTTCCCGCTTTGGGAGGTTTTCCGCACGCCGATTTCCCGCTTCGCGCTGGCAGGCGTCAGCGTTGACTTTATCCCGCGGATGGAATTGTCAAAAACCCCGGATAAGCCCAAAACTGTCGTGTTGGTGTCAACCCTGCTGCCGAAGGCGGCCGATGCCCCGGCGCTTGAAAAAAGGCTTTTGCAGCTTTATTTTTCGAACTCCGACCCGGACATGTATTACTGTATCCTCGCGGATTTTAAGGAATGGGATTTCCCAGCCGACGAAAAGGACGAATCGCAGATTGAGGCCGCAAAAAAGGTGGTTGAGGGCCTAAACAAGCGGTATAACGGGCGGTTTATGCTGTTCCTGCGGGGCCGCGTGTTTAACAAGACCCAAAAGAAATACGCGGGATGGGAGCGCAAACGCGGCGCAATCACCGAGTTTATCCGATTTTTAAAAGGGGAGAAAACGTCTGTCCACACGTTTGTGGGCGACCACGGCGTTTGCCGCTTTATCCGCTATATCATCGCGCTTGATTCGGATACCAGTATGCTTTACGAAAGCGCGCAGACGCTGGTATCCGCGGCGATACACCCGCTCAACGCCCCGGTGATAGGCGAAAACGGCGTGGTTACACGCGGGTACGGAATCCTCACGCCGAAAATGAGCGCGGACCTACACTCGGCGAAGGCCACGGCTTTTTCGCGGCTGTTATCGGGGTGCGGCGGCGTTACGGCATATGACACGCGCGACAAGGACTTTTATCAGGATTTGTTCGGGGAAAGTATTTTCGCGGGCAAGGGCCTCATCGACATTGACGCGTTTTACACTGTTTTAAACGACCGCTTCCCCGAAAACCAGATACTGAGCCATGATATTTTAGAGGGCGCTTACTTGCGGGCGGGGTTCGTCTCGGACGTTGAGATGACCGACGGCACGCCGTCCAACATGCTTTCGTGGGTTTCGCGCCTGCACCGCTGGACGCGTGGCGACTGGCAGAATACCCGGTTCATCGGCAGGCGCTACAAGGTCGGCGGCAAGGTTTACGAAAACCCGGTCAACGCGCTCTCGAAATACAAGATGTTCGATAATCTAAGGCGCTCCGCAACGCCGGTGATAAGCCTTTTCTGCATCGTCGCGGCTGTGTTTGTAACCTTTCCGGCGTCGCTGATACTGGCGCTTTCAGGCACGCTCGCGGTGACGCTGGCGTCGGTTTGGGCGGCGGTTTCATCGCTTCTAACGGGCGGATTCTTCACGTTGTCGCGCAAATTTTTTACAAGGACGCTGCCGCATACGCTGGAGCTTTTGGGCCAGGCCCTCATATTTTTAATCATGCTGCCCGCGCAGGCGTTTTCATCGCTCGACGCAATCTGCCGCTCGCTCTGGCGCTCGTTTGTCACGCGTAAAAAAATGCTGGAATGGACGACCGCGGCGCAAAGCGACATGCGCAAAATTACGGTTGCGGTCACGGCGAAGCGCTTTTTTTTGGCGGAGGCTTTCGGCATCCTGTATTTTTTCATCACGCCGAACAGCACGCTCTCCCTGCTTGGAATCGCGTTTGCGCTTGTTATGCCCGTGGCGTATTACACGGCGCGCGCCACCGAGGAGGACAGCCACAAGCTGTCGGGCGCCGACCGCGACGCGCTGGTGTCATACAACGCCGCGATGTGGCGTTATTATGAGGATTTCGCAAACGAGGAAAACAACTTCCTGCCGCCCGACAACATCCAGCAGTCGCCGGTGTTCCGCGTGGCAAACCGCACCTCTCCCACCAATATTGGCATGATGCTGCTTTCCGTTTTGGCGGCAAGGGACCTTGATTTTATCGATACAAACGGGCTTTACGTGCGATTGAAACGCACAATCGATGCGGTTGAAAAACTGAAAACATGGCGCGGAAACCTGATAAACTGGTACGACACCGTCATGCTTGACACGTTAAAGCCCGAGTTCGTGTCAACGGTGGACAGCGGAAACTTTATCGCGAGCCTTGTGGCGCTAAAGGAAGGGCTGCGCGAATTCACCGCCGAAAAACGTGCGTTTATGGAACTGATAGCCCGGATAGAAAAGCTCATTGACCAGGCGGACTTGACGGCGTTTTACGACAAACGCAAGAAGCTGTTTTCCATCGGGTATGACGTCGAAAGCGGAAAGCTTGTGGATTCCTACTACGATTTCCTGATGAGCGAGGCGCGCCTGACAAGCTACTTCGCGGTTGCCAGAAAAATCGTCGGCAAAAAGCATTGGGGCGCGCTCAACAGAACCATGTCGCGCTCGGGCTCCTACGCGGGCGCGGTGAGCTGGACGGGCACAATGTTTGAGTATTATATGCCCCATTTATTACTGCCTGTATACGACGGCTCGCTGCTGGGCGAGGCGCTCACATACTGCCTGTATTGCCAGAAAAAACGGGCAAAATCACAAAATGTGCCGTGGGGAATCAGTGAAAGCGCGTTTTATGCGTTTGACAACAACCTCAACTACCAGTACAAGGCGCACGGCGCCGGCAAGCTGGGCGTAAAACGCTACCTTGACAGGGAGCTTGTAATCTCGCCTTATTCCACGTTTATCACAATACCGCAGAACCCGAACTCGTCTATGCAGAATTTGAAAAAGCTGCGCTCCCTCGGGGTTTACGGTAGGTATGGATTTTTTGAAGCCGTTGATTTTACGTCGGGGCGCGTCGGGGCGGGCGCGCTTTGCGTGACCCGCAGCTACATGGCGCACCACATCGGCATGAGCATGGTCGCAAGCTGCAACGCCTTGTTTGAAAACCGGATGCAGGAACGGTTTATGAAGGATAACGACATGAAATCGGCTGTCGAATTTTTGCAGGAAAAAATCGCGAAAAACACGGTGGTTTACGATGAAATGAAAAATACCGAGGGGCGCGGCGAAAAGCACGAGCGCCCGAAAATCAAAGAAGCCACCGAAGTCATTTACCCGCAGTCGCCGCGGTGTTATATCCTGACGAACGGCGAGATTACGGACGTTTTGACCGACAGCGGCGCGGGATATCTCAAGTTCGGCGGTATGGATCTTTCTCGCCGTGACGGTGACCTTCTGCGCCGGGCACAGGGTTTTTTCGCGCTTGTGTACTGCGGCGGTGAAATCATATCCGCGACAAAGGCGCCGTTTTACGCCGCCGGCGCGGATTACCGCGTGGAACAGGACGAGCGAAGCGTCACATACATTTCGAGTAAAAAGCAGTTTGAGGTCGGAATGCGGTGCATGATTCACCCCACAATCTCGTGCGAACAGCGCCAGATTGTCATAAAAAACAATTCGCAGGGCAAAAAAACCGTACAGGCGCTTGTATATTTTGAGCCCGTGTTGTCGGATTACCGCGATTACGCCGCGCATCCAGCGTACTCAAAGCTTTTTATGACCGCGAAATATGACCGCGACGCTAAGACGCTGACGTATATGCGCAGGAACCGCGACGGCGGAAGCGATTTGTTCCTTACCGTGGGTTTTTTGCAGGATGATTTTCATTTTTCGTTCGAAACGGCGCGTGAAAACCTGATGTCCGCACCGAACGGCATGAATGATTTGCTGTCTTTTTACAAAAAGGATTTCGGAGATAACCCGACAGGCGTGCCCGACGCCTGCTGCGCGCTCAAGTTTTCCTTTACGATCAATGCCAATTCACAACAGCAGGCCACCATCCTGCTTGCCGCCACAAGGACGGAGGCCGAAGGTGCGACCGCTATTATCTCCATGCGCAAATCCGGCCTGATGGAGCCTGAAAACGCGGCGGTGTCGCCCTTACTGGGGGATTCGCTGGAGAGCAGGCTGAGCGGCGCCATGCTTGGGCAGCTTTTGTTTACGCGCGCATCGTGTGAGGAAAACGCCGATACAAAATCCGAGAATGATTTGGGACAAAGCGGGCTTTGGGGTGTGGGGCTTTCAGGCGATGCGCCAATCGCGCTGATGGAGCTTGACAAGGATTTTGACGACATCGCGCCGGTTTCCTATATTAAAATCCATTCGTCGCTTCGAAGCTTAAACGTGGAGTTTGATTTGTGCATCGTCTATGAGGATGAGGCGTCGCTTGCGCAGCTGATATCCCTGATTGAAAAGCACAGCATGGCGAGCATACTCGGCGCGCGCGGCGGGATTTTCCTTTTGGAAAAATCCGCGCTTTCGCCGGAGACGCTGACGCTTCTCCGTGCGACCGCAAGACATACCGCGACGGAAAAGCCCGTGCCGTTACCGGAATTTCAGTATTATCCGGCGAAAATAAAGCCGGTTTTTCCGGCAGGGCTCCCGCGCGGCCTTGAGGTGGACGGCGGCGTGTTCAGGGACGGGCGGTTCTACGTTTCCCGCAAAACGCCGCTGCCGTTCTGCCATGTGCTTGCGAACCCCGCTTTCGGCACGCTTGTCTCCGATTCGGCGCTTGGCTTCACATGGGCGGTGAACTCGCGTGAGAATAAGCTTACGCCTTGGTATAACGACATTTGCACGGACAACACCGGCGAGCTTTTGATTTTGAGAGATGGTAATAGCTTTTACGACATCATAAACGGCTCCCGCGCGTCTTTTTCCGATAGCGATGCGGTTTACGACGGAGCGACAGAAAAGCTTTCGACAAAGGTAAGGGTAAGTGTTTCCCCGAAAGGGTTTACGAAATTTGTAGACGTTGAGATTCGCAACAACACAAACGGCAAAATAAAGTGCCATGCCGCGTATTATATCGAGCCTGTACTGCATGTTTCGCGCGATACGGCGCGGCATATCCACGTGCGGCAAACAGGCGCGGCGCTCGTCATGTCAAACCCGTACAATACGACCGTGCGCGGCTTTGCCGCGCTCCGCCGCCTCGGCGGTGGTTCCGGCGGCGAAGCCACCGCGGCCGTGCCGGTCTATCTGAGCGACCGCGCCGCGTTTTTGTGCGGAAACTGGGACGAGACGAACCTTATGCCGCAAAACGACCCGTGCGCCGCCGTCATCATACCGGTGAATTTAAAGCCGGACAGTTCCGAAACCATTCGGTTCGCACTTACTTTTGGAAGAACCGGGCACGCGGCGCTTTTCGTACCGGCTGAAACCATCCGGCCGGAGTCTCAAAACAGCTTTGTTTTTGAAACCCCGGATGAACATCTGAACGCGATTTTAAACGGGTTTGCGCCGAATCAGATTTATGGCGCGAGAATGCTCGCGCGCTGCGGATTTTACCAGTGCGGCGGAGCATACGGCTTTCGTGACCAGCTTCAGGACGCTTCGGCGTACCTTTTCATAGAACCGAAAGCCGCGCGGCGGCATATCATCCGCTGCTGTGGCGCACAGTTTGAGGAGGGTGACGTGCTGCACTGGTGGCATAATCTGCCCAAAGCGGGCGGCGGGGTAAAGGGCGTCCGCACGCGGTTTTCAGATGATTTGCTGTGGCTGCCGTACGTCGTGAGCGAATATGTCGAAAAAACCGGGGACGACTCCGTCCTCGCGGTGCCGGTGCGGTACCTCCGCGCGGAACCCCTGCGCCCGAACGAGCATGAAAAATATATTTCCCCGGAGCGCTCCGACATTTCGGAGGACGTGTTCGGGCATTGTGTTCGCGCGATTGAAAAAGGTTATAACATCGATGATTTCGGGCTCCCGTTCATCGGCTGCGGCGACTGGTGCGACGGTTTTTCGTCCGTGGGGCTTGGCGGGCGCGGCACAAGCGTGTGGCTTGCGCTGTTTTTGTCGCGTGTACTCACGCAATTTGCAAGGATATGCACTATGCGCGGGGAAGCGGCGCTTTCCGAAAAATATTCGGGCTGGTCCGAATCGCTTAAAAAAGCGGTGGACGTCCGTTGCTGGGACGGCGCGTGGTATGTGCGTGCGTTTTACGACAATGGCGAGCGTATGGGCAGCCGCGACAGCTCCGAATGCAGGATTGACCTTTTGCCGCAGGCGTTTGCGGTTTTGGCGGGCATGCCGGACAAGGAACGCGTGAATACGGGGCTTGAAAGCGCCCGCGCCGAGCTTATCGACCAGGATTTGCGGCTTGTAAAGCTATTCACGAAGCCGTTTCAGCATTGCAGGGAGCAGCCCGGATACGTGAAAGCGTACCCTTCGGGAATCCGCGAAAACGGTGGACAGTACACGCATTCGGCGGTGTGGCTTGCCATCGCGCTCCTTGAATGGGGTAAAATTGACGAGGGGTGGAATATCCTCGAGATGTTAAACCCTGCAAACAGGGCGTTGTTCCCCGAGCTTATGCAAAGATACAAGCTGGAGCCGTATTATATGGCGGCCGACATCTACACCAACCGGGATGCGGCGGGGCGCGGCGGCTGGAGCATTTATACGGGCGCCGTGAGCTGGTATTACCGCGCCGTGCTGGAATACCTGCTCGGCTTCAAGCTATGCGGCGAATACGTTAAGCTGGAGCCGAAGCTGCCGTCAAGCTGGCAAAACGCGAAGCTTACCGCAAACATTTCAGGCACCGCGCTTACGATTATCTTTACGCGCGGCGATGCGCAGGGGATGCTTCTGGACGGCGTAAAGACGGAAAAAATCCCGCTTGACGGCAAGCATCACAGCGTGGAGCTAATACTGGAAAAAACACAATGATAAAAAATATGGAAATTCCAGCCTCTTTGTGGTATACTTTACAATGTATGGAATTTTTCAGGGGAGATGAAGCGATGGCCAAAGGGCTTAACAGAAAGGAAATCGGCGATAAAATCCACTTTAACAGTATCATAGATAAAAAATTCAAGCACAACAGGCTCAGCGTGAATTTTGTAACGCCCTTGTCAAAAGAAGCCGCGTCGCAAAACGCCGTCGTGCCGTTTATCCTGCGGAAGGGCTGCCGGGAATACCCCGACTTTACCGCCCTTAACGAAAAGCTTTCAGAGCTGTATGGCGCGACGCTGAGCGCCGACGTAAGCAAATACAGCGGGTACCAGGTCATTGAGATTTCAATCCGCGGGCTTGACGACCGCTTCGCGCTTGATGGCGAGAATATCACGGGCGAATGCGCGGCCCTTCTGGCAAGCGTCGTGCTTGACCCGAAGCTCGATGAAACCGGCGTGTTCTGCAAAGAGGACACGGATTTGGAAAAACAGTATATCATCGACACGATTGAGTCTTTGATAAATGAAAAACGCGGGTACGCCATCTCGCAGTGCATGCAGTTTATGTGCGAGGGCGAGCCTGTCGCGGTGCGCCGCTACGGTTACGCGGAGGACGCTCGGAAAATCACGCCGGAATCGGCTTATGAAGCATACCGGAATCTGCTGAAAACAGCGGCGGTTGAGATTATCTTCACGGGCTCGGGAAGCCCTGCCGCCACCGAAAAGGTGTTTATCGAGCGGTTTTCTGGTCTCCCGCGGAACTCCTTCGGCTATGAGCTCGTAAAGCTGCGCGCCGCCGCCGAAAAGATAAGCGAGCACACGGAAACGATGGAGCTGTCGCAGTCAAAGCTTGTGATGGGTATGCGCACCGGCCTTTACGAAAACGCAAAGCAGCTAAACGCGGCGCGGGTTTTCGCGGCGCTATTCGGCGGTACGCCGTTTTCAAAGCTTTTCTTAAACGTGCGTGAGCGGCTGAGCCTTTGCTACTACTGCGCCGCGCGGTTCGACGTCGCCACGAAGCTGTTGCTTGTCGACAGCGGCATTGAGTTCCAGAACAAACAAAAGGCGCAGGATGAAATCATGGCGCAGTTAAAAGCCATACAAAACGGGCAGTTTTCAGACGAGGAGCTTGCGAACACGAAGCTGCTTGTGAACAACTCCATACGCGCCACAACCGATTCGCTCGCGTCGATTGAAGGATGGTACATGGCCCAGATTTTACGCGGGCAGAACATCGCGCCGGTCGACGACGTGAAAAACATTGACGCCGTAACGAGGGAAGACGTGATCGAAGCGGCAAAGGCCGTAACGCTTGACACGGTGTATTTTCTGACAGGCGTTACGGAAGAAAGGCAGGGCGGGTATTGCTCCGCCGATTAAATTTTGTCGGCAGATTAGGGAGGATTTTTACCGCCGAACAAGGCGGACGACGCAGCTTTGCTGACGCAAGGCAAGGAGGACAACGCTGTACGGCAGTAAAAAGACCGCTAAAATGCGGCAAAATTTAGTTGGGGGAGCAATTATATGCGCGAAGTGATAAAATCGGAGCGGCTGCGCGAGCAGTACACGAAAATAACGCATTCGTCGGGGCTTCAAATCCTGCTTTGCCCCATGGACGGGTTTTCCAGCGCATATGCGCTGTTTGCCACGAAATACGGTTCCGTCGACACGCGCTTTAAAACCGGGGGGGACGACGGCTTCGCGGATGTTCCGGCCGGTATCGCACACTTTTTAGAGCACAAGATGTTTGAAAGCGAGGAGGGCGATGCGTTTGCCCTTTACGCCAAGACGGGCGCGTCCGCAAACGCGTACACGTCGTTTGACAGGACGGCGTACCTGTTTTCGTGCTCCGAAAACTTCGAGCAGTCGATGGAAATCCTCTTAGGGCTTGTGACAAGCCCGTACTTCACCGCCCAGACCGTGCAGAAGGAGCAGGGCATCATCGGGCAGGAGATTAAAATGTACGACGATTCGCCCGACTGGCGCGTATTTTTCAATCTGCTGGGCGCGTTATACCACGAAAACCCCGTCAAGATTGACATCGCCGGGACGGTTGAGTCCATCGCCGAGATTGACGCGGATTTGCTGTACCGCTGCTACAACACGTTTTACAACCTGCACAACATGGTGCTGGCGGTTGCGGGCAATTTTGATCCGGAGATTGTCTTAAAGGCGGCCGACAAGCTCTTAAAGCCCGCACCGGAAATCACGATTACGCGCGGCGTGTTTAAAGAGCCGGATACGGTGGTGAAAACCCGCGTGGAGCAGCATTTGCCCGTATCGCTGCCGCTGTTCCAGATTGGGTTTAAGGGCAGGGCGGGGTCTGAGCGTGAGAACGTCATCGGGCAGATACTTGACGAAGTCCTGCTTGAAATCATAGGCGGCGAGGCGTCGCCGCTTTACCGTAGGCTTTACGACGAGGGGCTGATTAACCAGACCTTCTCGGAGGAGGCGATGGCAAGCCGTGACTATTCGCTTTGTATGTTTTCGGGCGAAAGCCGCGACCCGGATAAAGTTTTTGACGAGATAAAAAAGGAAATTGTAAAAATCCAAAGCGGGGGAATCCCGCAAAAAGCCTTTGACATGGCAAAAAAGGCGGTTTACGGCAGATACGTCGGTATGTACGGCAAGGTTGATTCCGTCGCGGGGGTTATGGTTGCGGCGCACTTTGCCGGCGTTGAGGCTTATTCGATACTGGAAACTGCGGCGAATCTTCAAAAAGACGAGCTGGAGTCAAGGCTCAAAACAAGCTTCGATATATCAAAAAGCGCGATATCGATTGTAAGAACCTGACCCGTTATTTAAAAACAACTGGTGATAAAGTAGCTTAGAAAACCTATATCTTGTTTGCACTTGGCTAATAAGGTGAAGTACCCCCTTACAAATATAAGGATTGAACATGAAAAAAACAAGCATCGTATTTATCTTTTTTCTTTTGATAATCGGATTATCTGCTTGCGGTGTTGACAATCTTAATTCACGTAGTTTAGAATCTGATGGCGATGGCACTGCGTTTATTGAAGCCGCTGGACAAGAGGAAATGATTACAGAGCCAAAATCATCGGACATTATTAGTCCACAAGCATCTCCGCAGCTAGACGATGAAAAATCAGCTTTGGAGGAACGTATAATCAACGATTTATACTCCCGTATGGAGCTTGCCCCCTTTTCTGGGGTTTTAGGTGGCAGACCTTACTTTCATGACGCTAAAATAATAAGTTTATATAGTTATGACGGATTAAATTGGCGTGGATTTGTGTTTACAGGCGCAGATGACGGTCATATAGGCGGGAGCTTCATTTATCACGTTACCATTGATGAAAACGACGATATACATTGGCGTATAATTTCAGGCGATATGATGGGGCATGTTGAGACGTATGAAGAATCTTTCATCACAGGGAGGCAACGAATACTTCTGCTTACTGACACGCTTTCTTATGACCCCTCCACAGGGCTGTTACAGTTTATAGTTCCCGATATGCCGGAAGACGCTTTACTGTATTTGCGTCTATTCATTGATTCTGATGGATGGGAAGATCCAATTTGTGTATTTAAGCACGAAACAGAAAACTTTAACTGGAAATCCAACGAAACCTATACCCACCAGTTTGACCCTTATACATTTCAGGAGATTCGTATTTCTGTTGGACTTGTACCAAAAGACTATAAGGATGATGAGGATGTTTTGGTTTCTTATTTGAGCTTTGTGACTCGTGTGACAATAGATAAAAACGGCACTGTAGATGTTTTCTTTAATGGTTAACCATAGCTCATTTTTACAAATCAAATTATCATTATTCATATTTGCAAATTGGCTCTATTTTCAGATTTTTTGTATGTTGTACATTGTACAGCAATGTACCCGTTACCTTGCAACATTAAAAAGCGGGCGCTGCGCGCCGCACGCGGCTTCGCCGCTTATGAATTGCTGTACAATTCGCCTTTGCGTTTAAAAATTTTTATTTGGTAGGTGTTATTATACAATGACAGAGACGTTATCTTTCCCCGGGCTGGGGCTTGAATTTGAGATAAGCCGTATCGCATTCACTGTCGGGGATAATCCGATTTACTGGTACGGCATCATTGTCGCCGCCGCTTTCCTGGCGGCGGCGGCGTATGTACTGCTCCGCGCGAAGGCGTTCGGGCTTGACAGCGACCGTGTAATGGATGTCGTTCTGGGCGGCGTCCTGCTCGGAATCATCGGCGCAAGGCTGTATTATGTGATGTTCCGGTGGAATACATACAGTCAGGACTTGATGTCTGTATTCAACATCCGCGAGGGCGGAATCGCCATTTACGGAGGCATCATGGGCGGCGTGATTGCCGCGGTTTTGCTGTGCAGGTGGCGCAGGGTAAAGCTTTTGCCCATGCTTGACCTTGCCGCAGGCGGCATCTTGCTGGGGCAGGCAATCGGGCGCTGGGGGAACTTCGTAAACATGGAGGCCTTCGGCGCGAACACGGAAGCGGCGTGGGGCATGACGTCGCCGTCTATCGCGTGGTACTTGAGGCAGAACATGTCGGAGCTTACGAGGATGGGCTTTCAGGTCCAGCCGGACATGCCCGTGCATCCCACGTTTTTCTACGAGAGCATGTGGTGCCTCTTGGGATTCCTGTTTATTCTGTGGTTTACGCCGCGCCGCCGCTTCGATGGTCAGCTTGGGCTGATATATCTGGGGTGGTACGGCCTTGGGCGCTTCTTCATCGAGGGGCTTCGCACCGACAGCCTGATGCTCGGCACCATGCGCGTTTCGCAGATGGTGGCGCTGCTTTGCGTGCTTGCGTCGGCCGTCACACTTATCAGCGTCCTGTCGAAAATCAAGCGCGCGAACGACCCTGATTACCTCAAGCTTTATGTGAACACCGACGAGGGCAGGGCCATCCTCGCGGGCGAGTTTTACCAGAAAAAGAATGCCCCCGGGGATACGGATAAACCAAAGGATACGAACGAAACAGAAGAACAAAAGCCGGAGGATATGCCGGAAACTGCGGATGAACAGGCCGAACAAAACGGGAAGGAAACCGATGGTGGAAACAACCCGGAGTTCGGTGATAAAACCGAGGAAACAACCGAAGAAGAGCCTGAAAAAGGCGATGAGGAAATAACCGGGGAGGAGCGGGCCGATGGCGAGAATCATTGACGGAAAGGCCGTGGCAGGCGCCTTGCGCGAGAGCCTGAAAGCAGAGATTGAAAAGCTGAAAGCCGCCGGTAGGGTTCCGGGGCTTGCGGTTGTACTGGTGGGCGGCGACCCCGCCTCAAAGGTGTATGTAGGCAGTAAAGAAAAGGCGTGCGCCGAGCTTGGCATGTACTCCGAGCGGTATAACTTGAAGGAAGAAGCGACAATGGACGAGCTCCTCTCGCTTATTGCGAAGCTTTCGGCGGACGATAAAATCCACGGGATTCTGATACAGCTTCCGCTTCCCCGGCACCTTGACGAAAAGATGGTGCTTGAGGCTGTCCCGCCGCACAAGGACGTGGATGCGTTCCATCCCGAAAACGTGGGGCGCATCATGATAGGCGATTACCGGTTTTTGCCGTGCACCCCCGCCGGCGTCATGGAATTAATCGTATCCACCGGCGTTCCGATTGAGGGTAAGGAGTGCGTCGTCATAGGCCGCTCCAATATCGTCGGAAAGCCGATGGCAATGCTGCTTTTGCACAAAAGCGGGACGGTGACGGTCTGCCACTCCAAAACAAAAAGCCTTGCCGAGGCCGCAAGACGCGCCGATATCCTTGTCGCAGCCGTGGGCCGCGCGAAATTCATCACCGCCGATATGGTGAAGCCCGGCGCCGTCGTGATTGACGTGGGCATGAACCGCGATGAAAACGGCAAGCTCTGCGGCGACGTTGATTTTACGTCCGTGGAGCCTGTCGCCGGATACATAACGCCGGTGCCCGGCGGTGTGGGGCCCATGACCATCGCCATGCTGATGAAAAACACAGTAACGGCCGCCGCTGGAATACATTGACTTTTTTTCCATATTGCGCTATAATGTTTTAGTTTTGTTAGAATTTGCATTTTTTTGGAGGACTTAAAATGAAAAGAGTGGGCAAGCCGGTATTTTTTGTTCTGGTGCTGCTGATTATTGTATTTACCGTGACAAGCTTTACGGGAATCAAAACGCAGTACGGCGACACAAGAAATACAATCATTAAGGGCTCGGAGGATATCCGCTGGGGGATTGACATCCGCGGGGGCGTCGACGTGACGTTTTCGCCGCCTCCGGGATATCAGGCGACACAGGAGGAGATGTCGGCCGCGGAATCCATTATCAAGGTAAGAATGGTCTCGCAGAACATCACCGACTATGAAATCTACACAGATATGGCGAAAAACCGTATCATTGTAAGGTTCCCGTGGAAAGCCGACGAGACGGACTTCAATCCGGAGCAGGCGATTAAGGAGCTTGGCGAAACAGCGCTCCTTACGTTCCGTGAGGAAGCCGAAGTGGACGAGCTTGGCCTTCCTATCGGGATTACGGCTGAATCGGTGGTCATCGAAGGCCGGGACATCAGAACCGCAAGCCCCGTTTCCGTGCCGAGGACGCAGGGCGGAATGGCGGACCAGCCGGCGGTTTCGCTTGAGCTTACGCCCGAAGGCGCCGTGAAATTCTCGGAGGCTACCGGCAGGCTCGTGGGCAAACCCATTTCGATATGGATGGACGACACGCTGATTTCGGCTCCCATCGTAAATCAGCAAATTACCGATGGCAGTGCGATTATCCAGGGCAACTTCACCATACAGGAGGCGAAGGATTTAGCCGACAGGATTAACGCGGGCGCCTTGCCGTTCAAGCTGCAGACCGAAAATTACAACACCATTTCCCCGACGCTGGGCACGGGCGCGAAAGACGCGATGGTGCTGGCGGGGATGCTTGCCTTTATTGTGACCGCGGTATTCATGATATTCATGTACCGCCTGCTGGGCGTCATCGCAGTTATTGCACTGGCAGGGCAGGTAGGGCTGATGATTGCGGCGGTTACCGGATACTTCGCGCCGTTCCCGGCCTTTACCCTGACGCTTCCCGGTATTGCGGGCATCATCCTTTCAATCGCTATGGGCGTTGATTCAAACGTCATCTCCTCCGAACGCATCAGGGAGGAAATCAGAAGCGGCAAAACCATAGACGGTGCGCTGGAAATCGGTTACAAACGCGCATTTACGGCAATCTTTGACGGAAACGTCACGGTCATCATTGTCGCCATTGTCTTAATGGGAGCGTTCGGCCCGCCCGGAAGCGCGTTTGCAAGGCTGCTGCATTTCGTATTCTTCATGTTCGGCCCCGTTACGACAGGCACGATTTATTCGTTCGGGTTTACGCTGCTGGTAGGTGTTATCGCAAACTTTATCATGGGCGTTCTCGCAACGCAGCTCATGGCGAAATCCATTGCCAAGCAGAAAGTGTTCAGAAAAGCATGGCTCTTTGGAGGTGAAAAATAATGACGGCACGGTTTAATTTTATAAAGAATTCCAAAAAGTTTTATATCATTTCCTCTGTTGCGGTTGCGGTTATTATTCTTTGCTCCTTTATCATCCGCCCGCAGCTTGACATACAGTTTCGCGGCGGCTCGATGATTACGTATTCGTATACCGGCGGCATCGACATAAACGCGTTTGCCCAAACAGCCGAAAGCCTCTTAAACGAGCGGGTATCCGTGCGTGAAAGCACCGATATCGCGACGCAGACAACCACGCTTGTCGTGTCGCTTCCCGGCACCAGAAGCCTCTCGTCGGAGCAGATGGCATCATTCACGCAGGGGCTGCAAGACGCCTACCCCTCAAACAATTTGCAGTCTATGCAGATTAGCAACGTAGACCCGACAATCGGGCGCGAATTTTTCTCAAAATGCCTTGTCGCGGTAACGTTTGCGTCAATCCTTCTGGTTTTGTACATCGCCCTGCGATTCAGCAAAATCGGCGGCATGTCGGCGGGCGTCTTTGCGGTTTTGGCGCTGCTCCACGACGTTGTCATCGCGTATGGCGCATTTGTCGTCTTCCAAATCCCAATTGACGACAACTTTATTGCGGTTATCCTGACAATCCTCGGCTACTCCATCAACGACACGATTGTCATCTACGACCGCATACGCGAAAACAAGCGGCTGATGGGCGGCAAAACCCCTGTTGCGGAGTTTGTCAATGCCTCGCTCAACCAATGTATCCGCCGGTCTGTCAACACCGCCGTTACATCCATCGCGGCGATGATTATCATTTCGGTTGTAGCTTATTTCTACAACGTGTCATCAATCCAATCCTTCGCGCTGCCAATGGTATTCGGGCTGATAGCCGGCACGTTCTCCACACTTTGCATAGCGGGCCCGCTGTGGGTAAAATGGCAGGAGTACAAGCTGCGCCAAAAGGCGGCTGCTTAAACAAAAGAATAAAACCCCTGGGGAGATTTTCCCCGGGGGTTTTTCGATTCAAGCAATAATGGACTTGTTTGACAATATGCGGCTGTAGAAAATGCTTATTAGGTGCAAATAATTGAATTAAGCAGCTTTTGTATTCTGTATGTGCAATCCATTTCTCTTATCTCCGAACGCCGCCATGAATTGGAAAGCGGAAAATAGATTTTGTCGTTTACATTACTGCCCATATCCCATTTACCGTTTTCGTTCCGGTTAATCATTATCCAATCGTGTATAAACCCAAACTTGTTCAAATTCCTTTTATACGCTGTCAATAACTCAATGGCGCCCAAATAACGGCTTGCCTGTTTTGAATTAAATACGGCAGGTAAAACAGTCAAAGGCGTACCACCATAAATATAATAAATTCCATCTTTGTGGCCTAATATATAATCGAATACATTTCCCTCTGTTTTTTCGTCGTACATATCGGCTGTAAGCGAGACCGGGTAAAAGTTTGCAAAGTCAATTAGCCTGCCGCCTTTCGGCTTCATTCCAAGAATATCATGATAAGCTTTCATATATTCCGTATGATTGTATTCGCTGTTCAAGAAAGCCGAGCTTATCACTTTTGCCCATTTTTCAGCCGTTTTGTTTGCCGGAATGTTATCATTTGTAAATCTGCGAACCCATGTTGAAAGCATAAGGGTAGTGAATATATCCCAATCATGTAGTTTTTCATGCCTGTCCGGTATCTGTTTTTTCCCCGTTAAGCAATCACTCATATATGAAACTGCTTTTTGAATAGGCTCGTCGTCTATGGTGTAGCCCAATATAGATAATCTTCGCAAAGCCTGTTCGGTTGTTAGGGGGTATTTCCCCGGTTCGCTTAACGTATGAAAAAATCCCCAGGCGCCGTCATCATTTTGCAGGGATAGTATCTCTGATGCCCACTTTGATTCTTTATACATCCTTTTTGTTTCTCCCGTGCTTAGTATAAATTATAGTCGAACCACCTCAAAATCAACACAGGATTAACGAGGATATTTTTTTGACTCACAAGGCGAAGGACGCAGGCGGGCTAGCGCCCGGCAAGGACGACAACGCAGTGAGGCGGAAAATAGACCGCTAAGACGTGGCAATTTTGAGGTGGTTCGACTATATCTACCCAATCAGCGCGACTGGAATCGCAAGCAGTTCCCTGACCCAATAGGCCGGCAGCAGCCCCCATGGTGTTAAGGAGGATATGGCGTAGAAACCATCGGCATAAGGCAGCGCGGATTTTGCAAAAATGTACGCGCGAAGCTGATGGAAGCTGTCGGTGACTACCACGACCGGCTGCTTTTCAAGCCCCTGTTCCTCAAGTAAAACGGCGCTGAACTGGAAATTCTCGCGTGTGTTGGAAGAGGCGCCCTCCCTTATAATCCTGTCTGAGGCTATGCCAAATCGTTTAAGGTAGTCGCCCATGACCTGGGCCTCAGGTAAATCCTCGCCGGGGCCTTGACCGCCGGTAACGACACATATGGCTTCGGGATTTTGGCGCATATATTGTGCGGCCTTATCCAGACGGCGGCGGAGCATCAGAGACGGCTCACTGCCGTTTATTCTCGCGCCGAGGACGATTACAGTCACCTCGCCGGAATCCGGCGGCGGGTTATGCCATGCTTTCCATGCCATTATGGCTGAGACTACAGCGCTGTATATAAGGAAAAGCGCGATTCCAGCCAGCATAGCGACGCGGAGTCCAGGAAAGCCTTCCATCAGGATATACAGCCGCGGCAACACGATGAAGAATAATCCCAATACGCAAAGAAATCCTGTTCCAAAATTAAATATCAGGTATATAAGCGGTGCAAGGCCGCAGAAGAGCAGTATTGTGCCGAATATAATACTTATGGCTTTAAGCAAAAATCACCCCTCCATGTCTACTTCCGGCTATCCCGGTAGAAGTTAATCAAACATCCGGCGAGGATGATTTTGCGCTCGTCGTCCGTAAGCTCGCCGAGCGTCAGGGATATTTGCCGTGCTTCCGAGCCGTTCAGGATGTAGGCGGTAATGCTATTAACGCCGTTTTGCACTGCCGGTAAGATATCCGGCACGAACACGAAATCACCCTTTTTAAACGGAACCCCATCGCATAAAAACGGAAGCATCCCCCAGTTAATCAGGTTGGAGCGGTATCGCTTCGTCGCGTATTCGTTCGCGAAATTTGCGTATGTGCCAAGCACCTTCTGGCAGCTTGCCGCTTGCTCGCGGGCGCTGCCGTCGCCGGGCTTCACGGCGAAAACCGCGCTGCCTATGCCGATATCCTCAAGCTTTCGGCAGTCAAGCTCAGGCATACACCCGAGCGTGAAAAACACGTTTTGAAGCTCGCGGCTTAAAAGCGCGGGGTTCTTGCCCGCAAGCCTCGCGCGTTCAAGCTCCTGCACCTTCCCGGCCTCGCCGACGTAGGCGGGGTCTTTTCTTGAAAGCGTAAACTGCGCGAGCGAGAGGGGATTCGAGCGGAAGCTCGACGTCTCGCCCGAGGGGATAAGCTCGTCCGTTGTGGTGACAGGGTCTGTTATCACGGTGACGATCCTCAAAAGCAAGTCCTTCGTAAGCGGCTGCATCGAAGGCCAGTCGGCGATACCGGGGCCGAATTTAAGCTCTATCGACGGCTCCGGCTTATTAAAGCCGCTGTAACAGCGGTTTTTGTAAATATCCCCGTTGAAAAAGTATTTCGGATTTGAATACTGTGTATCGCAGTCGGTCGCCGCAGTCAAAATACCGCCGTTCACCGCGGTTGCAGCGATGCTTCTCGCGTCCATCAGCGCGACGGAAGCAAGCTGCCCGTTTTGCGGCTTACTGCCCTCGCGGTTGGGGAAATTGCGTGTGGAATGCCGGATGCTCAGCCCGTTGTTGACGGGGACGTCGCCCGCCCCGAAGCACGGGCCGCAAAACGCCGTGCGGATTGTCGCCCCCGACGTCATGAGCTTTGAAATCACGCCGCTGTCGGTAAGCGCCAGGTTCACGGGCTGGCTTGCCGGGTACACGCTTAACGAAAACTCGCCGCTGCCGATGCTGCACCCGTTTATGATGTCTGCGGCAAACACGAGGTTTTCAAATGTGCCGCCTGCGCACCCTGCGATTACGCCCTGCTGTACAAGCAATTTCCCGTTTATGATTTTATCGCGCAGGGAAAGGCGGGCCGTGTCGCCGTCAAGCTGCTTGTTGCCCTCCGTTTCGACTTTCTGCAAAATATCGCCCAGATTCGCGTTTAACTCCTCGATGCTGTACACGTTACTCGGGTGGAACGGCATGGCAATCATGGGCTTTACCTTCGACAAATCAATGGTGATAAGCCCATCGTAGCAAGCCATGTCGCCCGGTCCCATCTCCTTGTACGCTTCGGGCCGCCCGTGAACCGCGAAATATTCCTCTATCACCGCGTCCGTCTGCCAGATGGAGGATAAGCACGTGGTTTCCGTCGTCATCACGTCGATTCCGATGCGGTAGTCCGCCGAAAGCTTCGAGATTCCGGGGCCGACAAATTCAAGCACCTTGTTTTTTACAAAGCCCGACTGGAATGTCGCGCCAATCAGCGCGAGGGCCACATCCTGCGGGCCGACGCCCGGGGCGGGCTCGCCGGTCAGATATACGGCGACGACCTGCGGCATGTCGATGTCGTATGTCTTCGAAAGAAGCTGTTTCACAAGCTCGGGGCCGCCCTCGCCGACCGCCATCGTGCCGAGCGCGCCGTAACGCGTGTGGCTGTCGGAGCCCAGTATCATCCTGCCGCAGGCGGCTTCCATCTCGCGCATGTACTGGTGTATGACCGCCATGTGCGCCGGAACGTAAACGCCGCCGTATTTTTTTGCGGCTGAAAGCCCGAACATGTGGTCGTCTTCGTTGATGGTGCCGCCCACCGCGCAAAGCGAGTTGTGGCAGTTCGTGAGGACATACGGAATCGGGAACTTCTCAAGGCCGCTTGCGCGCGCCGTCTGGATAATGCCGACGTATGTGATGTCGTGCGACGCAAGCGCGTCGAATTTTATTTTAAGCGCGTCCATGCCGCCGGACGTATTGTGCGCCTTCAAGATGGAATAAGCCATTGTCTTTTCGCGGCCCGCCTGAATACCGGGCGCATGTTCCCGGGCTACCGCGGGCACGCCGCCCCCGGGCAGAAAAAAAAGTGAATCGTGAATCTTTACCATATGAACGCTCCATTCCCTTAGAACCTGTATTCAATACTCAAAGCACCGCCTCAGGGGCGATTTTTTCGCATTGCAAGAAAATTTGCCTCGTACTGCGAACGAATCGCTTCGCTGCATCGGCACTTCCCGTTATTGAATACAGGTTCTTACTTTTAAACTAAATTTATTTTATCACAAAACCGGCAAACATGCAAAAGAAATGCATACTTACGGTAAAAGCGGCGCATAGTTTACATATGGATAATTACGCAAAAATAAAATACCGCTACTTCTTTTTTTCGTTTTCAGCGGCATTTTTTATCTTATCGCTTACCTTTTTATTTTTGGTTGCGACCGTACGCCCCATCATACCGGATTCGCTTGCGAAAGAGCCGGAAATCGACGACGGGGCTTCGGTTTATATCCCGAAGAAAGAGGATAGCCTCACTGTGCTTTTTATCGGCGCCCCCCCCGACTTAACAAGCGCAGGGACGCTTATGATTGTGCGGTTTGACCCGGTTTCGGGACATATCCCCGTGATTGTCCTGCCGCCTGAAACGGCTGTGCAAAACGCCGGGAAGCTGGAGCCGTTTTCAGAGGTCTACCGGTACGGCGGCGCGGCATACGCAAAGGAAGCGCTGTCCGAAACGCTCGGCATCCCCGTCGACCGCTATGTGAGGATGAGCCCCGAGTCGTTTATCAAGGCCGTCGATATGGTCGGGTTTGTGGAGTTCAACCTGCCCGAGCCGGTAACCATTGCGCGCGGCGGCGCGCCGGTTGTGCTGAACCGCGGGAAACAGCTTTTGGACGGGCAAAAATCCGCCGATGTCATCACATACGGCGGTTACCCGGGCGGCGCGGACGAGCGGCTTTTTATCATGGGCGACCTGACCGCCGCGCTGATAAACCAGCGCATGGATATCTGTCTTTCCATCGTGGTTGACAACGTATTTGAAAAGATTATCAATCTGGTTTCGACCGATATTTCATATAGCGACTACCACGCCAGAAAGCCCGCGGCGGAGTTTCTGGCGAAGCTGGGCAATGACCCCGCGTACCCGGTTGAGGTTTCGGGTGAATGGAACGACGCCCGCTCGCTTTATGTTTTAAACGATACGTTTCACGCGAAGCTAAGCCAGATTATGCGGTAAATCAATCGCTTGGAACGAGATACCGCCAGACCTCCGACATGATGTCGCGGTTGACGTCGTAAAGCCCCTGCCCGCCTTTTGTAAGGCTGCATCCATTTGATAGGAACACCACGCCGGTTTTTGTCGCAGGGTCGTAGAACATGCCTGAAATCATGCCGTATGCGTTGCCCTGATGCCCATAAACCGTGCCGTCCTTTAAAGCATCCGTTATCGCGAACGTACCCAAGCCGCGCGCGACGCCGGCCTCCCTGTCAATGAAGGCGGTGGTGTTCATCTGGCGCAAGGCCTCCTGCGATATGTATCTTCTGCCCCCGTGTGTACCGTCGCCTGCGAGGATTATGCCAATCAGCGCAAGATCCTCGGCACTTATGAAAAGGTCGCCGTGCCCCAGCAGGTACATCTCGCCAATCGGGATAGGCGCGTAAACGCTGTCCATATTCGTCCAGCGCCCCGGCTCCGCCATAAGCTCGCGGCTCTGGTTATAGATATTCGCGACTAAGCGGGGATTTCTTACAAGATGCATGGAATATCCCGCATCGATGCCAAGCGGGTCGAACAATGCTTTTTTCGCGTAATCGTAAAACCGCATACCGGTCTGCGCTTCAATCACGCCTGATACGATGCCGGAGCCGAAATTGGAGTATTCGTACGATGTGCCGGGCTTATGGCTCATCCACATGCCGGGGGCGCTCAGCAGGCTGCTGAGGGGCGGAAAACGCAGCTCCGAGACGGCGTCCTTGTACGCACTGCCGTCCGTAAGGCCGGAGGTATGCATCATGAGCTGGCGCGTGGTGACGGGCTCATCCGGAAAATACGGGTTCTGCATGGACGGAATCACGCCGCGCAAATCATCGTCGATGGAAAAACCGGTTTCATCCTCAAGCATCATGGCGAGCGCTGCCGTCACCATCTTTGAAATAGAGGCGGCGCGGTATTTTGTCGCGTCTGTGACGGGAATATTTTCCTCTCTATTCTGCAATCCGTATGTATGGCGGTAGACGATGCGGTTATGCTCAAACGCGGCGACGCTCATCCCCACGACATTGTGTTTTCCCGCAAGCGCTTGAAGCTTTTCGTCAAGCGCCGCCGAATCTGCGTCTATGGTATTGCGGTATACGTCTTTCTGGTTTTGCCCCGGCAGAAGTCCGATGGCTTCAACCATAAGGGCGTCTTTTTTTTCGGCGTTCTCCTGGTTTTCCGCAGATATCCCGCCCATAACGGCAGCAACGGGAACCTCACGCCCCATGATTGAAAGCGTGGCGTATGAAGCGATAAAGGTGAAGAACAAAGCCGTCAGCGCTGTTCCAAAAGCAAGAGCTCCCCGCATACCCGATTCCCCCGGATTTTGTCGTAGTGAAAATGAAAAGTACTTATTAGTATACCATAAAAATTTATGTTGACCAATAGTTTTATTTTTGAAAACAATTTCCGGCGATTTTACCAAAAAACATGGAAATAGGGAAATATAATCATAGCGGCGCGCATTGATTTTTTACCGCGTTTAAGGTTACAATATAAAATAGTGTAATGGGATAAAGATTGTTTTGCTTTCTTTTTCCTTAAAAAAATGTTATAATGGTAGCCGTATATGATTGAAACCATGCTAAGGGGCGTATGACTTGGAAAAATTCGTTATTAGCGGCGGCGCAAGGCTTACGGGTTCCGTGACGGTGGGCGGCGCGAAAAACGCGGCTGTCGCCATCATCCCGGCGACTGTTCTTGCAAAAGGCCGCTGTGTGATTGAAAATATACCGAACATAAGCGATGCGGGCATCCTCTTTAAAATGCTGAAGGAAATGGGCGCAACCATTAATCCCATCAATAAAACAATGATAGAAATTGACACCACTCACGTAAACAACCCGTTTGTAGGATATGAGCTTGCAAGGCACCTTCGGGCCTCGTATTATTTTTTGGGCGCGCTGCTGGGCCGGTTTAACCGTGCGAGCGTTTCCATGCCGGGCGGCTGCCATTTCGGCGTAAGGCCGATAGACCAGCATATCAAGGGATTTGAAAGCCTTGGCGCGACGGTTACGATAGACCACGGCATGATAAACGCAAGGACGGAAAAAACACTTGTCGGCTCACACATTTATTTTGACGTCGTATCTGTCGGGGCTACGATAAACGTAATGCTTGCGTCCGTGAGGGCGAAAGGGCTTACGGTGCTTGAAAACGTGGCGAAGGAGCCGCATATCGTCGACCTTGCAAACTTTTTAAACTCGATGGGCGCCGACGTAAGGGGCGCCGGTACTGACGTCATCAAAATCCACGGCGTCGATATCATGCATGGCGCGAGCTATTCTATCATCCCCGACCAGATTGAAGCGGGGACGTTTATGATAGCCGCCGCCGCTTCAAAAGGGAATGTACTCATCAAAAACGTTATCCCGAAACATATGGAATCCGTTACGAACAAGCTGGTTAACGCGGGCGCAAGGGTGACCGAATATGACGACAGCATACGTGTCGAGCGTGACGGCCCGATTGCCCCTACCACGATAAAAACCATGCCGCACCCGGGGTTTCCAACCGATATGCAGCCGCAGATGACGGCTTTATTAACAATCGCCGAGGGGACGAGCGTCATCACCGAGGGCGTTTGGGACAACCGTTTCCGCTATGTGGACGAGCTTGCCAGGATGGGCGCGAATGTTCAGGTTGACGGCAAGGTCGCCGTGATTTCAGGCGTAAAGGAGCTTACGGCGGCGCCCGTGAAAGCGATGGATTTGCGCGCGGGCGCGGCAATGCTGATTGCCGCGCTGATAGCGAAAGGCACGACCGAAATTGAGGATATTTTCCATATTGAGCGCGGCTACGAGGACGTCATTACAAAATTCAACGCGCTTGGCGCGAATATCAAGCGTATCGAAGTGCCGAAAACCGATATTGAAATGCCTGCTTCCCTGTAATGCGAAACGGCGCGCGAAGCGCTCCCCGCCCGCCTTGCGGGCGGCAATCCGGCTGCGCCGGATTGGTTTCGCACAGACGCTATAAATAATCAGGGCCGGACGAAACCGTCCGGCCCGTTTTACCGGAGGGCTTTATGTCCAAATTCTGTCCGCTTTTCAGCTCCAGCAAGGGCAACAGTATATACCTTTCCGGCGGCGGCTCGTCACTGCTGATAGACGCCGGGGTAAGCTTTAAACAGCTTCTTGCGGCACTGGAGGCCCAAGGCATTGATATCACCCATATCGGCGGCGTGCTGATTACGCACGAGCACAGCGACCACATACAAGGACTGAAAACGCTGCTGAAAAAGACGAATATCCCGCTTTACACCTCCCGCGGCACGCTGGAGCACCTCTGGCTGAACGGCTACATACCGGCGCATACAAGGATTACCGTCTGTGACGGCGCCTTTCACATCGGGGATATCGAGGGCACGGCGTTTGAAACGCCCCATGACGCGTCGCACAGCGTGGGATACCGGTTCGTGCTGCCTGACGGGCGGCGCGTCGGCGTGGCGACGGACTTAGGGTACGTAAGCGGCGCTGTGCGCGAAAGCCTCATGGGCTGCGATTTAGTCATGCTGGAATCGAACTACGACCCCGGAATGCTGGAATGCTCGTCCTATCCTTATCCGTTAAAACGGCGGATTAAAAGCGATTTCGGGCATCTTTCAAACGACGATTGCGCGGGGATGTTAACGTCGCTTGCAAAGGGCGGCACGACCCGGTTTGTCTTGGGGCATTTGAGCGAGCAGAACAATATCCCCGAGCTTGCGCGGCAAACCGCGAAGGCGGCGCTTGATTCGGGCGGCCTGACTGAAAATGTGGATTACACCCTTGTAGTCGCACCCGCGCGGGGAAGAACGCAGGCCATCGTCTTTTAAGGAAAAATCTATGCTGAACGTAACAATCATCGCGGTCGGAAGCTTAAAGGAAAAATATTTAACGCAGGCGTGCGGCGAATACTTAAAGCGCCTTCAGGCGTTTTGCAGGCTGACCGTTGTGGAAATAAACGAATACAAGCTGCCAAAAGCGCCGGGGGCCGCCGGGATTGAGCGGTGCCTTCTGGCGGAGTGCGCCGCCATCCTGCAAAGGATTCCGCAAAGGGCGGTTGTCATACCGCTGTGTATCGAAGGGGAGCGGCTTTCGTCGCCCCGGTTTGCGGAAAAGCTTCAAGGAATCAGCGGAGAACACCCGCATATCGCGTTTATCATTGGCGGCTCGCACGGGCTTCACGGCGATATCAAAAACCGCGCCGCCTTCAAGCTGTCCATGTCCGAGATGACGTTCCCGCACCAGCTTGCAAGGGTCATGCTGTTGGAGCAGCTTTACCGCGCCTTTTCCATCTTAAACGGCATGAAGTATCATAAATAGATGGCGGCGGTTTTTTATGCAGCAGGATTCATGCGTTTATGACGCCTTTTTTCGGCAGGTACGCGTTTTCAAGATACTTATAATATGCCGCAAACACCTGCGTCCTCAAAACATGCCACGCGTTGGAATTTATGGG
>Ga0099364_10002526_pt1 | contig 29112 bp, 25 predicted proteins | sample TergutTh196P3_FD_73070 | JGI IMG/M metagenome (GOLD analysis project Ga0099364, IMG submission 73070) | Microcerotermes parvus P3 segment gut microbial communities from Pointe-Noire, Republic of the Congo - Th196 P3 | ecosystem: Host-associated > Arthropoda: Insects > Digestive system > Gut ...
AATTCGTTGGGCTCACGCAGTTCTGGTACTATAAACCACACCCCCCCCGCCACAACCGATCCGAAGCGCGTTAAATACCAGTTTTCGAGGTCTGATAGCGATAACTTGACAGTCATTTTCTCAACGTATCAATCAATTGAAGTCATAGAAGAAGCTCAAAAACAGGGTTTGCCGGAGTTTGACATAATCATATGCGACGAGGCTCACCGAACGACGGGAGTAACTCTTTCCGGCGCTGACGAGTCAGCGTTTGTCCGCGTGCATAAAAATGATTTTGTAAAAGGCAAAAAGCGGCTTTATATGACAGCAACGCCGCGGTTATATTCCGAGGACAGCAAAAATAAAGCGAACAGAAACGACGCAACGCTCTGTTCAATGGACGATCCAAAATATTACGGGGAGGAAATCTATCGCATCGGCTTCGGCGAAGCTGTGGAAAAGGGATTGCTCTCCGACTATAAAGTGCTGATCTTTACGGTCAGTGATAAAGATATTCCCGTCACATTTAAAAAAGCGATAACCGAAATAAAAATAGAAACCGAAATGTCGCTAGACGACAGAATGGACGCGGGCGCGAAAATAATCGGCTGCGTCAACGCGCTCTCCAAACAAACCATCGGAGAGGGAAGCGAGGCCCTTACGAAAACCGATCCCGCGCCGATGAAATGCGCCGTGGCTTTTTGCCAAAGCATAGCGGCTTCAAAAAATATGGCAAATTTTTTTGACAGCCTGACCTCTCAATACATCAACGCCCTGCCCGAAGACAGGCGCGAAAAAATAGTGAGTATTGAATCCCGCCATATCGACGGCACGATGAACGCCCCTCAGCGCGAGGAATTATTGAGCTGGCTCAAATCGGGCGGAAATAAAACAAATGACTGCAAAATCCTCTCCAATGTCCGCTGCCTTTCCGAAGGCGTGGACGTGCCGGCTTTGGACGCGGTGATGTTCATCTCCGCAAAAAATTCGCAAATTGACGTCGTTCAATCCGTAGGGCGCGTCATGCGCCGGGCGGAAGGAAAAAAATACGGGTATATCATTATTCCCGTTTTCGTGCCGCCGGACGTAGAACCGGATAAAGCTCTTGACGATAACGAGCGGTTTAAAGTTATCTGGTCCGTCTTGAACGCGCTTCGCGCTCACGACGACCGCTTCAACGCTATCGTGAACAAGATAGAACTGAACAAAAACCGCCCGGAAAATATTTTGGTCGGCGGGGCTTCTCCGTTTGACGATTATGAGAACTTCGGATCGGAGGAAGAAATACACCGGCAGCTCTTGCTCGGCCTTGAAGATTTCGAGGAGCTGCAAAACGCGATATATGCGCGGCTTGTGATGAAAGTCGGCGACCGCGATTATTGGGAAGACTGGGCGCAGTCCGTGGCGCAAATCGCCGAGCGGCAGATTGGCCAGATCACAAAAGCGGTGACGCAAGGAGAAACCCAGGCTATCTTTGAAGCATTTTTAAAAGAAATGAAAGCAAGCATTGACGACAGCATCACGGGCGAGCGCGCGATAGAAATCCTTGCGCAGCACTCCATCACCGCGCCCGTGTTTGACGCGCTCTTTGAAAATTACGAATTTGCCCGCAACAACGCCGTTTCAATAGCAATGGATTTAATGCTTTCCGAACTGCGAAGCAAAGGGAATGTGAGCGATGACACTGAGGAACTGGGCAAGTTTTATGAAAGCGTGCGGAAACGCGCCGAGGGCATAGACAACGCCGAGGGCCGCCAAAAAGTTATTATCGAGCTTTACAACACGTTTTTTAAAGCGGCGTTCCCGAAAATGACGGCTATGCTCGGCATAGTTTACACGCCGGTCGAGGTTGTGGATTTTATCATTCACTCGGTCGGCGACGTTCTGCAAGCCGAATTTGGACGCAAGCTCACCGATAAAAACGTCAACATCTTCGACCCATTCACCGGGACGGGAACTTTTATAGCGAGGCTTATCCAAAGCGGGCTTATCGAAAAAAGCGATCTGGCCCGCAAATACAAGAGCGAATTATTCGCCAACGAACTGGTGTTGCTCGCCTACTACATCGCCTGCGTCAACATAGAGAACGCATATCATGACGCGCTGGAGATGAGCGAATATCTGCCGTTTGAGGGCATTGCCTTCACCGACACGTTCCAGGCGTGGGAGGATAACGCCCCGCAGCAGTCACTTCTTGATGAAAACTCCGAGCGCATCCGCCGGCAAAACGCCGCTCCGATCACGGTTATTTTCGGTAATCCGCCGTATTCGGTGGGACAAAGATCTGCCAACGACGACGCGAAGAACAGAAGGTATCAACGGCTTGATGAGGCTGTCGCTAACTCCTATGCCGCGCTGTCGAAAGCTGTAAATAAGAACGCGCTGTATGACAGTTATATCCGCGCCTTCCGCTACGCAACGGACAGGCTGCGCAGCGGTGACGGGATTATATGTTTTGTGAGCAACGGCGCGTGGTTGGACGGCAACAGTACGGCGGGATTCAGAAAATCTTTGGAGCAGGAATTTTCTAAGATTTATGTTTTCAATCTGCGGGGGAACGCCCGGACAGTAGGCGAATTAAGGCGTAGGGAAGGAGAACCACTTTTCGCTGCCTCTCAATTATTCGGTGGTGGTTCCAAAACACCCATTGCAATAACATTACTTGTAAAACGTTCCGATTTTGATGGTAAAGCAGAAATTTTCTACAGAAACATTGGAGATTATCTCAAACGCACAGAAAAACTCGCAATTCTCAAAGCATATAAAACATTCCTCAATCCTGATATGGGGCTTATCAAACTTACTCCAAACGAACACGAGGATTGGATAACCACACGCAATGACGCTTTTCAGACGTTTATTCCGCTGGCGAGCGATAAGAAGTTTGATTTGAAGTCTAAGAGCATCTTTTTGACACATTCAAATGGAATGAAGTCGCAGCGTGATGTATGGGTCTACAATTATTCTAAGGATTTCTTAGCAAAGAATATATCAAAAACCATCGAGTTTTATAATTCTCAAATTACGAAGGGTAAAATTGATTATAATTCGACGAAAATCAGTTGGACACGAGGTTTGCTTAATGATCGTAAAAGGGGCAAAATAGCTCGATTTGAAAAAGAAAAAATTTCACTCGCTTTGTATCGCCCTTTCCAAAAACAACAGTTTTATCATGGCGAAAAATTGATTGAAATGCGTTATTTATTTGATAGATTATTCCCCACTCCAGACTCGAAAAATCTTGTAATAACGACAAGTAGTGTTGGTGACAACAAAGATTTTTCTTGTTTAATATCAAATTGCTTTGTTGATCTTCACTGCGTTGCCACGACTCAATGCTTCCCTCTCTATTACTACGAGAAAAAAACAAGCCAAAAATTATTATTTGATGATGACCCGGACGACAATAAAACTTCGCAATATATCCGCAAGGACGGCGTGAGTGATTTTATTCTCAGGCAGGCGCGTAAGCATTACGGCACCGCCGTCGGAAAAGAGGATATTTTCTATTACGTTTACGGCTTCCTTCACAGCCCGAAATACCGCGCCGATTTTGCGAACGATCTGAAAAAATCCCTGCCGCGTATTCCCCTTGCGGAATCCGCCGATGACTTTTGGGCGTTTTCAAAAGCTGGACGCGAGCTTGCGAAGCTGCATCTGGACTATGAAAACATACCGCCGCTCGACGAAGTAAAAGTATCAGGCAGCAAAATAAATTTGCGCGTGGAGAAAATGCGCTTCCCCGCCAAAGACCGTAAAGACGTTATCATCTATAACCCCCACATCACAATAGAAAATATCCCCGCCAAAGCCTACGAATACATAGTCAACGGCAAATCCGCAATTGAATGGGTAATGGAACGCTACCAAATCAAAACCGACAAAGACAGCGGCATCACCAACGACCCGAACCTATACGCAGACGAAACCGGCAAGCCGGACTATATTCTGAATCTGCTGTTGTCCGTAATCGCCGTAAGCGTGAGGACGGTTGAGATTGTGGAGGCGCTGCCGTAGTTTTATTAATCACAATCAACAAAAGCCGCTTATCCTCATCATCAGCAGGATAGCGGCTTTTTCTTTCGCGCCGACTTCGACAATATCATACTCAATCGCGTTAAGATAACCGAGCAATATATTTCTTTTCGTGTCTTTACATCGCAATATCTCACTTATAACCACGTCAGAAATAACTACTTCAAATTCTCCCGCTTAAATTATCCCAAATATAGACGAACGGGACGCTGTTTTTACTTTAGCGTCCCGTCTTTTGTTTTTTATCGTACCATAACCGCTTGCACTTGCCTAAAAAATATTGGTATTACTGGATTTTCTGTTGGTTCTATATGTCATAATGCGAACTGACGGCGCGTTCAGTTTTGCAGCAGACTGCTCAACCTGTCTCCGCCCCGCTGTATCCTCAAGCGCACGGCGTTTTCGAGAAGATTTATGTTGTCTTCCTCCAGATATTTAAAATCCGCCCACAGCATACTGTCGTCGCGTTTGCCAAGGCGGAACAAACCCGGCTCATCTATTATGACAATTTCTTTCCAATGGCAGAATTTTTTTTCCGTTTTTTCGCCTGCGCCGTCATGGCGATACAGTTCAATTCCCACGTCGTTCGCCGACGAGGAACCGAAACGATAGCTGCCGCCCCTCTTTAGCGCGGCCAATATGCGAGAGAGAAGTTTGAGCCCGACAGCCCTCCACAGCGCGCGCACAAGTTTCTCGTAAGAACGCCCGTGGATGAAATCCAGTGACGCAAACCCCGCGTCGTCCCCCCAGAAGACGCGGTACGAAGCGACACTGTGGGCGTCTCCCCTGGCGTCGGGGATCCTCCCCCATCTCATTCGCGTCACCGACGACAGATCCCAGCGGCGTCCCTGCCACTCGATCCACTCCGAGGACACTCTTATTTTCACCTTCGATATCAATTCGACGTCGGACTCAAGCAGCATTTCCTCACGCGGTTCGGGCAGCGCCGCGGCCTGCGCTTCCGGCTCGGCCGCAGCCGCGCTCTCCGTTTGACCGACCGCGACGCGCTCGGCGGCGTCCTGACGTTCCAGCAATTCCCATTCGTAGGCAAACACCTTACGCAGCCCTTCGGCGAGGGCGTATGCAAGCTCGCGTTTGCCGAGGGCAGAGAGATACACCTCCAGCTCCGACGCGGAACTCATCAGAGCGTCACGCGAGCTTTTCAATCCTCGAACGCGGGCGCAGATGTGAGTTGGTTCCGTCACCTGCCGCCACGCGCGGAAATCGGAGAGAACCCCTCCTATGAGGTTTGCCACGTCGAAATCGCCCTGATGGCGCTCGGCGGCGTCTCGTATGCGGGCTATGAGAAATTGCAGGCTCTGTTCCTGCTGCGTTACGACGACCTTCGACTCGACCTCGTATAAGTCGACCATGTCGAATACGACCTCGGGGGCCTGTTTCACACCGCCCGCGGTCGCGGAACGCACAACCATCATTATCGTCTCCAGGCGTTCGCGTTCGTTCATACCGCCAAGCACGGACATTATTACGCTGCGAAAATACCTTCGCCTCTCGTTGAGCTCGGCTCTAACAGCCGAGATGTCAGTGACCTCCGGGAAGCCGGACAAAACGCGCTCATCATTGATTATCAGCATAAGTGTTTCAGGGTCCTCGTTCTCAAAAGCCATGGATATTTCCATGATCCAGACGGCCACCGACGATGGGGTACGGTCGTCGTGTTCCAATCGCAGCAGTCCGGCAGTCATCAGATTCGCGCGCGCCACGCCGTGCGGGGGCAGTATTCTTTCCCCTGATAACAGTTGTGGCGGTGATTTTAGCATCGTCAGCAATGTGCCGACCTGCGCGGCGGACGACGCGTCGCATAACCACGCTATCTCGGCGGACAGCCGCCGCCTTGGGTTTGTGAGGTCCGCAAGCGCGCGCGACGCTTCTTCCGGATCGCCGGCAAGTCCCTGCGTTTTCGCCAAATCGAGCAGTTTAATCCGATTATGGTGAGTGCGGGCGTTAATTTTATAAAATGGGTTTTGGCAGAGGTCCATATTTTATTCGTTCACCGGTCCGTACGCAGTTTTAGGGCGTCAACCCCTTATTATGTTTGTAACATCGGAGATGTTGGCGTCCGGCCCCACTCCCGGTATCAATTTCAGCAATTCCGTCATTACGCCGCGGAGATTCTCCGTCGCGCCCTCGGATATGAAACGCTCGCCAAGCGCAACTAATTCATCGAAGCGGCGTTTGTCGGAGAATATCTGCGGTATGCCCGCCCACCGCTTGAACACCTCCTCGATGTACCAGTCCTGCCTCCACTGTATGCCGAAATTCATGCTCTCAAGCTTGCCCAGGTATTGTTCAAAATCAGAGTCGTCACGATCAATGGAGCGTCTTGCCGTTGCGGCAAGATTTGTAAAGTCGGCCGCCTCCGCCTGGGTGGCGTATTCTTTCAAGTCATTCTCGAAGGTCGAGGTCACTTTGCCAAGGTCGAGGCCGCGGATATCCCTCAGATGCTCGTCCCGCACAACGGAAAGTATCCGCCTTGCCATGCGGATATCCTCGTCGGCGGCCTGAATGGATTCGGCGTCGGCCTTCATGGGATTGATCGACACGACGGATTCAGCCTTGCGGCGCGCGTCCACGAGTCTGGGATCGTCGATTATCAGTTTTATTTCATGTATGCGGGAAAGCGTTTTTCTGCCGTTTGAGATGACGGAGGACGCAGCGGACGAGTAATCGATCTGCCCCTCCTGGCGCGAGTAGAAATTTTTATTCGAGTGAAAAGTGCCGCCGATTGAAGGCACGGTGAATCTCACGTCAATGTGACCGGAATCCAGTATCTCATAGTCACATTCCAACTCCGCCCCGGCAGGTATAACGCCCTCGTCGAAGTCGGAGCCGGATATCTTAAACACCCCTATTGCGCGGTTGTCGGTGAGAGGATCACGAATCTCCCCTTCCCACAGTTTAAAATTGAGCGAACCGGAACTTCCGGCGGAAAGAGATTCCGCGGCCTTGAAGGACTTGCGCCCTTTCAGGGGAAGGGCGTCTCCCTTGCGGATGAGATATTCAAGCGCGGGTTTGCCGCCGAGTTTTTCCAATACCTCCACCCCGACGGAGTGGGACGCGGGTATGGGCCCGATGGTCGCCACAACCCGCACAATCACGATCGTGTCGGCTTTGAGTTTTATCCGGCCGCCCCTCTGGTCGAATACGGTCATCCTGAAGGAGTTCTCCCCCTCGTGCGGCAGGGGTACTTCCACCATCGCGCCGTGGGATAGCTTAACTCTTCCCGACGTCCAGCCGGTATCCATGCTGTCAGCCTGAAACTCGAAGCCCCTCGGTTCACTGCCGGCGGTATGGGCGATTATCCGCGCGCGCTGGTCGGATGTGCGGGAGTTATAATTGAAAGAGAGGTTCAGCGTCTCGCTCACATCAATACGGCCGCGCAGCGTCTTTCTCGATCGGGCGCGCGCCTCCCAGTCGATGGACTCGGCAAACATGCAAGCGCCTTCGGCTACGGCGGTCATAGGATTTATGTCCTGAGAATCGGTGATTCCCAACTCGGACGTTATGCGGGTTCGGAGCGGTTTATAGTTCGTCGGGCCGCCTATGAAAACCACGCTGTCTATATCCTTTGGAGTGAGCCCCGCGCCGGAGAGCGTCTCCTTAACCGATGCGATCGACGACGCTATCCTGTCGGATATTAATTCGTCGTAAACCTCGCGTCTCAGAGGAATATCGAAGTACATTTCCTCACCCTTGATATCCAATATCGGGTCGGGCACATCCGCGACCGACAGGCTTATCATGGCTTCCGCCAGTGAAGAGAGGGCGATCTTGGCGTTCTCTATCGCCGAAAGCGTCCAGCGCGTCAGTGCTTTGTACGCCGGGTCGGAAGGAAATTCCTCGGGCAGTGAAAACCGGCTCACGAGCCAGGGACACACAATATTATCAAAAATGGTCCTGTCGAAGTCACGTCCGCCGCACATTGCTATGCCTCCGTGGGCCAGCAGGTTGACTTGTCCGCCCATGCTCTCCGCGACCGCTATATCAAGCGTACCGCCGCCTAGATCGTAGATTATGAATATGCCGTCGCGCTTCCGCACCCTCATTACGCTCATAACCGCCGCGACCGGTTCCTGCATCAGCGCGACCTTGCCGATGCCCGCCATGTTCACGGCCTCCATCGTGGCGTTCTTCTGCATTTGATTGAACGCCGCAGGCACGGTGATAACCGTGCCGATGTCTCGGTCGTCACGGATGTGCTCCGGCAGATACCCAAAAAGTGCCCGCAATATCTCTGCGGAACATTCCTCGGGACTGCGCGAGACGCCCGCGGAGGTGAAATTTATCCTGGTGTTCGTTCCCATGAGGCGCTTGAATAACACGGCGGAGTTGTCAGGGTCACGCAGCGACATGGTGTATGCGCGTATACCGATATATTTCGTTCCCCTCTTGTCTACGTAGATAGCCGATGGGGTGATGTCGTTCTGTTCAGGCGCTTTCCATATCCGCAATGATTTGCCGTCGAAGGACGCAATCACGCTGTTCGTCGTGCCGAGGTCGATTCCGACATAATTTTTCATGAGATGATTACCTCCCCGGAGTTTTACTCAGGTTCGCTGAAACGTCCCATGAACAGTATTGCGCCGGTTGAATTGTCCGTGATGAAGAAGATGAAGGGATGATCGGCACGGAACTCATAGGGTTCCAAAATGGGAAGTACCGAAGTGATCCCCACCATTCCGATCCCTGTCACAGCCGCAGCCTCCGTTTTCTCCTCGTCGAGAGTGATCCTGGTCTTGTGAATTATTCGCGACACCCGCATCTCGTCCGGAGTTTCCGTCATATTTTTGTAATTATCCCGGCTTGGCTCAAAAATACCTTGTATTCCAAGAGATTTGAAGGCCGGCACGAGTTCTTTCTCCCACTCCAATTCAAATTTGGGAATATAAACATCTACTCTGCTGCGTTTCGCGGACGCCCTCCAATCGGCGAATTTTTCTGCCGCGAGGGACGCTTCCAGTGATTTTATGCCGCCTTTCTCTCTCGGAAGCACGGCGACGAAGGAACGGCGGCCATCCTCGTACGGCATTTCCAAAAGCTGGAAATCCTCCGTCTCGAAGTAAGGGAACGAGCTCATCTGATTCATGAACTTCGTCTCGCGTTCCGTTGCCCCGTAAAAAATTCTGTCGATGGTGAGGTCTTTATCAAAAGGTTCTCTCCATTTTGAGAAGAAATATACCGCGTTCGTCAGCACGAGTGACGTGACTTCCCGGCCTTTCGGCATAAGATCGTCACGCTGGAAAAGGCTCTTTATCATGTCGCGTGTGTGCAGAGCCGTCCATTTGTTTATGGCGTCCTCTGCGTCACGCCAATTACTGCCGTAATCAAACTGCGTCACTTCGCCGCCATAGTAATCCCTTATGATTCCCGCATAAGACGGCAGCAGTTTCAACTCGGAATGCGGCCATATCGCGTTTGCCACCGACAGCTCGCCGGTTCCGTCTTCCTCCAGAGAGTTTCGCAGTTCCATCATGGACGGATGTATTTCTTCGGGGTATCGCATCACGTCACGAACCTCACGCTCGGCCCCGCCGGAGGTTCCAGCGTAAAGCATCGCCATCGCCGATGTTATGCTGTACGGCGAAATGAACAGATTGCCCCTGTCATTTGCCAGCTCCGCATACATGTCGAAGGCAAAAGTGTTCACGGATTCAGCGGCTGATTTGGCTCCCGTTGCGGCTTCGTCCGCCGCAAACGCTCCTCTTACCGTAATAAGCAGAACGAAGAACACCAGAATGAAACGCGTCAATTGTTGGTTGTTCATTGTCGCCACCCCTCAATTCAATGATTTGCAATACACGGCGTATTCCTTGTCGTGTACTATTATGTGGTCTTTCATCCACCTGACAACGGTTTTATTAATCTCCATATTGTTCGCGATATTCGCGCCTTCCTTGAGAAATTTGTCCTTGATTTTGTGAAAAACAATGATGAAATCGTCGTGCATTTTTTTGTGCGCGTCCGCATTTGGATACTTCGTCTCCCTGTGCATCTGCTGTTCATCAGTGAAATGTTTCTCTATGTAATTGTCGAGGAAAATTATAATGTCCTTGTGCCGGTTTGAGTTACTCTTATCCAGCAGAAGATCCACCTGCTCAAAGAGCTTCTTGTGTTGTTCGTCGATCTTGGTGATTCCCGTTTCAAGAGATTTGACCCAAAGCATTATACAACCTCCTCAATTTGTCCCGCATTTTTGTATGTTTCGTACTGTCGAAATATATACCGAAGCGAGGCTGTCGGTCAAGCTACCTGGTTGTAAGTCGGCATCCATCAGCAGTCAATTGTCCTCCAAAAAGCTCCTTGCGGCACGATACAGGAGAAAATCTTTCGCTTCCTGTTCAAGCGCGGATTCGTTTATCTGGCCTTCGTACCTCGGATATCGCAGCAACGGAAAATCCGAGCCGTACATAATTTTCCCCCGCATCCAAGGCAAACCGCACACGTCGAAAATCTCCCCGCCATATACGAATGGCGAAGCTGCGGTGTCATAACGGACGTTTTTCAGAGCAACCCGCGCTTCGGGCATACTTTCGTAGAGGAAAAGTCCTCCCCCCCAGTGCGCCATAACTACACGAAGCTCAGGATGATTGCGGGCGAAGGAGTAGGCTTCCGATGGACCGGTCATTCCCTTGCCTGGGTAATTTCGCCCTACAGGTTCCGCGGTGTGGAGCATAACGAACATTCCCGCCTCGTGACAAACCGCCGCAAATCGCCACGTTACGTCAGGGTCGCTGATATCGAAATCCTGCCCGTCCGGGAAAATTTCCCCAATCCCTATAGCTCCACCCGTGGCGCATCGTTCAATTTCGGAAGCGGCTCCCCTGGCGGTCGGCGGCACAACCGCCATTGCCTTCAAACGTCCGCCGGACGCATTTGCCGCCTCAATTGCGTAATCGTTACATAACCGGCACAACTCCAAATCCTTGAAGCCGAAAGTCGTTATCCAGCTCTCGTCCACTCCATCGGCATCCATTGCTTCCAATACGTCACGGGCGGTGCTCCATTTATGAACGCTGCCTAGGACCACCGTTTTGAAATAGTCCTCTCGTGAGGCTATGCGCTCCCAATCTTCTATCACTTCCGGCGGATAAACATGTACGTGAGTGTCGATTATCATGATAAAAATATACCATAAAAAAAGCGGCGCGCAAAAAATGCGCCCGCTTCTCATATTGATCAGTATAGAAAAAAGATGCGATTATTTGAGTTCGATTGTCGCTCCGGCTTCTTCTACCTTTTTCTTTATCTCCTCTGCCTCTTCCTTGGTCGCGCCTTCCTTTATCGCCTTTGGCGGGTTATCGACGAGTTCCTTCGCCTCTTTCAGGCCGAGTCCCGTGATTTCCCGGACGATTTTGATGACGTTGATCTTGTTGGCGCCGTGGTTGGTCAGAACTACGTCAAACTCGGTTTTTTCCTCCTCCGCCGCCGTGGGAGCGGCGGGACCGGCAGCGACGGCCGCTACCGCAACAGGAGCCGCAGCCGATACCCCAAACTTCTCCTCGAGTTCTTTCACAAGCTCCGACAGTTCGAGCACAGACATCTCTGAAATGGTTTTGATGAGTTCTTCACGTGACATTGATATTTCCTCCTCAGAATAATTTAAAATTTTTTTACGCCGCTAAGCCGCTTTTTCCTTCTGTTCCTTGATCTGCGAGAGAGCCGTAACAAGCCCTCGCGCTGGACCCGAGAGTACCGTTACGAACGAACGAATTGGTCCGTTTAAGACTCCCAGAAGCATGGCGAGCAGCACTTCCCTCGGCGGCAGATCGGCTATAGCGTTGACCTGATCCTTGTTTAAGACGCGGCCTCCAAGTATCCCGCCTTTAATGACCATCGCTTCGTTTCCTCTTATCCTGGAAAAATCGCGAAGCGCCCGGGCGGTAGCCGCGGCGTCATCATAGGCAAATACATAAGCGTTCGGACCGGTGTCAATATTTTCCGCGAGGACCTCCCCGGCTTCCTTGAGAGCGATGCGCATCAAAGTGTTTTTCGCTACTCTCATCTCTCCGCCGGAGTCCTTGATCGTCCGGCGAACTGCCGTCGACTGCGACACCCTAAGGCCTCTGTATTCGACAATAAAAATAGCCTGGCTTGATTTGACGCACTCAGCAAGCGCGTTTATCTCCGCGCGTTTAGCTTCAGTTGGCATAATTTCACCTCCATTCATCCGAAGAATAAAAAAACCGGGCGCACTATTCGAGCCCGGCTTGAATCAACGACAATTATTCATTCGCTGTGTTCGAACCTCGGCGGGTTATTAAGCCTAAAGACCCCCGCTGTCATAAGCTCCAATATATATTTTTGCTGATCGCAAAGGAAGAAATTCAGCCTTTGGTCCCTTGGGAATCGCTGTATAAATGTTCTTCCTCTACTCGCTTGTATCCTTCTGCGCCGCAAGTTCATCAACTTTCAGGCCTACGCCCATTGTTGACGACAGCGTAATACCTTTCAGGTATGTCCCTTTCACAGCGGCAGGACGGGCTTTGATTATCGCGCGAATCAAGGTCCTTATGTTGTCCATCAGTTGCTCGACAGTAAATGAGGCGCGCCCCACCGCGTTGTGTATTATACCCGCCTTATCAACTCTGAACTCGACCCGGCCGGCCTTGATCTCCTTCACGGCGTTAGCGACGTCGAATGTTACTGTGTTGGTCTTTGCGCTAGGCATCATTCCGCGGGGACCTAAGACCTTACCGAGACGCCCGACCACCTTCATTACGTCGGGAGTCGCTATCACGGCGTCGAAATCCATCCAACCGCCCTCTATCTCCGCTACCTTATCCTCCCCGCCGAAAAAATCGGCTCCCGCCTCTTCGGCCTCTTTGACCTTTTCCCCAGCGGCAATGACGAGCACTTTTTTCGTACGTCCCGTTCCGTGAGGCAGACCTATGGTGCTCCTTACCTGCTGGTCAGCGTGACGTGGATCGACGCCTAATTTGACATGTAACTCAACGCTTTCGTCAAACTTCGCGTTGGAACATTCCTTGATCAAAGTTATCGCTTCCGTCAAATCATAACGCTTCTGAAGATCCACTTTTTCAAGAAGCGCCTTATATCTCTTGCTTTTCCTCGACATAATTGATTCCTCCTGTGGTAGTTTGCGGAAACCTTGTACGGTTTCCTCCCACGTCGTTATATATAAAATATAATAACGCCCGTTATCCTGTTATCTCTACTCCCATAGATCTCGCGGTGCCCTCGACCATCCTCATTGCCGCTTCGATTCCGCCGGCGTTCAGATCAACCATCTTGAGAGCCGCAATCTCCTGTACCTGCTTACGTGAGACCTTGCCCACAAAGTTCTTATTGGGGACTCCCGATCCCTTCTCTTTGCCAATAGCCTTTTTGAGAAGCACGCTCGCGGGCGGGGTCTTCATTATGAACGAGAAGCTGCGGTCGGCGTATACCGTTATTACCACTGGAATTATCATGCCTACCTGATCCGCCGTTTTGGCATTGAACTGCTTCACGAACTCCATGATATTGATGCCTCGCTGTCCCAGCGCAGGGCCTACCGGCGGCGCCGGAGTAGCCTTACCTGCGGGAAGTTGGAGCTTCAACTCCCCTATTACCTTTTTCGCCATAAGCTAAATAAACCTCCTTGATTTTTATAAAAACCGCGCTAACCTGCGCGGTTGTAAGTTTAATTTTATATTTTTTCCAAATCGGTGTGGTCAGCCTCGGTAAGCGTCTCCCGTCCAAATACCGTGACGCTGAACGTGACCTTACCTTTATCCTCATTTACTTCCACAACCGGCCCCACCTGATTTTCAAACGGACCGCTCTTCACTCTGATAATGTCGCCGGGCTTGAAAATAATCTCGACTTTCGGTTTTGCCTGATCCTTGGAGATTTTCGCCATTATCTCGCCGACTTCCTTCGGCGACAAGGCTATAGGATGGTTCCTAGTGCCTAAAAAACCGGTCACTCCCGGCGTGTGGCGAACGACGTACCACGATTGATCCTCCAATATCATCTCGACCAATACATAGCTTGGAAAGAGCTTGCGCCTTACGCGCTTAATCTTCCCTTCTTTTGTATAGACCCTTTCCTCGACGGGAACCAAAACGCGGAATATTCTGTCCTCCATACCCATCGTGGCGATACGCTGTTCCAGATTAGCGCGCACCTTATTCTCATATCCCGAATAAGTCTGCACAACGTACCATTGTTTTCCTGAGTTTTCATTGAAATCGGCCATTTTATCTTATGAATGATCGCGTCGATACGCTAATGGCTGTCAGCCGATGAAGCGTCTGAGAACCGTAGTAAGGAGGAAATCCACCACTCCGAGATATACTCCAACTACGGCCGTCAGCATAACAACTACAAGAGTTGAATACCAGACCTGTTTTCTTGTAGGCCAAGCCACCTTCTTGAGTTCAGCTTTCGACTCTCTTAAAAAATTTCTTACCGTCTTGCTAAAGTCGAGGAGCTTCTTCATACCCCGACCTCCTTGTTTAAGTTTATGCTGCACATTACAAATGGCAGGCCCGGAAGGATTCGAACCCTCAACCCCCGCATTTGGAGTGCGGTGCTCTACCAGTTAGGAGCTACGGACCTGCAAGCAAAGGGTATTCTACACTACTTCGTCTCTTTGTGCAAGGTATGCTTGTTACACCACTTGCAGTGTTTCTGCTTTTCCAGTTTTTTCTGGGACTTCTTCTTGTTTACGTGCGTAACGTAATTCCGTCGTTTGCACTCCGTGCACTGCAATCCTACTATGTCAGCCATTTACTTTATCACTCCATTATCTCGGTGACGACGCCCGCGCCAACGGTGCGCCCGCCCTCGCGAACCGCGAACCTCAGACCAGGCTCCATCGCTATCGGCGATATCAGGTTTACCTCGAACGTGCTGTTGTCTCCGGGCATTACCATCTCAATTCCCTCGGCCAGCTTTATCTCGCCGGTCACGTCAGTCGTGCGGAAGTAGAACTGAGGCTTATAACCCGTGAAAAACGGCGTGTGCCGCCCTCCCTCTTCCTTCTTGAGCACGTACACCTCGCCCTTGAAGTGCTTGTGAGGCTTAATACTGCCCGGCTTCGCAAGTACCTGGCCGCGTTCAACCTCGTCCTTGCCGATGCCCCTTAGCAATACGCCTACGTTGTCGCCGGCCTCGGAGCTGTCTAGTATCTTCCTGAACATCTCAAGGCTCGTCGCTACTGTCTTCTGTGTATCCTTTATCCCAACGATCTCAACGTCGTCCGAGGGTTTGATTATGCCGCGCTCTACCCTGCCGGTCACAACAGTGCCGCGGCCGGTGATCGTGAACACGTCCTCTATCGGCATCAAAAACGGCTTTTCAGTCTCGCGAAGCGGAGACGGTATATACTCGTCGCATGCCTTCATAAGCTCCTGTATCGAGCTGGTCCATTCGTTGTCCGAGTCGCTCTCAAGAGCTTTCAACGCGCTGCCTCGGATTACCGGAATATCGTCGCCGGGGAACTCGTACTTCGAAAGAAGATCCCTCACCTCCATCTCGACAAGGTCGAGAAGCTCAGGGTCGTCTACCATGTCCACCTTGTTCATGAACACCACAAGCGCGGGTACGTTCACCTGACGCGCCAGAAGAACGTGCTCGCGCGTCTGGGGCATCGGGCCGTCAGCGGCGCTCACTACCAGAATCGCTCCGTCCATCTGAGCCGCGCCGGTGATCATGTTCTTGATGTAGTCCGCGTGACCGGGACAGTCTATGTGCGCGTAGTGACGATTTTCCGTCTGGTACTCAACGTGCGCTATGTTGATTGTTATACCGCGCTCACGCTCCTCCGGCGCCTTGTCTATCATGTCGAACGGCGTGAAGTCCGCGCTTCCCATACGGGCCAGCGTCTTCGTTATCGCTGCCGTCAGCGTCGTCTTGCCGTGGTCGATATGACCAACTGTGCCTATGTTCAAGTGCGGCTTGTTTCTCTCGAACTTCTCCTTTGCCATTTCACTTCATCCTCCCTGTAATTTTTCGGAATCTCATTCCATAATTTATTTATATATATTTTGGTTTCAAATTAACGGTTGAGTAGTTTATCAGCCGCTTCGCGTGAGACCTCCTCGTAGTGATCGAATGTCATCGTGTAGCTTCCGCGGCCGGACGTTTTATTCCTGAGGTCGTTGACGTACCCGAACATCTCTGCTAAAGGAACGAATGCCTTCACCAATCTGGCATTAGCCCTAACACCCATGCCCTCGACTTTTCCGCGGCGGGACGACAAGTCCCCTATAACATCGCCCATATATTCATCAGGCATCACGACCTCGACACTCATGACCGGTTCCATCAAAATCGGCTCGGCTTCCTTCATGGCATTTTTGAAGGCCATCGAACCGGCTATGCGAAAAGCCAAATCGGAACTGTCCACATCGTGGTAGCTTCCATCCACTATGGAAACACGAACGCCCATTACCGGATAACCGCCGATAATACCGTTGTTCATAGCCTCCTCGACGCCTTTCTGCGCGGAAGGGACGAACTGTTTGGGTATTGTTCCGCCAATGATCCTATCCTGCAACTCATTGCCCATTTGGTCAGGAAGTGGCTCTATCTCAAGCACCACGTCCCCATACTGGCCGTGGCCTCCGGTCTGACGGATAAATGTACCCTGGGCGCGCGCAACAGAACGTACTGTCTCACGATACGCGACCTGCGGGCGGCCGACCCTGACCTCAACATTAAATTCGCGTTTCAGCCTTTCCACCAGAATGTCCAGGTGGAGCTCTCCCATTCCCGCTATTATCGTCTGCCCGCTCTCCTCGTTCACCGATACCTTGAATGTCGGATCCTCCTCGGAGAGGGCTTCGAGGCCCTTGGAGAGTTTTATCTGGTCGGCCTTGCTCATTGGTTCGACGGAGAGATCGATGACAGGTTCCGGGAATACCAGTTTTTCCAGCATCACGGGGGTATTTTCGGCGCAAAGGGTGTCGCCGGTGCGAACTTGCTTGAGACCCGGAATCGCTACGATCATCCCCGCTGTAGCTTCCTCCAGGTCTTCGCGTTTGTTGGCATGCATCCTGAGGATCCGCCCGACTCTCTCCCTTTTTCCGGTTGTGGCGTTATAGACCGTTGTACCGTTGACTATCTTTCCTGAATAGAGCCGGCAATAAGCGAGCCGCCCGACAAACGGGTCAACCATTATCTTGAACGCAAGGGCCGCAAATGGGGCGTTTTCATCGGGCTTTACCGAAATTTCACGGTCTTCGTCGTCAGGATCGACTCCGCACAGCAGCGGAAGATCCAGGGGGCTCGGGAGATAATCTACCACCGCGTCGAGCAGGGGCTGAATTCCCTTATTCTTGAACGCGCTTCCGCACATTACAGGGACGATGTCCAAAGATATGGTGTTCTTGCGAAGGGCTTTATTTATCATATCTGCCGAGACCTCGCCTCCTTCGAGGAAGCGCGTCATAATATCGTCGTCGAAATCAGCCAGAGTTTCTATCATGGCGCCGCGCGCATCTTGGACCTCCTCGGCAAGCTGCGGCGGCACATCGGCGATCTTGAATTCCTGCCCCAAGTCGTCTACGTAAACAACCGCCTTGCACTTTACCAAATCCACCACGCCCACGAAGCCGTCCTCCACTCCGATGGGGATTTGTATGGGCACTGCAACGGCGCCCAGACGCTCCTTCATCTCATCCACCACACGCGTAAAATCGGCCCCAATCCGGTCCATCTTGTTGACGAACGCAATCCTCGGGACCCCATATTTATCAGCTTGCCGCCACACGGTTTCCGACTGGGGTTCCACACCGCCGACAGCGCAAAAAACTGAAACTGCGCCGTCAAGCACTCTCATGGAGCGCTCTACCTCTACCGTGAAGTCCACGTGCCCGGGCGTATCAATAATGTTGATAAGAGCTTCCCCCCATTGACATGTTGTGGCGGCGCTCGTTATGGTTATGCCGCGCTCGCGCTCCTGCTCCATCCAGTCCATCGTGGCAGCCCCTTCATGCACTTCTCCCAACTTATGCTTCCTTCCCGTATAGAAGAGTATTCGCTCGCTCGTCGTCGTCTTACCGGCGTCGATATGGGCCGCTATTCCTATATTCCTTATAGCTGAAAGATCATTTTTTGACATAAGATTTATTTTTCGCTACAGCTCGTAAACGCCAAAATACGTCCTTTTAGGTTTTTACCAGCGGTAATGCGCAAATGCCTTGTTTGCTTCAGCCATGCGATGCGTATCCTCGCGCTTTTTGACCGAACCGCCTTCGCCCCTGCACGCATCCGCGAGCTCCCGCGCCAGACGCTCGATCATGGGGATGCCTTTGCGCGCGCGCGAATATTGAATTATCCAACGGATGGCGAGAGCCTGCGCTCTTTCAGCGCGAATCTCCACCGGCACCTGATATGTGGCGCCGCCGACCCTTCTCGGACGAACCTCTATCTGCGGTCTCACGTTGTTCATAGCCTTCTCATAAACTTCAATGGGCTCAATATTTAGACGTGACGCGGCCAATTCGAGAGCGCCGTACATTATGCCCTCAGCGATACTCTTCTTGCCGTCCAACATAAGACAATTGATAAATTTTGCTACGGAAGTGCTCGAAAATACGGCGTCCGACGGTGTAACCCTGAGCTTCACTTGCCCTTTACGCGGCATCGATCATGCTCCTCTCTTATTTCTTGGGCGCTCGCGCGCCGTATTTGGAGCGGCTCTGCTTGCGATTTTCCACGCCGCCGCAGTCCAACGTCCCACGGATAATGTGATAACGGACGCCGGGGAGATCTTTGACACGGCCTCCGCGAACCAGAACGACGGAGTGTTCCTGAAGGTTGTGTCCTATCCCGGGGATGTACGCCGTAACTTCTATGCCATTTGTCAGACGGACTCGGGCCACTTTGCGAAGCGCTGAGTTTGGCTTCTTGGGAGTAACCGTATAAACACGGGTACATACCCCCCTGCGCTGAGGATTCTCCTGCAGCGCCGGAGCGGTCGAACGCGTCCTCTTATCGTGCCTGCCATGCCTTATTAGTTGTGCGATACTTGGCAAATTTTCCCCTCCTTACCTATCCCTAAATATATAATCCCGGCACGTTCGTCGTGCGAAATCACAAATAATATGCTCCTGCGGTCATAGTACCGCCCGCGGAGCAGAGCGAGAGACATCATATCAGCGCTCATTCTCTCTGTCAAGCTTCGCGGCCAATTTTGTCGTTAATTTAGGTTGAAGTCCCCCGTTGAAGATAAATATACCGAACAATATGGCCGCTCCGCCTATGATTGTGCCAAGGTCGGGACGCTCACCCGCGATGACGAATCCCAGCACCGACGCCATAAGGGGCGTTACGAACATATAGTTGGTGATTTTTGAGACCCCCTGCGCGCGCTCGATCGCAATCGACCACGAAACGTACGACAGCGCGCTCGGCACTATTCCCAGCAAGGCGAGGTAAAAGAGATGTTTTGGGGAGGCGGTCATCAGTTCGCCTACGGCGGCGGGCGCGAATACAGAGAGCATTAAAGTCCCTGCGAAAATACTGAAAATCGATGACTGGAGACCTGTGTATGACTTGACCAGATGCCTCTGCTGCAAATTGAATAAGCTCACGCTCAGGGCGGCTGCAAGCAGCCACGGAATCCCTTTGCCAACGCTCATGACCCCGTTCCACAGCGTGAGAACCAATAAGCCCGCGAACTCGATAACTATCGCGGACCACTGGAACATTTTCAATTTTTCCCTGTACACAGCGTTTGACAGAAGCGCAGTGATCACCGGGGCAGTCGCTATGATGACGCTGGAGGTGGCCGACGTCTCGGTGGCCGCTCCTTTGTTGAAGGTGAGTACGTAAAGAAAAAAACCGGTCGCGCCGGCCGCAGCGAATTTCCATATGTCACGCGGGGCGGGAGGCCGTATATTGAGGATAGGCACAGCCGCCGCAAGCACCGCGGAAGCGATCGCGTATCGTAGGAAACCAAGCGAGTACACGGAAAAATGCTCCAGCGCCAAACGCGTAATAACGAAAGCGATCGACCATCCGGACACGCAAGTGAGCGCGAAAAAATGATAGCTTATCTTACGCTTCACCGAAACAGCACGATGGCTAATGTCTTAACCTTACGGCAGATATTTATGCCACCGCCAGGCACGCTATTCCTTGACGCCAATGAGGACCATCGGAGCTTTAACCAGAGCGGTCATTTTGTCGCCCGTCTTTATGTCGAGGGACTTCGCCGCGTCGGAGGTAACTATCGCGGTGAGCGACTCGCCCCCCACCAAACGCATGTGGACCTCCGTCTCGACACTGCTCTCCTTGACGGAAACGACTGTACCGGGGAAACGATTTCTCGATGAGAACCTGTATCCCTCTGTGTCTTTCATGAGAATTACCCATTCTTCTTTTATGATCGTAACTACATTTTTCCCTGTTTCGAGCGCCATCGATTTGCAGGCGGCGCTGGTAATGATCGCCGTTACCCTGGTGCTGCCGCTGTCCAGCAGTATCTCTACCTCGTCGTTGACCGAGCCGTTCTTTACGCTCAAAACGGTTCCGTAAAATTGATTGCTAGCGCTTGACTTCATTATCGGACGCCTCCTCTTTGATTGCGTTTCCTATTGCTTTTGTAATTTTTTACCACTAATCGCTCCGCGGCGCAAGGGGTATCTTGCCTCACCACAGGAAGAACCTGAGGAACGCGGCTGAAGCAATGCCCGCAATAACGGTCAGCATCATATTTCTCGTCAGAAATGCCACGACGAAAGCCGGGACTGCGGCGAACATATTTGTGTTCGGGATGGACAGCGCCGGCGCAACGGAGGAGCGGTCCAGCGTAAGGTCTTGCAGCAGCAATGCGGCAATTATGGCCGGGGCTATGAACGAAAGCCACCGTTCGGCCATTTTCGGCAGCTTCATGCCAGGCAACAGCAGCATGGGAACAATACGCGGGATGAGCGTCACCGCGCCCATGCCCGCGATCAAAAACAACTCATCTCTCATCTGTAAAGCCTCCGCTTACCAAAGTACCGGCCGTCGCTCCCGCGATAGCTCCGAGGAATGCCGCCCACCAGCCAAATCCGGCGAGATACAGCGCAACCGATACGACGCCTCCCGTCAAAGCGGCCGCAATCGCGCTCCTGTTTCGGCACGACAGCATTAACAATCCGATGAACATCGCAGGGAGCGCGAAGTCCAGGCCCCACACCTCGGGGCGTTCGATCAACGCACCGAGCCTGTGACCGACAACGCCGAAGGCGCACCACGTGAGATAAGCCGCTGTGTTCATCGTTACCCCCGCCGTGTAATCAGTGTCATCACACGCAAAGTGAACCGAATGAAGCGCGAATGATTCGTCGGTCAGCATCGAGCCGAACAGCATCCGCATGGGCGCGCTCCATTCGGCCGCGCGCGGTGAGAGCGATGCCGACATGAGCATGTGGCGGAAATTCACCGTGAAAACCGTGCCAACGATTGCGGCCGGCGCGTATCCGCCCGATAGCATGGAGACGGTAATGAATTGCGAGGCTCCCGCGTAGACGAACAGGGACATTGAGGCGGTGAACCAGACGGACAGACCGGCCTGTTGGGCCAGCAGCCCATAGGCCATGCCAATTGGGACATAGCCGAGCATTATCGGCGCCGCCCACTTAATTCCTTTTTTAAACGAATGGGAGTTCAAACGCACGATACGATTTGCGCGATCACATGACAGAGACTATCGGGATCTGTGTCTCCTGCTTGTTAAAGACGGCGGGACGCTTCTCAAGAAACGCGTCCACTCCTTCGGCATAATTCTCGGACCTGGAAAGGATGTCCTGATATTTAATCTCGCGGTCAAGACACTGATCTAAACCGGCAAATACTGTCTGGTTGATGAGTGTCTTGGTCAGCGCAACCGCTTCAGACGGAAGCGCCACAAGTTTTTTGGCGAGGCTCATGGTCTCATTCTGAAGATTTTCCTTTGTGGTTACGATATTTAGCAGGCCCAATTCAAACGCTTTGTCGGCAGTGAGAAGTTTGTTAAGCATTATTAGCTCGGTCAGGCGGCCGAAGCCGATGTATCTCCCCAGGGAAAACGTGTATCCCATGTCCGGAATAAGGCCCATATTCAAAAAAACCTCAATGAAGAGCGCGTCGTCCGAAGCAACCCTGAAATCGCACAACAGGGCGATTCCGCAGGCAGTCGCCGCCACCGCGCCGTGGAGCGATGCAATGATAGGTTTTCTTATCGCTCGAAGTTTGCGGGCAACATTGCCGGATACGCGGACCATCCGGACAAGTTTATCCGTGTCGCGATCCTCCAATCCCTTCTTGAGAGATTGCACGTCGGCTCCCGAGCTGAAAACCCTGCCCTCTCCCCGGATGATTATCACCTTTACGCTGTCATCGTCAGCGCATAAGTCGAGAACATTTCCAAGATCCATCATCAGCTCTTCCGTCACAGCGTTGAAATTTTTCGGTGAGTACAGAGTTATGGTGGCAATTTTATCGCGGGATTTTAAAACTATGTTCTCGAAATCCATGCTGGTCTCCTCCTGAAATCATGGAATAGAAAGCCCCTTCGTTGCCGTTTCGTTCAAATTATCTTACTTATAAAGCACTTTGTCAAAAAATAAAAAACTCAGGTGGAAATATCTAAATAAAACACAGGGGCCCATCGTATAGCTGCCTGCGACATCGCCCTTATGGCTTCACGAATTTATCTATGGCGTCACCGGCTTCTTCAAAATCACCGTGCAGCAATAACTCGGAGATTTTCCCAAATAAATCCCTGGTTGGCGGCGACCACGCCCTTTCTTTAAGCTCAGCTATTACGTCATCCGCCGCATTTTTATCGTAATTTTCACATGCCTCCTTAATGGAGAGGAGTTTTTCATTTAAAAACGGTTTGTCCTCATCCGCGGCCTCATCGCCGGGATGCGCGTCTTTCGGCGCTGTTTCGGCGACAATAGCGCGCAGTGATTCAAGGAAGGCCGGCGTTTCGGTCGTTATGACCTCGATATCGTAATCCCGCCCCGATTGCTCAAGTTTTAGAGCAACGGCGGATAAGTCCATTTTTCCGATATTTGCGAGTACGCTTTTCATTCCGTGTATGTGGATGGTGTATGTTCTTATCTCCTCCTCGCTGAACGGGGCGCCCTTTTCAATAATGGCGTCCAACACGGCGAGGGATTTATTCGCATCCCTTACGAATATTTCAGCGAGTTGCGCGCTGATTCCTGATTCCGGCTCGTCTTCCGGGGGCCGGTCTATTTTTGCTTTCGCCTGCTGTCTTGCCGCCTCAACGACTTCCGGCGGTTGTTTATCGCGGATTAACTTGTTCAACACATTATTCAACTGACGGACGTCGATTGGTTTGGAAATAAAATCATCGAAACCGTTTGCGAGGAATATATCCGCCTGCCCTGCCACGGCGTTTGCCGTCAATGCCACAATCGGCTTGTCATATCCCATTTCGCGCAGGATTTTTGTCGCCTCGATTCCGTCCATTTTAGGCATCATGTGATCCATGAACACTATATCGTATACGTTTCCATTCTTAATTCTTTCAATCGCGCCAAATCCGCTGTCGGCGGCGTCAATCCTCAGTTTATAAGGCGAAAGAAGTCCTTTAGTGACAAATATGTTCGTTTCAACGTCGTCTACCAATAAAACGCTGCCATACGGCATATGTTCGCGTGAAATTTGCAACCGTTTCATCTGAGCCCTGCTGCTTGTGCGGAATTTATGAAGATTTTCCGACTTTTCCTTACCTAAAATTTCCGGGCCGGCCTTGCCTTGAGGTATATGCACCGTGAATTTTGAACCTTTGCCCGGCTCGCTTTCAATGAATATCTGCCCCTTCATCATGCGCAGGAGATTACGCGTTATGCTCATTCCAAGACCTGTGCCCTCGGTCGTTCGATTGGCTTCCTGGTTGAACTGGGAGTATTCGTCGAAAAGCCTTTTAACCTGCTCCTTTGTCATTCCCTGTCCGGTGTCGATGACGTCGATCACTAGCTTTATCTCATTATCCGTTTCGCCCTCATCCGCGGAAACCCTCAGGGTTACGCTGCCCTTATCCGAATATTTGAACGCATTGGAAAGCAGGTTGTTAAAAATTTGTTTGACGCGAAGCTCATCGCCCGACATGGTTGCGGGCAGATTTTCGTCAATTTGGAGTTCGAATTGAATCGGCTTTGAGCCGATCCGCATCATATTAAGCTGCGCGGTATCGCTGACGAGGCTGGCGATTTCGTAATCGGCGATTATCAGTTCCAGTTTGCCGGCTTCTATTTTAGACAGGTCGAGTATGTCGTTAATAATGCCGAGCAGCATATCTCCGGAAGTATAAATTTTTTCAAGCGCGTCCCTTACATCCTCGTCAAGCGCTTCATTTTGGAGTTGGATTTCGGTAATGCCCAAAATCGCGTTCATCGGCGTCCGGATTTCGTGGCTCATTGTACTGAGGAATGCGCTTTTCGCCTGATTGGCGGCTTCCGCTTCCAGGCGTTGTCTTTCCGTGTTGAGCAGGATATTTTTTGTTTCGGTGATATCCGCCAAAGCGCCCGCGACGCGAAGCGCGTTACCGTTTTCATCTCGGATGGTTTCGCCGGAAGCATGGTAAAAAGCGTAGTCGCCGTTTTTCTTTTTTAACCTGTATTCAATGTCATAGGGCGTTTCTCCGGTTGTATCAAGCAAATGCGCCCTGAAAGCATTCAGGGTTCTTTCTTTGTCGTCGGGATGCAGTCTATCGCTCCAACTGCTTAGTATGTTCGGAAAATCGGTCTCATCCGAAAAACCAAGCAGATTTCTGAACTCATCCGACCACATGAATACGTTCTCCGAGTGTACCGGCTTGCTCGGATCAAACTCCATATCCCACAAACCGATTTTCGAAGCTTTAACGGCTATATCCAATTTCGTCAACTGAAATACATTCATTTCGTGCGCACGCGTAAGTTCCATTTCACGTTCATGTATATCAGTCATATCAATAACATAGGCGACAATGCCGAAGCTCTTTTCATATGGGATTTTTATGAATTCTACGTCTAAGGTTCGCGTCGTGCCGTTGATATTAACTTCAGCGATAAATTTCGAGTACCCATCCATTGACGCGGCGAGAAGCTTTTCACCAATTGACACGGAGGGAAGCCCATCCGATTTGAATGTCGGCATATTACGGCTCATGAAATCAAGGAAATATTCGAGAGTTTCTTCTTTTGTTTCAAATCCCATGAATTGCATGGCCGCGGGATTACATTCAACCGCCTTAAATTTTGAATTAAAAAGGATATTTATTTGCGGGTTGGACGCAAGCATTGCGGTTGTCGTCGACTGCGCCGTTTCAAGGGCGTTCACGGCTTTCTCCGCTTCATCAAGGGCTGATTGCAGTTTAGCGGCGGTCGCGTCTATCTCATCGAGCATTCGTTTCTGTTCCCGCAAATCCCTGACATATGACGCAACAAGTCTGTTACCTTTGTAGTCTACGCAGACCAAAGTGACCTCGACCGGTATCTCCTCGTCGTCAAGCGACCTGTGCATCCATTCATAACGAAAATATCCATCTTCAAACGCCCTTTTATTATTCAACTCGATCATTTCGGCCGAATGACGCCCGTCAGGCTGATATTCCGGCGAAAGCTCATGGAATCTCTCCAAATATTCCTGTTTGGACGACAAATTGAAAAGCCTGACCATCTCCTGGTTACAGTCAAGCATTTTCATATCTTCGTCCCAAAAACAGGCGCCAATCGGAGTCTTATCGAGCATAATACGCATTCGTTCGTCCGCTTCATGCGTTTTTTCCATATCCGCAACCTGCATAAGCGTGGCCATATTTATATCGTGTTCCGCCTTCGCGTCTTCTATCGTCTTGATAATGCAGTTTATCGGAATATTTACCCCAAGGGCTATTTTTCTCGCCATGCCGAGGCAGGTATCGCTGCCGCAGGCGCCGCAGTCAACAGTCTTCTTTTCATGGTCGTTTTTATTGAGCGATAAAAAAGCCCTCTCTATATCATCGTCCGTAATTTCGGGTAAGGACGTGAAAATCGGGTGGTATTCCCTCATAAAATACGACAGGTCGAAAGTTTCATCATACTTATTGTGTAATTCGTCGAAATATTCCTTTTTGCGGTCATCGGTTGCCATACTTCTGCTGTCGTCCATAGCCCGGTAGATTTCAAACACATTGGTGTGCCGCGAACAGGCGGTGCCTATGTTACAGCCCTCCCGGCAATTCAGCACGTCAAAGATCTGCGGCAGGTTTTCCACCGGAGACTCGGCATATGTATTTAACCGTTCGAATACGTCATACCCTTCGGACTTATCGATACTAAACTTTTTATCCGTGAAAAATTCGATGTTTTCTTTAAGGCCGCCCGGCATTGGAAATAAGGAACCCAGCCCGCTCTCATAATGATCAAAGCCTGTCTCTTTTTTGGGAAGTTTTATGTTGTTTTCCTTTATATACTTCATTAGCCCAACAAACGTAACGTTATATTGCGACAAGCCCGTATCGGCAAACTCCTTCGCCTTGGCAATACATGGAGAAAGGGCGGCTATGCTGTCGGATATTCCTTCATACTCTTTCATATAGATTGAGACACATGCCATAGGGCTTTGTACGGGAGACAGATTATTCAGCAAATCCTGCCGGTATGTTTCGCAGTATGTTACAATCGCCGGACAGGGCTGCATTATCAAGCGCGCCGATTCATGCTGCCGCATATGTTTGATGTGCGCCCAAACGCAAATATCGGCGCCGAAAGATGCGTCGTATATTTTCCTCACGCCGAGTTTTTTCAGCCAGGTAAACAACCTTTTCCAATCCGGTATATTCGTTCTTATCGCGGGGGCGGCAATCAGCGATATGGCCGCTCCGCTTTTCAAATCATCAAAAAAAAGCGCGGTATCATCCAAATAATACCTGGCATCGTGCTTACACGCGGAAACGCAGCGGCCGCAGACAATGCATTTTTCATCGTTAATCTTGACCTTTATTATACCTTTGTCATCCTGGTAGGTTATGTTGGCCGTTTCCATCGGACATTCTCTGACGCACCGATTGCAGCCCCTGCACAAGTCAAGTTTAGTTTTAATGAGTTCTCTCATATTCGCAAACCCCCGCTGTGTTTTCGGATTAATCTATTTTTACCTCTGTGAAATGATTGCGCGTCTCGTAAAAAATTCCTGTAATGAGAGGGTCAAACTGTTTGCCGGAATTTTCCATAATTATATTTATCGTTTGCTCAGGGGTAAATGGTTTTTTATATGGCCGCTCGGATACAAGCGCGTCATATACGTCCGCAATCGCCATTATTCGCCCATGGATCGGAATATCGGCTCCCTTCAATCCATGCGGATAGCCCTTTCCATCCCAGCGTTCATGGTGAGTGCCGGCAAATAGTTTTGCGTTACGCAAAAACTCAACGTCGTCGGTTCGGGAAGCCATCTGATCTATAAACCCCTCGCCTTCCGTCGTGTGCGTCTTCATGATCGCAAACTCCTCGTCAGTCAGTTTTCCCGGCTTATTCAAAATAATATCCGAGATGGCGATTTTCCCCACATCATGCAGACGGGCGGAGGATATGAACGATTCCATATCCCATTCCGCAACCTCTTGGGCATATACGCCGCGCGACGCCATCGCCTCCACCAATATTCGCACGTAAGTCGTCGTGCGGCCGACGTGGCCGCCCGTTGCCTTGTCACGGCTTTCAACCATGTCGGCAAAGCCGAAAATGATCGCGTTTTGCAAATTTTCGAGCTGTGTTGTCTTTTTCTGAAGCTGCGACGTCCGTTCGCGTATGAGCTCGTCAATATCCAAATGGGTCTTGATGCGGTTAATCAGGACAGGCGGAGAAAACGGTTTCGCGATAAAATCAATGACGCCCAGCTCAAAACCTCGGACTTCCACCGCGGTATCGGTCATGCTGGTAAGGAATACGACCGGAATATCAGCCTGCGAAGAATTCCCTTTCAAAAGGTTTAACGCCTCAAATCCATCCATTTCCGGCATATTAATATCCAGAAGGATTAGGTCCGGCTTGACCTTTTCTAAAATCGCGAACATTTTTGCCGCCGACGACAGGGTTATTACACGGTATTGCGCTTTTAAAGCTTCATTGGCCATAGATAAATTGACGTCGTTGTCATCCACCACAAAAATTGTTTTTTTCATCTCCGTACCCCATCTCATAAATAATCAAATGCGCGCTTGATTTTTTGTTGAATAACTATATCATAATTGTCTTATCAGCTGATGGAGAGATACGGAGACCTGCGGTAATTTACGCGACTAACCGGTCCCATCGACCAAGAGTCCGGGGTATCGCTATCTCAAGCTGGAACTTGCAAATTTTGCCTTAAAAAGACAACGGTGAAGGGGGAATCCTTTATGAGAAAGATATTTTTTATTTTTTTGGTTATTACAGTTATCATACTTGGCGGTTGCTTAAATTATGAGGGACATGCGCTATCAGCGGAAACAAACGTCGCGCAAGCTGTGAAATATCAAAAAATCACCCCCGGAGAAGCAAAACAAATTATGGATGATGGAGAGGAATTTATTCTTCTTGATGTCCGCACGGAGGAAGAATTTGAGACAATTCGGATAGAAGGCGCTGTTTTAATTCCCAATTACGAGATCAAAGAACGAGCCTCGGATGAACTGCCCGATAAAGACGCGCGTATTTTAATTTATTGCCGAAGCGGCGGCAGATCGTCACAGGCGGCAATGGATTTAATAAATATGGGCTATACCAACGTATTTGATTTTGGCGGAATAATTGACTGGCCATATGAAACGGTCGTCAGATAAAAACTGACGATCAGGTGAAAAAGGAAACGGTATTGTCTTGAGAGAATATGTCTTTAGAGTTAACAGCTAAATCGAGATGGAGGTTACAACGTTATTGTGATATGCACATCCGAGGAAGTTTATTGACAAAAACCATACGCAGGTAAATAATAGCGTGAATGTTACGGTATGATGCCTTGGCGTTCCGAAATGACTGGTGTTATCGACAGTAGGCGGATATTGGGAGCATTGAACACATTTTTATGCTATGGCGCTTTGGCAGCGTATGCAGTTAAAGTCGTCATAATAAATTAAAAAAATAAAGAGAGAGGAAATAAAGAGAGGGAAATAAAGAGAGA
>Ga0099364_10002527_pt1 | contig 29110 bp, 12 predicted proteins | sample TergutTh196P3_FD_73070 | JGI IMG/M metagenome (GOLD analysis project Ga0099364, IMG submission 73070) | Microcerotermes parvus P3 segment gut microbial communities from Pointe-Noire, Republic of the Congo - Th196 P3 | ecosystem: Host-associated > Arthropoda: Insects > Digestive system > Gut ...
TGCTCAAATTAGAGCGTGAATTCCAGGGAAGAAGCTACGATATGCTGATTGCGCACGCGACGCTTGTATGTACACGCTATATATTTCTGGAGCTTGAGCGTCGGCAGAACATGGACATTCGGACTTGCGGCGGTATATTCTGGCATTACTGTGACGAAATCTCTGATTTAAACCTAAAAGAAGCTCTAATCTTAATTTTTGAGGCTCTAAGAGCATTTTTGCAGCGTTTTTCTACTCATGCTCAAGATTGCTTAAAGGATTTCATTGCTTCTCTTCCAGCTTCAATACTACGTTTATTTCCTGTTCCAGGTCATTTATGTTGACACAGCATAACTTTATCGTAAACACCCCAAAAAACGACCTGACAGTTTGGCAATATTTATGCGCTTAAAATCACGTAATAAAAACAGTTTAGATTTGAAATATTAAATGCGAAAGTTGAGACTATTTTAGGCAGTTATTTTTTGGTTTGCTCATGGCTTGTGGTATGTTTATTTTTGTGGTCAAAATCTTTGATCATGAAGTAACAACACTTTTTATTGCATATCTTACTATTAACACCATCCTTTACCCATATTCACGATTCGTATTTGATAGCGTAATGAGCTTTATTTTTGGCAATAATGTATTCTTTTTTGCAATAGACCTGTGGTTGCTCCTAAAGGTGTTGGCAATTGGATTTTGTTTTACAGCGTCAGTATTCATTGCTCCCATAGGGCTTTTATACCTCTATTTTTACCATAGCAAACAGCAGTAGTAACGTTTTGGCAAAGTTGGCAACGACTGCCATAATAAAAAAGAGGATGGTAAGGCCCTCTCGTTCGTAAATCTTTTATAGCAGTTTCACTCTACGTATACTATTATAAATATCGTGCTTAACAGGGTATATGGATATATCATATAGTAAACAATTCATGTAATTGCTATAACGGTGAAGGCCAGATTCTAAAGTAATTTTAAAGTCAAAAAATAAGCCTCCAAAATCCCTCCCTCTGTAGAGGGGGAGAGTGACGGGGCTTATTTTTTTTTATTTATGGTCGATATTATGGCAACGAGCACAAGACAAAATATGAGTTTACTCTTTCAATTCCATTATAAAACTCATTCCATGAAATACCTGAAGTCCATATGAAATTGTTGGTCAAGTCGGTTTTACGAAGCTGAACCATTTGTTTTTCATTCTTTCCCTCACAATCACTAATCAATTCTTTGTTCAAAAATTCTTACACCATTTCAAACAATGAGCGCCATTTTTCTGATATTATACAATAGAACATGAAAAGAAAAACTTTAGGGGGGACAGAATGAGAAAAAATTTGTTTTCAATCTCAGTTTTATTGTTTTTAGTTTTACTTTGTCCGGCGGGATATGCCGCGGAGAAGAAAATTCTTGCGGCGTTGATTGATTTTGCCGATGGAACTCCCAATAAAATGAGCTTAACCGCAGATGAAAATTTTGAGTTAAGTAATGCTCACCTTGCGGAGGTCAGGCAGATTATACGGGAATCAACCGAGAAATCCGGGCTGTTTGAGCTTCTGCCGCGTGAAACCGTGGCGGAAGCCATGAATACTCAGATAGGCATAGATGCCGTCGCCAGGAGGTATGATCGGTTTTCCGCCGCCCGGCTTGGAAAAATGCTTGGGGTTGACGTTATATTGACCGGAGAGATCGTTCATTTTGGAAAGGACACTGTATCGGGGAATTTAACCATAAGCGGGCTTGATTTTTCAGACAGGACGGATGATGTGATAATAAAGGCGCAGCTTATAAACGCGCATAACGGCGAGGAGCTTGCCAACGTTACCGGCAGGGGTACCGCAAGTGAAAATGTGTTGGATACCATGTCCGCAGCGGCTGCGAACAGGCTTTCGACCGGATTTCTTCAAGCCACGAGGGCAAGCATACTGAGAATTTTAAGAGAGTTTGAAACCGTAGATATAAAAATAGAATAAGACAATTCATAGCGAACGGAGGAATACTTTTGAACAAAAAAATTGTTGTTTTAGCAGCCCTGTTGTGCTGTGGAATTTTTGCGTATCTATTGGTCGGAGGGAAGGATGAAGAAACAATAAATACGGAACTGAGGCCGATCAGCGTAAAAATTATGAGCGTTACGACCGCGAGAGGTGAACACGAGAGGATTTATACCGGGATTGTCAAACCGCGCTTTGAAAGCCAGCTTGCGTTTCAGATTGGCGGGAAAATAGCGGAACGGCTGGTGGACAGGGGGGATCATGTGGAAAAAGGGCAGCTTCTTATGAAAATTGACCCCAGAGATGTGAACCTGAACCTGCAAGCCGCTCAGGCCGCCGCCGACAGGGCCCGTTCCGAAAGAGAGCTCGCCAGCGTCAACCTGGAGAGATATTCTAATTTATTCAAGAACGACGCGGTAAGCAAAGCGCAGCTTGATGAAGTGCAAAACCGAAGTAACGCGACGGATGCGGCATTAAGACATGCTCTGTCAAATCTTGAGGAAGCGAGGCGCCAGGTAGGGTATGCCGAGTTAAAATCGGATTACGACGGGGTAATAATCGAAAGAATAGCAGAAGTTGAGCAGGTGGTGGCCGCAGGGCAGGTCGTACTGACGATACAGCAGGGAGAGGAAATGGACGTTGAAATAAACCTTCCCGAGCATAGCATAGTGGATATCAGGTCAAATCCAAATGTAGAGGCAAATGCAAGTATTCCCGCCGCAGGCAGCAAAGAATTTAAACTTAGCCTGCGTGAGATATCACCTCAAGCTGACTCTGTGACAAGAACCTACAGCGTCAAATTTTCCATGGAGGAAACAGAAGGGCTCGCAAGCGGAATGACCGCCGCGGTGGATATATTATGGCAAAAGGATGACGCTCCCATCGTTATCCCGCTTTCAGCCCTGTATAGGACGCAGGGGCAGCCGGACAGCGTGTGGATTTTAAGAGAGGACAGAGTTTTCAGACAGGCCGTTGAGCTTGGAGAGTTCAGCAGCGGAGTTGACAGTAGTGTTCATGTAAAATCTGGCCTTGCCGCGGGGGATAAGATAGTCATTGCCGGAGCTCAAAAACTGACGGACGGGCAGCCGGCAAGGGAATGGACGGGGACAAGTGAATGAAAGGATTTAACCTGAGCGAATGGGCGATTAAACATCAGCAATTTTGCGGTTTTCTAATGGTTCTCTTTTTGGTCGCCGGAATTTTCAGCTATTTCAACCTCGGAAGGGATGAGGACCCGCCATACACCATAAGGACAATGGTGGTGGCGACCGTTCTGCCCGGGGCGACAGCGGAAGAAGTTGAAATGCAGGTCACGGACAAGATTGAGAGAAAATTGCGCGAAACGCCCGGCCTTGATTACATTAAAAGTTATTCAAAACCCGGAATATCCGTTATTTATGTCAATTTGGACGACCATGTTCCCACAAATGAAATCCCCATGACATGGAAAAAGGTGAGGAACCTTGTTGACGATATCGCGTCAACCCTTCCCGCGGGGACTTTAGCTCCCATATTCAACGACGATTTCGGGGATACTTTTGGCTCGATTTACGCACTGCACGGAAAAGATTATTCGTTCGCGGAGCTTGCGGATACCGCGGAGTGGATACAAAACACTTTATTGCGCGTTCCGGATGTAAATAAAGTTGCGTTTTCCGGGGTGCAAAATGAGAAAATTTTCATCGAGGCGGATACCACAAGGCTTGCGGCCTACGAAATCGATCCTTCTTTGATAGCGAGGGCGGTGAACGACCAGAACAGGATGACCCCATCGGGCATGATACCTACCCCGTCACGCAATTTATATCCGCGGCTTTCGGGCTCGCTTGACAGCGTGGAAATGATCCGGGACGCTTCGATTTCCATAAATAACACGATTGTGCATATTTCAGATATCGCTGATGTCAGGCGCGGATATTCCGAGGACCCGTCCGACACAAAAATGTACTTTAATGGTGATCCGGCAATAGCGATACAGGTTTCAATGAAAACGGGCGGAAATATCCTCGCGCTTGGCGATAACCTGAATAAAACCCTCGAACAGATCCGGGGTGAACTTCCCGCCGGAATGGAGATTTCGCAGGTGTCGGATCAGCCGCAGGTAGTGAGAGAGTCGATCAATATCTTCATTGAGACCCTTGTATTGGCAATCCTGATAGTCCTGGCGGTCAACTTTATGAGCCTTGGAGTGCGGGCGGGTTTTGTAGTGGCGCTTTCGATCCCGCTTGTGCTTTGCATAGTGCTCGTATTAATGGAAATTTTAAGCATAAATCTTCATAAAATCTCGCTTGGCGCGTTGATAATAGCTTTAGGGCTGTTGGTTGACGACGCTATAATCTCAATTGAAATGATGGAGACAAAGCTTGAAGAGGGCATGGATAAAGAACGCGCGGCGAGTTACGCTTACACCGCCACGGCATTTCCGATGCTCACGGGCACTATAATAACCGCGGCGGGATTCATGCCTGTGGGTTTTTCCGCGGGAAGCTCGTCGGAATATGTCGGGAGCATTTTCTGGGTGGTCACTGTCGCGCTGTTGGTTTCGTGGATAGTATCGGTCACGGTGATACCTCTTCTTGGCTTACATTTACTGAATACGAAACCGCACAAAAATACGGAAGCTCACGCTGACTCTAAGGCTAACGAAAGCCGTTCCACGCGCGTTTTCAGAAAGTTCCTGCTCTCATGTCTGCATCACCGCTGGATCGTTATAGGGGTGACGGTTGGGATTTTTGCCCTTTCGATATATTGTTTCAGATTTGTGGCTCAGGAGTTTTTCCCCGGTTCGACACGCCCTGAGCTGATAGTCGATATGGAGCTTCCGAAAGGCTCGTCCCTCGAAGCCACAGAAAGAGAGACGATGGATTTCATCGAGAAAATAAAGGACGACCCCGCGATCAAAAATATCGCGACGTATATAGGCGTGGGCTCGCCCCGTTTTGTTCTCGTGCTCGACGCGAAACTTGAAAACGACCACATATCGCAGACGGTGATACTGACACACAGCGAGGAGGACAGGAACGAACTCCGCCGCAAACTTGAGGAGGAGATTTTTCCGTTATTTCCGAACTCTTACATGAGAGCTTCGACCCTATCCAACGGGCCGCCTTCTCCGTACCCGGTGATGCTCCGCGTGTCGGGAACAAAACGCGACGAAACCATAATGCTGGCGGAAAAAGTCCGTGAAATCATGAGAGATGACCCGCGAATAACGAACGTGACTTTCAACTGGTATGAGATGACTCCCGCTGTAAGACTTGAGATAGACCAGGATAAGGTGAGGTCTTTAGGGGTAAATAATTCCCTGCTTGCATCAAGCCTCCAGACGGCAATTTCGGGCGCGAATATCGGCGAGTACCGCGAAGGAAACAAGACCATAAGCGTTGTTCTGCGTTCGCCGTTATCCGAACGGGACGGGGTAAATAAGCTGCATGATTTGAACGTTCATATCGGAGGAGGAAAATATGTCCGGCTGGATGAAATAGCAACTCTTGTCCCGGCCATGGAATCTCCTGTGATATGGAGGAGGGACGGCATTCCCATGATAATATTACAGGCGGATATAATCCAGGGCGTGACCGGGAACGATGTTTCAAGTTCGGTATGGCAGGCGCTGGAGACGCTTAGGGAGGAACTGCCTTTGGGTTATCTGATAGAGCAGGACGGAGACGCGGAGGCAAGCCAAAAAGGTTTAAGAAACCTTATGAGCGTCGTCCCGGTCATGATCGTTGTGATACTTGTGTTTCTTATGATACAGTTGCAGGATAACCTGAAAATGATACTCGTGCTTCTGACGGCGCCGCTTGGTATTATAGGAATGGTTGGAGCGATGCTGATTTTCGACAGGGCAATGGGGTTTGTCGCGATATTGGGAACGCTGGCGCTAAGCGGCATGATCATAAGAAATTCGATAATACTCGTAGATCAGATAAAGAAGCACATAAACCGCGGAGAAAGCCTTTGGGACGCGATAATAGACTCAACTATCCTGCGTTTCCGCCCCATCATGCTTACGGCTCTCGCGGCGATACTTGGAATGATACCTCTGTTCAGGGATAAATTCTGGGGACCGATGGCAGTGGCGATTGCAGGCGGATTGTTTGTCGCCACAGCGCTTACGCTTATTTTCCTGCCCGCGCTCTATGCCGCGGTTTATCACGTAGAGGACAATACATAATGAAATAAATCCTTACTTGCACAGTGTTGTTAATAAAACGGAATCATATGGTAACTATAGAATCGGTGATAGCAAATTTATCGCTAATATACTGATATTACTGGATAGCACCACCATGCAAGTAAGGATTTATAATGAAAAGACAATGCACAATTTACAATGCGCCACCTATACTGCTAAATTTGTGAGGTATAGTCTGAAAATAAAACAAAAAAATCACTACAGAGGTGCTGTTTATAATGTTGGAACTCGTAAAGCGCGTATTTGGGCTTGACCCTAACGGGCGCGCGTTAAAAAGATACATGGAAGCCGTCGGGTCCATAAATGTTTTAGAGCCTGAAATGCAAGCCATGCCGGACGATGGCATAAGGGCGATTGCTAAAGATTTCAGATTAAAAGCAAATAACGGAGAATCTCTTGATTCGCTTATGCCGCAAGTTTTCGCGGCGGTGCGGGAAGCTTCAAGACGGACAATAGGATTGAGGCATTACGACGTGCAGCTCGTGGGCGGAATGGCTTTACATGAAGGAAATATAGCGGAAATGAAAACAGGAGAGGGGAAAACTCTTGTGGCAACTCTCGCTATTGCTCTTAACGCCCTCTCGGGCAAAGGAGTTCATCTCGTGACGGTCAACGACTATCTTTCCAGGCGTGACGCGGAATGGATGTTTCCTATCTATGACATGATGGGACTTTCAGTAGGAGTCATATACCCTTACATGCCGCAGAATGAGAGAGAAGTCGCTTACCGGTCGGATATAACTTACGGAACGAACAGCGAATTCGGGTTTGATTATCTGAGGGATAATATGGTGCTGGGCACTGATGATATGTCGCAAAGAGCCCATCAATACTGCATAGTTGACGAAGTGGACTCGATCCTGATAGACGAGGCGCGTACTCCGCTCATAATTTCAGGGCCTTCGGACGACAATGTCGAGATTTATAAGACGGCGGAGCAGGTAGCGCGGCAGCTTAAAGAGACTGAGGACTATGAAAAAGATGAAAAAGAGAGAAATATTTCCCTCACGGAGCCTGGCATATTAAAAGCCGAACAGCTGATGAAAATGCCGGGGCTGTTTTCCGACGCCGCGCGCTCGGAGCTTGCGCACAGGATAGTGCAGGCGGTAAAGGCGCATAAATTGTTTCAGCGTGATGTGCACTATGTGGTCAAGGACGGGGAGATAATAATCGTTGACGAGTTTACAGGCCGTCTTATGGTGGGACGCCGTTACTCGGACGGGCTGCATCAGGCGATAGAGGCAAAAGAACGGGTCAAAGTAGGCAGAGAAAGCCAGACTCTTGCAACTATAACGCTGCAAAACTATTTCAGGATGTATAAAAAGCTCGCGGGCATGACCGGAACCGCCCTGACAGAGGCCGAAGAGTTCAAGGAAATATACGGGCTGAAAGTGATAACCGTGCCAACGCACCGCGAGATGATAAGAACAGACCACCCCGATGCTATATACTGCACAGCGCTCGAAAAATACAGCGCGGTGGCGGATGAGGTTTCTGAAAAACATTCAAAAGGGCAGCCCGTTCTCGTCGGAACGACGTCAATCGAAGGTTCCGAACGTGTAAGCAAGCTCCTGAAAGCGCGGAAAATAGAGCATCAGGTGCTCAACGCAAAACATCACGAAAAGGAAGCTCACATAGTGGCGCAGGCAGGCCGCAGTGGCGCCGTCACGGTGGCGACAAATATGGCGGGCCGCGGCACGGACATAGTATTGGGTGGGCAGCCCTATAGCGATGAAAGGCACGACGAAGTGACGGCGCTCGGAGGGCTTGCGATAATAGGGACTGAGCGGCACGAGTCACGCCGCATAGATAATCAGTTGAGAGGACGTTCAGGGCGTCAGGGCGATCCGGGCGAAAGCCGCTTTTATCTCTCTTTGGAAGATGACCTGCTGAGGCTGTTCGGCTCGGAAAAAATACAAGGGCTCATGGGTAAATTGGGGCTGGAAAACGGAGAATCCATAAATTCCCCTCTGTTGTCAAAAACGATCGAATCATCGCAGAAAAAAGTGGAACAGATGCATTTCGATATACGCAAGCAATTACTTGCTTACGATAACGTGATGAACCAGCAGCGTGAGGCCGTTTACACGGAAAGGCAAAATATCCTTGCCGATGAAAATGTCGCGGATTATGGGATTGGAATAGCGGACGGCGTTATTTCAGATCTGATAGAACACTATTTTAAAGAAAATGATGAACCTGATACCGAACGGGCGGTATCCAGGATTCGCGCGGTTTTCGGGCAGGAAGTCGCGGAGAAGTTCGAGGGAGTGGACTCCCTTTCAGGAATAGAACTATTGCGGGAGGAAATTTCAGAGGCCGTCAGATCAAAATATGAAAACAAGATCCGGGAATTTGGGGAGGAATTGGCCCCGCGCCTGGTCCGGTATATATTGCTGAACACACTCGACAGCGGTTGGCGAGACCACCTGCTTGGGATGGACGAGTTAAGGCGCGGAATAGGGTTGCGCGCCATAGGGCAAAAAGACCCGCTTCTCGAATATCAATTCGAATCATACAACCTGTTCCAGGACATGATGCGCAGGACCCGCCTTTCGATAACAGAGCAGCTTTTCAGGGTGAAAGTAGTATCGGAGGAAACGCGCAGGGACAGACAGCTTTCCGAAAGCAGGGATTTTAACGTACCATCAATACCCCAAAGATCGGAAGCTTATGAAACCGCGCTCCGTGCGGGAGCCGGCGAAGCCGGTTCAAGAGAGAAGCAGGTTCCCGTAAAAAAAGGCGCGCGAGTCGGAAGAAACGACCCTTGCCCGTGCAAGAGCGGCAGGAAATATAAACATTGCTGCGGCAAATAAAATGAGGTGAGCTCATGACTATACGCGTTCGATTCCGTTTAATGCTGATGCTGTTTGTCACAGCGGCATTTTCGCTCCCAGGCTCAGAGGCCGCTGTGGTTAGGCCGATCGATATTTCAAGGGCATTCAATAGTGCGGCTCCGCAAATAAATCTCAGGCAAATGGTTCAGGAATGCCCGAATTTTATCAGTTATCCCGGGCATGACGGAGTAATATGGCTGAAACAGCATACATATCAAATAGATACAAGCGGTTCAAAGTCCGTTACGACGGTATGGGTTATCCTTGGGAAAAGCGAGATAGAAGAAAAATGGCTTGACTGGAACATACGGATACCCAAGGATGGGGGCGCGCAAATTTTTGAAGCGTCGCTGTATGATCCCGGAAGCCTTACGAAAATAGAAAATATAAGCCCGCAAAGGAAAGAAAACGAATGGCATATAAATTTCGGGGATGTGCCGGAGGAATTTATATTGGTACTGTCGTACCGCCAGACTTACGCGAATAATCTTTTCATACAGGACATGCTGTGGCTGAACGAAAGTTTGCCCGTATGGGAACAGTCTATCATTGCAGAAGTAGAGTCCGGGAGAGATTTTGAATATGTAACGAACGCGGATATAGAGCCTTCAATAAGCAATGAAGGGATTTCTGATGTATATAAATGGATGATAATAAACCAAACGCCGTCCCCGCCGCGCTCTCTCAGAACCGACTCGCGGGCATGGCTTGCTTTCGGGAACAGGCAGCCGCTCTCAAGTTTTATAAAATTGCTTGAAAATTACGCGAAAATGCCGGTTCCCACTCCCCCCTCAAATGTTGAAACGTGGCTGAAAAAAGGTGACTTTTCGTCATTTTTTAACTGGCTGAACGAGCAGGAAACCGATGACTCAATATTGCGAGACGGGATACCTGAAAAGGCGCCGTGGAGCAGGCGGGAAAAATCCATAGTCGCGTCCTCATGGATAAATCGTTTTAACAGCGACACTTGTCGTTTATTTTGGAGGCTGGCCGTTGACCCTTCTCAAAACGGTTTTGCCAACGAATCAATAATTCTTGGCGCAGCTATTGAAATAAAAAGAAGAAGAGAGACATTTTTTTACGAAGTAGGGCAGTTATATGAACCGGGCAACACATCTTTATCGCTGGTCGGAGAGGCTATTTATGCCCCTCTTGAAAGCGGCGGGCTCGATAAAAGGCTCATTCCCCCAAGAGGAGCTTCAGATAACCGCTTATCCGTAACATGGGACCTCAATGTTGCGGAGGATAACACCATCACCGGTTCGGTCAGTTTGACAATACGCAATTTATGGAAAGATTTTCTGCTATCCAATATGGATGCAAACGAAATTCTGGCCGAAATCATAGGAAGAGCGACAACCGGAACGGACATAAAAACAAGCCGCGTAAGGGGAGGAGCGACCGAAATAAGCGCGCCGTTAAAGCCCGGTAAAATAATATTTTCAGGGACAAACGCCATCATTCCGCTAAACCCTCCTCAACCGGGCTGGCTTAGGGAGCTTGCCATGGCGATGACCCCATATTCCATAAAGTTCCCGATGAGCATGGAGGCAATTTACAGGATCAACCTTCCCCCAAATGTGAGGGATGTATTTCCTCCTCCGCAGATAGACAGGGACGAAGGGAAAGTAAAATATTCGGAGAAATACGAATATTTTAAGCGCAGAGGCAGGCTTGATGTAACTTCCAGGCTGACCTTATCGAGTACAAGAATGGATCATGGCATGGATCAGGATATTGCTTTCGCAATAGGAAGGTTTGGGATGCAGCGTACCATTCCGTTGAGGATGAGGTAGAAAAGACAATGCGCAATTAAAAGACAAAAAACTTTTTTGCTAACCCCTATCTTTTGAGGAGGATTTTAAATTTGAATGACATAGATGATATTTTACGGGAGATTTTATTTGAGGCGGTTCAAAAAGTAAGCGACGGAAAAATAAATATAGACGAAATCATGTTTGAAAGGCCAAAACGCGAAGGACAGGGAGACAGGGCGTCAAACATCGCTATGAAAACGGCGAAACAGCTTGAGAAAAATCCGCGCGCCTTCGCCGAGGAAATAATATCGGAAATAAAAAAGAGCGATTACATTGAAAAAGTCGAAGCCGCAGGCCCCGGTTTCATAAATTTCTTTCTGACCCCGCTGTGGCTGCGGCAAACAGTTGAAAATATACTTTTAAACCCCGATACGTTCGGCAGTTCGGACGCAGGAAAGGGTAAAAAGGTCCAAGTGGAGTTTGTGAGCGCAAACCCTACAGGCCCCCTTCATGTAGGACACGGCAGAGGGGCGGCGGTTGGGGACACCGTTGGGAACTTGCTGTCGTTTGCGGGCTGGAATGTGGAAAAAGAATATTACCTGAACGACGCTGGGCTCCAAATGCAGATACTCGGAACTTCCACCCAGTCGCGTTACTTTGAGCTTCTTGAAAAATCGGATAAAGCCCCCCTTCCCGAAGAATCATACAAGGGAGGATATATCTTCGACATAGCGAAAAAAATCATTGAGAGCGAAGGGGACAAGTACATATCGCAGCCTCTTAAGGATAGCCTTCCGTTTTTTACGGACTGTGCCGTGAACTCAATTCTTGCGGATATAAAAGATGACCTCTCCGAATTTGGGGTAAAATTCGACGTCTGGTATTCCGAAAAAAGTTTGTACACACGCGGCCTCGTAAACGAGGCAATGGATTATTTAAAGGAAAAAGGCTTTGCGTTTGAGCATGAAGGAGCTTTATGGTTCAAATCCAAAACCGGCGCGGAAGACGGCGAGGTAACGGATGCCGAAGATAAGGACAGGGTCTTGGTGCGCAGCAGCGGAGCCCCTACATATTTCGCTTCGGATATCGCGTACCATAAGGATAAATTCGAAAGAGGCTTTGAAAGGCTTATAGACGTCTGGGGAGCTGACCATCACGGATATGTTCCAAGGATGAACGCCGCGATAGCGGCATTAGGGAGTTCGCCCGACTCGTTTAAGGTATTGCTCATCCAGTTCGTGAACCTGCTCAGGAGCGGAGAGCTCGTTCCGATGTCAACGCGCTCGGGCCAGTTCGTAACTCTCCGGGAGGTAAGAAATGAGGTCGGGAACGATGCCGCAAGATGGTTTTTCCTCATGCGCAACAGCGACAGCCATCTTGATTTTGATCTTGAACTCGCAAAACAGCAAAGCAATGAAAATCCTGTATACTATGTACAGTACGCGCACGCGCGCGCGTGCAGCATAAAAAGGGAATGCGCGGAACGCAGATTTATAAAAGATATGAAAACAGACTTTAACATTAATGTCCTAACCGAAGATGAAGAAAAAAAACTTATGGCAAAGCTCGCTATATTCCCGCAGGAGGCCGCACGCGCGGCAAACGAGCTTGCGCCGCATATAATGATAAATTACGTTTTCGAGCTTGCCGGGGATTTTCACGCGTTTTACAACGCGCACAGGGTAATGTGCGAGGATCGCGAAAAATCGTTATCAAGGCTCCAGCTTGTGGAAGCCGTCAGGATAGCGTTATCAAAGGCTTTGAAATTATTGGGGGTTTCCGCCCCTGAGAGAATGTAACAAAGAATATGCCGCGCATTCGCTGGATATTTCTTTCGGTCTGTACACTGCTCATATTTTTGATCACAGGAACAATTTTGTTCTTTGAGATAGAGAGGATAGAAAGGCTTGTCCGCATTTCCGCTGAAAGGACTGAACAGCTGGCGGAAAAACAAAGATTAGTAACCGAGTACAGGGAGCAAATTGAATTTTACAGCACTGACGAAGGTATGGCATACTTGGGAAGGGATCAGTATAACTTCATCTTCCCCGGGGAGCAGATATTTGTGATACAGGAATAAATAATCATGGAGGCGCGTGTGCTCCGGTGAGCGCCCCGGACTTCAAATCCGGTGAGGGGCGGTTTAAGCCGTCCTTGGTGGGTTCGACCCCCACACGCCTCCGCCATTTCATTACAAGAAAGAAGATTGAGCTTTCATGCTGAAATACACTAAAACAACTGACCCGGATCTTTACGAAATAGTATGCGAAGAACTTGACCGCCAGGAGCACAATATAGAAATGATAGCATCGGAAAGCACTGCCAGCGATGAATTAATGGAGCTTTCGGGATGCGTTTTCACAAACAAAACGACCGAAGGATACCCGGGCGCCCGTTTTCAAGCCGGTTCTCAGATAGCGGATAAAATGGAAAGGCTCGGCGTTGAACGGGCAAAGGCGCTGTATGAAGCGGAGCACGCCAATATCCAGCCTTATTCAGGCTCCGCCGCCAACTATGGAGTTTACGCGGCAGTCTTAAACCCTAAAGACTGCGTCTTAGGAATGAAGCTTGACCACGGCGGGCACCTGACCCACGGTTCCCCCGCAAATTTCATGAGCAGGTTCTATAATTTCGTATCCTACGGGCTTAACAGGGAAACTGAGCTCATAGATTACGAAGAACTTGAAAAGCTTGCCGCAGAGAATAAACCCAAACTTATAATAGCAGGAGGAAGCGCTTATCCAAGGCTCATTGATTATGAGCGCATTGCCGGCATAGCCCGCGCGAACGCCTCGCTCATGATGGTGGACATGGCTCATGTTTCGGGGCTCGTGGCGGCAAAAGTGATTCCAAGCCCGATTCCATATGCTGATTTTGCCTCATCCTCAACGACAAAAACCCTTTGCGGGCCTCGCGGAGGTCTTGTCCTATGCAAATCAGAGCACGCGAAGGCTTTGGATAAAGGAGTTTTTCCCGGCTCGTTAAGCTCAATACACCTGAACATAATGGCCGCTAAAACATGGCTTTTCAAACACGCCATGACGCGGGAATTCAAAAACGTAATGGAGCAGATACTCAAGAACTCTCAAACCCTTGCCGCGGAGCTTGCGAAATATGGATTCAGGGTAGTGAGCGGAGGGACCGACAATCACATAGTTCTCCTTGACCTCAGGCCAAGGAAAATAACCGGAAAACTTTTTCAGGATTCGCTGGAATATGTCGGAATAACCGTAAACAAGAACATGATCCCCTTTGATACCGAGAAGCCTTCGATCGCAAGCGGAGTGAGAATAGGGCTTACATCGGTCTCCCAGCGCGGGTTCAAAGAGCCGGAAATCGCGCGGATAGCGGAGATAATGGACAAAGTGGCCAAAGCTCCTGAAGATAAAAATAACCTTGATAAATGTAAGACCGAAGCGCTTGAATTAGTGTCAAAATTCCCTCTGTATCCTGATAGAATTGATGAAACGAAGGAATAAAGGATAACTTGGAGAAAATCATACCGGAGGCTCGTGAATGAAAATAAAGCAAATAATATGCGCGACGGCTGCCATACTGCTTTTATCAGCCGTTTTTTTGAGCTGTGAAAAATCAAATGCGAAAGAAGCGGTAAAATACACTTCGTTTCACGATATTCCGGGCGTGACGCGCGAGGAAATAAAAGTCATAGAAAGCCTCCGGGAACAATTCGGCTCTTTTGTATACGGAATGAATCTTTCAACCGAGACATTTTATGATGATAACGGCGAAATCATAGGATATGCCTCCCTGTTTTGCGATTGGTTGAGCGAACTGTTCGGAATCCCGTTTATCCCTGCCATCTATGAATGGGGCGAAATGATCACGGGGCTGGAAGGTGGCGAAATCCATTTTACAGGAGACCTGATGACCACCGATGAACGCCGGAGCGTATACTACATGACCGACGCGATCGCCGAGCGCTCGGTAAAATATATGAGGATTTCGGGAAGCGTGCCGCTTGCGAGTATTGCGAGCATGCGTCCGCTACGCTACGCGTTCCTGGAGAACACCGTCATAATTGACAGAGTATCATCAGCTTCACAGTACGCATTTCATCCTTACTTAGTCAACGACTACAATACGGCTTATAATATGCTCAAAAGCGGAACGGTTGACGCTTTTTTTGATAACAGCACAGCGGAAACAGCCTTTGACGTTTACGGCGATGTGGTTGCCGAAACCTTCTTTCCGCTGATACATGTGCCGGTCTCAATGACAACACAAAATCCGGCATTGGCGCCTATTATCTCAGTAGTGCAAAAAGCGCTCTCAAACGGCGGCAGCCATTATCTGAAAGAGCTGTACAACCAGGGTTATGAGGACTATATCAGAAATAAACTTTATATGCAGTTCAGCGAAGATGAAAGAAATTATTTAAAAACTCATCCCGTTATACCATTTGCGGCGACATACCATAATTATCCGGGCAGTTTTTACAACGCGCATGAGAAAGAATGGCAGGGGATCGCCCATGATGTGCTGCGCGAAGTGGAGGAGCTCACAGGGTTGTCCTTCCGGCTTGTTAATGACCAGCACACGGAATGGCCTGATTTGTTAAGAATGCTTGAAAGCGGAGAGGCTTTTTTTATTAATGAACTGCTCCGTACAAAAGAGCGGGAAGACCGCTTTCTATGGCCGGAAACCACATATTTATCAGGTTTTTATGCGCTTTTGTCCAAATCGGGATATCCCAATATCCACATAAACGAGGTTTGGGATGTAAAAGTGGGTTTAACTAAAAATACCGCATATGCCAAATTTTTCAGCGAATGGTATCCAAATCACGCAAATACTGTGGAGTACGAAAGAAAAATAGACGCGTTCAACGCTTTAAACCGCGGCGAAATCGATGTGATAATGTCGGGCGAAACGCAGCTTCTCGCTCTGGTGAATTATCATGAACTCACAGATTTTAGAGCGAATATCATATTTGACTACCCCTATGAAACCACGTTTGGATTTAACGAAAATCAAGCCACGCTGCTCTTAATTATGGATAAGGCAATGAAACTGGTTGATATGAGGACAATCTCCACTCAATGGCTGCACACGTCTTATGATTATCAGGGTAAATTGGCGCGGGAACAGCGCCCGTGGCTGATTGGCGCATCCGTTCTGCTCCTGGCCGTGATTATTCTGCTGTTTATTTTGTTCCAAAGGAGCCGGCGTGAGGGAAAGCAGCTTGAAGGCTTAGTACAGAAACAACTGGAACTTGCCCTTGAAAAAGAGAAAGCCGCTACTCGCGCGATTAAATCGGCGCAGCTTACCACGTCTTCCATGTTTGAGGCAAACCCTCAAATAAATATTTTGTTTGACAGCAACTTTAAATTGTTGGACTGTAACCCTGCGGCATGTAAATTTATGGGGTTTGAGACAAAAGAGGAAATGATTGCCGGATTCACGGAGCGCATAATCAAAAGCATACCGCCGTTCCAATCAAACGGACGCCCTTCAATTCCTTTAAACGAAAGGTTTATGACCGCGGCTAAAGAAGGGGCTATCAGGTTTAAAACAGAGGTAATAATGGGCGGCGTGACAAAAAGTCTAAATGTAGAGTTCAAAAAAGTTTCCTATGAAGACAGCTTTGCCATTGTCGCTTATGTCTTTGACATGACCGATATCCATAAGCAGAATATAGAGCTCATGCGCGCGCGTGAACTGAATGAGCTTCAATTGGCCAAGATGCATTTGGTGGTTCAGGCCACTAAGATCGGTTTATGGGAAATGGAGGTCGCTAACAATGATCCGGTCAACCCGGCAAACACTTTTATATGGTCGGATGAATTCAGAAACCTGCTGGGGTTTTCAAATGAGGCCGATTTCCCCAATGTGCTCGGCAGTTGGATTAACCGGCTGCATCCTGAAGATAAACCCGAAACTCTTGATCATTTAGAGAAATATTTGCTTGACGCAACCGGCAATACTCCTTACGACAAAGAATACCGGCTGCTGAAGAAAAACGGTGAATATGCACATTTCCGCGCTTACGGCGGGTCCTTCCGCGACGAGCGCGGAAACGTCATCCGTATCGCCGGCGCGTTGATGGATATAACGGAAACGAAAAATACCCTGATCAATAACGAACTGCAATTAGCTAAATTAAATTTAATGATTCAAGCCACTAAAATCGGCTTATGGGATATGGAGGTCGTGAAAGATGATCCGGTCAACCCGGGAAACATTTTTATATGGTCGGATGAATTCAGGAATATGCTGGGTTTTTCAAATGAAGTCGATTTCCCAAATGTATTCAGCAGTTGGATTAATCGGTTGCACCCGGAGGATAAGGAAAGAGCTCTTGACAGTTTTGAAAAGCATTTACTTGACACAACCGGTACGACGCCTTTCGACATAGAATACCGGCTGTTAAAGAAAAACGGCGGATACGGGTATTTTCGCGCTTCCGGCGAAACCATACGCGATGAAAACGGACATGCCATCCGCACCGCGGGCGCGCTGATAGATATAACTGAAACGAAGCGGATGACGGAAGCGTTGAATGAAGCCATAGATGAACTCGAACGCAATCAGGGAATGTTATACGCGCTGAACAACGCGGCGTCTTTACTGCTCAATTCCGATATGGAAAGTTTTGAAAGCGCCTTGTTCCAGAGCATGAAAACGATAGGCGAGGCTGTAAAAGTTGACCGCATGCATATCTGGAAAAATTACACGGCTGAAGGACAGCTTCACTGCAGCCAGATATACGAATGGTCTGAAAGAGTGGAGCCGCAGCAAGGCAAGGAGTTTACGGTTGATATATCGTACAGCGGCAGGATCCCCGGATGGGAAAGCAGCCTGTCGAACGGAGAATGTATAAACAACCTGGTGCGTAATATGTCCCCGGAAGAACAGGAGTTGTTGTCTTCTCAAGGTATTGTGTCTGTTATTGTTGTGCCTGTATTTATAAAAGACCGGTTTTGGGGCTTCGCCGGTTTTGACGACTGCCATAATGAGCGGGTATTTACAAAAGAAGAGGAATCTATCCTGCGCTCCGGCGGGGTGCTGTTCGCCAACGCCTGGCTTCGCAATGAAATGGTTGAAAGCCTCCGTGATACGTCCGCCCAGCTTGAATCAGCGCTTGAGCAGGCAGAAGCCGGAAGCAAAGCAAAAAGCGCTTTCCTCAGCACTGTCAGCCATGAAATCCGCACGCCGATGAACGCGATCCTTGGTATAACCGAAATCCAACTGCAGGCCAAAACGCTTGACCAAAACATAAGGGAGGCTTTTGATAAAATTTACGTTTCCGGCGACTTGCTGCTTGGAATAATCAACAATATACTTGATCTGTCCAAAATAGAGGCGGGCAAGCTGGAATTGGTTATTGAAAATTACTACGTTACAAGCCTGATCAACGATACCGCGCAGTTGAATATTATGCGTATCGGCAGCAAGCCGATCGAGTTTGATCTATACGTAGATGAAAACACGCCGTCTCTTTTATCGGGGGATGAACTCCGCATCAAGCAAATCCTGAACAATTTGCTTTCCAACGCATTCAAATATACGGATGCCGGGACGGTCAAGCTGTCGGTTTACGCGGAAGCATGCAGTAATGAAGACAATATAACAATCGTTTTCAGCATAAGCGACACGGGCCAGGGTATGACGGAAGAGCAGTTAGACAAATTGTTCGATGAATATTCCCGGTTTAACGTGGATGCCAACCGCACGACCGAAGGTACAGGGCTTGGCATGAGCATTGTTAAGAACCTGGTACACTTGATGAACGGCACGATTTCGATAGAAAGTGAACAGGGCAAAGGTTCCACATTTACCGTACGGCTGCCTCAAGGCAAGGCCGGTTCCGATGTGTTGGGCAGGGAGTTGGTTGAAAATCTGCAAAAATTCCGCATAAACAGCAGAGCGAACATGAAAAGGGTACAGATCTCGCGCGAACCGATGTCCTACGGCAGAGTATTGATAGTAGACGATGTGGAGACAAATATATATGTCGCCCGCGGGCTTCTGATTCCATACGGGTTACAGATAGACTCAGCCGACAGCGGGTTTGCGGCGATTGAAAAGATTAAAAACGGCAACGTTTATGACATTGTTTTCATGGATCATATGATGCCAAAAATGGACGGCACTGAAGCGACAAAAATTATCAAGAGCATGGGCTATGAACATCCGATAGTTGCGCTTACCGCAAATGTTATGATGGGGCAGGCGGATGTGTTTCTTAGAAATGGTTTTGACGATTTTATCGCTAAACCGATAGATATACGCGAGTTGAACGCCGTGCTGAACAAGTTCATACGAGATAAACAGCCGCCGGAAGTCATTGAGGCAGCGAGACGGCAGGCCAAGACTAAAAAAGAACATTACGACACCCCGCAGAGTATTGGTCAGCAAATAGCCGAAATATTCGCGCATGACGCTTCCAAATCCATCGCGGTGCTGGATGCGATAGAAGAAAAAGACGGTTCATACGATGAAGATGATATGCGTATGTACGTTATTCATATGCACGGAATGAAAAGCGCGCTCGCAAACATCGGGAAAAATGATCTCTCAGCGGCAGCGCTAAAATTGGAGACGGCGGCGCGGAATAGGAACACCGAAGTAATGTCGTCCGAAACGAGGGCGTTTCTCGACTCACTGCGGGCGTTGGTTGAAGAACTTGTGCCAAAAGAGGAAGAGAGCAGCGGGGCGGCGGATGAAGACCCGGCTTATCTGCGTGAAAAGCTGCTTGTTATTAAAGCGGCGTGCGAGGAATATGACGGAAGAACCGTGGATGATGCAATATCAGCGCTAAGAGAGAAGACATGGTCACAGTCAACCAAAGCATTGCTTACTACCATCGACAGGCATTTGCTGCTCAGCGATTTTGATGAGATTGTGGATATTATTGAAAAAAAGTTTCTTTGAAATACTCCCCGCAACATATATTTCCTAATGCAACAATTTGATAAATTGTTGCATTAGGAAATATTTTATCACACTTGATAAATTGTTCTATTTGCTAAAAACTACCCCTATATGACGCGATTGAGCTATAGTTTGACCTATTATCTCAAACGAGGGTGAAGCTATGGAAGTTGATGTTATTCGGAGTGCGGAGGAGATTTCAGATATGAAGGAATTTCTGAGAAAAAAAGGCGCGGGGTATGAATTGTTATTCATAATGGGGATAAACACAGCACTGCGTATTGGAGACCTACTCTCCCTGTCTGTCGGAGATGTGATGGGTGCGAATGGCGAAATTGTCCGAGTTGTTGTTTTGAGAGAGAAAAAAACCAAAAAGACAAAACGCTGTCCTGTAAACGAATCTCTCAGGGAGGCGCTGGTAAAATATTTTACTATCCATAGCAGGCGCACTCGTACCGAACCGCTTTTTACCTCGCGTAAAGGCGGGACGCTGAGCCGTTTTCAGGCATGGAGGGTGTTGAAAGCAGCCGGTGAATCGGCAGGGCTGAAAAATGTCGGCACACATTCGCTTCGCAAAACGTTCGGGTATCATGCCTATAAGCAATCCGGCGCTGATATTGGATTGGTGCAAAAGCTGCTTAATCACTCGACGAGCGGAAACACGCTAAGATACATCGGTATAGATATGGAGGTGATGGACAATTTATGCTTGAATTTGAACTTATAGTAACTTAATGCAAGGCTTTTCGCAAAAAATATTTTGTGATAAAATATTTTCTAATGCAACAATTCATCAAACTGTTGCATAGCATGATAAAATTTTCTCATTTTTTATATGGGGATTTACATCTTATACTGCCTGTTTAGCAGAGGCGGGAATTATAGCGCCTCTCAAAATCATGCACAAAGTTCAGACATATAAAACACTGTAAAAACTAAATTTAGTATCGAAAAGTTTGTATAGAAAAGAGCCAACGGCTCTAAAAACAGACGCCAGGGGAGCAATAAGCCGTGAATGAAACCAGGAAAAATAGTGTTCTCATAGTAGATGACGAAAACTCAAACATTATAGCGCTCACATATATCTTGGGGGCTGAATATATCCTTTATGCGGCAAACAACGGGGAAGAAGCAATTGAGACGGCGAAAGAGCATTTACCCGACGTTATTCTGCTTGATATCGTCATGCCGGAAATGGAAGGATACGATGTGATTGCCGCGCTGAAAGCTTCTGAAAAAACGCAAAACATCCCAGTTATTTTTATCACAGGGCTCAGCGACACCGGCGATGAGGAAAAAGGATTGGCGCTTGGCGCCGCGGACTACATAGCCAAGCCTTTCAGTCCCGCGATCGTAAGGCTGCGGGTGCAAAACCAGATAAAGATGCGCAGCCAGCTGTACTCGGTCAAATACGACATAATGAAATACAAGCTCACAAGCGACGCGCTGAACATAGCGCTTTGGGATATGGATGTTGTGAGAGAAAACCCGTTAAACCCTGACAATAAGTTCACATGGTCGCAGGAGTTCCGTCATATGCTGGGCTTTTCTGATGAACATGATTTTCCGAACGTACTTCAAAGTTGGAGCAACCGGATTCATCCCGAGGACAAAGAAAAGACATTTGCCGCCGCCATGGCGCACTTTAACGACCGCACCGGAAAAACTCTCTATGACGTTGAGAACAGGCTCAAGCTGAAAAATGGTGAATATCAGTATTTTCGCGCCTTTGGAACTTCGCTTAGAGACGACGCTGGCGCCCCTCTCAGAGTGGCCGGCGCGCTCATGGACATAAACGAAAAGAAACAGGCGGAGGAAGCGCTCAAACGCCGTGCCGACATGGTCAGGGCATTGAACAATTCGATTGAGATATTTTGTTTACATGAAGAGAAAACGTTTGATGATGTGATGACAAACGGCATACGTCCGGTCGCGGACACAATGGGTTTAGATTGTGTCTGCGTTTATCGATGTATGGACGAGGGCGGGCGTTTTGAGGCGGAATACTTATGGGACAGGTCGGAAGGCGGCACGTCGCATGTAGGCAAGAAAGCGGGCGCCCTGCCTGATATTCAGGTTATGACGGGCTGGATTGCCGTTTTGTCCGACGGCGGATTTATAAACAAGCGTGTATGCGATATGTCCGAAGATGAGATCGCTTTTTTAAGCGCGTTTGGGATTAAGGCGATATTCATGGCGCCTATTTTTAAGCATGGCGATTTTTGGGGCGTAATATCATTGCAGGATCATACCAGCGACGAGTATTTCATTGATGATTCGGGAGAGGCGGATCTGCTGCGGTCGGCGGCGCATATATTCGCCAACGCCATTATAAGCGCGGACATGATGAAGAACCTCGAAGAATCCTTACACGAGTCACAAAAAATTATCAACATCCTGTCAAGCGTACTGAATAACTCTGACGCAATGATTCATGTAGTCGATAAGGATACCGATGAGATATTGTTTGTAAACGATCATATGAAGCGGCATTTCGAAATCAAGAGCGACGTAATCGGACAGCACTGTTATAAAGTTTTTAATGAGGGAACTGAGAGATGTGATTGGTGCGCTTGCCACAAGCTTGACAAAGAGCCGGACAAGATAATCGTCTGGCAAAAATACAACCCTTTAACGAAACGTTATTACCGAAGTACCGACCGGTATATCGACTGGCCGGGGGGTAAAAAAGTCCGCATCCAGCATAGCGTTGATTTGACAGATATTAAACAAATGCAGGATGAACTCGAACATAATCAAAAAATGTTGTACGCGATGAACAGCGCGGCATTTCTTCTGCTCAATTCCGATACGGAAAGTTTTGAAAGCGCTTTGTACCAAAGCATGAAGACAATGGCTGAATCTGTGAAAGTTTGCCGCATGGGTATCTGGGAGAATTACACAGTTGACGGGCAGCTTTATTGCCGTCAGGTATACGTATGGCATGAGGACGCGAACCCTCAGCAGGAAAAGGAGTTCATTACGTCCGGCGTGCGGTACAGCTCTCATTTGGGCAGATGGGAAAGTATCCTGTCAAACGGAGAATGTATAAACAACGTGGTGCGTGAGATGCCTCCGGAAGAACAGGAAATTTTATTCCGGCAGGGCATTTTATCTGTGCTGGTGGTGCCTGTATTTATAAAAGATCAATTTTGGGGATTCGCGAGTTTTGATGACTGTCACAGAGAGCGTATATTTATAAAAGAAGAGGAATCTATCCTGCGTTCCGCCACCATCCTGTTTATCAACGCCCTGCTTCGCAATGAAATGGTTGAAAGCCTCCGAGACACATCCGTTCAGCTTGAATCAGCGCTTGAGCAGGCAGAAGCAGGAAGCAAAGCAAAAAGCGCTTTCCTCAGCACTATCAGCCATGAGATCCGCACGCCGATGAACGCGATCCTCGGAGTAACCGAAATCCAACTGCAAACTGAAACGCTTGAGCAAAACATAAGGGAAGCTTTTAATAAAATTTACACTTCCGGCGACATGCTGCTTGGAATCATCAACAATATACTTGACCTGTCCAAGATAGAGGCGGGGAAGCTGGAATTGGTAATTGAGAATTACGATATCACAAGCCTGATCAGCGATACCGTGCAGTTGAATATTATGCGTATAGACAGCAAGCCCATCAAGTTTGAACTATACGTAGACGAAAACATGCCGTCTCTTTTGTCGGGTGATGAGCTCCGCATCAAGCAAATCTTGAACAATTTGCTTTCCAACGCGTTCAAATATACGGAAGCGGGTGCGATCAAGCTGTCGGTTTACGCGGAAGCGGGGAGTGATGAGGACAATGTAACGATCGTTTTCAGCGTAAGCGATACAGGCCATGGTATGACGGAAGATCAGCTGAGCAAATTGTTCGATGAATATTCCCGGTTCCACGCGAACGCCAACCGCACGATCGAGGGGACAGGGCTTGGCATGGGGATTGTAAAGAACCTGATACACATGATGAACGGCTCGATTTCGATAGAAAGCGAACAAGGGAAGGGTTCGACATTTGCCGTACGTCTGCCTCAAATCAAGGCCGGTTCCGATGTGCTGGGCAGGGAGTTGGTTGAAAATCTGCAAAAATTCCGCACAAACAGAGGCGCGCACATGAAAAGGGTGCAGGTCTCGCGTGAGCCGATGCCTTACGGCAGAGTATTGATAGTGGACGATGTGGAGACAAATATATATGTGGCCCGCGGGCTTCTGATGCCATACGAGCTTCAGATAGACTCGGCCAACAGCGGGTTTGAGGCGATTGAAAAGATTAAAAGCGGCAACGTTTATGACATTGTTTTCATGGATCATATAATGCCGAAAATGGACGGAATTGAAGCGACGAAAATCATCAAGAGCATGGGGTATGAACATCCGATAGTGGCGCTTACCGCAAATGCTGTGGCGGGGCAGGCGGATATGTTTCTTGGAAATGGTTTTGACGATTTTATAGCTAAGCCTGTAGATGTCCGCCAGTTGAACGCGGTGTTGAACAAGTTCATACGAGATAAACAGCCGCCGGAAGTCATTGAGGCGGCAAGAGGCCGGGCAGGGGTTAAAAAAGGACCGCACAGCGCGCAGTTGGCGGTTGATCCGCAAATAGCTGAAATATTCGCGCATGACGCTTCGAAATCCATCGCGGTGTTGGAGGCAATAAACGAAAAAGTTTCATACGATGAAGATGATATGCGTATGTACGTTATTTATATGCACGGAATGAAAAGCGCGCTCGCGAACATCGGGAAAAAGGATCTCTCTGCGGCAGCGCTAAAATTGGAGACGGCGGCGCGGAATAGGAATACCGAAATAATGTCGTCCGAAACAAGCTCGTTTCTCGACTCTCTGCGCGCGTTGATTGAAGAGCTAACGCCAAAAGAGGAAGAGAGCAGCGATATTACGGATGACGACTTGGCTTATTTGCGTGAAAATCTGCTTGTAATTAAAGCGGCGTGCGAGGAATATGACGGAATGACCGCGGATGGCGCAATATCAGCGCTAAGAGAGAGGACATGGTCACAGCCAACCAAAGAATTGCTTGCTGCCATCGCTAAACATTTACTGCTCAGCGATTTTGATGAGATTGTGGAGATTATTGACAGCAAGCTTATTTGACAGATTTTTCTAACTTACGCCAACACCGCAGCGGGAATTAAAAACAGACGCCAGGGGAGCAATAAAGCCATGAATGAAGCCAGGAAAAACAGTGTTCTCATAGTAGATGACGAAAACTCAAACATTATAGCGCTCACGCATATACTGAGTGCTGAATATATCCTTTATGCGGCAAACAACGGGAAAGACGCAATTGAGACGGCGAAAGAGCATTTACCCGACGTTATTCTGCTTGACATCGTCATGCCGGAAATGGAAGGATACGATGTGATTGCCGCGCTGAAAGCTTCTGAAAAAACGCAAAACATCCCCGTCATTTTTATCACAGGACTCAGCGACACCGGCGATGAGGAAAAAGGCTTGGCGCTTGGCGCTGCGGACTACATAACCAAGCCTTTCAGTCCCGCGATCGTAAGGCTACGGGTACAAAACCAGATAAAGATGCACAACCAACTGTACTCGGTTAAATACGACATAATGAAATACAAGCTCACAAGCGACGCGCTGAACATAGCGCTTTGGGATATGGATGTTGTGAGAGAGGACCCGTTAAACCCGGACAATAAGTTCACATGGTCGCAGGAGTTCCGTCATATGCTGCGCTTTTCTGATGAACGCGATTTTCCGAACGTACTTCAAAGCTGGAGCAACCGGATTCATCCCGAGGACAAAGAAAAGACATTTGCCGCCGTCATGGCGCACTTTAACGACCGCACCGGAAAAACTCTCTATGACGTTGAGAACAGGCTCATGCTGAAAAATGGTGAATATCGACATTTTCGCGCTTTTGGAACTTCGCTTAGAGACAGCGCGGGCGTTCCTCTCAGAGTGGCCGGCGCGCTCATGGACATAACCGAAAAAAAACAGATGCAGGATGAACTTGAACATAATCAAAAAATGTTGTACGCAGTGAACAGAGCGGCGTCTTTACTGCTCAATTCCGATACGGAAAGTTTTGAAGGCGCCTTGTTCCAAAGCATGAGTATAATGGCTGAAGCTGTAAAAGTTGACCGCATGAATGTCTGGGAAAATTACACGGCTGACGGGCAGCTTTATTGCCGTCAGGTATACGTATGGTATGGAGACGCGAATCCGCAGAAAGACAAGGAGCTTCTTACGCTTGGTCTGCCGTACAGCGCTTATGTGCCCGGATGGGAAAGTATCCTGTCAAGCGGAGAATGTATAAACAACTTTGTGCGTGATCTGCCTCCTGAAGAGAAGGAATTTTTATTCCGGCAGGGCATTATATCTGTACTGGCGGTGCCGGTATTTATAAAAGATCAATTTTGGGGGTTCTCCAGTTTTGATGACTGCCGCAATGAGCGGATATTTACAAAAGAAGAGGAATCTATCCTGCGCTCCGCCAGCCTTCTTCTTGTCAACGCCCTGCTTCGCAATGAAATGGTGGAAAGCCTCCGTGATACATCCGTTCAGTTGGAATCAGCGCTTGAGCAGGCAAAAGCCGGAAGCAAAGCAAAAAGCGCTTTCCTCACAAGAATGAGCCACGAAATCCGCACACCAATGAACACGATCGTCGGCATAACGCAAATGCAGCTTCAAAAATCCGGACTGCCGGGCGAATACTCGAAGGCGCTGGAATATATCTACGATGCCGGAAATAATCTGCTTGCGATCATCAATGATATTCTCGATATGTCAAAAATCGAGACGGGGAAGATGGAGCTTAACCCCATAGAGTATAGTTTACCGAGCCTGATCAACGACACGGTGACTTTGAATATCATTCGGATAGGCTCCAAACCGGTTGAACTGTTTGTTGAAGTAGACGAAGATTTGCCGTTACGGATGCGCGGAGATGAATTGCGGCTAAAGGAAATTATAACCAATCTGCTGTCAAACGCCATAAAATATACTGATAAAGGAAGCGTGAGGCTATCGGTAACCCACTTCCGGCAGGACGGGAATTTGATGCTGCGCTTCGTCGTTGAGGATACGGGGCATGGCATAAGGCCGGAGGATATGCAAAAATTGTTTACGGAATTTATGCGCTTCAACGTTGCGACTACCCGATATATTGAGGGGACAGGACTTGGTTTGAGCATAACCAAAAAACTCGTGGATATAATGGACGGCGCCATCGAGGTTGAAAGCGAATACGGCGCGGGCAGCAAGTTTACCGTAACTGTCAGGCAGGAAATGGTGGACGATGAGATAATCGGAAAAGAGCTTTCCGAACAGATTCGCAATTTCACATTCTCAGGAGACAGGCGGTTCCAAAATATACAGATCATCCACTATCCTATGCCATATGGAAAAGTATTGGTAGTGGACGACGTTCGCTCGAATCTGTTTGTCGCGGAAGGGTTAATGCTGCCCTATGAGCTGCAAATCGAAACCGCGTTAAGCGGTTATGAGGCGATAGACAAGGTAAATGAAGGCAATACTTACGATATAATATTTATGGATCATATGATGCCGCAGATGGACGGTATAGAAACGACGCGAAAACTGCGCGAGACAGGCTATAAAGGGACGATTGTAGCGCTTACGGCGAACGTTTTAGTGGGCAACAATATTATCTTCAAGCAAAACGGTTTTGACGACTTTATCCCAAAGCCTATTGACATCAGGTACTTAAACGTCGTTTTGAATAAACACATCCGGGACAGGTATCCCGAAGAAGCCGCGAAATACAAGCTGACGGCAAAAAACGAACAACAGAGCCGGCACGAAAAAAATCAAAAACTGCTTAAATTATTCCTGAGCGACGCGAAGGAAGCCGTAATAACCTTGCGTAAAACAATTGCGAACGGCGACATGAAATTGTTTACCGTCACGGCGCACGCAATGAAATCCGCGCTTGCCAACATCGGAAAGGATGATATTTCCAAAGCGGCGTACGCGCTGGAAGCTGCCGGAAGGACGGGCGATATGGAATTTATCGCCGCTAATCACGAAGCGTTTATAGAATCCCTCGAAGCCTTGATAATCAGTCTCGGCGGCGTTGAATTGACAGGTCCCGACGCGGAAGCTAAGGAAGACATGGCTTATTTAGCAGAGCAGCTCTTAGTCATAAGAACAGCCTGCGAGGATTACGACGACTCAGCGGCGTATGCCGCTCTTAACAGATTGAAGGAAAAACCGTGGAAGAAAGAGACCGTCGCCGCCCTTGAAGAAATACACGATATGCTGTTTTTAGACAGTAATTTTGAAGGCGTTGAGGCGCGGGTTCAAAAACTGAAGGAGGCCAATCGGTTGTAATGAGGAGTGATTATCAATGAATAACCGTCCTCAGGAATCGAATAAAAGCAATAAATTATCCGTCTCATGGAGGAAATCGTTAGGATTCCGTTTGATGATGATTTTAGTCAGCCTGTCGCTTTTTATCGGAATCGTTATGATGGTTTTCTTAACAATTATTTATCAGGGGCGCATTGATTCCGAATACACAAGCAAAGCGGTGTTATTATCAAAAATCGCGGCTTCCATGATAGACGGCGAAGCAGTTGACCGGTATCTTTCGACCCTTGAGAAGGATGAAGAATATTACCGTATTTTAGAACATTTAAGGGTTCAGCAGCGCGAAAGCAATGTTACGTATATTTACATTTCAAGAGTGGTCGGAAGGGATGAAACCATTGTCTTTGACGCGGAAGAAGACGAAGAAGTGGATTTGGGCTATGTCATCGTATTGGAGGGCGAACAATATGACGATCTTGTGCTGGCGTTTGGCAGAGAGGAACGGGTTGAACCGTTTATCGTCGATACGGAATGGGGTCGGCTGTTTACGGCGATTGAACCTATTTACCGTAAGGACGGCAGCACGGCGGCTCACGCAAACGTCGCTATTTCCATGGATCAGATATTGGAGGAACGCGTATTTGTATTTACCCTGCTGGGAATTATAATTCTACTGACCTCCTCCGCGTTTGCCGCGGCCGGTTTTTACGCTGTGCAAAGGCTCGTGATCTCACCCGTGCGCAATATTGTAAAAGGCGTGTCTTCTTACCGCCCCGGCGCGGCATTGCCGGAATTCTTCAGTCAATCGGAGTTGAAACCCAGGTCGCATTCAAGCAATGAAATTGAGGTTTTGGAGCGCAGCATAACGGAGATGGCGATACGAACGGAAAGCATGTTAGCCGAAGTAAAGCAGCTTGAAGCCACCAGGCTGGCCAATCGCGCCAAATCCGAATTTCTCGCGAGAATGAGCCATGAAATTCGCACTCCCATGAACACGATTGTCGGCATAACGCAGATGCAGCTTCAAAAATCCGGGCTGCCGGACGAATACTCGAAGGCGTTGGAGTATATCTACGATGCCGGCAACAATCTGCTTGCGATTATCAATGACATTCTCGACATGTCGAAAATCGAGACGGGGAAGAT
>Ga0099364_10002528_pt1 | contig 29106 bp, 25 predicted proteins | sample TergutTh196P3_FD_73070 | JGI IMG/M metagenome (GOLD analysis project Ga0099364, IMG submission 73070) | Microcerotermes parvus P3 segment gut microbial communities from Pointe-Noire, Republic of the Congo - Th196 P3 | ecosystem: Host-associated > Arthropoda: Insects > Digestive system > Gut ...
CTTTCGGCTCCGGCAACTCCATACCCGATTACGTGCCTGAGGCGTGGTATCTCGCGATGATAGAAACGGTCAGGGAATACAGGTATACGACGGACGAGAGAGGGCAATTATCTTGACGGCGACTATCAGGCGGTGGGGTAATTCAGCGGCGGTCAGAATCCCGCGCTATGTTCTCACCCAGGCGAATCTTGAAGAAGGCGCCTCCGATTCGTGGAGCATAATGTTCCACCCGGATTTTGATAAGCTGAAAGCGAAAGTCGAAAAACTTCGCGAGGAGCTTATCATGCTCGTTATCGAGCGGGACACTCTCCTTTACCAGGAATGCAGGAATATTGAAATGAAGTATTTGCTTTCCGTCGGCGTGCTGGAATATAAGGCTTACGAGATCGAGTGTGCCATTCTCCGATTAAAGCGTAAAGCCGAACTGATACAGGCGAAGATAAACCGGCAGGAGGAAATTGTTCTCTCGGAAGTTGAAGAAAATCTGGATTTTGAGTTTGCCGAGTACCAGGAAAAGCTAAACGAGCAGATCGACAAGATGAACGCGGCCATTGAACGCAGTCATCGCGAACTCCTTTCCAAAGAAGAAGCCGGCGAGCTCAAAACGCTGTACCGAGCCGTCGTCAGGGGCCTCCACCCGGATCTGCACCCCGATTTAAGCGCCGCCAAAATCAAGTTGTTTCAAAATGCGGTCGAGGCTTACGAACGCGGTGACATCAACGGGTTGAGAATTATTCACGCGATGGTTTCAGAGCCAGCCATTTCTTTGGAAAATACAGATAGTTTTGTGGTTTTGATAAAAGAAGAAGATCGGCTTACAGAGTTGATCGAATACATGAAAGACATAATCTCCGGGATAAAATCGGAGTATCCTTACACGATGAAGTCTCTCGTACAAAGTCCCCTGAAAATCGAGGCTCGAAAGGCTGAGCTCGAATTGCATATTAAGCAGTTGAATGAAATCCTGTCCATTTATGAGGCAAGGATTGAGGATATGTTGAGGCGGGAAAATGGGCGACCTTGCAGAAAGTAAAAGCGGAGGGCTTATCGGGTTGCTTCACGGAAAGGGTGGGGATATCGCAATTCCCAAACCCTTCGAGCGCGACATATTCCTGTTTGACACACACGTTGCGGGGACTACCCATGTCGAGGGCATTATGGAATTGGAACCGCGCCTCAATATCGACGACAAACTGGGCTTCTTTCGAGAGCCGGATAACCCGCACGATCCCAAGGCGATAGTCATCAAAAACGCCGGTGGAGCGAAAATAGGTTACGTCCCTCAAGCCGATAATGTTATTTTTTCGCGTCTGATGGATGCCGGCAAACTGCTGTTTGGCCGTATCACATCCAAAGAAATGAAGGGCAACTGGCTTAAAATTAAGATAAAAGTATATCTGCACGAGTAGTTGCGTTATCCCTGCACACCCCGCCGATTACACCGATCTTAGAAATGGATAAGCGGTGTCCCCAGCTTCTCGGTTTTCGGTTGGTTCGGCGACAGCCTCGGAAGAAATATTCGCAACTGTCAGTTTGCATTAGCGCTATTATCCGGAACACAGTAACCAGCCTCTCCGTGCGGGAGCCCGTTTTTTAACTTCGCCGTTCGCCTCTGTCTCGCGACAGTTCAGGTATGCGTTCATTTGTCCGTCCCGGCATTTTATGGACTATAATTGAAAGCGTTATGAAGGAGACGGTCGATGAGTATCATCTCAGTAAAAAATCTTGAAAAACGCTTCGGGAGTAATCTTATTTTGCGGGGCGCAAACGCAGAAATTGAAAAAGGCGAGGTCATTTCAATCATTGGTTCTTCCGGCGCGGGGAAGAGCACATTCCTGCGGGCGATAAACTTCCTGGATCCGCCGACGGGCGGCGAGGTTTTTTTTGACGGCGTTAAACTGACAAAGGAGAACGCGGACGCCGCGCGGCGCAGAATGAACATGGTATTTCAGAATTTTGGATTGTTCGGCCACTTGGACGTTATAGGGAACATTACGGCGGGGCCGGTCAAGCTGCTCAAAAAAACGAAACAGGAAGCGGAGGAAAAAGCGCTCCAGCTTCTTAAAACGGTTGGATTGGCCGAACGCGCGCGGTTTTTTCCGCGTCAGCTTTCCAGCGGGCAGAAACAGCGCGTGGCAATAGCGAGATGTCTTGCGATGTCGCCGGAGGTAATACTGTTCGATGAACCGACAAACGAACTCGACTCGGCGATGGTAAGCGAAGTCATGGCGGTTATGCGGGGTCTTGCCAAATCGGGCATTACCATGCTCGTCGTCACCCATAATCTGGACTTTGCCCGCGAAGCATCGACACGCGTTTTTTATATGGATGAAGGCGTGATACACGAGGACGGAAGTCCGGCAGAGATTTTCGGGAGGTGCCGGAAACCCAAGACACGGGAATTTATATTCAAAATCCGCTCTTTCAACTACGAAATCTCAAACCGCGACTTCGATTACGTGGAAATGCTGGGTGGCGTCGAAAACTTCTGTTTCCGCCACGCCATCGAAAAAAAGACCGCGAACAAATTGCGGCTTCTGGCGGAAGAACTGATTTTGAACATCGTCGTGCCTAAATACGGCGCGTGTTCGCTGAATCTGAGTTTTTCCGAAAAACTGGGGCATTACGAGTTGTCGGTGACATATGGCGGAGAAAAGAACGACGTGATGGAAGAAATGAAGGACGACTTATCCGCAATGATGGTAATAAGAAGCGCGCGTAAACTGCGGCATGAATATCATCCCGGCGACGGTGTTTCGGGCGGCAAAAATGTAATTACAACCGTATTATAATGGAAAAATAATACGATCGCCGTTTTAGTCGTCTCCCATCAATACCTCGTCGCCCAGCGGAAGGATGAGTTCCTGTCCTATACTGAGCTTATTCGGATCGCTGATGTCATTCGCTTTAGCCAGCAGCGTCCATGCCGATCCCTGCCCGTATACCCTCTGGGAGATTATCCAGAGCGAGTCGCCTCTGTTTACCCTGTAGGTTCGGTCGATCACAAGGCCGCGAAGATCCAAGTCCGTGATGCCCGGTATCTTCCAGAGTTCTTCCTCCACAAGATAACGGACGTAAAGGTTCGGGATCTTGCCCGATGCCCTTAGAGTGCTGCCGACGCGTTCTACCACGACCTCTATCCTTCCCATTTCTCTGCCGTCCGCTACTCTCCTCCTGGTAAAGCCAACGTTGGACGCGCCCTCGCCAATTTCCGAAGTTCTTTCGGCTGTGCCCAGTTCTCCGTCCGCGGCGCCATTCCCCAGCTCTCCTCTGGACGCGGCAATCGTTGATGGAGACGGGACGTATTCCATGTCATTTGTTATGGAGTTGTGTACGTAGCTGTAATGTTCGCTGAAGCGCCCGGCCAGATTTTCTATGGTAGGGGAACCGCCGTCGGCCCACTGCATCAGGCGGTCATAGCCTCTTGCGCCGAGCATCACCAACAGGCACATCGCCAATATTGCGAGAAGGCAGTTGAGATACATGCTTAACTTATGTACCAGCACGGCGCGAACGGGAGAGGAGGCAATCCTCTGCATCTCCCTCGCGGTGCGCTTCAGCGCGGGATTGCCGGGCTGGAGCGCGAGAGCTTTGTTCCAGAGATCGCGCGCCTTTTCGTACTTGCTCTGCTGGAAGTAAATGCGGGCCAGAAGGTCCATCGCCTGCGGGTTTTGTGAACCTTCCTTGTATATCAGGCGGAACAGCAGTGACTCCGCTTTGAATATATCGACGTTCCACGCCATGTACTGTGCCCGCCAAACGATAGCCGACTCCACCAGCGCGGCGACAGCTTCGACCTTCTCCATTCCGTCAAGGATACCCTCGGTGTGGGCTCCAAAACCTGAATCGTCCGGAACCGGGGGGATGGCCTTTGCGGGTATTTGATGATGACGTACGTGTTCAACCAACGCTTACACTTCCCCTTCTTCCGATTTCTTTGGCGCGCGTCTTTTGCGAGGCGGCTTTACCGCTTCCGGCGGAGGCGCTTCCTCCGCTTCCTGGCTGTCCTGTTTTGCCGAGGCGGTTCGCATCTTCCTGCGCTTTGCCCTGCCAGTGTCGTCGAACGCTGAAGCCTCGGGCTCCTCCTGGATCACCTGCTTGACGGCCTCGCGAATCGACTTGCGTCTGCGCGGTGCTTTACGCGGCAAAGGTATCTCGATCTCAGCTTCGTCCGTCTCCGCTTTCTCGTCTGTGATGGCGGGCCCCGCTTCCGGCTTCGTCGGTGAAATTTCGGCGGACTCGACCTTATCGGCAGACTCCATTGCGTCTATCTCTATTGCCGTCTCCGAATCAAGCCTCGGCTCATCATCTTCGTGCACGGGGATAATTCCGATAATAGCTTCTTCTTTGCGCGGCGCGCCTTCGTCGATTATATTTGCCGCCGCTTCCACGGGTTCCGGCGTTTCCAGCGGTTCCCATTTTTTTAACGGAGGCTCAATCGTGAAGGTCTCAATCTCGACGGCTGGAGGCTGCATCTCCTCCGGCTCATGCTCTTCGGCGGCGGCTTCATCCTGTTCGGCGGGAATAACCGGTTCCGGGATCAGCTCCTGAATTGGCGCGGCTTTCACCGGGGACGCAGGCCTGCCCATGACAACTTCCCCGAGCTGAACTATCTCGCCTCGGAGGAGTATCGTGGGTTTTACCGCGTCTATCACCTGTTCGCGAGCCAGTCCCTGTACCTCCACGGTCTCGACGATATTCGCCTCGCGCGCGGAAGGGATTGTCCCTATGTGGTCTACTATCTCAACCCCGCCCTCGGACATCGAACTCCACATGCTCTCAAGCGAATACATCGCGTCGCGTATCTCCCTCGGCATTCGGGAAAGTCCCTCTATTTTGCGGCGGATACGCCATATCCCCGTCCCAAGATCGACGAGGAAATTGGCCATCAGCACATGCCCGTCTTTTGTCGCGCTACTCGCGCGGGAAATATTCGGCGCGATTAATTGAATCAATTCTTCGAGCAGATCAAGCTGTTCTCTCGTAAATTCCGGCTCAGGCAGACGAAACTGCGAAGGAACCCACCACTGCTTCACCTTCGTCTTGAAAGATTGCTTCAATTTGTTTTACCCTCTCCCATTATGGTAAAAAAATGTACACGTTAAAAACTGTTTACTTACGGGTATAGTTTCGCCTATTTCTTCAATATTCGCAAGAGGTTTGGAAATAAGAAAACAATTACTTTATAAACATTTTACCGGATTTGACAAGATTGAGCAAGGGCAGCCCAAGGGCGTAACACGCGATTGCCTGGCCGCATCCGACGTAGAATATCGACAGGAGCAACGGAGCGTTCAATATGTACGACAGATAACTCCCCACTACAAGCGCGTTCATTACCACCGGCGACGTTGCCGCGAGAAATTTATTCGGCGCGTATCTGGTCAATATCGCCGCCGCAAGAGTTGTCGCGCTGCCAAGAATAATATCGAGCAAGCCCGTGCCGCCCCATATATTCGCGAACAGACATCCTATGAAAACGCCCGGCACAGCCTCAAGCCACAAAAAGGGGAGAAGCGTCAGTGCCTCGGACACGCGTACCTGTACAAGCCCGTATGAAATCGGCTGGAAAATGATGGTCACGACAGCATACAGGGCGGCGATCGCCGCACCTCTCGTTATTCTCAATATTCGTTCATCCAATTACCACTCACCTCCGCGCAGAGGTTAAACTATAATTCAAGAGCCGTCAAACGGATAATACATTTTTAAAATATAGAGATATAATTTCTTCGGGTTTTTAAAAACACGCGATGAGAAATAATGGAGGGGAAAAAATGAGCGAAAAAATCAAGAACATAGGCATCATTACGTCAGGAGGCGACTGCGGGGGCCTCAACGCGGTGGTGCGCGGCGCGGCTCGCGTGGCTATAGCCAACGGGATCGGCGCGTACATCATCCCGAACGGATACGCGGGGCTCTACAATCTGGTCGAAATTGAACGCCTGGCCGTGCTGGATGAGGAGCGCGTGGACCATGTAAGCTCGTCGTTTGCCGGCTCGGAGGCCGGGCACTCGCGAGTTAAGATTTCCAAGATATCCAATCCCGACAAGTACAAGAGAATATCCGAGGGACTCAAAAAATTCGACATAGGCGGGCTCGTCATATCGGGCGGCGACGACACGGGCGGCGTTGTCGTCGATCTCGGCGAAAACGGGGTGCCCTGCGTGCACGCGCCTAAGACGATGGATCTGGATCTCCAGACGTACTCGGTGGGCGGCGACTCGGCGGTGAACAAGATAGCCCGCATCGTGGAGGAGATAAAGACGACCGGCCATACGCACAACCGCGTGATGGTCGTCGAGGTGTTCGGGCGGTATGCCGGGCACACCGCGTTTCGCGGGGGAATCGCGGCGGACGCCGACTGCATACTGATACCCGAGATACCGGTCAGCTTTGATGAGGTCTACAATCACATGAAGCGTGTTTACACGAGGCGTATCATGAACAGTGACGTCTTCAGCGGAATGTACAGCATCGTGGTCGCCGAGGGGATAAAGAACGAGGAAGGCAAGCTCTTCTCGGAGGGCGAGGGCACCGACTCGTTCGGCCATGTCAAGCTGGAGGGCGCTGGGAAATATGTCCGCCACGCGCTGGACAGCCGCATGAAAAATGACCCGGAGATCGCGAAGTTCATGAAGGACTGTGGCATGTTCGTCGAGGGCGTGCTTGAGAGTCCGGAGATCCGCGACGTCCTTCCGGGCCATCTGGTGCGTTCGGGTTCGACGACGGCTTACGACGTGAGTTTCGGAAAGGAGATCGGGGGCGCCGCCGTCGCGCTTCTAATGAACGGCATCACAGGCGTTACGGTCTTCGGGGTGGTGGACGGCGAGATTCGCTACATGCCGACCAGAGAGGCGATAAAACAGAGACACGTCAACCTCGAACTGGTATCGTTCTACGAGCAGATGGACGTCTGCTTCGGGCGCAAACCGGTTCCGTTCAAGCCGGTTTTCAAAGACCACGGAGGGGCTTACGTGGAGCGCTTCCTGTAGTGAGACCGGAGGACGAGTCCGCGGGTATTGAGGTTATCCGCGGACAGCTTGAGCGTGTGACTTATGTGAACGAGGACAACGGATACTCCGTATACAGGATACGCGTTCGGGATGAGCCGGATCCGGTGGCCGCGGTAGGCATAAGCGCGTCGCACGTGCCGGGTGAGGAGCTTGAGCTCACGGGGCATTGGGCAGATCATCCGAGATTCGGCATACAGTTTCAGTTTTCCGAGTGCCGCTCCCTCCTTCCGTCAACCATTGACGGGATAAAAAAATACCTGTGTTCGGGACTCGTGAAGGGCATAGGCCCCGCGGTGGCTGAGCGGATTGTGAAGAAGTTCGGCGAGTCATCCCTGGACGTCATTGATAACGATCCTGAAGCGCTTCTCGAAGTGCATGGAATCGGGCGCAAAGTTCTCGATATGATAAAGCAGTCATGGGAGACGCAGCGCGGCGTAAGTGTTGTGATGCGCTTTTTGCAGAGCAACGGGATAAGCGCCGGGTTTGCCGCCAAGATATACAGGGAATACGGCGCGGAGTCCATACGGGTGGTGCGCGATAATCCTTACAAGCTCGCGGATGACGTTTTTGGAATAGGCTTTCTCACGGCGGATAAGTTCGCGAGGAACATGGGCATACCCCACGACTCCGATATGCGGATAGATGCGGGAGTCCGGTACGCTATGGGGGAACTCACCGGCGAGGGGCACGTTTACGCTCCTCGCGAAGTGCTTGCCCTGAACGCCGCGCGCCTGCTCGGCGTCACGACGGAGGCGGCGGACGCGGCAATTGGGCGCGCGAGTCTTGAGCGGGCTCTTGCCTCCGAGGTAATAGAACCCGTAGATTCCTCCGGCGAGAGGATAGAAGCTCTATATCTGCCCATGTATTATGTTTTTGAGACGAAGTGCGCGCGGATGCTCGCTGCGCTTATGAGGTCACATTCAGACGAGGAGATCGCGAGTGGTTTCGCCGGCATAGACGTTGATGAGGCCGTCCTGTGGGCGCGGCAGTCGATGAAGGTATCGCTGTCCGAAAAACAGGCCGACGCGCTCCGCATGGCGCTTCACTCCAAAGTTATGATAATAACGGGGGGGCCGGGAACCGGAAAGACGACGATCATAAGCGCGATCATAGGAGTGCTTGGCGCGAGGGGACTAAAAATAAGGCTTGCCGCGCCGACGGGGCGGGCCGCAAAGAGAATGTCCGAGGCGACGGGGCGAAACGCGCTCACGCTGCACAGACTGCTTGAGTCCGACGGTTTTCACTTCGGCCGGGACGAAAATTCGCCTATTGAGTGCGACATGCTGATAGTCGACGAAGTGTCGATGGTTGATATACACCTCATGTACCGCATATTGTGCGCCATTCCGAGGGACGCTCACCTGATACTCGTCGGAGACGTCCACCAACTGCCGTCCGTCGGGCCGGGAAACGTCCTGAACGATCTTATTTCCTCAGGCGCGCTGCCTGTCGCGGAACTGAATGTCATCTTCCGCCAAGCGAGGGACAGCGGGATTATCGTGAATGCCCACAGGGTCAACGCCGGTTTGATGCCCCTTGAGCCGGAAAAGACGAAAGGGAGAGAAAGGGCGGAGGACGAAAAAAATTCCCGCCTCCGAGATTTCTACTTCGTGGAGCAGGATGATCCATCCAAATGCGTCGACATTATATTGTCGCTAGTGAAGGAAAGGATACCCAGGCGCTTTGGCCTGGACCCGGCCCTGGAGGTGCAGGTGCTCACGCCGATGCGCAAGGGAACCCTGGGCGTGTCCAACCTCAATTCGATTCTTCGCGAGGAGCTCAATCCCGGCGAGGGAAATTCCGTCACCGTGGGAGGCAGGGTTTTCAAGAGCGGTGATAAAGTCATGCAGATACGCAACGACTACGACAAGGAGGTGTACAATGGAGACATCGGGCTTGTGACCTCCGTTGACGCCGCCGCGCGGCTGGTATCGGTCGTATTCGACGACAATCCCGTCCGTTACGAGGCGGAGGAGCTTGAAGAACTGGTACACGCTTATGCCGTTTCGATCCACAAATCGCAGGGTTCGGAATACCCGGCTGTGGTGATACCGATCCACACGCAGCATTACGTGCTGCTCCAGAGAAATTTGCTTTATACCGGAATAACGAGGGCGAAGGAACTCGTGGTGCTTGTGGGTACGCGCCGCGCCCTTCACATAGCTGTGAAAAACGACAAGACGCGTCTCAGGTTCACTCATCTGACGTCCCGGGTGAACTCGGCGTTAGCCTGACGAATATGAGGTGTTCGGTTTGAAATTCTGCTCGCTTAAATTTTTATTTCCGCTGTCGCTGCTGTTATCATTGACCTTAATTTTTTACCCTGCGCCGTCCGGCGCGTCTGCAAGGACATTCGCGGACATCGAACGCTTTCCGCAGAACGGGTCGTCATACCTGCCCCCTGATCCGGACGCGCCGATTGCCGATTACGCTGATCAGGCGGTTTACGCGGAGGAATTTCTGCGGCGGCACTTTGCCCCGTGGCAGGCCGATGATTTGTCGTTCCTCGACCTCACCTTCGAAAGAATATTCGACTATCACAAATCAGTGGCGGCAAAACAATGGTACTCTCCCGACGGTAAACAGATGGCAAGAAATTCCATCGACGCGGTAGCAAAGAACGGAGTGATAGACAAGAACGCCATCCCGCGTCCCGGGGTTATTATTCTGCCGGCCGACGTTAGAGTATTGCCTTACGAAAGGCCGGTTTACGAATCGCAGGCCGCGGCACTGGGCTCGAATGGCCGGCTCAGGCTGGACATCCTCCAAAATTCAACCGCTCACCTGGGCGAACCGCTGGCGATATTTGGCGCGAGCGCGGATTCAAATTGGGTCTTCGTCGCGACCGGCACCGTGGTGGGATGGGTCAAAACTTCGTCCGTCGCGCTGGTTGACGACGACTTCATCAACCAATTCATGTTTTCAGAGAAGGTTGTTCTGGCCCGCGATAATGTAGAGATTACCGGAGAGCAGGGGAAGTTATTATACAAACTTAAACTTGGAACCGTCCTTCCAGTAGATAATGGCGAGGTGCTTCTGCCCACGAGAGGCGGAAGCGGTCTTGCGGATGTAATCAGATTAAGGCTGAACTCCGATACCGAGCATGTGTTTCCGATGTTTCCGATAGTATTCACGCCGCGAAACGCGGCGCTCGCAATAGAGCAGTTAATGGGCGAACCCTATGGTTGGGGAGGATCGCAGGGATTCAGGGATTGCTCGGCGATGACGAAGGACTATTTTTCACTGTTCGGCATTTGGCTCCCGCGTAATTCAGGGGACCAGGCGGTGACAGGGGCGCGGATATCGCTGAGGAACATCCCCGCGGGGGAACGGAGCGGCGTCATCGCCAGCCAGGGCGTGCCCTTCGCGACGCTGATACAGATGCCGGGACATATCATGCTCTACATCGGCGTGTACGACGGCGAGCCTCTGGTCTTTCACAATACCTGGGGCGTGCAGACAAGAGGCGGGGCGCGCGCGGTGGTTGGCCGCGCCGTCGTAACCAGCCTGAAACTGGGCGCCGAGATACCGGATAAGCAGGACAATTCGCTGCTGTTGGACAGAATCGCCGTTATGTCATTTCCAATGGCGGAGCCGATCCCTACAGCGCGTTAGAGGAGGTATAAACTTTGATCAGTAAGATAGGGCTGGTTGGATGCGGAACGGTTGGCAGCGGTCTTATGGAACTGCTGGATAAGCGCGCCGGTTATATCGCGGGTAAATACGGCGTCAGTTTCAAATTGATATTCGCGGCTGATGCGGCGAGAGGGACGGCGTTCTCGAAGGACGGGCTCAACCCGCGCGCCCTGCTGGAAATCATCGAAAGCGGCGGCAGTATTGACCGCCTCTCGCCTAAGGGCGGCCCGAACGACCTCGCGTCGCTTATCAGGGAGGGGAAGCCGGATATTATATGCGAGGCAACGCCGACGAACTACAAGACGGGCGAACCGGGTATGAGCATAATGACCGCCGCCCTGACAAGCGGCGTAAACGTTGTCACGTGCAGTAAAGGGGCCCTTGCGCTCGATATGGCGGGACTCAAGGGACTTGCCGCGTCGAAGGGCGTCTCGCTCAGGTTCGAGAGCAGCGTGATGAGCGGAACCCCTCTGATAAACCTTGTGAGGGGCCCGATGGCGGGGTGCGAAATATCGAAGGCCGAGGGCATACTGAACGGCACGACCAATTTTATACTTACTAAGATGGAGGGCGGCATGGATTACGCCGAGGCGCTTGCCGAGGCCACCCGGCTCGGATACGCCGAGGCTGATCCAACGGGCGACGTCGAGGGCTTCGACGCCGCGGTCAAGGTCTGCATCCTCTCCGCCGAATTTTTCGGAACGCCGATGCGGTTGGAGGACGTGCGCCGCAAAGGTATCACGGGCGTCACAAGCGAGGATATAAAGCGGGCGGCGGCGTCCGGCGGGAGGATAAAGCTCGTCGCTGGCGTAAAAAAAGAGGGAGGCTCCGTGACCGGATACGTGTCGCCGGAGACCGTCGGGCCGGACAGCCCGTTCGCGTCGGTATCGGGCGCAGCCAACGCGGTCAGCATTACGACGGACAACCTCGGCGTCATAACCATCTCGGGATCCGGAGCCGGAAAGATTGAGACGGCGCAGGGTTTGCTCTCCGACATGCTCTGCATAGCGCTCGGACAGTTGTGAGATACGCCGGGGCGGGCGGTGATTTTTTCAGCTCGCTCGCCGGCAGGCGCGTTCTGGGTATCAACCCGCCGGTCTATGACTTCGCGTGGTTCGACCTGTGGGCTCTCCCGCTCGGCCTGCTGGAAGCGCTTGGAGCGTGCAGAGAGCTCGGCTGCGATATTTCGCTGATCGACTGCGTACACGAGGCAATGATCGGCGAACTGGGCCGCGGAAGACGAAAAATAGGGCGCTCCCAAGTGGAGCGCCCTATTTCATACAAGAATATCCCGAGAAAATTTTACCGTTTCGGTATTGACGGCGAGCATTTGCGGCGCCGTCTCGCGCGCGCGTCGCCCGACGTCGTATTCGTCACGTCGATAATGACCTACTGGTACATCGGAGTCTGGGAGGTCATCTCCGTTGTCCGGGACGCGCTGCCCGGAGTGCCTGTCGTGTTGGGCGGCATTTACGCGACCCTCTGCCCCGAACACGCGGGAGGCTCAGGCGCGGATATTATTCACTCCGGCCCGTTCCCCTTTTCTTCGCCGCGCGTGCCCATCGATCTGTATGACCACATACCCTTCGTTCCTCTTGCGACATCGCGCGGCTGTCCGCTTGACTGCGATTACTGCGCGTCGAAGGTTCTGAACGGGGGTTTCTCCGAGATGCCGGCGGAAGAAATAATACGCGGCCTCGATAGTATGTTAGCCATCGCTCCGGCGCGCGACGTCGCTTTTTACGACGACGCGCTGCTCTGGAACAGGGAGAATCGTTTTTATCCCCTATGCGGACACATCAGGGCTTCTTATCCCGAAATCAGCCTCCACACTCCCAATGGACTCCACGTATCGTGTCTCGACGAACGCTGCTGCCGTGAGATGGCAAGCGCCGGCTTTCGCACGATACGCCTAAGTTATGAAGGGACCGACCCTCTCACGTCCACGGCGAGTTCGGGCAAGGTCGGCGAGGGGGATTTCAGGCGCGCGGTGCGAAACCTCAAACGCGCCGGTTACGCAACTGACGAAATAGAGACGTATATACTGACGGGTCTGCCCGGACAATCGGCAAAAGGCGTCGAACTGTCGATAGAATTTGTCAAAAGCCTGGGCTGCCGGCCAAAGCTCGCGGAATACTCCCCCATTCCGGGCACAAGGGCTTTTGCCGCCTCGGCGGTTCGTAACCCTGAAATCATCTCCGATCCTCTGCTGCACAACAACACGATCTACCCGCAATATGTGGCGGGCAGTCCATCTCCCGCGGAACTTCAGGCGCTGAAAGATTTGACCGGAATAAGCCCATGAATATATCCGTGGGTTTTACAATCGGTAATTCCACCTTTTTTAAACACGACGGAGTTGTTAAAATTTCTTTAAATATTTTTTACCTCAAATATATGGATATTTTCTGTCATTTCTAATATAATCAAAAAATCGAAGAAGACGGGTGGTGTTCACATGAGAAGAGGCCATATCAAAAGGCCAAGGAGAAGAGTGCTTCCATTGCGGATTATTATACCCCTTGTCTTTTTGATCATCGGGGTTGGAGCCGCTTATTCGCTTGTCACAGGAAACAGGGTCCCGGAACCCAGGCCTGAACCCATCATCATTAGGCCGAATACAATGGATCCTATCCAGGACCCCGGAGAATACAGCACAATTGACGTTGAACCAGTCGATCCGGAGCATCCTAACATACCGATAGAGTTCATTAATTCCGACTTAATAGCAGGCCCGGTGGCCGATGAGAGGCAGGATCAGTTTACAAGCGAGAGGGTGGCGGCTTACAGGGTAAATTCGGCGGAACTCCAAAGGACGGTAAATCAGTTCGCCAATAACCGTGCGAACCAATGTGCCGGCGAGATAATAGTGGTTACCGACGACACGCCTCTCAACGTACGGAGCGGCCCATCGACCGGCAGCGCGCGGTTGAGCAGTGTTCAGAGGGGGACGAGGCACAACGTTCTATTGTGGGCTCCGGACTCGGGGAACCGATCCGGGCGGTGGCTTCTGCTGGTCGACGAACCGTCGAAGACCGTAATGGGTTGGGTATCGGGTGATTTCTGCGATCTATCAAATGTTGTCTACGCAAACTGACGATATGTAAATTTTTTTCGTTGGCAGAGAGGAGAACGTAGAATTTTTAAGAACCTCCCCCCAAAAGAAGAAATAAAGGTATTTGTCGCAGTGTTATTGGCCATTGCGTTAATGTGCGGCATTTTTTTCGTCGCCACAAGAGAATCGCAAAGACGAGCTGTCATCCCGGAGGCGCCGGAAGCTATTCCTGTTCCATTGCCTGTGATTTCAGAGGATATTCCTCCGGCAGTGTCGGACGACGAGGCCGTCGAGTTTATTGAAATCAGGCCAAGCCGTTCCGACATCGCCAGAAATGCTCAGGGGACGTTTGTCGTGATAGACAAGAGTGCCTATACGATGGAGATATTTAACGACGGTGAGCCGGTAAAAGAATATCACATCGCGGTCGGGAAGAACATTGGGGATAAACAGCGGGTTGGGGATATGCGCACGCCCGAGGGAGAATTCCCCGTCGTGCAGATTCAGGACTCGTCAAGCTGGGTATACGACTTCGGTGACGGCAAGGGGCCCGTCAGAGGAGCTTACGGTCCTTACTTCATCAGACTCGGCACTCCAGGGTGGACCGGTATCGGCATACACGGCACGCACGCCCCCGACTCGATCGGCACGAACGTCACGGAGGGCTGCATAAGACTCAACAACAACGATTTGGCCGAGTTGAGGCATATTGTGAAAATTGGGGACAGGGTTGTAATAAGAGATTAGCGCCAATCATAGATTTGGCAGGGAGAATACAACCTCCCTTGCGAGCAGCCTGTAATGACGGTATTCATTGGGAATGTCGCCGGCGTATTTTTCCGGCCAGTCTTTAGGTGTGCCTTTCGTTACCACGTCTGCGAATCTCCGGGTACCGTGCGTGAGCGTCCATACATGGATTAACCGCCGGCTTGGATCAAGCTCGAACCTGACATCCACTATCCCATCCACCCGTGGCTGCCAGCCTGTGTTCATATTGTCCCTCGTTGCGAACACCAGCCCATCCGCAGAATTTCTCACTTGGCACTCCATCGCGCGAAAGTAAAAGAGTTCGTCGTTTTCGGGTATCGTTATCACCTCGTCATCGGATGAAGGGCGGTTGAGCTTGACGGAGATGCGGACGTCGCCGTTTGGCAGCGTAAATTGCGTCGTATTTTTTCTTGCCGGGAGGCAATAGGGCATCATGGAGCCGAACAATATCCAATTGTTAACGTCGTTCCCAATGCCTGAGGAGGGGGATACGCTCTTCAGCAGTGGCGGCACACTGTTCACTGTGAACCACATCGTGTCGGATGTGGTCTCGGCTTTCGCAATCGTCCTGCTTTTCGTTTCCACGGCATAAGCTATCATGCATTTGCCGTTTTCCCTCAAACCATTGGGGAGCACCGCCGTTTCGATACTTAAAGACCCGAGCCAGTTGAACGGAGGGAGAGGGGTTTTGAAGGCGTATACGTAATCGTCCGGTTTCTTTGGGAGACCATAGCCGCAGTGTTCTAACGGAGTGGAGAGAATTGCGAATACCATCTCGGCCCTGTCTTGCGCGACACTGATATCCTCGGCGCGCTGCATGATTCGGAGTGGGACGTACGTAACGGAGGCAAGCCCGCATAGCAATAATGGGATGATCAGCACTGATACCAGAATCTCGGCGAGGCAAATGGCCTCGCTTCTGCGCATCATCCTCCGCGAGTTTTTTTCGCGCGTGTCAACAGCCAATATATCACACCTCTCAAACATGCTTCATTTTGCACAGGAATATTTTAGTCGTCGCTGAATGACCAATCACCGGCGTTTTCGGGTAAATATGATTCATGTGTCTTACTGACAAAAATAACCTTGTTCAGGTTTCGCGATATTACCGACAGGAGCGCTTTTGCTGCCCCAAAGTGAAGGGTTTTTCGCTATTTTATCAGGACGTATTATACCCTAAAAACCAAATAATTGAAATGGTTTTAGAAATGGAATTGCTTACTAATATAGGTTACCTCAATTGCAAAAGTAACTGCAACCGTGTCGGGTGGCGAGGGTGGCAATAAGTCTTGCAAAAAGAGCCAGTAAATAGTGGTGGCAATAAGCCTTGCAAAAATTCTTTGGACGTTTGCATAGTCCCGCATGAGAAAAAGTGAAAGTTTTGCCGAATATGAGCAGCGGAATCTTTGTACAGAATACCAAGTTTTTTCTCTGCTCAAAGACGTACCGTCTGCGTTTGCCGTGTTTGTTGGGCATTTCGTCACGATAAAAGGTGGACGGAATGGTAAAATATAATTATGAAGCAAAAATAGGTAAGAGTGCGGGATTGCGATAAGGTTTGCGAAAAAACTGGTAAATCACAATGCCGAATTTTGTAGTGTCCAGAAAGCCCTCTGTGTTGAAAATGTTGATTACTAAAAGTATTGTTGATTATAAATATACAACAAAAAGGCAGTCAAGAAAACAGTTTTGACTGCCTGGATTTTACAAAAAAACAATTTTGATCTTTGCGTATGCACAGCTAAATGCAACCCTATCTCTTTCAGTTGCAATTACCCTTGCAAAATTGCAATAACCTTTTCAATCGACCCTAATATAGGTTATACTGCGTATCGGCTATTTTGTGAGGAGGTATCCTGCATGATCTTTGAATACAAGCTTTCTGCCCCGCGGGAAGATTTTTATAATATCACGCCGCAAGTCCGCGAAGCCGTCACAAAAAGTGACGTGAAGGATGGAATCGCGGTGATTTTTTGTCCGCATACCACCGCGGGGATAACGATAAACGAAAATGCGGATCCTGACGTAGTTCGAGATCTGCTTTTCGGGTTAAATAAAGTGTCTCCAAACCACCCGGAATACCGTCACGCGGAGGACAACAGCCCGGCACATCTGAAAGCTTCGTTAACAGGCTCCAGCGCGACGGTCATTATCGGCGGCGGCAAGCTTGTTCTCGGAACATGGCAGGGCATATATTTCTGTGAGTTTGACCCGCCGAGAACGCGGAAATTCTTTGTGAAGATTGTCGGCAACTGATACCGAAATAACCGCTTAGGCCCCGAACGAATTTACGAGGCCTCGCGTTTTTGAATATTGATGGTCTTTTTGATAATCGGAAGCAGAATGATTGCAAATATACCGCCAATCGTGGCGGTGAATATCTGCGGGATCGAATAAATATTTGAAATAACCGCGGCCTGGGGTTCAGGCAAGCCTAAAATTACCGGCACGGCAATTTTTACGATGCCGATATATAAAACCAGAAACTTGGCGATTGCGGCAGTGATCAAAGCCGTGACAAGAGCCGCATATTTGGAACCCATTTTTCGATTGCCTATGAAATGCCAAAGAATAACAAGAACGATATTCCCCGCCGCGATAAAAGGTATTAAGGCCCAAAAAGGGCCGATTCCCAAAAATTTTGACATTACGGGAGCAATAACGGCTACTGAAATCCCCGACGCAAGACCGCAGGTCATTACGGAAACAATAAGCAAAAAGTTTACGATTGAACCTGTTACAATCCTGTTCCCCAACGGCGCGGTCGCCGCCTGCAGTACGATCAGCAAGGCTGTAAAAACCGCCGTTCGGGTGATCCAAAGTATATTCTCTTTGTTATTCATGTTTGTCCTCGCATTTTCTCTCCATAAAAAAACGCCAAAGCCGTTTTAACGGCTTTGGCGTTTTTTATTCCAGGGTAAGTGGCGCCCCCGACAGGACTCGAACCTGTGGCCTACTGCTTAGAAGGCAGTTGCTCTATCCATTGAGCTACAGGGGCGAGCCTAAAGCCATCAAACACCGCGTATAATACCCGATGCTCCCGATGAAATCAATCCTTAATAAAGTATTTTTGGCGTCCGCTGAAAAAAATATGACGTCTTATTTGGTTTTTTCATATATAGTATATTAGTTTCCGCGGTCCGACGGCCGCGGAAAAAATTTGCCTTCGAGAGCGGCAGCTTGCGAAGATGGGGGTTAGGCATGTTAACTCTGCTCATAATTATATTCGTTTCCTACATAAGCATGGGCCTGCCGGACGCGCTTCTCGGCAGCGCGTGGCCTTTGATGTTTCGCAGTCTCGGAACATCCGAAGCCAACGCGGGAATCATTTCGATGCTTATCTCGGCAAGCATGATATTTGCTTGCCTGAATAGCGACAGGGTGATAAAAAAATTAGGTACCCGGCTCGTCGCGTTCGTGAGCGTCGTGGTGACGGGTTCGTCCCTTTGGGGAATTTCATTCGCGGGTTCATTCACCGCGCTGTGTCTGCTGGCTGTCCCCCTGGGTTTGGGCGGGGGTTCGCTTGACGCGGGAATAAGTAATTTCGTAGCTTTGTATTATAAGGCCAGGCACATGAATTGGCTGCACTGCTTCTGGGGTGTAGGGGCCGCCATTGGGCCGATCGTCATGTCGTATTGCCTGGGGCGCTGGGATTCGTGGCACGCGGGATATAGGGTGATAGGCACTGTTCAGCTAATGTTTTCCGTTGTCCTTCTGTTTTCTATGCCGCTTTGGAAGCGCGTGCAAAGAGGATCGGAAAATGAAAAAAGCGCCGAACAAAAAACGTTGAGCATTACGGATTTTCTCAGGATGCCGGGCGCGAAACCTACGGTAGCGGCCTTTTTCTTTTATTGCGGTCTTGAGATGACGGCAGGATTGTGGGGCACCACATATTTTGTCGCCGTACGAAATATTCCCCCCGTAACAGCCGCGAGGTGGATCTCGTTTTTTTATATCGGCATAACTCTCAGCAGATTCTTCTCAGGCTTCCTGACGATACGATTGTCGCACGACAAGATTGTGGGATTAGGGCATATTATTATCGGCGCGGGTCTATGCCTGTTGATGATTTTCAAGTCCGGTGTCCCGCTAATGGCAGGTCTGTTTTTCATCGGGCTCGGGTGCGGTCCGATTTTTCCGAGCATGCTGCACCGGACGCCTCAAAACTTTGGCAGGGAACACTCCCAGTCGATAGTGGGGGTGCAAATGGCCTGCGCGTACGTCGGCTCGATGCTCGTGCCCCCGCTATTCGGCTTCTTTGGCGCGAAGATGGGTTACGGCATATTTCCGTTTTTTTTGGCGGCCTTTTTGTTGGTGATGGTCGTAATGGCTGGATTGATACGCCGAAGCAAAAGCGAACTCCGCTGATGACCAATTTACGTCAATCGTGAAGGCATCGGGCGAATATACGCTTTCTCAGCGGGTTTTTGGTGGAAATCGAGCGGCTATTTTTTATTTTTGAGCGATCTCACTAAGTTTTTGAAATAAGCCGAAATCTCTGCGGCGCTGTATGATACATCCGCCTGGTATTTGCAGAAGTTCTCCATCTTTTGAAGCGCTTCTTTTGAAAAATCACATTCTTTGCGCGACAGTTTCTCGATTGATGAAACTCCGCCGAGCAAAGTTCTAACAGTCCGGTTAATGCTTGCCGCGTAAATCTCCGAAGCTTTGGCGAGGAGCTTTGTCAAGTCATAGCAGCCGGTACCGGTGTCACCAATCAAATTTTTTCCACAATCCAACGCCAGCAAGCGATTGATATCGTTCATACATTCCTCACAAAGTTTCACAGAGGCTGGGATATCCTCCTTGCTGTCCTTAGCCGATTTGAGGAGATGGTTGAGGAATCGGGAGGTATCAATGATGTATTCCAGCGCTTTCGCGGTATCAATCCACAGCCTCTCGATATGCCGGAGCTCCTCCTCCGAGCATTTGTGCTTCTCGCCGCATTGTTCGATAACATCGCTGAAATTGCCGCTCATGCTTTTTACCGACGCGGCGAACAGTTTGGCATAGTCGTCGATTACCCTGACGCAAAGGTAGTATTCGTGAATCGTCGCATCATCACGAAGTATCTTCTTGCCTATGATGTACCCCTCCTTAACTACTTATGAAGCATATCATAAAATTATACACAGCGGGGTATCGTTGCCGAAAAAAGTGTTTGACCTGTCTTGACATTGAGCAAATTCACTGGTATTCTTGAATCGTCAGCGGGCGTAGCACTCGTTTGGCTTGAGTGCTAATAGGCGAACGGATGATAATTATCGCGCAAGCGCTTGGTGCCGTGTAGCCCAAATGGTGGACGATTTTAGTTATAGGGGGTGTCCGCATGTTGACCGAAAGGCAGTTGGAAGTCCTTCTCTCCGTCGTTCACGAATTCATCGAGAGCGGGGCGGAAGTTGGTTCGCGGACACTTTCCAAAAGATATCTCAGGGACCGCAGCGCGGCCACGATCCGGAATGAGATGGCCGATTTGGAGGAGATGGGTTATCTGATGCAGCCCCACACTTCCGCGGGCCGTATTCCTACGACAAGGGCCTACAGGCTTTTTGTGGACAGCGTGCTCCAGCGCGTGCCGCGGAACGAGCGCGGCAGCGGTTGGATTGATCGCCTGAAGGAACACAGGGAGGGATTGCGCGGCGCGTTGACGCGGGCTTCCGAACTGCTCTCGAAGTTGTCGAGCTATGTCGGAATGGCGGCGGTCACGCAGCTTGGAGAGGCTCGCTTGAGCAAAATTGATCTCATACGGGTGGACTCGTCGCACTTCCTGCTGCTTGTGATCCTTGAGGGCGGAGTCATCCATCACAGGATGATAAACGCGCCCTACGATCTGTCACAGGATTCGCTGGAGGAACTTGCCCGGAAAATCAACACCCTGGAGGGGTATCAGTGGAGCGAGGTGCGCGAGATACTGCGAAATTACATTGCGAGAGAACTGGGACGCTATGCGGACTCGTGCGAACGCGCGCTGGCGGAGCTCGACACAATCCTTGCAGGCGAGAGTACGACCATCTACACTGGGTCTTTAGCCAACCTGTTCGACATTCCGGATTTCAAGGACATAGGGCGGTTCCGGGCGCTGTTTTCAATTTTGGAGCAGGAGGGCGAACTTGTTAAGCTTCTTAATCAATATGGGAAAAAAGACGGAATCGGCGTCATCATCGGGGATGAGAATTCGACGCCTGAACTTGAAAACTGTTCGGTGGTGCTCTCAAGTTCGAGCACGGAGGGAACGAGAACCATTTTGGGCGTCATCGGTCCCAAGCGTATGAATTACGAGCGCGTGATCTCCGTACTCGACAGAGTGTTCCGCGATATGGTCGAAGTATCCGGGCCGAACAGCGAAGGGGATGTATAGCTTTGATCGAGGAAAAAGACAAAATCGATGATTTCATCACGAGTGAGGATAACGGTAATAATGAAGATGATTTGACAAAACAAGCGGGTGTGGCGAGTGAAACCACGGATGATGACGCGGAGAGCCTGAAGTTAAAATTGGACGCGGCTCTGGATGAGGCGTCCCGGCTCAGGGACGAAGCTTCCCGCGCGAAGGCCGATTTTTATAACTACAGGACCAGAATAGAACGTGACAGGGCGAAAGACAGGGCGCTCGCGGCGGAGGGCGCTGTGTTGGATCTTCTGCCGGTGCTGGATAATCTACAGCGCGCGCTGGATGCTGAAAGCGATAAGGATTCCTCGATGTACAAGGGGGTCTTGATGGTGAGAAAGCAGTTTTTCGAGGTTCTCCAAAACATGGGACTCAGGCTGATAGAGACCTCAGGCATGTTCGACCCGAAGGTTCATGAAGCCGTGATGATGGTGGACGCTGAAAGCGACGACGAGGACGGGATGGTGAAAGAGGTCCTCCACACGGGCTACATGCTGGGAGAGAAGGTACTTAGAGCCGCCGGTGTGAAAGTAGGCAGAAAAAATACCGGCGATAAATCTTAAAATCCTTAGAATTTAAATTTTCGAGGGAAGGAAGGAAACCGAAATGGCAAAGATAAGCGGAAAGGTAATAGGAATCGATCTTGGCACCACGAATAGCTGCGTGGCGGTCAAGGAGGGGGATAACATTACGATTATCCCCAGTTCGGAGGGTAACAGGACGACGCCGTCCGTCGTCGCTTTCACGAAGGAGGGCGAGCGCCTCGTGGGTCAGCTCGCCAAGCGCCAGGCTATCGTGAACACGGAACGGACGGTCTTATCCATAAAGAGGAAAATGGGCTCCGACCACAAGGTTAAAATAGACGACAAATCGTACAGTCCGCAGGAGATATCCGCGATGATCCTGCAGAAGATGAAACGCGACGCGGAGGAATACCTCGGCGCCCCGGTGACTCACGCGGTAGTAACTTGTCCCGCGTACTTCACGGACGCCCAGCGCCAGGCAACGAAGGACGCCGGCACAATCGCCGGTCTCGACGTGCTGCGCGTGATCAACGAACCTACCGCCGCCTGTCTCGCCTACGGAGCGGACAAGGAAGGTGAACACAAGATACTTGTGTTCGATCTCGGCGGAGGCACATTTGACGTCTCAATACTGGACGTCGGGGACGGCGTGTTCGAGGTTCTCGCCACGTCAGGCGACAACATGCTCGGCGGCGACGACTGGGACAACAAGGTCGTGAACTGGATGACGGCCGAATTCAAGAAGGCGGAAGGCGTCGACCTGAGCCGTGACAAAATGGCCGTGCAACGCCTGAGAGAAGCTGCCGAGAAGGCCAAGGTGGAGCTGTCCTCCATGGCCGAGACGACAATATCCCTGCCCTTCATCACGGCGGATCAGAACGGGCCGAAACACCTTGAACTTACGCTTACCAGGGCGAAGTTCGAGGATCTGACGAGGGACCTGCTTGAGAGGGTGGTGCGGCCGACGCAGTCCGCGCTGAAAGACGCGGGGCTCGCGGCTTCCGAAATCAGCAAGGTGTTGTTGGTCGGCGGATCCACCCGTATGCCGATGATACAAAAAAAGGTGAAAGAGCTTCTCGGGCATGAGCCGACAAAGGGCATCAACCCGGACGAGTGCGTGGCCGCGGGGGCCGCGCTCCAGGGCGCGGTACTGTCCGGAGAGCACACCGATATCGTGCTTGTGGACGTCACTCCCCTGTCATTGGGATTGGAGACGATGGGCGGGGTTTTCACACGGATAATAGACAGGAACACTGCCATTCCAGCCTCGCGCAGCCAGATTTTCACCACGGCGGCGGACAACCAGCCCCAGGTCGAGGTACACGTGCTGCAGGGCGAGCGCGCCATGGCCGGCGACAACGTCACGCTCGGCAAATTCACGCTGGACGGCATCCCGCCGGCGCCGAGGGGCATCCCGCAGATAGAGGTTACGTTCGACATAGACGCGAACGGCATAGTGAACGTCACTGCCAAGGACAAGGGCACCGGCAAGGCCCAGAACATAACGATCCAGTCCTCACGCCTCACCGACGCCGACATCGAGAAGATGAAGCGCGACGCCGAGAGCCACGAGGAGGAGGACAAACGCAAGAAGGAGATCATAGAGGCGCGCAACGAGGCCGACTCCTTTATATACGGCGCGGAGAAGAGCTTGAAGGACTTGGGGGACAAGGTGACGGAATCCGAGAAATCCGCCGTCGAGGGCAAGATAAACGCTCTGCGCGAGGCGATGGAGTCCGACGATGTGGAACGCATCAACTCGGCTCGCGACGAGCTTGCGACCGCCATGCACCCGATAGCGGAGAAGATTTACGCCTCCAAGGCTGAAGCGCCCGACGCGCAGGAAGCTCCGAGCGGACCGGTTGACGCGGATGCCGACACGGTTGACGCCGATTTCAATACTCACGGTGACAACTAGAGACGCCGGAAACGAGAGGTGATCAGCGGTGGCTTCGCCAGGCAAAAAGGACTATTACGAAGTTTTAGCGGTGCCCAAAGACGCCACTGCGGATGATATAAAGCGCTCTTACCGGAAACTCGCGCGGAAGTATCACCCGGACGCCAACCCCGGTAATGCCGACGCCGAACGTAGATTCAAGGAGATAAACGAAGCCAACGAAGTTCTGAGTGATCCGCAGAAGCGAGCGCAGTACGACCAGTTTGGTTTCGTGGGCGACGCCCCTCCGGGAGCCGGAGGATTCGGGGGGGATTTCTTTGGAGGAGGCTTTAGCGGCGATCTGTTCGGGGATATTTTCGATAACCTCTTCGGCGGCACGAGATCGAGAGGCGGCAATCCCAACGCTCCCCGGCGCGGTTCCGACCTGGAGATGACTATGCATATCACTATGGAGACCGCGTTCAGGGGAGCCAACCGCGATGTGGACGTTCCGCGGGAGGAGAACTGTCCCCACTGCTCCGGCAGCGGAGCGGAGCCGGGTTCGAAAATTACTACATGCTCCGCGTGCGAGGGCAAGGGGCAGGTCGAACGAGGCGCTAACACTCCGTTCGGCAGGATGGTACAGGTAGTGCCCTGCGCGGCATGCGGCGGCAAGGGAAAGATTATCGAGACGCCGTGCAGGGAGTGCAGGGGTTCAAAGCGCGTCAAAAAAAGCCGGAAGATCGACGTCAAAATACCGCCCGGAGTGGATACCGGCACCCGCCTGCGAATATCCGGCGAGGGTGAGGCAGGGAGGAACGGAGGACCATCCGGCGACCTTTACATCATGCTGAATGTTCAGAACGACAGCAGATTTGAGCGGAACGGAGCGGACCTCCATACCAGGGTCGAAATCGAGATGCCTCAGGCCGTATTAGGCTCGACAGTTTCGATTCCAACCTTCGAAGGCACGGAGCGCCTCGACGTTCCGGCCGGCACCCAGCCTGGCTCGGTGCTCCGAATCAAAAACCGGGGGATGCCGCGTCTGCGCGGGGGCGGCAACGGCGATCTTCACATACACGTGAGGGTCAAGGTTCCGAAGAACCTGTCCGCAAAGGGCAAGCAACTGATGGAGGAACTCGCGGCTGAGATGAATGTGGAAGTCGCGGACAGTAAAAGTATACTCGGCCGCATCAAGGATAAATTTTCTTAGCAGTTCGTGTTTTTGTGTCCGCAGCTATCGTATAGTAGAATGGAGAGAGGATGAAATAAATCCTCTCTCATTTTTTTTGCGGAATGGAGGCGAGGGCTGTGGGAAGTTATTGGTGGTATATAACCGTACTGCTTCGTGGCGGGACCGCTGAGCCGGAGGAGAACGAGGAGATACTTTACTCCGCGGCGGAGCTGTCGGGCAGCATAGGAACAGAGGTTCAGGAATTACCGGACGGCACAAGGATGCGGATTTATTATCGTTCCGGCGAGGAGTTATCCTACTGGCGAGGCAAATTGCTGGACGCTCTTGTCCCTTGGCCGTCCGTCATGATAGAGGATATTGGGAAGATAGAAAATCAGCAATGGCCGCGCCAGAGCGAGGAAGCGTTCCCTCCGCTTGAGGTTGGGCATGGTCTCGTTGTGCTCGCTCCTTGGCATAAAGGTACTGAGCCGTGTGGCAGGATACCCGTATATATCAATCCCGGCAGCGCGTTCGGAACAGGGTATCACGAGAGTACGCAGGTCGCGCTCGAACTTTTCGAGAGGTATCTGGAGAGGGAACCGGATAGTGAAAGATGCTCGCGTGTGATGGACGTTGGCGCCGGTTCGGGGATACTCTCCATAGCGGCGCTCAAACTCGGAGTCGGGTCAGTGAGGATACGCGACATTGATCCCGCGGTCATTGAGGAGATCAGCGGCAACCTGGAGCTGAACGGCATCGACCAATCGAGAGTGACGCTCGAGACCGGGGACCTTCTCTCAGGCGTGGACGGCCGGTTCGATTTGCTGTTCGCGAACATACTGCTCGATCCGCTCATGGATATGCTGCCCTCCGTTCGTAATGCTCTCGCCCCCGGTGGGGTCGCTATATTTTCGGGGATGACGCTCAAGGAGCGTGAGATTTTTCTTGAAGGGTTGTCGCGGGCCGGACTTGAGGCAGTAGACGAGATGATAAAAGAGGAGTGGTGGGGTGTCGCTGCCAAAAGTCCGGCTTGAGCGATGTATCCGCGAGCACGGCGGACTCTGGCGGCTCGACGGCGCTCAGGCTAGACGTCTTGTTCGCAGCCTGCGCTCGTATGATGGAGCCGCGGTCGAGGGACTCATCGGGGATGGCGGCGGCCGCAGGATTTTTATGAGACTTGAGTGCCGAGCGGAGGAATATTTTCTCCGGGAGATCAGCGCGGAGAGCGAACCCCGTGACGACCTTGAAATCACACTTCTAATAGGCCTGCTCAAGTCCGATCAATTCGACGCCGTGCTTCGGAACGCCTCGGAACTGGGCGTAAATTGGATATTGCCGGTCATCTGCGAACGTTCCGTCCCCCGCGTCGCCGCTTCCGATGTCCCTAAAAAAATCGCGCGCTGGCAAAAAATGTTGGATGAAGGCACGACTGTCTCCGGCTCCGTGTTTCCGCCCAAAATATCCCCGCCTGTAAAGTTCGGTGACATAGACTGGGAGTCACTGCCGGAGGCGCGTTACGCGGCTGTGCTATCGCCCGATTCGCGCCCGATCTCAAGTATTGCCTGCGGCCCGGGCGCATTGGTATTCGCGGTGGGGCCTGAGGGTGACTGGAGCGAACGCGAGCGTGACGCGCTCGCTGCCCGCGGATTTATTCCTCTAACGCTCGGCAGGAGAATAATGCGGGCGTCAACCGCAGCGATGGCGGGCGTTGCGTGGTTCAGGCTTTCTTCGATTCATTTTTAGAACGAAGCAAGGCGGCCGTCAGTATTATATTGCTCCGCCAAGTCCGTGAGAATTAGGCTGCCAGGCTATTGTAACCAACAATCGAAATCTCATTATTACCGCCATCACCGTTTTTACAATAAAATATTCGTGTATCAAGACGGCTCATACTCATGTCAAAAATCTGTCTTGACAGAGAAAATAATATAAGATAAGATTTTTTTGTCTCAAGTACATAATTTAAATAAATTAAGCGGCTTTTTAGAAGTTCTCTTGTCTTTGTGAAAGTCTTTTGTCTTCAAAAATCTTTGAAACATGCTTAACCATGCGCTTTACAAATGTAACATACATAAAAGGAGGATGAAATAGTGAAAAAGTTGTTCCCGGTAATTTCGACGTTTGTTGTTGTTCTGATGGCGGTAGCGCTTATCTTTGCGGCGCCCGCCGCCGCGGCCCAGAAGCAGCTCTGTTTTGTAATGCCGAACGCGACGCACGGTTTTTTGGCGGCGGCGATTCAGTTCGCTAGAGAAGGCTTGGCGAGAGTGGGCGCCGATTATCCCGATATCGAGACCCGCCTTTTGACGTCGGCGGACCCTTCCGAACAGAGTAACCAGCTCGCCACGCTCATCAATGAAGGAGTCGACACGATAGTCCTGTGGCCGTTTGATGGCGCCCCCCTGCGCTCGGCGGCACAGAGCGTGATCGACGCAGGTATCAAGCTGGTAGTTTTCGATCGCCTCATCCCCGACATCGATCCAATTTCCGAAGTTGACATGGATAACTTTGCTTACGGCGCGTTCTGCGCTGTAGCGCTCAATAATTTCTTCAAGGATCGCCTTGACGCGGGCGAGACGATTCAGGTACTCGAGTTGATGGGAGACTTGTCCACAGCGGCCACCCATCGTACCGACGGATTCATGGCGACAAAGCACGATAACATTGAGATAGTGCAGTCCGTCTCCACAAACTGGCAGCGCACCGTGGGCCTCGAATTTATGGAATCGTTCCTTACCAACAACAGCGTAGAGGATATCGAGGCAATAGACGCCATATTCTCGCATGACGGCGAGCCCGGAGCCGGTGCGTACGACGCCATAGTCAATTACAACGGTCCGGCATCCCTTGCGAATCTCAAGATTATCGCCGAGGTAGGTTCCAACATGGAAACTGTGAGAATGACCGGCGACATGCTTGATAGATTCGGCATGGTTCACGCTATCTGTTTCGTGCCACCATCGGTCACGGACTATGGAGTTGCGGTAGGGTTTGACGTCGTCAACGGCAAGGAAGTACCGAAGCAGGTAAAGATAGGTTATGTCGAGATAGACGCCGATAATTACATGACTTTCCTGGAAGACGAATCGTTACTTTACAAACTGGACGTCAAGTATTAAAACGAGTAAGATCGGCACAATCGATTAATTGACGAATCAAACACGTCTCGTCGGCTACGGTCGGCGGGACGTGTCTGAAATGGCAAGAGATTCCCAGGCATGACGAAAGGGTGATTGCAATAAACCTGCGGATGGAGAGCATCTCCATGTTTTTCGGCGAATTCCAGGCGCTTAATGAAGCCGGCATAGAAGTAAACGATGGCGAAATCCACGGGCTTCTTGGCGAAAACGGAGCCGGTAAATCGACTCTTATGAACATCCTTGCCGGCATATATGCGCCATCCTCCGGAAAAATAATCATTAATGGAGAGACAATACCGGAAATGACGGTGCATAGGGCGGACGAATTGGGAATTCGTTTCATTCACCAGGAATTGAGCGTAATAAAGGACCTCAGTGTCTACGAGAACATCTTTTTATCAAGGGAAGTCACGGGCAAATTCGGCTTTTTGAATAAAAAAGAGATGATAGAGCGCGCCGCCGCCCTTTTGCGAAGCATGAACCTCGATATAGACGTGCTTGCGTATATTCGTGATCTTGACACATCGAGACAGCAGCTCATCGAAATAGCCAAAGCCGTCATGTTCGAGGCACGTCTCATCATAATGGACGAACCGACGACATCGCTCACCAACAAGGAAATAGAAGTGCTTTTCGATTTAATGCGAAAACTGAAACAATCGGGCGTCAGCATGATATATATATCCCACAAAATGCCGGAACTTTTCTCCGTTTGCGACAAATACACCGTCCTGCGCGACGGAAAATTCATCCAAAGCGGCGAAATCAAGGATATAGACGAGCACGGTATGACCGAACTGATGGTCGGACGCACATTAACGGAAGCCGAGTACGCCGCCGCCGCCATTTCGGACGAAGTGGTGTTTGAGGTGGACAATCTCTGCTGCGAGGGATTTTTTAACAACGTGTCCTTCAAACTGCGAAGGGGAGAAGTTTTGGCCCTGACGGGACTTTTTGGGGATGGGCGGACCGAGTTGTCGGAAACTCTGTTCGGGGCGCGAGCGGCTTCGTCGGGAGAAATAAAAAAATCAGGCGAACGCCTGATGCTGCATGACATCGGAGCCGTGATGAAATCGGGAGTGGGCATGGTTCCAAGGAGCAGAAAAGAACGTTCGATCCTGCCAGACCTGTCAATCCTGAATAATGCGTCGATGGCTTATTTCGTAAAATCGCGCGGAAAATTTTTTATCGACAGAAGCGACGATTTGAAGCGGTTCGGCGAAATGGTCGGCCTGATGAACATCAGATATGGCGACGCAGATAATTTTATCACATCCCTGTCGGGCGGAAATCAGCAGAAGATCGTGCTTGCGAGATGGCTGGAGACCAACTCCGACGTATATATTCTCGACAACCCGACGCAAGGCATAGACGTCGGAGCTAAGTTCGAGGTTTACAAGCTGATCAATTACCTCACCGAAAACGGCAAAAGCATAATCATATTCAGTTCGGAATTTCCGGAAATTCACCGCGTCTGCGACAGATGCATCATAATGTACAAAGGGATGATAAACGCGGAGCTTGGCAGGGAT
>Ga0099364_10002529_pt1 | contig 29095 bp, 23 predicted proteins | sample TergutTh196P3_FD_73070 | JGI IMG/M metagenome (GOLD analysis project Ga0099364, IMG submission 73070) | Microcerotermes parvus P3 segment gut microbial communities from Pointe-Noire, Republic of the Congo - Th196 P3 | ecosystem: Host-associated > Arthropoda: Insects > Digestive system > Gut ...
ATTGAACTGTCGCCTATGAATTTCAAAACAACAAGCAACAATTTTATCGGCAATCCGATTGTTCTTAATACGGATGCTTCGGAAAGCGAACTCCCGTCTTCAACTGTGCCGTCCTCCTCAGATTCTTCGTCCTCAGATTCATCATCATCATCATCATCATCATCATCTTCTTCTTCATCTTCTTCTTCTTCTTCTTCTTCTTCTTCTTCTTCTTCTTCTTCTTCTTCGTTGCCGTCATCGTCTTCGGGCAGTTCAACATCTTCTGAATCCTCAACTCCTATTATAATAAGGGATAACGGATGGAATGTGATAAACAAAAATAACTATTATTACAAAAACGGCAAGCCGGTAACCGGATTGCAAACAATTGGCGGCCGCAGATATATATTTAACAGCAACGGGGTTTTAACTTCAACTTTCGGGGTGGATATATCTTATTGGCAAGGGACTGTTAATTGGAAAAAAATGAAGGATGACGGTGTGGAATTTGTAATTTTACGCGTTGGATACCGCGGCTGGGGTACGGGAAAACTCGTGCTTGATCCTAAGTTTGCGGAATATGTAAAGGGTGCCGAAAGTGTCGGGATACCTATCGGAGTTTATTTCTTCACCCAAGCGATAACCAACGCTGAAGCGAGGGCTGAAGCAAACTTCACACTGAGAGCACTTCGTGATGCAGGGCTTGCTCCAAAGAATCTGGCTTATCCTGTAGCTTATGATATAGAGGATTCCGAAGGCGGGAAAAAAGCAAGAACCTACGGTATGAGCAAATCCAAGAATACCGGATTCTGTGTTGCGTTTTGCGATGTGATCAAGAACGCCGGATATAAAACTTCCATATACGCGAGTAAAGCGTGGCTTTTGAATAAGCTGGATACCAAAAAGCTGGATACCAAATATGGGATATGGCTTGCGCACTGGACGGATAAAACCGATTACACCGGCGCATATCAAATGTGGCAGTATACTTCAAAGGGCAGGGTCAGCGGAATCAGCGGTAATGTTGATATGAACATCGCTCTGAATACAAGAAAAACATTTCCGATCGATCCGGGACCTTTTACCGTGAGCTTTAATTCTCATGGCGGTTCGGCGATTCCTGCGCTAAGGAACATCGAATACGGAGCTTTAATAAAAAAACCGGTTAACCCCGTAAGAAAACACTATGTTTTTGCGGGATGGTTTATAGACAAAAATTATACCCGAAAATGGGACTTTAAGAAAGAAAACGTTATTGCAAGAACGACATTGCACGCAAAATGGAGGGCGGTTAAATATCCGCTTCGTTACAATGACGGCAAACAAACACTGAGAACCGTAAACGTCGGTTATAACACCGCTCCGGCCAAAATATTTAAACCGCCCGCTAAAAGGGGAAAAACTTTTGTCGGATGGTTTTCAGACCGTAAATTCACCAAAGCGATAAACCTGAAAAAGGCGTTAAAAGGTCCGGTAACAGTTTATGCGCGCTATGTGAACAGCCCGAAACCTGTTAACAAACTGAAAGCTTCAAGGGTAGGCATGGGGAAAATACGGGTAAGCTGGAAAGCTGTCCGCGGCTATGTCCATTCCCTTGAAATGTCCGTAAAAAGAAATTCGGGCTTCAGCGTGATAAGAACTACGAGAAGCGGCTCTTTTACCGTTAGCAGGCTTCGGAGCGGAACTATATACTATTTCCGCTTGCGAAGATACAAAAGAACCGTCAACAAGGTCAGAGTATTCAGCGAATACAGAATAGTAAAAGCAAGAGCATAAAATTTGCCCGGATTAAAATCGTTAACCGTGAAAGAAAATAGTAATCTGACATCTTTATCGGGAATAGAAAATTTGTCAAACTTAAAATTGTTATACGCCCAAAACAATAAACTGACTTCTTTATCGGGAATAGAGAAGTTGACAAACTTAAATGAATTGAGTGCGCCTTTTAATGAAATTGTAAATGCAGATTCGCTGTCAGGTTTGAAAAAATTAATATGGATAGATTTAGCGGCTAATAAATTATCCAGACTTCCGGATTTAAGACACCTTGCCAATCTGGGACGTAGTTCTTATTTTGCCGGTAATGAGTTAACACGCGAAAAATTGATTGCGAAAATGCCCGCATATCTCGTAGACCTTCTTTCTTTGCACGGCGAAAGAGAATGGCTTGATCGGCAGTTACTGGATGTAAATATGTATCTATATGATCGGTTTCATTATTGAGGTGCATAAAATACAGCTATATGATTTTTATATCCTTTGCTATACGAACGGCATCAGCCAGACTGTTTGCATGAAGCTTTTCATAAATAATATTTATTGCAACTTTGACCGTGCTGACTGAAATGTTCCGGCTGGCCGCGATTTCGGTGCGTGACAGTCCCTGGGAGAGATCCCTCAGGATTTCGGTTTCCCGGCTTGTAAGATGGATTCTTTCCTCAATATGATTTGCCGCCATATATTCCGTTATCAAGTATTTCTGTCTTTTTGCGAAAGCCGATGATTTTCGGTTAATGTCTTCCAGCCATGCGTGGGGTATTTCGCAGCTATCGTTTCTGAGTGCCGCGGCGGTAAGGGTACGCATATCTTTTGCATATTGCGCAAAAGGTGTGATAAAACGGTTCGGTTCGGCAAGGCGATACGCAACCGTCAATATTTGAATCGCTTCGTTCTGCCGTTTCAATTTATATAATGTTAACGCTTCCAATATTTTGAACACGATTCTTCCGAGCAGCATCGTTCGGTTTTCAGGTATGTTTTCCAAAAAAGTCAATAATACATTGTACTGTCGTGTCAAATACCGATAATGTGCCTTAATCCGGTTTGCGATGTTTTCCCAAAATGACGGATGTGCATAGTTTGAAAAATCGGATTTCAGCCAGCCGGGTATCAGCTCCGGACAGCCAAGAGCTATATAAAAATGACTGCGTGCGATATCATAGGATTCATACCGAACTGTATATTCCTTTATATCCAGCAGCTCTTCCATAGATTTAAACAATTCGTCCGCGTTTTTCATATTACCGCGGGTAAGAGATATCAGCATTAAATACAGCATCGAACGATTTTGGATATCATACTGGTCTTTTTCGCGTGATTTTTCGAGTGCACGGTTTAAATGCTGTTCGGCAGTATTAAAATCACGGCGGAAATAAAACAATTCACCGCGCGCGAGATCGTCAAGTCCGTAAAAACCGCCGTTAAACACATGGGATATATGCGGAATTGACCGTGACATGGTTTCGATATATTCTTCGGGAACGCCGGCACGATTGGTTCCGACAAGCAGCGCATAAGAGCCTACGACGGTATTGGTCATCAGATTATATGCCTTTTCCGGACTTTTGTCATGATAAAAACGCTGTTTTTCGAAACAGGTATCAAAATGATATCCGTCGGTATGATTTCCGTTGATTACCTGCAACATCCCCCAGGAACCATAAATATTCGCCAAAGCGCGGTTATTCTCCGGAGTTTCAGGCCGTGCTTCGTATTCCTGCACATACCGTTCTGCCAGACTGTTGGCTTCTGCCATTAATCCGAGGCTCATATTCAATTTAATGGTAACGGTAGGAAACAGCGGATTTTGCGATAGCAGTTCTTCAGGTACCTCATCAAATATTTTTAACACATAATCCGCTATATCCTGTGGGATCGGGAAATTGAAAATATAGATGATCCGCAGTATGGCGTCCCAATTTTCCGCTTTATTGTAATACGAAAGCGCGTCGGTTTGATACCCGTTCTGTTCGCACCATTCAGCTGCGGTCTGATAGGTTTTGCGTTTTTCACCGTCTGTCAAAAGATCCTGCTTCTGCCGCAGTGTTTCCAAAAATAAATGATGGATCATGTATACGCCTAAATGATAGTCATAACGGATATACGCATTCAAACATTCCATTTCCCTGATCAACGTTTCGTTGCCTGCCAGAGTTTTGATCAGACCGGCGGCAAGGCGGTCAATCAGCGATATGCGAAGTAAAAACCGCCGCAGCGGCTCAGAGATGATATTTGAAATTTCTGCTTCGATCAGCTTGAAAACATTCTTTTTCATTGCTTCGAGGGTATACCGTTCGTATTTAACATCCTTACCCATCGAACGCCCGATCAGGCTGACGGCAAAAACCCAGCCTTTCGTTTCGTCATAGATATCCCGGATGTCCTGCCGGGCAACATCGAGTTCAAGCTGCTTGAAATATTCGGCGATCTCGTCCTCGGTAAAACATAGTGTGTCCTCACGGATTGTAAAAATGCGTTCACGCAGCATCAAACCGGTCATATTGACTTCCGGCATGGTGCGGGAAATAATTATCACGGTTTCGTTGGACGGGACACTGTTTGCGATTTTTTCGATGATATGCAAAATATCCGGATTGTTCAGCAAATGGAAATTGTCGTAGACGAAAAAACACTTTTTATGATCTTTCAAAGCGTTTTCCCGCACCGTAGTATATTTCGCAAAAGTCTCTTCCGAATCAGGGATGCCAATCTCACGAAGCTGCGCCGCCGCTTCAGGCCAGCTCATCGAAACCATATGGACGTAATTTTCCCAAAAATGCGTGAGGATATTGTCACGTTCGGTAAGCTGCATCCATATTGTGGCTGCTCCGTATTCCTGTAAAAACGAATATACAGACCGAGTTTTGCCATATCCCGAGCCTGCGTACACAGCGATTAACGGGTAATCCGCGGCAGTTTCAAGAGTTTTCCATAAACGCGTACGTTCCAGGAAAATGTTGCTTTTATGTAAATTTTCTATATTGCTGAAAAACGATTTATTCATGGCTTTTGCGTTACCCCTCTTTGTTTGTTGTGCGTTATCCGGGTTATGTGCTCGTGGGTACTATCAGCATTCTACAAGTCATATTATAGCTTAACAAGTACTTATTTGTCAATTTTATACATACATTTTTTGTCGAAAATCATAAGTCGATTCAAAACGGGGTGCATTATGCGATTTTAAATGAATCGTATTGGGGATTAACACGGGCGGTATAAATCGTTTATTCTATAAATACTTTCCGGTTCGCTGATCTTTCTGAGGTCTTCCGAACTTATATAAAGGAGAGCAGCATAAAACGGCATTATTCCGATCAATTATTAAAAATGGAGGTATTGTCATGAAAAAACGCATCATTTCGGTTATCCTGGTTTGTATTCTGGCAATGACAGTTTTTGCGAGCTGCAATTCCCAAAATGAAACCGGCACCGACGCCGAAACCGACACCAACAATGACACAGCTGCTAAAGGCTCGGTTTATTATCTAAACTTCAAGCCCGAAGCAGACGCGGAATGGAAAGCGCTGGCAGCGGATTACCAAGCGGAAACAGGTGTGGAAGTAACCATCCTCACTGCGGCATCCGGTCAGTATGAAACCACGCTCAAAAGCGAAATAGCCAAAACAAAAGCACCGACGTTGTTTCAAATCAATGGTCCGGTGGGTCTGGCATCCTGGAAAGATTATTGCTATGATCTGACCGGCTCCAAAGTTTTGGGTGAAGTTGGCGAAGCATTTGCCGATTCCGTTCTTTTGAAGAATGGCAATGAAATAGCCGCTCTCGGTTATGTCGTTGAAACTTATGGCATTATCTACAATAAAAAGCTTCTTCAGCAAGCCGGGTATACGCAGGACGACGTCAAAAACTTCGCCGACTTGAAAAAGGTCAGCGAGGATATCACCGCACGCAAAAGCGAACTTGGTTTTTCTGCATTCACATCCGCAGGTATGGACAGCTCCTCAGACTGGCGTTTCAAAACCCATTTGGCCAACCTGCCTATTTATTATGAGTATAAAGCTGATGGGATCGGAACAACGGATGCCATCAAAGGTACTTATTTGGACAACTACAAACAAATATGGGATTTGTACATTAACAATTCTACGGAAAGTCCGTCATTGCTCGGCAACAAGACCGGAGATGATGCGGTCGCCGAATTCGTCACAGAAAAAGCCGTATTCTATCAAAACGGAACCTGGGCGTATAACGATGTAAAAGATTTAGGTGATGATAATCTCGGTATGCTGCCTATTTACATCGGTGCAGACGGCGAGGAGAATCAGGGTCTTTGTACAGGTACTGAAAATTATTGGTGCGTGAACAAAAACGCTTCCGAAGAAGATATCAATGCCACTTTAGATTTCATGTACTGGCTGGCTACCTCTGAAAAGGGTTTGGGCTTCCTGTGCGATGACATGGGTTTCAACCTTACCTTTAAGCAAAACAAGCCCGTTTCCAACCCGCTGGTCAACATAGCCAACGAATATGTGGAAGCAGGAAAAACTCCCGTGTCTTGGAATTTCCCGACTATGCCGAGTGAAGCTTGGAAAAACGATCTCGGTTCCGCTTTGACTGCATATGCTGCCGGTACCGGCGACTGGGAAGGCGTTAGGAGTGCTTTTGTTGACGGCTGGGCCACAGAAGCCGCAAAAATCAACCAATAAAGTTATCACAAACAGGGCGCGATTCCCGCATGAGGGTATCGCGCCTTGTCATTTTAGAAATAAAAGGAAGTGGTGTTAATGGAAAAGGCATTGAAACGGTATTGGCCGGTTTTTGTTCTGCCGACCTTTTTAGCGTTTATCATTGGATTTATCGTGCCCTTTAGTGAGGGTATATACTTGTCTTTCAACGAATTTACCGCCATTTATAACGCGACATTTGTCGGCATTAAAAACTACATACGGATTTTCGCCGAACCCGATTTTTTATATTCTCTGGGCTTTACGGCGTTGTTTGCACTCGTATCGCTGGTGGTCATCAACGTCATTGCTTTTTCTCTCGCAACGGCATTGACTAAAAGTTTGCGCGGCACCAACATATTTCGTACTATATTTTTTATGCCAAACTTGGTCGGCGGCATCGTGCTGGGGTATATTTGGAAGCTCATATTTGACGGGATACTGGCACAATTCGACACAGCCTTGAATCTGGATGCAAACCTTGGATTCTGGGGGCTTATCATACTTGTGAGCTGGCAGCAAATCGGTTATATGATGATTATATACATCGCCGGTTTGCAAAGCGTTCCTTTGGATTTGCATGAAGCTTCCGACATAGACGGCGCCGGCACATGGCAGCGTTTACGGAAAGTGACGATTCCGATGTGTATGCCGGCTATCACCATTTGCACTTTTTTGACTGTTACCAACGGTTTTAAGCTTTTTGACCAAAACCTCGCTCTGACCGCAGGAGAACCGATGCGCCGCACGCAGATGCTGGCACTGAACATTTATGATACATTTTACAGCCGTGTTGGTTTTGAGGGAATCGCTCAGGCTAAGGCCGTGCTGTTCTTCCTGCTTGTGGTGGGAATCGGACTATTACAATTACGGTATACCCGCAAAAAGGAGGTACAGCAATGATTCGAAAGCATAATAAATTAATCAGCGGCATCGCATCCCTGGGTCTGGGTGTGCTATCTTTGGTATATGTTTTTCCGTTGTTGCTGATCCTTATCAACTCATTCAAAATAAAAACATTTATCAACCTGGAACCTTTTGCCATGCCCAATGCCGACACATTTGCGGGTAAGGAGAATTATGTTTCGGGCATTGAAAATTACAATTTTCTGTCCGGTGTCGGCTGGAGTTTTTATATCACCATACTTTCTACGATAGTTATCCTGATCTGCACATCTATGTTCGCATGGTATATCACGCGGGTAGTAAACAAGGTCACCAAGACGTTATATATCCTCTGTATTTTTTCAATGGTCGTGCCGTTCCAGATGGTCATGTTCACACTGTCCAAGACAGCGGACCAACTTAAGTTGAACACACCTCATGGTATTATAATCGTTTATCTGGGTTTCGGTGCGGGACTGGCGGTATTCATGTTCTGCGGTTTTGTCAAAAGCATCCCCGTGGAAATTGAGGAAGCGGCATCCATTGACGGCTGCGGTCCCATTCGCACATTTTTCAATATCGTGCTTCCGATCATGAAACCGACTTATATCACGGTGGGGATATTGGAAGCCATGTGGATATGGAACGACTACTTGCTTCCGTACCTCGTACTGGACAGGACAAAGTACACGACGGTACCTATACTGATTCAAAGTATGCGGGGCAGTTATGGCCGTGTTGATATGGGTGCAATCATGGCCTGTTTGGTCATGGCGGTTGTACCGATAATTATCTTCTATTTCGTATGCCAAAAACACATCATCAAAGGTATTGCTGCCGGTGCCGTGAAAGGATAAATGGAAGTTATGAATATTTCTCCGCAACCTCCTTTAACACGCGGTGCCGGTGTCCTCCTCCCGATCAGCAGCTTGCCGTCGTTATACGGTATCGGTACGTTTGGGCGGGAAGCTTTTGATTTTATCGGATTTTTAAAGGCTGCCGGTCAGAAATACTGGCAGATATTACCTTTAAGCCCGACCGGATTCGGCGACAGCCCGTATCAGAGTTTTTCAGCATTCGCCGGGAACCCTTATTTTATTGATCTTGAAGTCCTTGTCAGCCAAGGACTTCTTTCTCGTTCAGAATGTGCGGCGGTACGATTCGGGGATAACCCTGAACGGGTAGATTACGGTGCTCTTTGGGAAAATCGCTATAATCTCTTGCGGCAGGCATTTGCAAGGAGCGGTTATAAGGACAGTCCGCAGGACAAACAATTCACCGAGGAGCAGGAATGGCTTTTTGATTTTAGCCTGTTTATGGCGTTGAAGTCCCGGTTCAACTATGTTTCGTGGTTGAATTGGCCGGCAGAACTCCGGGTTCGGGAATCTTCTGTATTGGCAAAGGCAGAAAAAGATCTCGCTGAAGAAATGGCGTTCTGGCGGTTTTGCCAGTTTTACTTTTTTATACAATGGAGAGAATTGAAAACCTATGCCAATAATAACGGAATTCAAATTATCGGAGATATCCCGTTGTATGTTTCGGCTGACAGTGCCGATTTATGGACAAATCCCGGGTTATTCCAACTGGACGATAACCTTAAGCCGACCCGCGTTGCCGGCGTACCGCCGGATACATTTTCCGAAACCGGTCAATTATGGGGGAATCCCCTGTATAACTGGGAAGCGATGGAAAAAGACGGCTTTGTCTGGTGGAAACGCCGGATGGCCGCTTCTGCTGCGTTATACGATATTATTCGGATTGATCATTTTATTGGAATCGTTAATTATTATTCCATCCCTGCCGCAGATAAAAGCGCCGAGAACGGCATTTGGATAAACAGCCCGGGAAAAAAGCTTTTAACGGCTGTTTCAGAAGATATCAGCGGCATCCGGATTATTGCCGAGGATCTCGGGGAAGTAAATAAGCGCGTGACCGCTCTTCGGAAACGGTTCGGTTACCCCGGGATGCGTTTGCTGCAAACAAATTATAAAAGTGCCATTGTGAAAAACTGCGTCGTTTACGGCGGAACTCATGACAATGAAACATTAGCGGGGATTTTTAAAAAACAACCGGGACTGCCGGAATTACTGATAAAAAAAGGTTATGCCAGCCGTGCCGATCTTGTTGTGTTTCAAATGCAGGACTATTTAGGACTTGGAAACGAATCAAGAACCAATACGCCATCTACCGTAGGCGGTAATTGGCAATGGCGGCTGACCAAAAATCAACTGACCGACGAATTGGCCGAAAAGCTGAAACGGTTAGCTGAAATGAACAAACGGTAAAAAAATGACCCCTTTGAAAAACAAACTTTTGGCACAGCCTGTTTGTTCTTCAATTTTTTTAAATTAAAGGAACTTTAACCTTGACATCATGCCGCTTATTATATATTATAGTATAGCAACCTCATCCCGGGCGGTAATTATCCGTACAACGGGATTCAGAATGTTGAAACATAAATAAACCGCTCACGCTTTGATTTTTTATATTATTTAAGTAAAGCGGAAGAGGTGACAAACGCTGCAAAAGGAAATTATAAAACTTGAAGATATATTGGTACGGTTTGATGGCGAAATCATACTTAATCATATCAATCTTTCGATAAAAGACAAGGAGTTTGTAACACTGCTCGGGCCGTCCGGTTGCGGGAAAACCACAACCTTGCGGATAATCGGGGGTTTTTTACATCCGGATGAAGGGCGTGTATTTTTTTGTGGGGAGGATATTACCGGCAAGCCGCCGCATCTGCGACCCGTGAACACCGTTTTTCAGAGATACGCGCTTTTTCCCCATTTAAATGTATACGAAAACATCGCTTTTGGGTTAAAAATAAAAAAGCTGGACAAAGAGGAAATAGAAAACCGGGTGATGCAGATGCTGGAAATAGTGAATCTAAGCGGATTCGAAAAGCGGCGTGTCACTCAGCTTTCAGGCGGACAGCAGCAACGTGTAGCAATCGCGCGGGCTATGGTGAACCGTCCCAAAGTTTTGCTTTTAGACGAGCCGCTGGGCGCATTGGATTTGAAACTGCGCAAAGAAATGCAGATTGAACTTAAGGATATGCAGCAGAGTCTGGAAACAACCTTTATTTATGTAACCCACGATCAGGAGGAAGCACTCACTATGTCCGATGTTGTGGTTGTAATGAACGAAGGTGAGATTTTACAGGAAGGCAAACCCACGGATATATACAATGAACCCCAGAATGCTTTTGTTGCGGATTTTATCGGGGAATCGAATATTGTCAACGGTATAATGCATCGTGATTATTGTGTTGAGTTTGCCGGAAAACTTCATGAATGCGAGGATAAAAATTTCCGCCCCATGCAACCTGTAGATGTGGTTATCCGCCCCGAGGATATACGTTTCGCCGCACCTGAAAACGCCGTTTTGAGCGGTGTTGTGGAAACCGTTGTTTTCAAGGGTGTGCATTATGAGATAACGGTATCCGCCGCGAATTTGCATTGGATAATACAATCTACGCGCAGTGCAAATGTGGGGGATGAAATAGGGCTTCGTTTCGGACCGGGTGATATTCATATAATGAAAAAGATGTTTGAAGGTACAAAAACTGTTGTCAAAGGCAGGGTTACCGCCGAAAACACAGTAGAATTTTTGGGGATAAGCTTTAAACGCGAAGCTTTGGGAATTCCTGCCGGAACCGAAGTAACCGTTTCTATAGAGCCGGATTCGGTTGAACTCGTGAGTGCAGACCGTGCGGACATGGTAGTTTATTTGGAATCGCTTATCTACAAAGGAGCATATAACGAAGTTATATTATATACCGAAGAATCAGAAATAATGGCGCATACCCAGCTGGATGAAGAAGTGGGCACTGATGTTGGTATAAAATTTGATTTTGACAAAATAGATGTAAAGAGAAATTAGACTTCCTCGAAAATAACTCCGCAACGTTATGATCTGTGTTCATACATCGCGTTTTAATTCCCGGGGAGGTCTATTCATAAAAAACCGTTCACGAAAATTTCCGCTGTATTTCCGAAAGAGAGGTATGCCGGCTTGAACTTGAAAAGGGAAAACGGATATTATAAAATATGATAGGATTGAGGAACAAAACTAAACTTACTTCTGCGCCGTATATCGTATGGATGGCAGCTTTCATCATTGTACCGCTTGCGATGATAATATTTTTTGCGTTTACCCGGGAAGACGGTACCCCAACCATTGATAATATCATCGGAATCGGACGATGGCTGCGTGTTTTTTGGAATTCTTTCTGTCTTGCGTTTTTGAGTACGGCGATCTGCCTTGTGATAGCGTATCCTATGGCTTACGCATTATCGCGCTCTAAGGTAAAAAAACAGCGCACCCTCCTGGTTCTGATAACCCTGCCTATGTGGATGTCGTTTTTGCTGAAAACCTATGCTCTGATGACATTGCTGGAGGACACAGGCATTATTAATAATTTGCTGAGGATGATAGGACTGGGTCCATATCACATGATAAACACATCAGGAGCGGTAGTATTCGGAATGGTTTATGATTTTTTGCCTTTTATGATACTTCCGCTGTATACCGTTATGATAAAGATAGACCATTCCCTGTTAGAGGCGGCGGACGATTTGGGTGCGAACAACAGAAAAACCCTGATGAAAATCGTACTTCCGCTTAGTCTGCCGGGGATAATATCCGGGATAACTATGGTGTTTGTTCCGTCGGTAAGCAGTTTTGTAATATCCCGGTTTTTGGGCGGAAGTAAGATAGAGCTCATCGGCGACCTGATCGAATACAATTTCATACAAAAGCACAATCCGCATATCGGCTCCGCGCTGTCTTTGATATTGATGATCGTGATATTAATATTGATGGGCATAATGAATACTTTTGATGATGAAGAAATAGGCGAAATGCTCATTTAAAGAGATGAAAATCGGAATTAGGTAATGAACGGGTTTGATCAAAACCGGAAAACTCGGAGAAGGGGAGAGAAAGCGTATGACAAGAACAAAAAAAACATACACCTTTCTGGTGTTTGCGTTTTTGTATGCGCCTATCGTTGTATTTATATTTTATTCCTTCAATCAGAGTAAATCACGCTCGAACTTTACCGGGTTTTCACTGCGGTGGTATATTGAACTTATGCAAAATGACAGGATTATCAGCGCATTGCAAAACACTCTGGTAGTCGCTGTGTTATCCGCACTGGCAGCGACCTTGCTGGGAACGGCGGCATCCTTGGGGATAACCGCGTTGAAAAAAGCTCCCCGCGCATTGATTATGAACATAACTTATCTGCCTATATTAAACCCTGAAATTGTAACGGGTATTTCGTTGATGCTTTTGTTTGTGGCGGCAGGGACATTTTTGGGAATATCTCTCGGGTTTTGGAGCGTACTCATAGCACATATAACGTTTAATATCCCTTATGTTATTTTAAACGTTATGCCCAAGATACGGCAAACAGACAAAAATATTATAGATGCGGCGATGGACTTGGGCTGCAGTGCGCCGCAGGCGTTTTTTAAAGTTATGCTGCCCGAAATAACCCCGGGAATAGCATCGGGCGCGCTTATGGCGTTTACATTGTCTTTCGACAATTTTGTGATAAGCTATTTCACGCTGGGAAGCGACGGGTTCACAACGCTCCCCGTTAATATCTACACTTCGACAAGACGGGGACTATCCTTGGAATACAACGCACTTTTCGCTATTTTATTTGTGACCGTATTGATATTCTTGATATTAATGGGGATTGCAGATAATAAAGCGGCATCCAAAAACCCTAATTCCGCAAAACAAATTCGGTTGCGAAATTGATTTTGCGGGGTAATATAAAAATATAAAGGAGAGATTTTAGGATTGAAAAAAATTATTTTATGCGTGGTTTTGTTGGTGATTGTGACGGTGTTTTCCGGCACTTTGTCGTCCTGCGGAGCTAACCGGGAAACATTAAATCTATTCAACTGGGGTGCATATATGTCACAGGGTGACGACGGGTTGATGGATGTTGTCGGAGAGTTTGAGAAAGAGTTCGGTATAAAAGTCAACGAGCAATATTTCGACTCGAACGAACAAATGTACTCCAAGCTTATTTCAGGCTCGGCAGAATTCGACCTTTTGATCCCGTCGGAGTATATGATAGCGCGGCTGATCGAAGAAGACCGCCTGGAACCGTTGAATTTTGCGGCAATCCCGAACTACGAGTATATCGACGACGCCTACAAAGGCTCAACCTGGGGTTATGATTCAGAGGACAAATACTCCGTTCCCTATACCTGGGGGCTCGTGGGACTTGCTTATAACACCAAACAGATAACAGAACCCGTAGACAGCTGGGATATGCTGTGGAATGAGAAATATAAAGATAAAATACTTATGTTTTTCAATCCGCGGGATTGTTTCGGGATAGCTCAAAAAAGGCTTGGATACTCGATGAATTCAACGTCAAGGGATGAGCTTGACGCGGCAGCGGAGGAACTAAAAAAGCAAAGACCGCTGGTGTCGGCGTATATTCAGGACGAAATGATGGAAAAAATGATAAGCGGAGAATCGTATCTTACTCCGTGTTTTGCGGGGGACGGCGTAACCATAATGGACAGCAACGAAGATGTAAATGTTGTTTTCCCTAAAGAGGGTTATAACATTTTTGTAGATGCGATGGTTATTCCCAAAGGCGCAAAAAACAAAGCGAACGCCGAAAAATTTATTAACTTTATAAACAGGCCTGAAGTCGCGCTGAACAATATCCTGTATATTCAATATTCAACTCCGCACACCGAGGCATATAAAAACCTCCCGGAGGAGATAAAAAGCAACAAAATTATTTATCCGGACGGAGAAACTATTGCCCGTGCGGAGGGATTTAAACATCTGCCCAAAGAAACATCGGACTATATGGACGATTTATGGCAGGAAATAAAATTTGGAAATTAGAAAAGGATGGTTTTTATGAATTTTTCATTTCAATTTGATACGCATCACTTTAACCCGGATGATATTGAGCTTATAATTTGGTTGACGGAAATGATTTTATTACCGATATTGATTTTAACTTTTGCGGTTGCGATAGTTTTCCACTGCATAAAAGCGGCGGGTTTATCAAAAATAGCGGCGGCACGGGGGATGGCTGTTCCGTATCTGGCGTGGATCCCCGTAATAGGAGCGTACATTCAGGGTGCGGTAAGCGACGATATAAACAGTAAAAAAGGTAAAAAAACGTACTGGGGGTTAATAAACCTTGCCGTGTCCCTGCTTTATGCTTTAATGATGATATTTTCTTCAATTTTCGTAAGTATCCTATGGAGAGAAATCGGGGCTTTTCTTATGAACACCCGAGGTATGTTTTCCGAGTCCGAGCTGACGGATTTTATTATGCAGCACATAGGGGGAATATTGGTGTTTTCCTCAATAACAATGATCATTACGGCTGCTTGTACGATTGTACATATTTTGACACTTAACAACATATTTAAAGAGTACACACCCGATTCCGCAGTCGTAAAAACCGTGGTTTGTGCATTGCTGACAGTGTTGTTTTACGATTTTATGTCGCCGTGCTTCCTGTTTGCGATGCGTGGAAAACAACCCTTTGTCCCTTATGACCTATACGGCGGGGGAGGTAATGGGGTGAATCAGAACGCGCAGCAAATTATTAGCAATCCTCAGTCTCCCGACGGGTCTGTAAACCTGCAAAACAACGAAGCAAAAACAAGCATAGACAGTGTAATCGACGGCAGTACGGACGTTTTTAACGACAATTAAATAAAATATGATGGAGGAAATGATTATGACACGCGATGCTATTATCAAGGAATTAAAGGAAAAAACAGCGGCTTTCGACGGAGCGAGCTATAAAGGGTTTCTTGCGCTACAAATTACGCTTAAGGATCTTAACGAAGTGTTTTATATCGAAATAAAGGGCGGTAAATTGTCGATAGAACCGTATGAATACAACGACAGGCAAGCAAATATGATAATTTCGTCCAAGGACTTTGTGAAGCTGATCAACGGTAAGCTCAATTCGGTAATTGCGTTTACAACCGGAAAATTAAAAATAGAAGGCGATATTCAAAGCGCGAAAGAACTTGCAAACATACTTAAAGGAGACTGAGGTACGGTTGATCTAATAGACCTCCTCGAAAATCACTTCGCAACGTATGATCTGCGTTCATACATCACGCTTTAATTCCTGAAGAGGTCTAATTAATTTTTAAGCTCTAACTTTCCGAAGTTCGCCATGATTTTTTTAATACCGGTTTTATCAAAGTTTATTTCGAGCATGGTGTCGTTTGCCATTGCGCTTGCGGACATTATGATACCCGTACCAAAAACCGGATGCTCAACTTTATCTCCCGTGCTAAAATTTAACATCTCCGCTTTCTTTCGTGAGGAGGGCGGCGGTGTTTCTGTTTTTACGGCAGACGGCTGTGCAAAAGAATTTCTACCCGCGCTTATACGGTGGGAATAGCTTGGGGTTTCGTAGGTTCTTGTCATATCTGTAAGCGTTATCATATCGGGGGGGATTTCTTCGACAAAGCGTGATGTTTTGCAATAACGGGTAGTACCGAAAATCATACGCTGAGATGCCGCCGTAAGATGTAATTCCTGTTTTGCGCGGGTTATTCCTACATAAGCGAGCCGGCGTTCCTCTTCAAGCTCCTCGAGAGAAAACGATGACTGGATAGACGGGAAAATACCCTCTTCCATTCCCGTCAGAAACACACGGGGGAACTCCAATCCCTTTACCGAATGTATAGTCATCAGCACAACGCAATCCTCACCGCTGTTGTATTCGTCAACATCAGTGTAAAGGGCGACCTCTTCCAAATAATCATCCAGGGACGGTGTCTTTCCGTGGTCGCTTCCTAATTTGTTTTCGGATTCGAATTTCGCAAGAACCGTTTTTATTTCTAATATATTTTCGATACGGGGTTTGGATTCTTCTCCCATTTTTTTCAAGTAATCCATATATCCGGTTTTTTCTGTCAGCAAATCGAAAAATTCGGGTAATGAAGTATTTTCGAGCGCACCTTGTAATTCTTTTATCATGCCGGCGAACTTGCACAGAACCGCAGATTTTTTCGAGAGTGCGGGAAAGGATGCAGATTCCGCTATAACGTCCAAAACACTAATACCCAACCCCTGTGAAATCTCGAACAGGGATTGCACCGTAGCAGGACCTATGCCGCGTTTGGGCACATTTATGATGCGTGAAAACCGTGCGGTATCATTCGGGTTAACGATAACGCTCATATACGATATAATATCCTTAACTTCTTTGCGGCTGTAAAATTTTGCGCCTCCGAAAATACGGTAGGGGATAGCGGCACGCACAAAACTGCGTTCAATATTTTGTGACTGAGCATTCATACGATAAAGAACGGCGTTGTCTGAATATTTGAAGCCGTTTTCCGCCGCATTTTTTTGTATTTGTGCGGTAATATATTCCGCTTCCTCGGTTTCATCGCGGGTGCGTATATGTTTGATTTTTTCGCCGCCATTCTTGTCTGTCCATAAGTTTTTGCCTTTTCGTTGGTTATTGTTGGCGATTACAGCGTTTGCCGCACCGAGGATTATAGCAGTAGAGCGGTAGTTTTGTTCAAGCCGCAAAACCCGGGCATCCTTGTACTGGTTCTCAAAATCGAGAATATTACGGATTGTCGCGCCGCGGAATTTATAAATGCTTTGGTCGTCGTCACCCACAACACAAATGTTTGAATGCGCTCTGCTTAACAAACTTATCAGCTTGTATTGCGTGTGATTTGTATCTTGATATTCGTCAACTAAAATATATTTGAACCTATCTTGATATTTCGCCAAAACTTCCGGGAATTGTTCGAATAATCGTACTGTCTGTAAAATAAGATCGTCGAAATCCATAGCATCGGATTTTTTCAAACGCGCTTCATAGAGTTCAAAAATCCGGGCGTTCTCGCATTTCTGAATGTCGGTTCCCGCTGCTTGTGAGTATGCTTTTGCATCCATCATTTTGTCTTTTGCCGAACTTATTTCATTCAATACGGCTCGGGGCGGAAACAGTTTTTCGTTAAAATCCAACTCGCGTATACTGTCCTTTATAACTTTTAAACTATCTTCCCGGTCATATATCACATACTTTTGCGAATATCCCAGAAGGTTGCCGTCTATCCGCAGAATACGGGAGCATATCGAGTGAAAGGTTCCGGCATGAATATCGCGGACTGCGTTTCCTACCGCTTTTTCCAAGCGTTCTTTCATTTCACCCGCCGCTTTGTTGGTGAAGGTTATCGCCAGTATATTCCACGGCTTTACCCGGTTGTGCGCAAGTAAAGCGGATATTTTATCAGCAGCACTGTCCGTAACCCTATTTTTATGACGGTTCTTGTGAAAATCGCACATAAACGATATATCGTCTTCGCAAAGTCCCGGCGGAATAAAATCCGATAAATACGAATCGCCGTACCTGAGCATATATTCTATACGCCCTACAATAACGGTAGTTTTTCCGCTGCCTGCACCCGCCAGAATCAGCAAAGGCCCGTTGATATTAAAAACCGCTTCACGCTGGGGCGGATTAAATCGGGCGTACTCCTGCTCTAAAATCAACTTTTTTATATGTGAAAACCTTGTTTGTAAATTATCCATGAAATAACTAATCCTCAAATATCATAGCAAAATAATTATGAATTCATAAAATATTGGATCCCTGCTTCAAATATTTTTGAATCAGGATGGCGGTCACCGGGATAGCACAATTTAAGGCGGCCGTCTTCGCCGACGATCGGGCTCGGGATATTTTTTATGGTATTACTGTTAATACGTTCTGAATGCGTCATTTTTCCTAATACACGTCCGTCCGGCGAGGTTATACTTTCTACCGCGAAACTTGACTGTCCCGGATTAAATTGAACATCCATCGAGGGAGAACCATTCGTATCAACATATTGAGCGGCGATCTGACCGTTAATAAGCAATGATTTGAGCTCTTCGCTGCTCGCAACAAATCTGCCCTCGGCGCAAGAAACCGGAGCGGAATAAACATCACCGACTTCACAAAGGGATAACCATGGCGAAAGGTTGGAAGATACCCGGATATTAACCATAGCGGACTGGTGACGATTGATATAATTGACGGTGAGCGCGCTTGTGCTTTCGGTCATATCCGTAATTTTTCCGTAAGTCAAAAGACCAAGCCTTATCAAAGCTTGAAACCCAGTGCCGATTCCGAGTATCAGCCCATCCCGTTTATGTAAAAGATTATGTATCTGATCGCTTATAATAGGGTTTTTTACAAAAGAAACAATAAATTTCCCTGTGCTGTCCACGATGGTGCTTCCGTCATTGATGGTACTGCCGCCCGGAAATACAACGATTTCAGAACCCATAATTAACGCAGATAACTGCGCTGAACTCTGTGATATGTCGCCGGGTGTGCGGTTTTTGATAACAAATATCTTAGGATCGCCGCCCGCTTCGGCAAAAACGCGGGAAATATCGTGCTCACCGGTAGTTCCGGGAAATACAGGAATCAAAACCCTGGGTTTTGCCCGCATTCCCACGGTCCGTTTTATTTTTACGCCGCCGCAATATGAAACATCCACGATACTTGCGGGCGGCAGATCTGTTTTGGTCGGAAATATACGCTCGAGTTTTGCCGTAAAAGTCTCTTCAATACCAACAAGAGAAACAGTTTCGCCGTCGGTTTTTTCTATTTGATATTCAGGGATGGTTTCTCCGATTTCCATATCAGTATCGGTATTTTCGTTTAATTCGACAAGGAACAAACCGTATCCGCTGTTGAAAAGATTTTCATCCTTTATTTCGCGGGTGAACCGGAACCCTATGCGGTTCCCGAAACACATCTTTGCCACCGCTTCAGCGATACCTCCGAAACCTACAGGGTAGACCGCCGCCGCTTTCTTTGTTTTTATCAGCTTTTCCACAGTATCGAACACAGCTTTTATGCTGTCAAAATCAGGTTGTCCGCTTGAATCACAAGAAGAAGGCGAAGCGGTAGGGGAGAGTAGAATAACTTTTGAACCGCTGTTCTTGAATTCGTTTGAAACCAGCTTATCTGCATCTGCTACTGAAACCGCAAAGGATATCAAAGCAGGCGGTACATTCAACGAATCAAAACTTCCGCTCATGGAATCTTTGCCGCCCACCGAACCGCAGCCTAACGCTATTTGTGCATCCAGAGCACCCAGCAACGCGGAAAAAGGTTTGCCCCAGCGTTCGGGAGCGTTCCTCAGGCTTTCGTAGTATTCCTGAAATGAAAGCCAGCAATTCTTCAGACTTCCCCCGACTGAAATAATCTTGGATATGCTATGAATAACCGCAAACTTTGCCGCAAGATACGGCGACATTTCGGCAAGAAACGGATCATAACCCCAACCCATAACGGCAGTGGTATTTGTTTTTTTGCAATCAGTTGGGATTTTTACCGCAAGCGCCGGTGAGGGTGTGAGTCCGGTTTTCCCTCCTAACGGGGCAAGCACCGTACCCGCACCCGCCGAAAAGTCAAATCGATCCGCAAGTCCTTTTTGCGAGCATATATTTATATTGGAGAGATGCTCTTTCCAGCCTTGCTCCGAATTTTTGATCCGGGATTTCAAGAAGTATGATGAGGGGTCAGAATCAGCAGCGTATTTGACTTTAACATTAGCGGTTTTCTTTTTACCGTTGGAATTTAGGAAATCCCGCGAAAGATCAACTACGGTTTTACCGTGGTATTCCATCGTCATATACGGTTTAGAAGTTACAAAAGCGATTCGTGTTGCTTCGAGATTCTCATCGTTGGCAAGTTTGATGAATTGGTACATTTTTTCTGCACCTACGACCACAGCCATTCGTTCCTGAGATTCACTAATTGCGAGTTCGGTTGCGCCCAATCCGTCATACTTTACCGGAACGGCATTTAAATCAATTTTGAGTCCGTCCGCCAATTCTCCGACCGCTACCGAAACGCCGCCTGCGCCGAAGTCATTGCATCGTTTTATAAGCTTTGCGGCAGCCGGATTGCGGAAAAGACGCTGGATTCTGCGTTCTATCGCCGGATTCCCTTTTTGTACTTCCGCAGAACAGGACTCCAGCGAGGTTTCGGTGTGGGATTTTGAGGAACCTGTGGCTCCGCCGCAGCCGTCGCGCCCGGTTTTTCCGCCGATCAAAAGCACAGCATCCCCGCTCTCCGGAGTTTTACGGCAAACATTCTCGGACTTAACCGCACCCAGAACCGCGCCCAGTTCCATTCTCTTCGCAGTATATCCCGGATGGTATATTTCGTTAACCTGTCCTGCCGCGATTCCTATTTGGTTGCCGTAGGAGCTATAACCTTCTGCGGCGGAGCGGGTGATCTTGTATTGGGGAAGTTTACCCTGTAAGGTTTTTTCAGGCGGAGTTAGCGGATCGCCCGCACCCGTGACACGCATTGCCGCGAATACATAAGCGCGCCCGGCAAGCGGATCGCGGATTGCGCCGCCTAAGCAGGTGGAAGCGCCGCCGAAAGGTTCGATTTCGGTGGGATGGTTATGGGTTTCATTTTTAAACATCAAAAGCCAGTCTTCGCTTTGTCCGTCTGTATCGACTTTTATCCGGACACTGCACGCGTTAATTTCTTCGGAAACGTCCAACGCATCCAATAACCCGTCTTTGCGTAATTTTTTGGCGCCGATAGTAGCTATGTCCATTAGAGTGACCGGCCGGTCTTCACCCTTATACAAATTTCCGCGTATTTCGAGGTAAGCATCATAACTTTTGCGGACAGCTTCATCCTCAATTTGTATATCTTCAAGATGTGTCAGGAACGTTGTGTGGCGGCAATGATCCGACCAGTATGTGTCTATGACCCGGAGTTCAGTGATGGTGGGAGGACGATCTTCGGATATGAAATATTCCTGACAAAATTTCAAATCTGCCAGATCCATCGCCAGCGAATATTCGGTAATAAAGCTTTCCAGTCCTTTTTCGTCAAGCTCACAAAATTCGGACAATATTTCGGGAAAATCAGGTTGAGCATATTCAACCTGAAGAGTATTATATTCAGACAGGGGTTCTTCGGTCATTTCTATCGGATTGATAAAAAAGTTTTTGATAGCGGCAAAATCCTGATCCGAAAGGTCTCCGGTTATTATGTAAACGCGTGCGTATCTGACAAGCGGACGTTCGCCGCCGGTCATTAGCTGGATACATTCGGCACAGGAGTCGGCGCGCTGATCATATTGCCCGGGTAATAGAGCCGTCGCAAAAATTCGCTGGTTTTCAGAAAGTTCGGGTAACTGCTCAAAGCAAACATCAACAACCGGGTCGGAAAATACAACCGTCAGGGCGCGTCCGAACGCAGTTTCGCTGATTCCCTCCACGTCATAGCGATGTATCAAACGCACATCCGTGACATTTGACAAACCCGAAAATTCCTGCAGCTCACGCAGAATTCCGGCACTTTCTACCGCAAACGGCTCCTTTTTTTCTATATAGATCCTCTTGACAGTCAAAATGAACATCTCCTCTTTTATAGCATTAAATATTTTGCTTATGAAAACCCGTCTTTTCCGGAAAGCGGAAGACGGAAAACATAAATCCGTTATATCGGAGTAACCTATAATAATCTGCCCGTGCAATTATCTCCGTTTGTTCCCGTTATCATCACATCGTATATTTTACCGGTCAATTCTTTTTGTGCGGCTATTTCAACCGGAGTATAATTTTCCGTATAGCCTTTGCCGGAGGTTTCAAACAGAACCTTGGCGTTTCTGCCTACCTGTGAAGATAAAAATATTTGCCTGCTTTTTTCGGTTTCGCCGGTCATAATCGCCGCGCGCTCTGTTTTGGTTTTTTTGATTATTTTATCCGGCATACTCATAGCTGCCGTTCCGGGACGATCAGAGTAGGGGAATATATGCGCTTTGGAAAATCCGATTTTTTTAACAAATTCCAAAGACGAATAAAATTCATTTTCACTTTCGCCGGGGAATCCAACTATAATATCCGTGGTAATCGCGCAATTTTCAAATGATGCTCTTAACCTTTCCGCAACGAGTGCAAAATCCGATGTTGTATAGTGCCGTTTCATTCTTCGCAGGGTAGAGTCACATCCGCTTTGCAGCGATAAATGGAAATGCGGGCAGAGTTTTTCAAATCCGCTCATCAAATCAATAAGTTCACCGGACATCATATCCGGCTCAAGCGAACCCAGGCGCACTCTTTCGATCCCTTGTATTTCACAAGCGGTTCTTATCGCGTCGGCAATGCTCAGGTCAGAATTTTTGTCCGAACCGGAAATTTTTCCATAATTCGACAAGTTTATGCCGACAAGAACTGTTTCGCTGAACCCTGCCAGTGCTAATCCGTTTAATTCCCGTTCGAGATCGTTGATGCTCTTGGAACGAAGATTGCCACGGGCATAGGGGATAGCACAGTATGCGCAATACCGGTCACAACCGTCTTGTATTTTCACAAAAGCCCGTGTATGTCCCGTAAAAGAGGAAAGGCGCATATCTTCAAAGGTGTCCGGAAGATTTAGGTTATGCTTAATCGCACGGTTTAGGTTTTTTGAAATATTGTTCCCGTTTGTTGTGTGTGTGCGGTTATTTAAAAATTCAACGGCAAGCTTTGCAATTTTACTGCGTTCCGCCGTACCTGTGATAATGTCAACACCCGGTATTTCTGCGGCGTTTTCGGGATATGCCTGCGGAAAACAACCTGTAAGGACAATGACGGCATCAGGGTATAAACGCCGTAAGCGCGCAATAGCCTGCCGTGTTTTTCTGTCGCTTGTCCGGGTCACAGTGCAGGAATTTATAACGCAAATATCGGGAACGTTTCCGTCAGTATCATTTGCTGCGGCTGCGGATTTTATATCCCGGGGTACGGAATGCATAACAGATATAGGTATGATTCCCATGCTGCGGAAACTTTCGGAAATAACCTGACTCTCATATTGATTTACTTTACAGCCCAGTGTGTGGATTAAAACATACATAATTAAAAATTTTCCAAATAATTATTGACACGGGGAAATTATGGTGCTATATTGATAAAGTCATTAATAGTATAGCATATATACTATATTAAGGTAAAGGGGTAAAATAAATGTTAAGTAAAAAAATTACGATCAACACAATCGACAACGTGAAAACTTTTGTGAATGCTGCGCTGAAATGCAACTTTGACATTGATTTGGTTTCGGGACGGCACGCAATTGATGCAAAATCTATCATGGGTGTTTTCAGCCTTGACCTGTCAAAACCGGTTACGGTGCAGGTTTACACTGAAAATGCGGATGTTTTCTTCAGCGAAATAGAAAGCTTCGTTTCACAATGATAGATATAGTATTAGCTTTTTTGATTTCAATGCTGCCTATTTTGGAACTTAGGGGCGGCATAATTTTCGCAGCGGCGAGAGAAATTCCGTTTCTCGCCGCTTTTTTGGTTTGTTTTGCCGGAAATATTATACCGATCCCTTTCATCCTGTTTTTTATCCGTAAAATTTTTAATTTTTTGGGTAAATTCAAGTACACAAAAAAGCTGGTGGTAAAATTAGAGAACCGCGCCCGGGCGAAATCTGACAAAGTGCGGAAACATCAGCTCCTGGGATTGTTTCTGCTGGTGGCGATACCTCTGCCGGGTACAGGCGCATGGACAGGATCGCTGGTTGCCGCGTTTTTAAATCTTCCGCCTAAAAAAGCTTTTTTGACGATTACGCTGGGTGTGCTGGGTGCAGGTATAATAATGTCGTTGTTGTTTTATCTTGCGCCGGATTTGTACAAAACATTAATTGTGCGGCATTAAGCTTTTATGGTTTTGCCGTGTCAGAGGTATTTCTAAATAATATGTGAATTTTAGGGGAACATAATGTTACCATAAGTTTAATTTTAATTATTTGTTAAAGGAATATCATTAATATATGTTCAAACAAGCATCGGCAGAATACGAGATTTTTAAGACATTGATAAATTGCGATAAAGATTGCGCATATCAGCAGGAAGGAAATTGCGGGCTGGATTCGGTCGCAAAGCTGTCAAGCGGAAATATTGACGGATGTTGTTATTACAAAAACCCGGAGTTAGAAACACAAAATAATGCCCTGTCTTCATAATATCTTAATCTTATGAAGTGACAGTGGGGGAGGGCGCATTGATTTTAAGTGATGCGGTCTTTTTCTTTCTGTCACGAGCGGTAGAAAGCATCAGTTTTATACGGTTTTCCTGATTTACTTTGGTTGCGCCCGGGTCGTAGTCTATCGCAACGATGTTCGCGCCCGGGTTATGCTTGAGTATTTTGCGTATCATACCCTTGCCTGCGATATGGTTGGGAAGACATCCAAAAGGCTGAGCACAAACCACATTCTCCGCACCGCTGTGTATAAGTTCAAGCATTTCTGCGGTTAAAAGCCAGCCCTCACCCATTTTGTTGCCGTAACCTATGTAGGGTTCGGCTAATTTTTTTATACTTTCAAAATCTGCGGGGGGCGTAAACTTTTCATATCCTCTCAAAACTTCGATAAGTGTTTTTTGCGCTTTAAGCAGATAGTTTTTAAATAAATTAATGATAAATTTTTTAAAAGGGTTTCCGCCGTACAAATCAACATCTGTAATTCGGTTATCCGCTTTGAACAGCACAAAATCCAATACCCCGGGGACAACGACCTCACAATCTTCTTTCAACAGAAACTCTTCGAGGTTGTTATTCGCAAGCGGGGAGTATTTAACATATATTTCACCGACTATTCCGACTTTAAGCTTGTCAGTCCGGACGATTTGCAATTCATTGAAGTCCGCCGCCATAGCTTCGAACACCGGGCGCATCTTCTTTATCGAAAACCCGTCGCTGTTCTTATACATTTCGGAAAGTATTTGTATCCACTCGGCGGTTTTTTTACTGACCGATCCGCGTACAAGTTCGTAAGGCCGCAGCTGGTTGGAAATAAGCATAAGCGCATCACCGTACATAAGAGCGGAAACCATTTTTTTCACCAGTGAAAGCGTTATTTTAAATCCGCCGTTCTTTTCAAAACCGCTGAGATTGAATGAAATTATCGGAATATTTTCAAAACCCGATTTGATCATAGCTTTACGCAATAAATGAATATAGTTTGAAGCACGGCATCCGCCGCCGGTTTGGGTGATAATAAGTGCTGTGCGGTCTGGGTCGTACTTGCCGCTTTTGAGGGCATCAATAAATTGACCTACCACCAGCAAGCAAGGATAGCACGCGTCGTTATGCACATTTTGCAATCCCTGCGCCGTAATATTGGGGTTGTCGGTATGTAAGAGATCCACATCATACCCATAATTCAAAAAGATGTTGCGCATAAGCTCAAAGTGCATGGGCAGCATATTGGGTATGAGAATTTTGTGGGTGCGCTTCATTTCCCGTGTGAAAAGCAAACGCCCGGTTTTATCGTACTTTAATTGAGACATGATTCTAATTACCTATTTACCTAATAATTCTAAAGTTTTTTTATCCGGTTTTCCGTTAAAAAACTTATCTATAGCTTTTATGAAAACGGGATTGCTTTCGTCCGCCATATGGAACAGTGTCATACTTGCCAGAAACTTATCATTGTCGGGGTTTCCGAAAATATCGGTTGTGTCGTTTAGGTCAAGATTAAGGAGAGCTTCGGTCAATTCGATTAACCGCGCACCCAGAATTTCATGCGCCAGATAATCCCGTGCTTCGCTCAAACCGCAGATACCGTAATGTTCCGCGGCAGGGCTGTATCCCAGCCCTTCAAGCTGCGGAAAGATATACCATAAACAATAATTTTTTTTCACACTATTGTTTATTTCAAGTAAAACCTTTTCGTAAATATTCTCCTGCGCTGTAAGAAAACGCCCCAAGTCTTTTTCCATCATTTTGTACACATCCTTTTATTTTTTAATCCGATTATATTTATCAATCCAATATCATAAAACCGTAAGGTTTTTTCGCGTTTCCCATAACAACATCATTTCCGGCAGGGATATCGAACTCGATCTCTCTTTCTGTGGGATTTATAATAACCATAATATTTTCGTTTTTATTATATCTGCAAAAACCTATAAGCGGAGCGGAAAAATGCGCAAAATCAATTTCACCTTTTGCAAGGACAGGCAGTTTCAACCGAAGTTCTCCCAGCATCCGGGCATGATTAAGCAATTCATCGTCTTCCCGGCTCCACGGATAGCAGGCACGGTTAAAAGGGTCTTTATAGCCCTGTAACCCGGCTTCATCGCCGTAGTATATACAGGGCATTCCCGGAAGAAAATATTGCAGCACCATCGCAAGCTTGAGAAGTGCGCGCCCCTTTTGGTATTGTTCCTTGCTGAGAACCATTTGTGATTGACGTCTGCGGTCTGCCGTACCCATTTCTTCGCCTGCCAGCATAGTTATCGCTCGCAGGGTATCATGGGTAGAAAGACTGTTCATAGCAAGATCCAGCGCGGGCCGCGGATAGTTTTCAACGATCGTCATAATTCGGCTTTTAAACACCGCCGCCGCGTTATTATCATCATTTGCTGTACGAAGAAGCTCCAGTATAGCATCCTTGAAAGGGTAGTTCATAACGCTGTCAAGTTCGCCGCCCAGGATATAGGTACGCTGCTCCCCATAACTTATTTTGTTGGAAGCATCTTCCCATACCTCGCCGATCAACAATTTATCACCTGCGGCATCACGCAAACATTTTATAAAAGCATCGGGCAGTTCGTCAGCGACATCCAATCTGAACCCCTCTGCGCCCAGATTCAACCAATACTTTATCACACCGCATACGAAATTTATATAATCAGGGTTGGTTTTATCAAGGTTTGGTAACGAACGAAAACCCCACCAACAATCATAGCCGTCAGGATAGTCAAAAAATTTGTACCATTGGACATATTCACTCGCAGGATCGTTATAAGCTCCGCCGTCCCCGTAACGCTTAAAACGGTTGAAATATACGCTGTCAGCCCCGGAATGACTGAATACTCCATCGAGTATAATAGATATTCCGGCTTTTTTTGCGTTCTCGCAAAGCGAAACGAAATCATGTTTTGTTCCCAAAAGAGGGTCTACTTTATAATAATCAGCGGTATTGTAGCGATGATTGGAATGTGATTCGAAAATCGGGTTGAGATAAATTATACTTACACCCAGCGAGTTCAAATAAGGAAGTTTTTGTTCGATACCTTTTAAATCGCCGCCGAAAAAATCGCAGTTAATAAATTTGCCCTCTTCTTTGGGCATCCAAAAGGGTTGTCCGTTCCAGTCAGAGCGCAGGAATCTGTCCTTGGGCACATTGGAGTATGTTTTTCCCGAACAGTAAAATCTATCCGGAAACAACTGGTAATATATGCCGCCCTTATGCTTTTCGGGAGTAGTGAAATTCGAATGATATACCGTCAGCTGCCAGAGCTCGCCGCTGTCGCCGTCATTGAGGTCGCCGCAACCTTCGTACAGCCGCTTGATGTACAAGCTGGTGTTAACCTTGAAGTAATAAAAATATGTTCCGGCTTCATTTATAATGAATTTGCATTGCTTGCGGTGATCACCCTGATCATCCATTAATATAAAACGTTCCGGCTTTTCTCTTATAAATAATACCAGCACAACCTCTGCATCTTTCAAACCGTAAGGCAGATCAACGCATATTGTTACCTCTTCGCCTGTTTTTACCGCACCGAAAGGGGTTTTATAATCTTCGCTCCTACTGTTATAAAGCATATTAAATGATAACCTACTCTCCATATTTTGGTACATTTATTAATGTATGTTAATTCCAATTCAAGGCAATACTTCTATTAATGGGGTGTTGGCTTGGTTCCTAACAAAGTTGAAATTTGCGGTGTAAATACTTCGAAAATCACAGTCTTGAAAGAAAAAGAAAAAATGAGTCTGCTCAAACAGGTAAGACAGGGTAATCTTGCCGCGCGTGAAAATCTTGTTAACGGCAATCTTAGATTGGTTCTAAGCGTAATACAGCGCTTTACAGGGCGCGGCGAAAATCTTGACGATTTGTTTCAAATAGGTTGTATCGGGCTTATCAAAGCCATTGATAATTTCGATATTGGGCAGAACGTGCGGTTTTCGACATATGCGGTTCCCATGATCATTGGAGAGATCCGGCGTTACCTCCGGGACAATAATTCAATCAGAGTCAGCCGTTCATTAAAAGATACAGCCTACCGCGCGATGAAGGTCAAGGAGGAACTTGTCGGCAATAATGCCAAAGAACCGACCGTTGAACAAATTGCCGAAAAAATGGGAACTCCGAAAGAAGAAGTGGTTATCGCCCTGGAATCTATTGTGGATCCCGTTTCGCTTTATGAGCCGGTTTATTCAGACGGAGGAGATACAATTTATGTGATGGATCAAATCAAGGACAAATGTGACGATAGCCATTGGCTGGATGAACTTTCTTTAAAGGAAGCGATGAAAAACCTGTCTGAACGGGAAAAGAAGATTCTCGCACTCCGGTTTTTTCAAGGGAAAACTCAGGTAGAAGTCGCCCGGGAAATAGGAATATCTCAAGCACAGGTTTCCCGTCTTGAAAAAGGAGCGTTATCGAACATTAAAAATCAGATTTGACCGATTTCAATATACCCGGTAACGGGTGAGGTTATTATAACATGATTATATCAATATCCCTAACCGCCAAATCATGTTTCAATGTTCTCGGGACCTGTTCTAAATCTCTGATTTAGGTAACGGGTGAGGTTATTATAACATGATTATATCAATATCCTTAACCGCCAAATCATGTTTCAATGTTCTCGGGACCTGTTCTAAATCTCTGATTTAGGTAACGGGTGAGGTTATTATAACATGATTATATCAATATCCTTAACCGCCAAATCATGTTTCAATGTTCTC
>Ga0099364_10002530_pt1 | contig 29093 bp, 27 predicted proteins | sample TergutTh196P3_FD_73070 | JGI IMG/M metagenome (GOLD analysis project Ga0099364, IMG submission 73070) | Microcerotermes parvus P3 segment gut microbial communities from Pointe-Noire, Republic of the Congo - Th196 P3 | ecosystem: Host-associated > Arthropoda: Insects > Digestive system > Gut ...
ATACCCACATATTCAAGCTTCACGAGCACCTCTCCGGCTTTGGGGACCGGCATATCAATTTCACGAATTTCCATTTTATCGATTGCCGTCATATATGCCGCTCTGTTTTTCATTGCTATTCTCCTTTTGCTTTAAGTTAATATTCGTTTTTACTGCCCGCATGCCGTCCGGGCGGTATATTATTTCGCGTATGAATCGAAAGCAATCAGCGGTATCAATCCAAAACTTCGTACCGAAACCAATCGAAGTCGGCCCATTTGCTGCGGGTATGGGTATCCTGGGCGAACAATCCGATAAAAGTACCGGTGAAGCATCCACATTTGCTGTACTCATCCGAGAGCACCGTGATGTCTTGCGGCTCCCCGAAGGCTTGATAGGTTTCGCCGTCGACGCTGTACTTCAAGTGCAGTTTGTCGCCGCATATCTTCACGCGCAGCCATACCGGCGCTCCAGCCTCCAATGGCACCGGTTTACCGATAACCCGCATGTTATTGTGCTCAAAAGCATACGCTGCGAGGATTTCACGCTTCGCGGCCTCATCAAAGGTTTTGTAGAGGCAAAAGTGGCTCTCACTGTCGTAAAAGCATGTGATACCCGCCAGATGGTGGTAATGGGTGGGTGCGTATTCCAGCAGCGTTGTCGCCTCGGCCTGCATGGAGGTGAGCCGGCGCGCCAGAAGGCTGAGGCGGTAATAGCTGGATAAGGATTCCCGGCCAAGAAGCCGCAGGTATCCCTCACGGGCGGTAAGACTGGCCCAGTCCGGGGTGATTTCGTTGCGGGGAGTACAGAAATACAAGGGCAGCGAAGGGCCGTCGAAATCACAGAGCTGGTTTTCAGGCGGGAATTTATGGATTGGCAGATTCGGTGCGGGTACCGTGAGCTTCGCGAGGTTGGAGCCGTCCGCCATGCGCAGCCAGCCGTCTGCCGTCCACATCATTTTTTGGATGGAGGTCTCCCTGCCCAGCACACAGCGCATTTGAGGCATGACAGGGCGACCGCAGAGATGCGCCATGTACCACTCGCCGCCGGTTGTCTCCACAAGGGAGCCGTGGCCGGATTTCTGGAGCCCGGCGTTGGGATTGTACTGCTCCGGCATCATGAAGGGGGTGTTTTCAGTCGCCTCGAATTCCTCCGGCTGGCTCGTCAGCACAACGCCGTAAGGGGAGGGTTCATAGGGCCCCGTGATATCCTTCGCGCGGGCCAAGGTAACGGCATGGCCGTAGCCGGTGCCGCCTTCGGCGGCAATCAGATAGTAAAAACCATCCTTCTTGAACAAATGGGCGCCTTCCACGAAACGGCGTTCGGTGGCGCCGCGGCTGATGAGCGCCGGCTCGCCCGCCAGGTCTTTTTTATCCCAGTCGTAGCGCTGAAGCACGATGCCCCGCTTGTCCATGTTTTCCGGGCGGAAATCCCGGTCTTTGTTTACCAGCCAGAAGCTGCCGTCATCGTCGATAAAGAGCGAAGGATCAAACCCGCTTGAATTAAGGTATATGGGCTTGCTCCACCCGCCGGACAAGTCGTCTGTCCAGATGAGAAAATTATCTACGTCAAAGAAGAACTTATTATTACCGTGGACGTTAGAGTATACAAGATAAAACCGGCCTGTCTTTTCCTCATAGGTAAGCGCGGGAGCCCACACGCCGAGGGATGGCCTTTCCCCCGTCATATCGATTTGCTCCTTATTTTTAAGCAGGTTATCCACATGCCGCCAGTGGATTAGATCCCGTGAATGGTACAGGGGGATACCCGGCATCCATTCAAAGGTGGAGGTTACAAGATAGTAGTCTTCGCCTGCCCGGACAATTGAGGGGTCGGGGTGAAACCCCGGTAAAACAGGGTTTTTTATCATGTTAAACAATCATTCCTTTCGCTAATGCTTCCTGTCGATTTTAAAAATTTTCACTTCCTGGGAACGCAGCGTTCCGGCAGCGCGAAGAATCCCATCTTCATTTACGTTTCCTGAAGACGTGTCGGAAACAATCTCCGTAACCTGCCCGGCAAAGCCTAGTGGAAGCTGTACGTCAAAGTCCGTATCACCGCGGTTGTGATTGATGATGAACGCGAAAGCGCCCTCATCATCATAAAGCGTGCGAACCTCCACTTTTCGGGAATCCTCCGGCCCGTTCAGCTTGACTTTCGGCTCATATCCTACATAGGAAAGCAGGTTCTTAAACATCTCATTGGTATCGTCGGAGTAGTTCCACATGGCGTTCGCAAAAAACAACGTCCCGAGATAGGCGGTGGCTCCCCCGTGGTATTGGTTTGTAACGACAGCGGGTTTACCGTCGTCATATTGCGCACGGATTTTTGCGCCCTCATGTACGACAAGCCACTCCGATATATTTTTCGCGATATTATGGTAACGGCGCTCTCCTTCTATTATATCCCATTCGTCAATCAGCTCGTAATGGCTTTTAACATTCAGCCCAAAAACCTTGTCAAGCCCGCCGGCAGGGCAAACCTCGGCACCCCATGCGTAATCCGTGAAGTAGCCGCATAAACCATCGCTGATGACCACGCCGCCATTTTTAACGAATTCCTCAATGCTTGCCGCCAAATCCGACGTGATGTTGACGCTGTATGGAAGAATCAGCAGCTTATAATCCTTCAGCGATCCGCCCAGCGCCTGCGCTTTATCGACAAAATCCGCTTGTATTTGATTCTTCATACAGAGCATATACGCTCCCACAAGTGAAATCGTATCCTTGTAAAAACGGTTTTGCGGACGTATCAGCGGGGAGGCCGAAAGCCCCAGGGAAATTAACCCTTCCGTAAAACAATTATCAAGGTTGTACAAGATTGCCGTATCGCTCCTGAGAGGCATCGCCTTTGCCAAACGGCGCTTATGCCTGCGGAAAACATCGGTGAATTCTTTCAGCGCATCGGTGCGCTCGTTCAAATCGCCATTACGCTCCGCAAAGCCGAGACATGCCGTCTCAATTGTAGAAGCTTCGTTTCCAGAACCTTTGCCTCTGTTGCACTATAACCAAGCGGAAATCCGATTACGGTGCAAATATTGAGCGGCGCGCCATATTTTTTATGCGCACGGCCGATATAGCAGGGCGGAATGCATACGGAGGCCGTGCCATATTTCAGCGCCTCGTCGCAGAGCTTTTGGATTTGCTGCCATGTGGACGTCGGTTTCAGCAGCGTATAGTCAACATAGGAAAACATCGTATTTTTATCCATAATAATTTCCATTCCCCTCTAAAAAATTCATGGTTGTTGGCGGAATTATCTCTTTCCGGCCGGAAAGAACATCACTTTTCCAAAGCACGCGCCCGGCTCCGCCATACCCAGCAATATTTTCGGGGCGTCCTCCAAGGGAAGCCTGTGGGTAATAATATCCTTGGCTGTCATTCCATATTTTTCAAACATCTCAACAGATTCCGTCCAGTCATTGCCGGGAAAGGGATCGGTAAAGGAGTTCCACAAGCCTTTGATTTCCAGCTCCGAGCGCATAATCAGGTCTATTTCATGATCGCTTAGCGTAAGCCCTTTGTGGGATATCCCCAGAAAAATTATGCGGCCTAATTTCGCCGCGCTTCTGATGTATGCGGCCTGCGCCGATGGAACGCCCGAAAAATCTATCACGATTGAAGCCCCGTAGCCATCCGTTTCATTTTTTACTACCGCTGCCATGTCTTCCTTGGCGGAATTGACAACGGCATCGGCGCCCAGCAAACGCGCGGCGGCAAGTTTTTCTTCTAAAATATCGGCCACTATGGTTTTTTCGCGCCTTTGATTTTTGCATACTGCAGCGCAAATAAACCAATTGGCCCCGCCCCGCAGATACAAGGCGTATCATTGGGCGTAAATCTCGCCGTGGCCATCGCATGCAGCGCATTGGCGGCCGGGTCGGTCGTGGCGGCGTCTTCAAAGGAGATGCTCTTTGGCAGCTTAATCAAATTGCTGTCCTTGACCGCGATATATTCCGCCATCGCGCCGTCGCGCCTGGAGCCGTAGTAGTCATACTTGTCGCAAAGGGAATACGCCCCCATTTCGCACCAATGGCAGCAACGGCAGGGAATCAACGGAGGCACCGTCACATGGTCTCCAATCGCGTAACCACTTACCCGGCTGCCAACCTCTACGACCTCCCCCGGGAATTCGTGTCCCAGCGTAATCGGAGAAACATGCGCGCCGTAGATATTTGCCCTTGGTATATCCGAGCCGCAAACGCCTACCGCTGCCACCTTTACGAGCACCTCATCATTTTTAATGCTGGGAACGGGGATTTCCTCCAACCTCAAATCCTTTGGGGCGTACATTCTTATCGCCTTCATTTCGTTACCTCTCTATGTATCATTCGCTTCGGTTCACGATAACCGCTTTCATTATTTCACCCGCAGAGCATTTTTCAAACACTTTTTCAAGCTCCGTGAGCGGATACCTTCCCGTAATATATTTTTCCGCCTGAATCGCGCCGCTCACAATCAACTCCATCGCCTGCCTGTTTTGCTCCGGGGTCGACGCATGCGCGCCGTAAACAGACAATTCTTTATAATGAATCAAATTGCTGTCAATAAAACCGTTGCCGTCGCCGGGCACGCCGCCGAAAAGCGAAATCCGGCCATGCTTTTCAAGAAGCTCCAGGCCCTGCGCCTGCGCGCTTCCCACAGAACAGGCGACAATTACGGCGTCGGCCCCCTTTCCGCCAAACATCGCCGTGACAGCCTCCCTTGTATTTTCCCGCACAGGGTCGATAAGCTTCACATCCGGAACAAGAGCGCCCGCCTCCCGCCGGCGTTGCTCAGACGGTTCTATCATAACAACTCTTCCGGCTCCGGAAAGATACGCAAGCTCCGCGTGGAAGCATCCTATAACACCGCTTCCAAGAATTAAAACGTCGTCGTCCTTTTGAATACGCAAGAATGATTGCCCGTTAATCGCGCAGGCTAACGGTTCGCATAATGTGAACCCGCTATATTCCGGCGAATCCGGCAGGCGATAAACGTTCCCCATCCGGAAGGCGGCATCCGGTATAGCCATATATTCGGCAAGGCCTCCGGCGTAATCAAAGCCGATTGTTTTAAGGCAATCGCACATGTTCGTATGCCCGCGGACACAGCTCGGGCAACCCCCGCAGCCAATAGCGGGCGCGACCGCGACCCGGTCTCCCAAGGCAAAAGAATCCTTATGTTCATCTGAAAGCTCGATTATCTGCCCGACAGCCTCATGACCGATTGTTTGCCCGTCGCTTATTTTCCCGCTGCCGAACCGGTATGTACGGATATCGGTGCCGCATATGGAGCAGGCGGATACTTTCACCACCGCCCCGATTCCCACACTGAGCGCCGGATTTTCCCGCTCTTCAAGCGCAAGCCCGCTGTCTGTGCGATACACGCAGCTTAACATTCACAAAACCCCTTTGCTTTACTCATCATGCCCACTAATCAATTTGTCAGCGATTACCTGGCCGATAATCAATACGTTGATATATCCCGCGCGCAAGGCCGCTTTTAAAGAAGCCGTACGCTCAACGCCGGCAACAACCGCAATCTTGCACAGGCATTTTTTCAGATTGCTCAGTGAAATGGATGTGCTTCTATCTTCCAGCGACTGGTCACAAACTTTGCCTTCCCCATTAACCACATGTGTGCAAATTTCTCCAATTGCCCCGCCGGCAATCAGTTTTTCAATCTCCGTCTCCGAAATATAGCCCGATCGCACAAGGGCGCTTTTTCCCCCCAGCTTTCCAACGGTAAATACGGCGATATTGACATTATTGATTAAATCCATGACTTTGCTTATATTATCTTCTTTTAAAAATGCCTTTTTGAATTCATAGTTTTCTACAATCGCGGGGAGCGGAAGCAGATAAGGCTCGGTGCCAAACGCCTTTGCGTAGTTGGTAACGACCTCGCTGGCATAAGTGCTGCTTTTAATAAAGCTGACGCCACCGCATAGCTGGACAACCGTAAGGTTTTTATAAGGTTTATACGCATGCAATTTTTTAGAAGAATCCCACAGTGTCTTACCCCACGCAACCCCGATAATGTCTCCGTCGTTCAGGATATTATTAAGATAATTGTTAAGGGCGTCTCCCATACTCTCGCCGTCATTTGTGTGGCCGACAATCATGACATGCTTCAGGCCATACCGCTCCCGCAAAATCCGTTCCGGTTCATTTTCCGATATCAACGGCTTGTTTATTTTAATCTCCACAAGCCCTTCTTTCCTAGCCTCTATCAGCAGCTTTGAAACATAAGAACGCGAAATCGAATATCGCCTCGCAATTTCCGCCTGGCCCAAATCATGCATGTAATATTGATAGATTATCTCGAGTTTTAGCTGCTCCCTATCCAAAAATGTCACCGCTTTCATGTTTTTTATACAATTATATCAACCTTTGACAGAACCTGCCACCATGCCTTCCATAATCTTTTTATGAAATATAAAATACACGATTACAACGGGCAGCGTCGCGATGGACAGCCCTGCCATCATCAGCGTATACTGCACGGTATACTACCCCTGAAAATAAGTCAGGGCGATAGGGAGCGTTTTGAGCTCGGGCCGTCCCATCAAAATCAGCGCGAACGGGAACTCGTTCCACGCGTCCAGAAAGCTTAGAAAGCCAATAGCAAACACAAGGAATTAGAATAATCCATCGCCTTTTTGATTATGAAAAAATAAGAGAAGGCGCTATCCATAAGCTTGGATAGCGCCTTCTCTTATTTTCAAATTATTTTATATAATAAACAACAAATATCACAAAAGCTCAAACTCATTCCTGTTGAACCTTATAGCCCCCTCGTCCCGCATTTTACACAATTCATTTGACATGGCGCTTCTGTCAACACAAAGGTAATTTGCTAATTCCTCACGGTTATAGGGTATGGTGAATTTTTTAGCCACGCCCCTTTGCATATCAAAAAACGCAAGCAGTTTTTCTCTGGTCGTGCGTTTTGAAAGTATTTCGATTTTCTGATTCAACATCAGGTTTTTAGCGGCGACTAATTTCAACATATTTTCAATCAGCCTCGCGTGAAATGGACAGGCGGCGGTGCAAGACGAGATAATTTTCTTGTAATTGATAAACAGGATTTCCGCACTCTCAGCCGCTTGTACGGTTACAGGACTATGGTCAATCCCGGCGCAGGCGAACACCTCGCCGAAAAGCTCGGAAACTCCAAGCTCGGTCAGAATGGCAATCCGCCCGTCCATATCCTCTTTTATGATTTTTACGCTGCCGGATAAAATCAATCCAACAAAGCTTACGGCATCGCCGGACAGCAAAATTACATCATCTTTCTCATAATTGGCCGTTTTTGTGGACAGGCAATTCAGCAGCGGATTAAAGTCGCTGAAAGCAATCCCTCGAAATAAAGGGCTGTCTTTTACGGTGTCAAAAATCTTTTTCAAAATCTCGCCCTTTCGTTGTTTTTGCAACAGACATATCGTTTTTATTGTAGTATAATTTTTTTAGTAAATCAAGGTGAAAGGGTGAAACACTCATGGTAAGAAAGATTATTAAGATTGATGAAGAAAAATGTAACGGCTGTGGCCTATGCGTATCAGCTTGTCAGGAAGGCGCGATTGGCCTTATTGACGGAAAGGCGAAATTGCTGCGTGATGATTATTGCGACGGCCTCGGAAACTGCCTGCCTGTTTGTCCCGCCAAAGCGATTACCTTTGTGGAGCGGGAAGCGGCAGAGTTTGATGAGGCCGCCATAAGAGCCAAGATGGAAAACAAACAGCCCGAAACTTTAGCTTGCGGCTGCCCTGGCACACATTCGCAAACGATCAGACACGAGAGCCATTGTGAAACTACGCCGGAAAAGACATCGCCGGCAGTAACACACCTCAGCCAATGGCCGGTGCAAATCAAGCTTGTGCCGCCAAACGCACCATACTTCAACAACGCCAATCTACTTGTCGCGGCCGATTGCGCCGCTTATGCCTACGGTAATTTCCACGGCAGGTACATGAAAAACAGGATAACCATTATAGGATGCCCGAAACTCGATGAGGGTGACTACTCTGAAAAGCTGACCGCTATTCTAAAGCAAAACAATCTAAAATCCGTGACGGTCGCCCGTATGGAAGTTCCCTGCTGCAGCGGCATTGAAAACGCTGTTAAGACCGCGCTCCAGAACTGCGGCAAGCTCATTCCGTGGCAAGTTGTCGTTATTTCGACTGATGGTAAAATATTAGAGAGTTAGGAAGGTTGTCACGTTTTCGGCGGCGCTGCCCGTGAAATGAATGTGCTTGCTGTACCAAGAGAACGGCTTTACAAGCCGTTCTCTTTTTTATACAAAATTTATTTTGTTTTAGGATAAAGTCTGTGTTGTTTTTTGCCGAATCAACCTTTCTTTTTTGCCTGAATTATGCTAAAATTTGTAATGGTTGCAAGTATAAACTGAGCCTGCGAGGTAGCGGTCCAGTTTTTAAATAATTATTTTTAGGAGTGAGTAAATTGGTTGAAAACTTATTCTGGGTAGGTTATATCGGGGCCGGCTGCGCGCTTTTGTTTGCTTTCATAGAAGCCCGTAGGGTGCTCCGCTACCCGGAGGGCAGCGAAGCCATGATAAAAATTGCAACCGCCATCCGCACCGGCGCAAACGCTTTTATGAAGCGTCAATACGGTACCGTTGCAATCTTTCTCTCCGTCATGTTCGTAATTCTGCTTGTTCTTTCAATGTTTGGGCTTCTCAACAAATATACACCGTATGCTTTTATAACAGGCGGCTCCTTAACTGCGCTGTGCGGATTTATTGGCATGAAGATTTCTACCAATGCCAACTCCCGCACCGCACATGCCGCAAGCGAGAGCCTCAACAAAGCGCTCCGCGTAGCTTTCTCATCGGGGTCCGTCATGGGCTTTATTGTCAACGGGCTCGCGATACTGGAGATTACGATATGGTATATGCTCCTTAGATACGCGTTCGGTGAAAGCAATGATGTAATTGCGTATACGATGGTCACCTTTGGAATGGGTGTCGCCGTTGTGGCTGTATTCGCCCGTGTCGGCGGCGGAATATTCACCAAGGCGGCCGATGTCGGCGCAGACCTTGTGGGTAAGGTGGAGGCCGGCATACCGGAGGATGACCCGAGGAACCCGGCTGTTATAGCCGATAATGTCGGCGACAATGTGGGCGACGTGGCCGGTATGGGCGCCGACCTCCACGAATCCAACTCCAATGCCCTGGTGGCGACCATTGCCATTAGTTTTGGCGCCGGGTATGGTATTGGCGGATTTATGCTGCCCATCATTGTATCTGTGGTCGGTATCATCTCCTCTATTATCGGCACCTTCTTTGTGCGTACAAAGGAACAGACGGACCAGAAGTCGCTCTTAAATTCTCTGCGCAGAGGCGTCTACATAGCCGGGGGAATTGCGGCTGTCGCCACCCTGCCGCTGATACTATATGTCGCAAACGCGTCGGGCACCAATATGGTGCAGAATGTCTGGGGCCTTTATGGAGCCGTCCTTGTAGGCATTGCCGCCGGCTTCCTCGTCAGCCTGTTCACGGAGTATTACACCTCCGACGCCAGTAAACCAACGCGTGAACTCGCCGAGTCAAGTGAGACCGGCGCCGCGCCTTTGATGATTGGCGGCTTGTCTTTGGGCATGAGGTCTACTGCCGGGCCTATTTTAACCATATCGGGCGCCGCCCTGATCAGCTTTATCGTATCCGTCGGCTTTCGGTATTTTGAATCCGGCGCTATTTTGGACTACAACGCCGGGCTCTACGGCATTGGGCTTGCCGCGGTAGCCATGCTTGCCACAAATGCCATTATCCTCGCCACCGACGCTTTCGGCCCTGTCGCGGACAACGCGGGCGGAATAGCGGAAATGGCTCATCTTCCGCATGAAGTCCGCGAGCGCACGGATGCCCTTGATGCTTTGGGAAATACTACTGCGGCCACCGGAAAGGGCTTTGCGATCGCCTCCAATGCCTTTACAGGCCTTGCTCTTTTGGTTTCCTATGTGAATATCGCGCAGGCGGAGTTGGGTGCGGAACTGAATCTCTCCATCGTCAATCCGCCGGTTCTGGTTGGTTTTTTTGCCGGCTCAGCCGTGGTGTACCTCTTTGCGGCGCTTTGCATGTCTGCCGTGCAGCGCGCGGCACAAAGCATTGTGAGAGAAGTTAGGCGCCAGTTCAGAGAAATTGTCGGGCTAATGGAAGGCAAGGCAGAAGCGGATTATGGAACTTGCGTCGATATCTGCACGCGCGGCGCGCTAAGGGAAATGATTGCCCCCGCCATGCTCACAATCCTTTCGCCGATTATCGCCGGTATCCTATTGGGCGCCGCAGGCGTTGTCGGCTATCTTGCAGGCATTATCGTGACCGGTTTTTCCATGGCCGTATTTATGCTAAACTCCGGTGGGGCGTGGGATAATGCCAAAAAGCACATTGAAAAAGGAAATTTGGGCGGTAAAGGCAGCGACAACCATAAATCCGCCGTAATCGGCGATACCGTCGGCGACCCGCTCAAGGATACCGCAGGGCCATCGTTCAATAATGTGATTACAGTTTCTTGTACTGTTGCTATCGTGTTTATCGGCGTAACCATTGCGTTCTCGCTTATGTAGATTTGCGGGAGCGCGGTTTGCCGCATCAAGCTTCAAGCGAATTTTTTCAAAAGCTCCGCAAGCTCCGCGGCCTTGCCTAAATCGCCTTCGACCTTTAATTTTCCTGTGGTAAAAGCAAGCATTGGGTCAAGCTTCTGGTTCACCATCTTCATAAAATTGCCTGACGAAACAATCAGGTTTGCTTGCCGGTCGTGATATTCATAAGGCTCAACCGACAGCTTCCCGTCTTTGATTTCCACATAGAACGGCTCGTGATCCAGGTCGCTTAATGAAACCTGAATGGCAAGAAACCCGTTGTAATCGCCAAAGTCAAGGGGAGCGGCTCTCTTTTTTAAATCGTTAACGATATCCTGAATTGTCATGTGAATCCCTGCTTTCTATATATTTTCGCCCAATGCGAAGCATCAGTATATATTATGGGCCTGCTGACACTATGCACTACAATAACAAGAAGAATAACAAAGGGACGGCTAAGGAGCCTTGAAGCTTTTAAGCCTCAGCGCGTTTAACAATACCGATACCGAACTCAGGCTCATTGCCGCCGCGGCAAACATCGGGTTAAACAACGGCCCCCCAAGGAGATAAAGGATGCCCGCGGCAATGGGAATACAAATCACGTTATAGCCAAACGCCCAAAACAGGTTTTGCTTGATGGTACGAATCGTCCGTTTGCTCAAGGCAAGGGCGGTTGTCACATCTATCAGGTCGGAACGCATCAGAACGATGTCCGCCGATTCCATCGCGACGTCCGTGCCTGAGCCGATGGCTATGCCGACGTCGGCTTGAGTCAAGGCGGGAGCATCATTGATTCCATCGCCGACCATGGCGACCTTGCGGGACCCGGCTTGCAGCTTTTTGATTTCATCGGATTTATCCTGCGGAAGAACCTCGGCGAGTACACGGTCAATCCCCACCTGTCCGGCGATGGCGGCGGCTGTTTTTTTGTTGTCGCCGGTAATCATCATCACTTCAATGCCCATCCTGTGCAGGCTCTCAATGGCGGCACGGCTGCTTTCCTTCACTATATCGGCCACCGCCACGATTCCGGCCAATTTTCCTTCGATGGCTACGTACATAGGCGTTTTACCCTCGTTTGCCAGCCTGTCGGAATCAAATTCCAGCGCCGCGAGGGAAATACCGCGTTCATCCATCAGCTTGCGATTCCCGGCAAGGACGGCACGGTCGTCTATCAACGCTTCGATGCCGCGCCCTGTGATTGAGTTAAAGCTGTCCGCTTTCAGGATTTCCAGCCCTTTATCCCGCGCCTTGGATATAATCGCCCGGCCCAGCGGATGCTCGGAGCCCTTTTCGGCGGAAGCCGTAATTTGCAATAGATAATCCGGAAGGACACCCTCGGTGGCTAGGACGTCGGTTACGGCCGGTTTGCCTTCGGTAATGGTTCCGGTCTTGTCAAAGACAATGGTGTCAATTTTGTGCGCGATTTCCAGCGCTTCGCCGCCTTTGATTAGTATACCGTTTTCCGCGCCCTTGCCGGTACCGACCATAATTGCCGTGGGCGTCGCAAGGCCAAGCGCGCAGGGGCAGGCGACAACCAGTATCGAGATAAAAATGGTCAGCGCAAAGGCCACGTCGCCTCCGGTTCCGAAATACCAGGCGATTCCGGCCAATATTGCAATCGCGCACGCAACGGGAACGAAATATCCGGAAACAACATCTGCAAGCTGTGCAATCGGGGCTTTCGAACCCTGCGCGTCTTCCACCAGCTTGATAATTTGGGCCAGAGCCGTGTCGCTGCCGATTTTTTCGGCTTTGAACCGAATCGTCCCTGTCGTATTGATGGAAGCGGCGTAAACAGGGCTCCCCGCTTTTTTATCCACCGGCATACTCTCGCCGGTCAGCATAGATTCGTCAATGGCGGTGCATCCTTCCGTCACCGTGCCGTCCACCGGGATTTTCGCGCCGGGCTTCACAACGATGATATCGCCAATCTCCACCTCGTCGATGGGGATTTCCTTTTCCGTGCCGTTCTGTATGATGATGGCGGTTTTCGGCGCAAGCCCCATCAGCTTTTTGATTGCTTCGCCCATTCTTCCTTTTGATATCGCTTCAAGCGTCTTTCCAAGCAGCATTAAAGTAATGATAACGGCCCCTGTTTCATAATAGAGATAATGGGCGGCATGAAAATCACCTTGCGTAACCCTCCATGTGTTGTAAAGGCTGTATAAAACCGCGGCCCCGGTACCGATGGCAATTAAGGAGTCCATGTTCGGGCTTCTTTGGATTAACGCTTTAAACCCGATTGTGTAAAATTTATACCCCGCAATCACAGAGGGAATCGTCAACAGCATTTGAGCAAGCGCGTGAACCAGCGGAAAGCTCGTCATGTCCAGCGATTGCGGGTATGGCAACCGCACAAACGGTATCATCGGCGCCATTGAAATGTAAAGAAGCGGAAACGTAAATATAGCCGAAACAATGAATTTAACCCAAAGCGTTTTGATTTCCTTTTGCCTGCGCACCCTGTCCTCGCCGGCCGGGTTCGCTTTGCCGGCTTCAAGCGCTTTGTACCCGGCCTTTTCTATCGCCTCACGAATAGCGGAAAGCCGCACTGCCCCGGGCGTATAAGTAACGGCTGCCTGTTCGGCGGCGAAGTTGACCGATACGCTCGTCACACCGTCCAGCTTCTTTATGGTCTTTTCAACCCTCTGGGCACATGCCGCACAGGTCATGCCCCTAATATTCAATACATGATTTTCCATATGCTGGCCACCTCACGATTAGAATGATTGCTTTGCGCTTCATATCCTCCATACTATTATTGTATCCACATTTATTCGAAATGCAAGTACGCGCCCTATACCGGGGTTTGCGTGCCACAACCCGCATCTACCCGATTGACAAAAAATGAAGCGGGCATTATAATCATACTTAATTTATAGGTTTAGTGCAATTAAAAAGAAAAAGAATTTTATACTATGGGCAGGGGCAAGCATTATATTAGAAGTCTATGCGGGGCGGGAATATGGATAAAAAGGTATTAATTGCCATGAGCGGCGGCGTTGACAGCTCAGTGACGGCATCTCTGCTGAAAGGGCAGGGGTATGATTGCATCGGGGCCATGATGAAGCTGTATACGGGTAATGGCTCCATAGCCGGACATAGCAGCGGATGCTGCTCGCTGGAGGATGCAGAGGACGCGCGCGCAGTCGCGTTTCGTCTTGGCATCCCGTTTTATGTGTTCAATTTTACTGGTTGCTTTGCCAGAGAGGTAATCAAGAGATTCGTGGAGGCGTATCAAAACGGCGTCACACCGAACCCGTGTATCGACTGCAACCGTTATCTCAAGTTCGACAGATTTTTAAGACGGGCGCGCGAAATCCAGATAGATCATATCGCGACCGGGCATTACGCGCAGATAGAACATGACGCGGCATCCGGCCGGTACCTGCTGAAAAAGGCGGCGGACGAGGCCAAGGATCAAAGCTATGTGCTGTACCGCATGACACAGGAACAGCTTGCGATGACGCTGTTCCCGCTGGGTGGGCTGCACAAATCACAGGTGCGCGAAATCGCGCTGGAACATGGCTTTGTCAACGCGAAAAAACAGGAAAGCCAAGATATCTGTTTCGTACCGGACGGCGATTACGCCGCGTTCATTGAGGAACATACGGGAACTAAATTTGAAAAGGGCCGTTTTGTTGATTCCCGCGGCAATGACCTGGGAGAACACAAAGGCATTATCCACTATACCGTCGGCCAGCGAAGGGGCTTGGGGTTATCCTCGTCAATGCCGCTGTATGTCCACTCGATTAAACCCGAAAGCCGCACTATAGTCGTGGGAGAAGAACGAGAACTCTATTCCAGAACCCTGACCGCCAAAGACATCAACTTCATCCCGTTTGACAGGCTTGATGCCCCCTTGCGGATTCACGCAAAAATCAGATATAGGCAGCCGGAGCAGCCGGCAACCATATCACAGCTTGACCCCGGCACGCTCCGCGTGGATTTTGACCATCCGCAGAGGGCAATAGCAAAGGGACAGGCCGTTGTGCTCTATGACGGCGACGTCGTCATAGGCGGCGGGATAATCATGTAAGGCCCTCTTTGACCACATAAGCAGGGTTACCCACCCATGCTTTTTCCTTCAACCGCTTATTCCCCGGAGCCGTCCCCGGCGAAGAATCGCTCCGCTATCGCAACGCTTTCCATCGCGTCCCTGGCGTAATGCTGCGCTCCGACAAATCCGGCGTACTCCTCGTTGAGCACCGCCCCGCCTACAAAAAATGAACAGCCAAGCCCCGCCTCGCGCGCTGCGGCGATGGTATCCTTCATGCTTTTCACGGTAGTGGTCATCAGCGCGCTTAATCCCACAAGGCGGATATCATGCTCCCTGATAGCCTTTACCACAGCCTCGGCAGACACATCCTTGCCTAAATCGATAATCTCATAGCCGTAGCTCTCCAAAATCATGCCCACGATATTTTTACCGATATCGTGGATGTCGCCATGTACGGTCGCTATGATAATGCGGCCTTTTTCTCTGCGTTTTTCGCCGCTTTGACGCATATGCTCCCTGATAACGGCAAAGCCGTTCTGGACGGCCTGCGCGGACTGCATGAGCTGCGGCAGGAATATCTCACCGGATTCAAAGCGTTTCCCCACCGTGTTAAGCGCCGGGATAAATTCATCGTCGATGATATCCAGTGACGGGGTGGCTTCCAAAAGCTTCTTTACAGCCGCGGCCGCCTCTTCCTTGCGGCCTTGCGTGATGATTTCGCGAAGACCGACAGCGCTTTCGGCAGGCGCCGAAGCATCCGGCTGCGCCTGCTTTTCTTTTGCGTATTTCTCTATGAAAAGCTTCGCGCCTTTATCCTCGTTATTTAAAACATGATAAACGTCGAGTATTTGCCTGTAACGAACCGAAAGCGGGTTGAGTATGGCAGCATCCAGCCCCGCGCCAAACGCCGCGGCCAAAAACGCCGCGTTAATCGCCTCCCGCTCGGGAAGCCCGAACGAAACATTGCTCACGCCAAGCACGGTTTTCAGGCCGAGCTCCGACTTCACAAGGCGGATTGCCGCCAACGTTTCGCGCACCTGCTCCTGTTGCGCCGACGCCGTGAGGACAAGGCAGTCGATGAGCAAATCCTCCCCCGGGATGCCGTGGCGCAAGGCCGTATCGCGGATACGCCGGGCGATTTCAAGCCGCCCCCGCGCGGTCGGGGGGATGCCGTTTTCATCGAGCGTAAGCCCCACAACCATCGCGCCGTATTTTTTCGCGAGGGGGAATATTTTCTCCATGGATTCGCGCTTGCCGTTTACCGAGTTGATAATCGGCTTGCCGTTATAAACCCGAAGCCCCGCCTCGATTGCCGCGGGGTCGGAGCTGTCAATTTGCAGGGGCGCGTAAACCACCTCTTGTATCTCACGGATGACCTTTGCCATCATGGCAGGCTCATCAAGCCCCGGCAGGCCGACGTTTACGTCAAGCACCTGCGCGCCCGCGTCAATCTGTTCTATCGCCTCGTTTACCACGTACGCAATATCCCCGGCGCGCAGCGCAGCTTGCAGCTTTTTCTTGCCCGTGGGGTTCAGGCGCTCGCCGATTTCCGTTGTGGCGTCATCCAAAATGACTGTGCGGTTACCGGATGTACACGCGCTCACGCGAAGCGGCGCCACAGCGACGGGCTTCATACCGCCAAGCCGGGCTTTGATTTCCCGGATGTGCTCAGGCGTGGTCCCGCAGCATCCGCCCACGATGCGGATACCCTTCCTCAACATCTCCATCACGTAATCCGCATACTCTCCGGCCCCCATTTCATAATACGCCGCGCCGCCGCGGTAAGTGGGAAGCCCCGCGTTCGACTGCAAAATCACGGGCACGCGGGAATATTTTAGCATGGTTTCGGCTACCGGGGCAATTTTATCAGGCCCCAGAGAGCAGTTGACGCCAAGGGCATCTACGCCCAGCCCCCCAAGCGTAATCGCGGCGGTGAGCGCGTCACAGCCCAGAAATGTCCGGCCGTCCTCCTGGAACGTCATCGCACAAAACACGGGGAGGCTTGTGTTTTCTTTCGCGGCAAGGATTGCCGCCTTCGCCTCGTAAAGGTCGGATATCGTCTCTATGATAATCATGTCCGCGCCGGATTTTTCGCCCTCCGTTACCTGGCGGCGGAATACCTCGTACGCCCGCTCAAAGCTCACCGTTCCAAGCGGTTCAAGAAGCTGTCCAATCGGCCCGACGTCGAGTGCCGTAAACCGCGCGCCCGATTCCCGCGCACACCCAACCCCAGCCCGCACAACCTCCTCGACGCTGTAGTCACGAAGCTTGAGCTCATGCGCCTGGAATGTGTTGGTGGTGACCACATCCGCACCGGCCTGCACATATTCCCTGTGAATCTGCGTGACGGTTTCAGGGTCGGTAAGATTGAGCAGCTCGGGCAAAGCCCCGGCGTCTAGTCCCCGCTTTTGGAGCATAGTCCCCATAGCGCCGTCAAAAATCAGGATATCATTCTTTATCCGCTCTCGGACATTCATTTGTACTTCCGTCCTTTCTGAAGTCACAGGTATGGTTCATCGCGCAGCCGGCACATCCGCCCGGTGGAAGGCTAAGCTTTTCGCCCAGCCCGATGATTGCGGTGACGGATTTTCGCGGCAGCAGAATCAGGCTTTCCGTGCAGGTAAGGCCGATTTGCCTGCACGCGTTTAATACATCGAGTATACGCGGCTGGATATCCAGCGGCAAGTCGCCGTAGCCGGGGCTGAACCGCCGTGCCGCCATAAAACCGAAGGCCGTGGCTTGCGCGCGGATTTCCCTTTCGATTTCATCGCAGTATTCCTCTGTAAGCCGGGTCGCGCACGCGTCCAGTACCAAAGCGCGGGTAAGGTCGGCGCGCCCCCATTTTTGGATGAGGGCGTCGGTTTGCGCGCCCAGCGTCGCCGCCATCAGAACCGCGCGGTCACAGCCGCGCAGATGCCGCGCGATATCCTTCCCCGGCAGAAGAATCCCCGTCCCGTCAAGGGCGATGCACCCGGCGCCGGGCGATACCTTAAACTCCCGGCTTATGTGCCGGGGGGCCGCCGTATCATGCATAAGTGCGATGCATTCATCAATCATGCCGCTCAAGCCTTCCGGTACTTCCTGATTTTTGCGGCCAAGATAGCGCAAAACCTCCGATTTCACCTGATTCATATCCGCATTAAACCCTTCCGATTTGCTTCATGCAGAACTGCGCGATATCCGGCTTGTTCATGGTATAAAAATGGATGCCGTCAGCCCCTCGGGCGAGCAGGCCCTCCGCCTGCTTTGCCGCGTATTCGATTCCGGCTTTTCTAAGATCGTCCGGCTCGTCCTTATATTTATGCAGCAGCTTGATGATGCCGGAGGGAAGCGACGCGCCGCATAAAAAAATCATGCGCTCAATCTGCCGGCGGCTTAGTATCGGCATGACGCCCGCGGATATGGGGAGCGTAACGCCCACATCGCGCGCACGCTCCAGAAAGCGGTAGAAGTAATCATTATCGAAAAAAAGCTGCGTGATGAGGAAGTCGGCGCCGGCCTCCTGCTTTCGGCGCAGGCAATCGATATCGAAGCCCGGGTCGTCGCATTCGATATGCCCCTCCGGATAACAGGCCGCGCCGATACAAAAGCCCCCGCTTTGCCTTAACTCGCGGATTAAATCCTCCGCGTAGCGGTAGGAGTCGCCCATCCGGTACCCCTCCGGGATATCGCCGCGAAGGGCAAGCACATTGCGGATACCCTTACGCTTCATCTCCTCAAGCGTTTGAAGCATGTCTTCCCGCTCCGAGCCGATACAGGTTAAGTGGGCAAGGGAGCGGACGCCGTGCCGCTCGATTGCCGAGGCAATTTCCGCGGTCAGGCGGCTGTTTCCGCCGCCGCTCGCCCCGTAGGTAACGCTGATAAAATCGGGCGACAGGGCCGCCATATGCCCCAGGGCCCAATAAATTTCCGCAATATCGGCCTCTTTTTTCGGCGGGAACACCTCAAATGATATAACGGGCCGGCCCTGTTTGTAAAGGTCTTTGATATCATTTTGCATCTATCTCACCCTTTTTGATTTATTTTCAATCAACAGCTTCACATGTCCGCATAGCCAGTATCGTCTGTTCAATCAGCTCGTCAAGCTCCCAGCCGAGCATTTTGGCGCCACGCTCTATAACCTCCCTGGAGCATCCCGCCGCGAAATTCAGATTCTTATACTTCTTTTTGACCGACTTAAGCTCAAGATCCATCACGCTTTTGGAAGGGCGCATAATAGCCACAGCGCCGATAAGACCCGTCAGCTCGTCGGCGGCGTATAGAATCTTTTCCATCCGGTGCTCCGGCGCGATATCCACCGTGAGCGCGTATCCGTGGCTGGCAACCGCATGGATGAGTCGTTCGTCCATACCGCGGGAACGCATGATTTCCTGCGCCTTGACACAGTGCTCCTCCGGGTACGTTTCAAAATCCAAATCATGCAGCAGGCCGACGATTGCCCAGAAATCCTGCTCGTCCTCATATCCGAGCTTCTGCGCAAACCAGCGCATTACACCTTCAACAATCCTTGCGTGCTTGAGGTGGAATTCGTCCTTGTTGTATTCGGTCAGAAGCTTCCATGCATCCTCCCTTGTTATCATATCAGCCATATTCATCCCTCCTTATAATCAGCAAATTTGAAAATAGGCCCTGTTTTCAAGACGCGGCGTTCGCCGCAATCTGCCCGCAGGGCGGGTTTTACTTGATTTCATAGATAACTGCACTCTTTTGCGTGCCGGCAAGCAGAGCTTGCCGCTTGAAAACGGTAAGACCGTTTTCAGGTTGGTTGTCTATATATTTCAACAGCCTTGCCAAGCCGTTCCAAGGCGTCCCGCAAAACCTGCCGGGGGCAGGCGGTGTTGATGCGCTGGAATCCTTCGCCCCCAGCGCCGAACGTGGGGCCGCCGCTTAACCATAGCCCGGCTTTATGTACGATGAAGTCGTCAAGCTCCTTCGGGGAAAGCTCGAGGCTGCGGAAATCCAGCCAGGCAAGATAGGTTCCCTCCGGCTCGATTAGTTTGGCCTGCGGTATTTCACGCGAGAGGAAATCGCGCAATAGCTTAAGATTTCCGGACAAATAGATCTTTAATTCTTCGAGCCATTCTTCACCGCCCCCGTACGCGGCCTTGCAGGCGACGATGCCCATGATGCCGAGCTGGCTTAGGCCGCCCGCCGCGTATTCCCGCGAGAATGCCCGGCGCATCGCCGGATTAGGGATAAAGATATTGGAAAGCGGAAGCCCCGCCAGATTAAATGTCTTGCTTGGCGCGGTGCAGGTGACCGTGATATCCCGAAGCCCGGGGCTTAAATCAGAAAACACCTGATGCCTGTGCCCCGGATAGACAAAATCCTGATGGATTTCATCGGAAACGACAAGCACGCCGTGCCGCAGGCAAACGTCGCCCATCCGCGCAAGCTCGTCCCTTGTCCACACCCGTCCCACCGGATTGTGCGGGCTGCACAGGATAAACAGCTTGACATTGTTGTCGATGATTTTCTGTTCAAAATCGTCAAGGTCAATAACATACCGGCCATTTTGCAAAACAAGCTTATTGACGGTCAATTTGCGGCCGGTCGCGGTTACTGCCGACGAAAACGGGTAATAGACCGGCTGCTGGATGAGAACGGCGTCCCCCGGCCGGGTAAGCGCCCGCACCGTGATGTGGATGGCGGTTACGACCCCCGGCGTTTTGATTAGCCAATCCGGTTCTACCCGCCAGCCGAAGCGCCGCGAAAACCAGCTTTGTAAGACTGCAAAATACGTATCGTCCGTATCGGAGTAGCCGAAGATACCGTGCCGACTTTTCTCGGCCAGCGCGTCGATGACGCAGGGCGGCGCCTGAAAGTCCATATCCGCCACCCACAGGGGCAGGATATCCTCCGGCTTACCGCGCTGTACGGCAAAATCGTATTTGAGGCTATTTGTGCTCCTGCGGCCGGTAATCCTGTCAAAATCATAATTCATCATTGATTTTCCTTTTCGTTTATGGCCTGCTCCAAATCCGCGAGGAGGTCGCCGCAGCTTTCAATTCCCACCGACAAACGCAGCAGCCGGTTGTGAATCCCTTTGGCCTCACGTTCCGCTTCCGGCACATCGGCATGTGTTTGCAGCATGGGATAGGTAATCAGGCTTTCCACGCCGCCGAGGCTTTCGGCGTATTGTATGACGCACACCCGTTCCAGTATCTGTACGGCGGTCTTCTCACTGTCCACCTCAAAGGAGATCATCGCGCCGAAGCCGCTTGCCTGACGCTTCGAAATCTCATATTGCGGGTGGCCTTCAAGCCCCGGGTAATGTACCGCGCCGACCTTTGACTGCCCGGTAAGCCACCGCGCGATTTGCAGGGCGTTTTCCTGCTGGCGTTCCATGCGCACGGCAAGGGTTTTGATGCTGCGGATTATCAGCCAGCTATCGAAGGGGGAAAGGCACGCGCCGGTGGTTTTGTATAAAAACCGCAGCCGCTCCGATAATCCTGCGTCCTTCACGACTAGAAATCCCGCAAGGGTGTCGTTGTGCCCGCCAAGGTATTTCGTACCGCTGTGCAAAACGATGTCCGCGCCCAAATCCAGCGGCTTTTGGAAATACGGGGTCAAAAAGGTGTTGTCCACGACGACAAGCAGGCCGCGCTCGCGGGCGAGCCGCGAGACGGCGGCAATATCGGTCACCTGCATCATGGGGTTGGTGGGCGTTTCGATAAATACAGCCTTTGTGTCCGGGGTAACCGCCGCCTCAATCAAGCCGGCGTCGGAAGTATTAACCAGACTGAAATGAAGGCCGTTTTTAACGGACAGGTGAAAAAACAGCCGGTGGGAGCCGCCGTACAAATCATCCGAGGCGATGATGTGGTCCCCCGGCAAAAACAGATCCATCATCATGGTGAGCGCAGCCATACCGCTGGAAAACGCCATGGCGTCCAAGCCGTTTTCCAGCCGGGCGACGGTTTGCTCCAAATACTCGCGGGTGGGGTTTTGCTGCCGTGAATAGTCATAGCCGGTGCTTTCCCCAACGCCGGGGTGGGCGAAGGTAGCCGATTGAAAAATGGGAACGCTCACGGCGCCGGTAGTATCGTACTTTGTGCTGCTCCCATGGATGCATGCCGTCTGAAAATCCATGAACGATTCCTCCCGTATGTTTTTTCAATAAAAAATAGAAGCCGGGAATACAAGGCTTCTATGAGAAATACCGTATATTTATTGTTGTGCCTGATGCGAAATCACAGACGGGAATCCGGCCGGAGACACGACAACACGCACGATACGGTATTTCTCTTCCGCATCATGTGCATTCGCATAACGGCAATACAGCTACTTCCCAAGCTCATAACAATCATCCCTTAATCATACTGTGCCTATAGGTTTTATGCGCATATAGTTTAGCATATGTTTTGTTGTTTGTCAACCCTCGAAGGCTGTGTCACATAATCTGATATTACGCGGGTTATATCCGCCATAAAACAAAGTAACATGCTACAGCTTTTGCAGTGAAACAATTTGAATATGATCGGATATTTTTACATCTGTTTCTTCAAATCCAAATGTTTTGAAATTATTTGCGATTTCCTTTGGAGAATAGAGCCTGACGTCGCCTGCGTTTGAAAGAGGTACAAAAGGATTGCATATCCACCGCAAAACGGAAGGCAAATATATTTCGGCGATATAAAGCTTACCTTTCGGTACTAAAACCCTTTCCGCTTCCCCCGCGAAGGCCGCCGTGTCGGGAAAATGATGATAAGCGGCACAGACGGTTATGATATCCATCGTATTATTTTGAAAAGGCAGCGCTTCGCATCCCGCCACGTGAAACTCCATCGCCGGATGATTAACCGAGGCGTTTTTTATCATTTGGCCTGAAATATCCACCCCAAATCCTTTCATAGGCGTTTGTTTGTTCATAGCCGCTAAAAGAGAGCCGTTGCCGCAAGCGACGTCCAGCACATTGCAGCCCGGATTCAATCTTATCTCTGAAACCAATAAATGCTTGAATTTCCGCGTAAACCTACCGTCAGGCGTATTATCATAATCATCTGCCTTCTTGTCGTAGGCCGCTCTTGACTTTTCATTGGAACGATTCATCGCTTTCAACCCTTTCTAATGCGTGAATATACCATACTGGACACTGTCTCAAATCGTTCTTAAAGCTTGCCGACGTCCAGCGCCCTTGCAGCGTTAAGAACGGCAAGCACGGTTACGCCGACATCGGCAAGCACGCCCGCCCACATAGAAACCAAACCCAATGAAGCCAGTATCAATACGATAAGCTTAACCCCTATGGAAAAGACGATATTTTGCTTTACAATCCCGAGCGTCTTTTTTGAAATCCGTATGGCGGTCGGAATTTTAGACGGCTCGTCGGTCATAATCACAACATCGGCCGCTTCAATCGCGGCATCCGAGCCCAGGCCGCCCATCGCGATGCCAACGTCCGCCCTTGCTAAAACAGGCGCGTCGTTTATGCCGTCCCCCGCAAAGGCCAGTTTGCCCTTTGCGGATTTTTGCGCGAGCAATTCCTCCAGCTTCTCAACCTTATCCCCCGGCAACAGCTCTGTGTACACCATATCCAAGCCAAGGTCTTTTGCCGCCTTTTCGCCGGCATTCTTCGCGTCGCCGGTCAGCATAACGGTTTTCCGGATATTTGCTTTCTTTAACGACCGGATCGCTTTGAGCGAATCCTCCTTGATTTCATCGGCAATGATTATGTATCCCGCATATGTATCGTTTACGGCGACATGAACCACCGTGCCGGCAAGCCCTCCAATATCATCAGGCAAATTTATATTCCCCATCAGTTTCGCGTTTCCCGCAAGCACGGTTTTCCCGTCCACAACAGCGCGGACGCCGTGGCCCGGGATTTCCTCCACACCGGCAATCCTCTTACTGTCGATTTCCTTTCCATACGCTTTCTTTAGGGAGAGGGAAATCGGATGGTTGGAATAGTTTTCAGCATAGGCCGCAAGCTCCAACAATTCGCTTGCCCCCATGCTTTCGGCATGTACCTCCTGTACGTTGAACACGCCTTTTGTAAGCGTTCCGGTTTTGTCAAAGACAACGATTTCAAGCCGCGCGAGGGCCTCGAGATAGTTGCTGCCTTTTACCAGGATGCCTTTCCTTGACGCGCCGCCGATTCCCCCGAAAAATCCAAGCGGAATGGATATGACAAGGGCGCATGGGCATGAGATGACGAGGAAGGTAAGCCCTCTGTATACCCAATCGCCAAAGGTGGCCGCGCTTATAATAAGCGGCGGGACAATCGAAATAAGCGCCGCAAGGGTTACAACGGCAGGAGTATAATATCTCGCGAATTTAGTGATAAAATTCTCCGTCTTCGCTTTCTTCGAAACCGCATTCTCAACAAGGCCGAGGATTTTGCTGACAGTGGATTCCCCGTATTCTCTTGTTACTTCCACAGTGAGCAAGCCGTTTATATTGATACATCCGCTGAGTATATCGCTTCCGGGCACCGCCGCCCGCGGCATCGGTTCGCCGGTCAGCGCGGTTGTGTCGAGCATGGAATTGCCTTCTATGACCTTACCGTCAAGCGGCACTTTTTCACCGGCTTTTATTACGATGATTTCACCGATCCGAACCTCATCCGGGTCAACCGTCACCAACTTCCCGCCGCGTTTTATGTTAGCGTAATCGGGACGTATGTCCATAAGGCTTGTAATCGATTTCCTCGATTTATCGACAGCATAGCTTTGAAACAGCTCGCCTACCTGATAAAACAGCATGACGGCCACGCCTTCAGGGTACTCGCCGATGATAAACGCACCAATTGTGGCAACGCTCATCAAAAAATTTTCATCAAACACCTGCCCGCGAAAAATATTCCGAACGGCCTTCATCACAATATCGCTGCCGATAATCAGGTAACCGGCGAGAAATACGCCAAGCACCAGCCAATCATTATCTGTTTGCAGAAAGATACCGGCTGCAAACATAACGCCGCCGAGAATGATCCGCAATAACCGTTTTGTCAACTTATTCATAAAACGACACTTCTTTCATGATTAATCATTTGATTGATTGCTCGCCCGTTCAATTGTTATGGCTGTTTTTTAGGGATACCCATTTAGTATCCCCGGTATGTATATCTGATTTAGGCTTTTTGCAATGACGCCTCCTGCATTACCACATCCGGCTCTAATTTTTTGATGATATCCTTGGCGGATTTGATAATGGCTTCCATTTTTTCGTCCTTACCCTCGATGATTAGCTTAGTGGTAATAAAGTTTACCGTGGCGGCCGTAACACCGTCAAGCTTTCCGACTTTGTCCTCAATCTTTGCCGCGCAGCCGGCGCAATCCAATCCGTTCAGCTTAAATATCATTTTCATAAAATCATATCCCCTTAATATTATATAAACAGCAAGCAGTACACCCATTACTCGTCCACATGCTCCAGCGCGGTGAGCAATATGTCCTTGATATGGTTATCGCGCAGGGAATAATATACAACCTTGCCTTCCCGGCGCGATTTCACAAGCTTTGACAACCTCAATGTTTTTAACTGATGCGAAATGGCGGATTTCGTCATATTCAAGAGTACTGCCAAATCGCATACGCACATTTCGCTTACTTCCAATGCCCACAAAATACGAATCCGCGTGCTGTCGGCAAATACCTTGAAGAAATCCGCAACGTCATATAATCGTGATTCTTCCGGCATCCTGGGCTTGACCTTTTCGATAATATGTAAATGGATGGCCTCACAGTCGCATATTATATTTTTGTCAGTCATATGATTTAACCTCTTTCTGTTGATTGATTGTTCAACCGTTACATTAATATTATAGCTGGATACATGCTCAATTGTCAATGATTTTTTTGCCGCTATATATTATACGATTGATTTTATAGGGTAAAAAAAGCTGTTTTTGACCCATTTCCGGTTAATATTTTGTAATAGCGGAAAACTATGAGATAAATAGAATTACAAAAACTACTTGACGCGGCGTAGTAGTTGTGTTATGATAACTACAACGTCAGGCGTAGTAAAGAATGGGGGTGGTCTTTTGGATAATACAGCCATCAGCAGTGATGTAATGCGCGGTTACATTGACGTGATGATACTTAGGGTGCTTTTCGACGGGGATTCATACGGCTACGAAATATCCAAAAAAATAACGGAGATTTCCGATAACCGCTATACTATGAAGGAAACAACGCTCTATTCAGCGTTTTCACGTTTGGAAAAGCTTGGTTATCTGCATTCTTACCCTGGCTCTTATTCCGGCGGGCGGGAACGCACCTACTACAGCTTAACCGGCGGCGGGCGGTTATACTATCGTCAAAAATGCGCCGAATGGGCACTTACGAAAACCTTAATCGCAAAATTCATATTGAAATACGAGGAGGATAACGATGGACGCGATTAAAACTTATCTTGACAACATATTCGCCGCATTTCCGCAAACGGAAAGGGTGCGGGCGCTCAAGCGGGAAATGCTGGCGGGTATGGAGGAAAAATACCATGCGCTTAAACAAGAGGGCAAAAGCGAGCACGAGGCTGTCGGCAGCGTAATCGCCAATTTCGGCAGTATTGACGAGATTGCCGCTGAATTGGGAGTAGGGCAAAGCATTGCCGAACCGGAGGATGCCGTTTCCCTGTCGGGCGATGAAGCGGACGACTATTTATTCCAAACAAAAAGAAGCGGTATATGGGTTGGTATTGGAGTCTGGCTGGTTCTGACGGGCGTTTGTGCATTTCTTATGATAAGCTCGATAAGCCCGGCACATGGTGCGATGGGCATCTTTGTTCTATTGGCTGTAGTAGCGGTTGCAGTCGCGATTTTCATTATGAACGGGCTCCGCATGGAACGCTTTGAGCATTATACCAAGCAGAATATCCGCCTTGACATGCAGGACCGCGCTGAGCTTGAGCAGCAGCTTGCCCGGTTTATGCCGCGCTTTACAATTCAAATCATTGCCGGTATCGCATCGATTCTTTTGGCGGTGGGCATGTTGATTTTCCTTGGCGAATTGGGTTATGAAATGCTGCCGCTCGTCCTTTTACTGCTTACGGTCGGCTTTGCCGCGTTTTTGTTCATAACGGCGGGAACAACCAAATCCGGCTATGACGTTCTTTTGGGCAAGGGGGACTATAGTAATAAAACGAAAAACAACAAAGCCGAAAGAATTATCGGCACTGTCGCCAGCGTATACTGGCCTTTAATGGTTGCGATATATCTGCTGTGGAGTTTTATCGGCGACGCATGGGGAATCAGCTGGTTAATTTGGCCGGTAGCAGGTATTTTGTTCGGAGCGTTTGCCGGTGGTGTAAGCACTTGGCTTGACACAAAGGAAAAATAAAAGAACTGCGTCGCCAAAAAAGCGGCGCAGTATCTGAATATCATTGCAATGTTATTCAGATATTTCATGGAGAAAAACAAAACATCGGCGCTTTTGGGAATCATTTTTATCCCGGTATATGGAGTCATAAATCTTGTTTGCTATTCAATTCAAAAAAACCATCGGGTCTGCTTCTTTATCCATAAGCGATAAAACTAAGAAATCTTTCTTGATATGACATGCAGTTGTCATATTATCTATGCTTTACTTAAAATATAAAATTTTCATGGATTTGTATGGGAGATAAAGAAATGAAACATGAATGGAAAAAGCACGAGAAAAATTTGTATTTACCTAAAAATGCGCCTGAAATCATTACAATACCAAAACAAAAGTTCTTTGCCATTAAGGGGAAGGGCAATCCGAATGATTCGGATTTCGCTGAAAGGGTAAGCGTTTTGTATTCCCTTGCCTGGACTGTGCGTATGATGCCTAAATCAGGGTTCACGCCTGACGGTTACTTTGAATATACCGTTTACCCGCTTGAAGGGGTTTGGGAAAGCAGTGAAGCTTCAGATAAAAATTCATACATCTATACAATTATGATAAGGCAGCCCGATTTTGTAACTGATGAAGTTGTTAAAAGAGCGATGGAGCGCATTGCAAATACGAAGAAGGACCCGAATCCATTTCTTTCAGAAGCATTTTTCTGTGAAATGGAAGACGGCCTGTCTGTACAAATGCTGCATATTGGCAGCTACGATGACGAACCCCTGAGCTTTGTCAAAATGCAAAGCTTCATGGAAGATAACGGGCTTATCCGTTGTGAAGATAGCCATAGGGAAATTTACTTGTCTGATCCGAATAAAGTTGAACGGGCTAAACTAAAAACAGTCCTAAGATACACTGTTAACAGGAAATAAAAAAATATCGTTAGTTGCCCTTGCTTTCAAATATGCAGAGCAACAAGGCGAGATTTACAAGGATAATGTCAAAATTAAAATGAAAGTAATATTTACTTTTGCATAAGATAACCGCCGGTACAGCTTTGAAATCGGTAATACTAAAAAATATAAAATCCGTATATACAAAACGCAAAAAGGCCAGTTGTAAAAGCCGATCTTTTCGGTATGTTTGGACCGCTGAAAAATGATACCACGATTGCAGTATTTGCGTTTTATGATTTTAGATTTAGCGGCGCCCATGCGAACTCGTATTCCGTTTATGATGCCAGACGCATGGAAAATGAACTGCCCGGGCTTTGTTCACGCTGCACATGAGCCTGTCTGTCAATTGATTTCTATCTTTTTATTCCATTTCAATTATCATAGCTACCGAGTTGCAAAACTACTTGCAATTTGGCAAACTATTGATTTTTTAAAAGCAGTGGTGTATAATAGCGAGGGCGATTCCATATGCCGGCGTGATGGAATTGGCAGACGTAGTGGACTCAAAATCCACCGGTGGCGACACCGTGCCGGTTCGAGTCCGGCCGCCGGCACCAAACCAATATAATCCGAACCAATCCCGACAGATAATTCCTGTCGGTGACGGGTTCGGATTATTGCTATATTTTGAGAGATTTGAGGATACTCATTTTAGAAACGGAATCATCAAGCGACCCGAATCCAAGCCGAGAGGCCCACGGAAAAAGAAGAATATCTAATAAATAAAAAAGGGGCGGTGGCATCGTAATTTCACGATACCGCCGCCCTTCGGCGTTAGCCCTTTGGTTTCCTTTCTACACCGTCCTTTTCCGCTTCCTGTAGGCGCTTCCACTCGACAAATTCTCTCTGTCCTTCCTCGCTCTCATAAAAGGCGAGTATATCAGGCATAATGCAACGAGCGATGGCTTCAACCTTATATTGCGGAATATTGGTATTATTGATAAGTTTTTTGCGTCTGCCCAAATTGTGCCCTCCGTAATATTCAGTTTTCAAGGTGCTGTGCTTCCGAAGAAGCGTGGTTATCGAATCCTATCAATCCTCCTATCGTTGTTGTGTTGGTGACGATTTTTGCTGTGCAGCGCGGTACGCTGCTTTGTATTCCTCCGGGATACTGGCGTAAAATTGGCGAAGAAACTGTATTTCCTGCTGCTGTTTGGCAGCGTCCAGTTGATCTTTTACGCTGGGCTTGCTGGCTACTAGTACAGTGTTAAAACAAAATCAATCATAAAACTGGATAAAGCCTTTTGAGCTTAATGCGAGCATCCACAGTAGTAAATTGCCAGTCGACACATTTTACACAAGAATTACGCTTAAGTGAC
>Ga0099364_10002531_pt1 | contig 29088 bp, 24 predicted proteins | sample TergutTh196P3_FD_73070 | JGI IMG/M metagenome (GOLD analysis project Ga0099364, IMG submission 73070) | Microcerotermes parvus P3 segment gut microbial communities from Pointe-Noire, Republic of the Congo - Th196 P3 | ecosystem: Host-associated > Arthropoda: Insects > Digestive system > Gut ...
ATAAGATTGAGATGGACTTTCAAAAAGGGGATGAACTGATTTTGGAGAGAGGGATTTCGGACTTCATTTCGTTTTCTTATTATCGTTCAGTACTTCTTGATGCTACAACATTAACAGACGAAGATACCCCCAATTTTTATCTATCAAAAGCGATGAAATTAAATCCACTTCTTTCACATAACCGCTGGGGATGGTCAATCGACCCAGAGGGATTTAGACATATTTTGAATCGAATTTATCGTGAATTTGGATTGCCTGTCTTTCCAATAGAAAATGGAATTGGGCAGGATGAATCTTGGGATGGTGAACACGAGATTGAAGACGATGTGCGCATTAATTATCATAAAAATCATATCGAAGCAATGAAGAATGCAATGTTCCTTGATGGTGTGGATGTGATAGGGTATTTAGGCTGGGGATTGATTGATATTCCAGCATCGGGTGGAAATATTGACAAACGCTATGGTGCTGTATATGTCGAGCCAGAAACACTCAAACGTGTACCCAAAAAGTCATTTCATTGGTTTAAAAAAGTTTTTGGAAGCAACGGTGATGAGTTATGAAAGCAGGAGTATTTCATAGCCATAAATCAAAAATCTGTCATCTCCACTATTGCTCCGAATGTCGATTCTCGCTAAGTCGCTAAAGTGACTAGTCGAAATCGCACTACTGCCAGATTTTTTGGTACAATGAGAAAGTTGAAGTGATTACTTCATTGGTGGAGGATTCTTTCTCCCCACCAATGTTAGGGCACAACCTCACATCAAAGATATGAGGTCACCCTGTCCCTGAAGTCTAAGCGCTGAAGCGCTAAGACCCTAGGGCAGTAGAACGAAAGCAGAGCTTGCCATTTCGCCTTATCGCTTTAGCGATTTAGAGCGAATGGACAGCGTAGCGAAGCGGAGATAGTGCGTGCTAAGTTAAAAGCATTTGCTCATTCAACAACTTTCAAGTGAATGTGCAAAGGATTTATAGCAGTATAGGAGAAAAAATGTCTTTTTTTATAACCAATGATAATGTGAAAATAAATTTTCATGATTACGGAGATAAAAATAACCAAGCGCTGATTTTAATTGGTGGATATTCATCAAGCGAGGTTACTTGGATTTGTCAAATTGATGATTTTGTAGCAGCTGGTTACCGTGTGATTACTTACGACCATCGTTCACATGGGGATTCTCAAAAAGTTGACTTTGGAATGACTTTGCATCGTATTGCAACTGATTTGCATGAATTAATAGAGTATTTACAGCTGTCAGATGTTGTCTTAATCGGTCATTCTATGGGCGCTGCGACAATCATGGCATATGAAGAATTATTTACTGACAGAAACCTGTCAGCAGTGATTACAGAGGATCAAGCTCCAACTTTTTTAAAATCAAAAGATTGGCTTGATGGTAAAGCTGGTAGAACTTTAGAAACATTAGGAACTTTTATTGATGATTTCCCTAAAACAAGACTGACGCAGAAGCCACTTTCTGATGATATAAAACGTGAGTTAGGTAAAGGGATGAAACCCTTTGATTTCAAGCGTTATCGCTCACTTTTACAAAATGTTATTTTGCAAGATTGGCGGGCGGAGCTTACTCAAGAGGCGATTCCGCATTTGTTCTTTGCAGGAAGTCAATCGCCAATATTTCCATCAAGTCATGCCCAAGCAGCACGTGACCTGCAACCTAATCCCGACTCAGAAGTCCAAATATTTGAAGGCTGCGGACACATTTTGCATTTGGAAGACAGCAAAAAATTTAATCAAAGTGTCCTTCACTTTCTTGAGAAAATAAAATAGAGATTTAGCTAAGCGAAATTCAAATCAAACATTTGCCTTGATAAAAAAAGACTGATAAAATCAGTCTTTTTATTCTGTCAGCATACTGACAGAATGATTAGCAGAACAAATCATTTTTCTATCTGTACTTTTGGTCACATTGAACTGACAGAAAGCTGTCAGCATCATTTTTGCCGATAATCAACAATTTCGATATGAGGAGCAATTTGTTCACCTCGTCCCATAATTTCAATCAAATGATTAGCAGTTAAACGAACATTCATTTCTTCGTCAAAATACATCATCCCCCATTTTTTACAGAAAAACTCACCCATTGGAGAATCAATACGTCCGTCAAACACAGCAGGTACAGCGCCTTTATCAACTAAAACAATGCGATAGCGTGTAATTCCGCAGCAGGAACTATCAATCATTTCGGTGCTCAACGTGTGGTCAAAATCTAAGACAAAATCTCCAGTTTTCGATTCTGTCAGTTCTGACAGATGTTTGGCAATACTATCATCAAATGTAATTTTCATTTTTTCTCCTATAAATTGTAAGGAGGGCAAATTCAACTGAATGAGCCTTACTTTCAAAATTCAACTTTATTTTATCAAACTTATCAGCGAAATTCTATTAGTTCAGCTTAGGAGATAAAACTCATACTTTTTAATCTCTAAGATATTTTTTGAAGTTAGAATTGAATTTATCGTCGTAGTATCATCATGACGGTGCTGATATACCTAGAACAAACTCCAATCAGCTAATAACTAATGATAAACGTTCCTACGTTCAGAAGTTTATAAAGCAATATCAATTTGTTGAATGATAATCATAGTATAAAATCGTATAAATAAAAATTAATTTGTATCTCATTTTGTTCTAATGAAAAAACTTGATAAAATAGAAGTAATAAGAGAGAGGAGGTGTTTCATGAGACATAAAAGAATGGAAATACCAGAAACTGACCATCCACATATTGAAGAAATTTCAAACACCAGTCCTAAAGTAGAAAGTGCGGTGATGAAGCTCATTGTTGACGGTTATTTGCACGGAGCTCAGACCTGTGAACTGCATGATGGGAAAATCCTTGGAGTAAGTATTCATCATGGAGCTTGTGATAATGTTCACTTCTTTATTGACAATAATCACAAAATTACAGTAGAAGTCCACCAAGGTATGAGTAGAATCACTGTGATGAAGAACAAAAACATTGAGGACATTGAATACATCCTTCCTTTTACAAAATGTTTTGGTGTAACTGAAGGTCAGGTCATGCAAAATTACTCAGAGGAGTAAAACACACAAAAGTCGCGACAATACGGCTTTTTCTTTTCTAGCTTTTTTGGAAATCTAAATTTATAAACAACAAAGTGTATATTTTAAGCAATAAATTGTATAATATCTTTGACTTTATTAATTATTAGTAGGAGGCCAAATAAAAATGGCTAAGAAGAAAATAGTTGTTGTAGGTGCAGGATTTGCTGGTATATCAGCAACGCGTCTGTTGGCAAAAACACTTAAAAATGAAGTAGAAATTACGGTTATTGACAAACATGATTTTCAGACATCAATGACACAGCTTCACGAAGTTGCAGCAAGCCGTGTTGAACCAGATGCCGTACAATACCAATTGAGTAAAACAATAGGGAAGTTTGATAATGTAAAATTAGTTAAAGACAGTCTTGTAGAACTTGATAAAGCAAATAAAAAGGCAATCACTGCCAAAGGTAGTTATGACTATGACTACATTATCGTATCCATGGGTGGAGAACCCAATGATTTTGGTGTGTCAGGAGTCAAAGAACACGGGTTCACGCTCTGGTCACTTGAAGACGCTTTGAAAATTAAGGCTCAATTGAAAAAAATGGTTGAAGCTGCAAAATCAGAAACGAATCCAGAAAAACGTAAAGCTTTATTGACTTTCAGTATCGCAGGTTCAGGATTTACAGGTATTGAGATGGCTGGTGAATTGATTGACTGGCGTAAAAAAGTTTCTAAAAAATACGACATTCCTGAATCAGAATTTACGATTAATGTTGTAGAAATGATGCCGACGATTATGAATATCTTGGATCGAAGTCTAGCGGACAAAGCACTGGCTTATCTACAAAATAAGAACATCAATGTTCTTGTAAATCATGGGATTACAGCTGTTGCAGAAAACTATATCACAGTCAGTGTTGGTGGACGTGATGAGGAAAAAGTAACTAAAGAAATTGCAGGGTACACGCTCATCTGGACGACAGGTGTTCAAGGAAATACGGAAGCAGAAGGTTGTAAATTAGCTGAAACAGAACGTGGACATCGACTTCAAGCCAACGAGTTTATGGAAGCCATAGGCGATGAAAATCATGGAATTTATGTGGCAGGAGATGTATCAGGATACATCGTTCCAGAAAATGGACGACCAACACCGCAGATTGCAGAAGCAGCAGAGCAAACAGGTAGTACAGCAGCAAAAAATATTATTGCAGCGATCAAAGGCGGAGAGAAAGCGAAATTTGAAGGAAATTATCGAGGAACTTTAGTATCAATCGGTTCAAATTACGCTGTCGGAACAGTTGGGAAATCAAAATTAAGTGGTTTCTCTGCGACATTTATGAAACACATGGTTTACCTCGTTTATACTTTTGAAATTCGTTCAGGTCACTATTTCTTTAAATACATCAATGACCAGCTCTTCCATAAAGGAACAGTTTAATCTTTTAAACTCACAAAAAGTCAGGTAAATACGAATAAAAATAAAAAATCTTCTAATTAGATTTATTAGAAGATTTTTCTTGTGTAATAGTTTACAAATTGTTATAAAAAGGATATAATAGTTTCTGACATTATTATTATATCACTATTAGGAGACTGATTTTAAAATGACTAAGAAAAAAATCGTAGTCATCGGTGGTGGGGTTGCTGGGGTTCATGCAACACGTGAGCTTTCTAAAAAGCTTAAGGCAACTGCAAACATCACTTTGATTGACAAGCATAGCTATCACACTACGATGACACAGCTTCATGAAGTTGCGGCAGGGCGTGTGCCTTTTACAACAGTTCAATACGATTTCCAAAAACTTTTAGGAAAACGCAAGAATGTTAGCATTGTAACAGATTCTGTTGTCAGCCTTGACAAAGAAAACAAAAAAGTCATCACAAAACATGGTAGCTACGAATATGACTACGTCATCGTTGCCCTCGGTGGAGAACCAAATGACTTTGGTGTACCAGGAGTCAAAGAACATGGCTTCACACTTTGGTCACTTGAAGATGCGATGAAAATTAAACGTCAATTGGAAACAGTTGTACAATATGGCTCTACCGAAGTTGATGATGAAAAACGTCGTGCGCTCTTGACTATTTCTGTCGCTGGTTCTGGCTTCACTGGGATTGAAATGGCTGGCGAATTGATTGACTGGCGTAAAAAAGTTTCAACAGATTGGAAGATTCCTGAAGAAGAAATCACAATCAACGTTGTTGAAATGATGCCAACTATTCTTAATACTTTGGACCGCAAACAAGCTGATAAAGCCCATGCTTACCTTGAAAAGAAAAACGTCCATGTACTGACAAATCACGGCATTGTTGAAGTTGCAGAAGACCATATCAAAGTCAATGTTGGTGGACGTGACGAAGAAAAAGTCGCTAAAGAAATTCCAACACATACTTTGATTTGGACAACGGGTGTTCAAGGTAATACAGCAGCTAAAACAAATCTAAATGAAACAGAACGCGGTCACCGTCTTCAAGCCAATGAATTCATGGAGGCAGTTGGTTTTGAAGGACAAGGCATTTTCGTTGCTGGTGACGTGTCAGGATATATTGAACCAGATACAGGTCGTCCTACACCACAAATTGTTGAAGCTGCAGAACAAACAGCAGGTACAGCAGCTAAAAATATTATTGCTGATATCAATGGTACAAGCAAACAAAAACATACAAGCAAGTATCAAGGAACAATGGTTTCTGTTGGTTCAGCTTGGGGTGTTGCTAAAATTGGGAATGCTCGTTTGACAGGCTTTTGGGCAATGTTGATGAAAAACATCGTTTATTTCATCTATACATTGCAACTTCGTTCTGCTCACTATTTCTGGCGTTATGCTTTGAATGAGGTTTTCCGTACAGAAGATAACCGTAACTTTATGCGTGGTCACGCTTCACGTCGTGGTAATGTCCTTTGGTCACTTCCACTTCGTTTGTTCTACGGTTTGATTTGGTTGCTTGATGCTGTACCAAAAGTATTCGGTAATTCTGAACAATCATGGATGGGAAATACTGTAAAAATTTCCACATTCTTGAAATCAAACGGTGGTTGGCTTGAAAAGCCTGTTGCAAAAGCAGCAGATGCAGCAGCTGGAGCTACAAGTTCTGCTGCCAGCTCAACAACTAAAGCAGTAGCAGATGCAGCGGCTGGAGCAACTACAGCAGCTGGTGGTAGTGGAGCTACTCATGCAGCAGCACAACACGTTGGGTTCTGGGATAGTATTTTCCGTACTACAACAGATGCAAATGGTGTTAAACACGTTTGGGGCTTGACTTACGAATACGGTACAATGCCAAAAACAACAACAGCAGGTGTGCCTCACTGGATGCAACCTATCATGAAAGTCTTCGTACCAAATTACGAAGTAGCGCTTTGGCTGCAACGTATCATGTCGATTGTTGAGTTGCTTCTTGCCTTAGCTATCATTGCAGGTGCTTTCACATTTATTGCTTCTGCAGCAACAGCTGGTTTGACTTTGATGTTTGCAACAACTGGTATGTTAACTTGGGTATCACTTTGGTATATTCCAGTTGCGATTGCCCTGATGAATGGTTCAGGTCGTGCATTTGGTCTTGATAGATGGATTCAACCATGGCTTCAAAAATGGCTTGGACAGTTATGGTATGGTAAATCACGTTCTATTTACAAAGGACGTTAATCTTGTAATCTTTAGATTTAAACGGCTCCTCGGAGTCGTTTTTTCTACGACTGAAAATCACTCAAATTTATGGTATGATATTTGGAGATAAAAATTCAGAAAACGGTGAATGAAGTGGATAATTTTAGATATAAAAGTGTTTTTGATATTATTGGACCTGTAATGATTGGACCTTCCAGCTCACATACAGCAGGAGCAGCGCGTATAGGTAAGATTGTGCGCTCCATTTTTGGTGAGCTTCCCGAAAAATTAGAGATTCATCTCTATGAATCATTTGCTAAAACCTATCGGGGACATGGAACAGATGTTGCGTTAGTTGCTGGGGTTTTGGGAATGGACACTGACGACGAGCGATTACCTCAAGCGCCACAGATTGCTTATGAACAGGGGATGGAGGTAAGTTATGTTCCTCATCCAGAAGATAGAGCAGAACATCCTAATACGGCTCGTTTGATTGCTAAAAAAGGTGAGAGAACAATGACAGTAACAGGGATTTCTATTGGTGGTGGGATGATCCAAGTGACAGAATTGAATGGCTTTGATATTGCAATTTCTGCAGGAGTTCCTACATTTGTCGTCATTCATGAAGATGTACCTGGGATGATTGCTAAAGTATCAAGTGTTCTCTCTGAACACGGAATAAATATTGCTCAAATGAATGTCACACGAGAAGCAAGAGGTGAAAAAGCCATTATGATTCTTGAAGTAGATACGCCAAATGTGGAAGAGGTAATTGAAGAAATGAAGTCTATTCCACGTCTTCATGCCGTGAACTTTTTTAACTAGTAGTTTGTGATGTTGCTTGTGATTGAAGATAGCGTAAATGATAAGGAAAAATAGAGATGTTTAAAAATATTGCAGAATTGATTGAGGACTCTAAAAAATACTCATCTGTAACAGAATTAATGATTGCCATAGAGATGGAGCAAACGGGAAGAGAGCGCAAACAGATTTGGGACCTGATGGAACGAAATTTGGAGACAATGCTTAATTCTGTTGATAAAGGTTTGCTTGGAGAAAAGTCTTTAACAGGTTTGACTGGGGGAGACGCAAAATTAATGAATGAATACATCCTTTCGGGAAAAGCTTTGTCAGGTGATATTATCTTGGGTGCGGCAAGAGATTCTGTGGCGGTAAATGAGGTAAATGCACAAATGGGGTTAATTTGCGCGACTCCAACTGCAGGTTCGGCAGGTTGTTTGCCTGGAGTGCTAACAGCTGCAACGGCTAAACTTTCTTTGACACACGAAAATCAGATTGAGTTTTTATTTGCAGCAGGTGCATTTGGATTGGCTATTGCAAATAATGCGACTATTTCTGGAGCTGAGGGCGGGTGTCAAGCTGAGGTAGGTTCAGCTTCAGCGATGGCATCGGCTGCCTTAGTTTTAGCTGCTGGTGGGACTGCTGAACAGGCTGGCTTTGCTATTGCTTTGGTATTGCAAAATATGCTAGGGTTGATTTGTGACCCTGTCGCTGGTTTGGTTGAGATACCATGTGTGCATCGAAATGCGATGGGTGCTTCTCAAGCTATGATTTCTGCTGATATGGCCTTAGCAGGTGTAAAAACAGTGATTCCAGTGGATGAGGTTGTTAATACGATGTATAATGTGGGACGCACTTTACCAGCTGCTTTTCGTGAGACCGCTGAAGGAGGCCTAGCTCAAACTCCAACAGGAAGACGAATCATGGAAGAAATTTTTGGGGAAGATAAGAATTAATCAGTTTTGGATAGATTGGTTTAACTAATAGGAAATTTTTTGTTATATGATTTAGAGGAATCAAATTCGATATGCATATTGGTCCTACTTTGAAATCTACTCACACTAGTTTTGAGTGAGCATAGTGGATGTCGAGTTGTTGCTGGAATGAATAGGTGATATTGATTTTATTGATAATGAGCGATATTACTTGACTTTTTTTGTTTACAATTGTAAACTTGTACTATAAAAATGAAAATAGCATTGAGTTCAATTTTTATACTAGTTCTGCTTTAAATATCCTATAGGATTATATTATTAGTGACTGAAGCTAGGATAGTATGGTTATTAAAGTTTTTGATTCACTGTTGATTTGGGGCTATATTTTATATAAATTGACTCTAAAATGATAGACTTAACATCAAGTGATTCATTATTTTTGAGTTTTTATCAAAGGTAAAGAAAATTTAGTAGAATATAAAATAATAGAGTTGAACTCAGCTTTTGCAGGAAAGGAGAGCCAAAATGAATGACGTAGAATTTAATGTATCCAATGCAGAATTGATTGTGATGCGTGTGATTTGGTCTTTGGAGGAAGCAAGGGTCGATGAGATTTATAGACAAATTCCGCAAGATCTAGATTGGTCTATTGCAACGGTAAAAACTTTGCTTGGTCGCTTAGTAAAAAAAGAAATGTTGAGTACCGAGAAAGAAGGTCGCAAGTTTGTTTATAGACCTTTGATGGAAGAATGCACAGCAATCAATCTTATGGCAGATGGGCTTTTGGAAAAAGTTTGTGCTACAAAGCATGTGAATGTGTTAAAAGATATGGTTGAAAAGTCAACATTAACTGCACAAGATGTTGAGTTGCTGAAAGCAGCACTTGAGGCTAAAGAGGTTGTAGATATTAAGCACTGTAACTGCTTGGAAACAACGGGAACTTGTGCTTGTAGACACGAACATGAACAAATTGCTGTATGATAATTATAGGATTATCAATGAGTGTTTGGAAAGCTAAGACAATCAGTTAATAATTAGAAGAGAGAAGTAAATTATGGCGATGAAAGAAACATTAAAAATTGAAGGTATGACTTGTGAACATTGCGTGATGCACGTGACTAAGGCGTTAGAGTCAGTTGAGGGAGTGGCAAAAGCAAAGGTTTCTTTAAAGAAGAATGAGGCTTTGGTGAAATTTGATATTCCTGCAACCCTTGAAGCGATGAGCGCTGCAGTGGCTGAGGCAGGTTATAAAGTAAATTTATAATTTTCATTTTTAAGGGTTGAAAAGTCAACTGATTTTGTCGACTAATCTGAAGTAAATTAATAATAGAGTATCACTTTTGTCACTTTGACAGAGGTGATTTTTGTATTTGGATAAAGTTAGGGCTTGTGTTTTTTGAGCATTTGAAAAAGCGGTGAGTTTGTGCTTGACAATGCTTGTTTACAAGTGTAAACTATAATTATAACGAAAGCAAGCGCATGCGAAGTTAAATATTAATTAGTTTTTCTGATACTGGTTAGGTTCTATGAGAAGAATTCTTGAAGAAAGGAATTGGGTTCACTAATGTAAAGTGTTGTGAATTCAAGTTTATGAGATGAGAAGTCAGAGTTTCGTTATTACAGGAATGACTTGTGCAAATTGTGTTAACACGGTTTCAAAGGCGCTGAATGCTTCAGAGAAAGTTACTGAGGCAACAGTAAATTTGGCAACAGAGAAAGCAAAAGTGGTTGCTGATGAATCAATGTCTGATGCAGAAATCATTGCTTTAGTTGAAAAAGCTGGGTATGGGGCGATTGTAAATGATAAAGCGCATCAAGAAAAAATTGCTCAAGAGGTGGCTAGAAAAGCGAGAAATCTGCGTTATTCTTTCTGGGGAGCAGTCGTTTTGACTTTGCCACTGGTGATTGCCATGTTTGCTTCAATATTTGGACTTCATGACTTGGTTTGGGTCATGTTTTTGCACAATCCGGTGTTACAATTTATTTTGGCTACACCTGTGCAATTTATTGTGGGAAGTCGCTTTTATATTGGTGCTTATCATGCGCTACGAAATAAGTCAGCAAATATGGATGTTTTGGTTGCGCTAGGAACATCTGTTGCTTATTTTTCAAGTTTGATTTTGGCTGTGTTTATGGGACAGGAAAATGCATTGAACTTTGAGTCTTCGATGGTAATTATTACTTTAGTGGTGATGGGAAAACTCCTTGAGCAAAATGCTAAAGAAAAAACAAGTTCTGCTATCACTGGGCTGATGTCTACGCGTTCAAAACTTGTGCATACAATGGATGGAGACCTTGAAATTGAACAGGTCAAAACTGGTAATGTTATCAAAATACTTCCAGGTGAGAAAGTGCCACTGGATGCAATGATTTTGTCGGGGAAAGCTTCTTTTGATGAAAGTCATTTGACGGGAGAGTCGTTGCCTGTTGTGAAAGCAGATGATGATGTGCTTTTTGAAGGTGCAATTAATCTGGATGGTGAGATTAAAGCTGTTGTTGTGCATGATTTGAATGATTCGACAATCTCTAGAATGGTAGAGATGATGAGCGAGGCACAAGGTTCTAAACCAAATATTCAAAAATTGGCGGATAAAATTTCGGGAATTTTTGTGCCAATCGTACTTGGAATTGCTCTGGTGACTTTTATCGCAACTTGGTTGATAGGTGGCGTGTTGTTGACAGCGATTATGCATTCGGTAGCGGTTTTGGTGATTGCGTGTCCATGTGCTTTGGGGTTAGCGACTCCAACAGCGATTATTTCCGGAACGGGCTTGGCGGCTAAGAATGGTTTATTGATAAAAAATACAAATGCTTTGGAGCTTGCAGGAATGATTGGAACAGTGTTTTTTGATAAAACGGGTACAATTACGACTGGAGATTTTGAATTAACCGATTTTAAAGTGTCATCAGCTACTGACGGAAGTTTTGTCAGTACTGACAGAAATTTAAAAGCTTTCGTCAGTGAAACTTCTTACGATTTGAGTGGTAATGATGCTTTCAAAATCCTTGCAAGTCTTGAAGCACATTCTAATCATCCGTTAGCGCAATCCATTCAATTTGATGGAGAATTGTATGAGTTGTCAGCGCTGACAGAAATTGCTGGACGAGGTTTGTCAGCAGAAATTGCTGGTCAAAAATATTTTGCAGGTAATGACAAGTTAATGAATGATTTGAATTTAACGATTCCTTTTGAAACGGATGATACAGTCATTTATCTAGCGAATGAAACGCAGCTGCTTGCTGTTGCAACATTTGCCTCTACTGTAAAAACAGAGAGTGTAGCTGTCATTGATAGACTTCGCAAGCAAGGATTAAAAACTGTGATGCTGACAGGGGATAATGAGGTGTCAGCTCGTAAAATTCAAGAAATTGTAAAACTTGATGAAGTGAGTGCAGGATTGTCACCAGAGCAAAAAGCAGAAATCGTGCAAAAAACACCACAATCTATGATGGTTGGTGATGGAATCAATGATGCGATTGCGCTGTCTTCGGCAACTATTGGGATGGCGATGGCTACGGGATCTGACATTGCGATGGAAGCAGGAGATGTGACAGTTATTGGTGGTCAGCTTCACAAATTGTTATCATTTTTTGAAGTATCAAAAAGAACGATGATGAAGATTAAGCAAAATTATTTTTGGGCTTTTGTCTATAATATCATTGGAATTCCACTGGCGGCTTTGGGTTTATTAAATCCAATGCTTGCGGCTGCTGCGATGAGCTTATCCTCTGTTTCTGTGATTTTGAATTCATTGTTACTGACTAAAGTAAAAATAAAAAGTGTTGATTAATCAACACTTTTCTTATTGTATAATTCTGGATTCAATAACCCACCTTTATTGAATTTGACTTCAATAGACTTGGTTTTTAATGAGTAACTTATAGGGATAGCGAGAACAACGCAGATACCGAGTACGGCTGGAATAAGTGATTTAGTTTTCATCTTTTTGAACCTCCTGATTTTCTGTTTTTCTTAGCGATATGGTCATAAGTTATAAATAACAAAATTCCGCTGATAAAGCAAATAATACCTACTTTCAAGCCCTGTGGGAAAAAGCGTAAAGTTAAGCTATGGGTTCCAGCGGGAACATGGACTTTACTGAAGCCATTTTGCGCTCTGGTAATGCTGATTGTTTTACCGTCGAGTTGAGCAGCCCAACCTTTATCATAAGGAAGGGTAAGGAAAATGTCACCAGCTTCTTTTTCAGAATAAGCTAATTTTGCACCATTTTTAATGAGTTGTACTTGTGGGCTATGTGCTTTTAATTTATTCATTTCGCTTGTGTAGAGTTGTGTATTTAAGCTCCAAAATGACGTCGTATCAAAGCTGACTTGCGAATTTTCTGGGAATGAAAGTGTCACTTTGAGTGGAGTAGAATTTGAGAAAGCACCTAAATTGAAAAAGCGACCAGTATCATTTGTGCCAACGTAATAATTTGCCAAAGAGTGTGTTACACCTTGGCTACTTGAGCTGATGCTAATCATCGTATTTGTTGCGGAGTCACTGATATAGCTGATATTTGGAACAGACAGATAAATTTGACTATGAGCGGGTGCAGTAATGCCATAAGTGACCGAGACATCTGTTGCAGTCGATGTTTTCTTGCGCGTCAGGGTGACTGAGTTACTATATCCTGTGATTTTATCATCTGTATGCTCACTTGTCGTGTAAAATTCTTTAAAAATAGATGATTTTGTTTTTGTCAGTGCTGACAGAAAGTTGGTTTGATTTTTTATAATGTCTGATGTTTGATCAGAAGTTGAAAGTTGGGCATCTTTGAAACCGCCTGGAACGAAAATTCCAAGGCTCTGTGCCAAGCGATTTTTTGTAAGTGCTGACAAGTTTTTGTCAGTAGAAACAAGAGAAAATCCATATTTATCGGGCTGAAATTGATTGATGTTATAAGCAACACTAAACAGAGAATCCATTAAGAGCGTGTTACCAGGGTAGCGTAGGTTTAAAAAAGTATCATCAGTGTGAAAACCGAGTTCCCGCATGACTCTACTAGAATTGCTATTTCTCACTGATGAAAATTGTGAGATGGCATTAAATCCATACTTCATGCCATCATTGGCGGTATCTGGTGTTGTGTTATCTGCTCTGGCGAATGTTGTTCCAGTCAGATTCTGGATTTCTTTAGCAATCGGATTGAGGAGTTTGACCTGAGTGTTGTAGTATTCGCGACTAGCAAAATTCCATTCTTTTTGAACACCCTGAATCTGATATAAACTGTTAATACCACTTTCGATAATCATAAAAATTGAGAGAATAATAACAAACAGATGAGAAGGAATCCAATTTCTAATGGAACTCATAGATAAGATAAAATAAGCTAATCCAAAGAGAAAAGTCAAAAGGACAGGGCTAGATTCAAGGTATTTATAGTTGCCAAACATAACTGTGGCAAGAAAGCCTACTGACAGAAAAGTTGTCAGTAAAATAACGTGCCAAGTTTTAAATTCGTGCCATCTGACAAGGCTTTCTAAAGCCATCAGTACAATAATCAGACTGAACAAAAATGCATATCTGTGCAAAAACATATTGGGAGAGTGCATTCCTTGCCAAAATAAATCTAAAACTTGTAAGTAAAAAGAGGCAATAAGGAATACAATAATCCCAAGATAAGCCAGCTTTGTTTTAAACCGTACTGAACGCGTAAAAAAGAAGAGAATAGCAAGCGCAAATGGCATCATACCAACGTAAATCATTGGTACAGCAGAAAATTGAGTCGTATCATAAGAACCAACAAAGTTTTTAGCAAAAATGTCTAATGGATGAGAATTATCTGTGAAAGTTCCTGCCAGCACTGATAGGGCGTCAGAATTATTTGCCTTTAAATCAAGATACATTGGCAGTAACATGATAAGGCTAGAAAAGCCTGCTAATCCCGATGTAATCACAAAATCAAAGGTCTTTTTCCAAGACCATTTTGCTAGGTTGCGAGCCGAGAAATAAAGAACAAGGAAGAGCGCAACCATAAATCCAAAATAATAATTTTGAATGAATAAAATGAGAAGTGTGCCAAAATATAACCACCGATGACCAGTATTCATCATTCGATGTAATCCCCAAATGACTAGAGGGAGCAAGATGAAAACATCTAGCCACATGATAATTTCAAGTTGTGAAGTTAAAAAACTCATCAGCGCAAAAGAAGTGCTGACAGCAACTACTATTATTACTGACAGCTTTTTATACATATTTTTGAAACTGACAAAAGCTGATAAACCAATAAAACCAAATTTTAAAAGGGTAATCAGATATAAAGCATCTGGCATATTATGAACATTAAAGAAAAATGTGAGGGGCATGAAAAAACTCCCCATATAATAGGCGGAAAAAGCATAAAGATTTAATCCTAGCCCGCTCGTGAAGGTATATAAAAATCCTTGCGTACCACCAGAATGTAGAATATTTCGATAAAGAGAATGAATGGCGACATACTGATGATAAGCATCTCCAGCCAAAATAGACCTTCCACTGCCCCAGTAAATTCCAGTCATAGCAAGTGTTGCTGCCATTAGTAGAATTGGAAGAACGAAACTTGCAATCAGTGCCCATTTATTATTTTTGATAAACTTCATGTTTATATTATACCAAAATCATTTTTATCAATGCTTAAGAAGCCATCTTTTATGAGAGAATAATGATATATTAGTTGCTATGATATTTTGATTTGCATAATATTATGGAAATTAGGAGGATTCTGATGGTATAGGTATAACATATGTTGAATGGTCTTTCATGAAACCCTAAAACAAGTTTAGGGAATTGATATTACATTTTATCAAAGCAAGTGTGTGCTAACACCCCTACCTAGGTATAACAACTAGCATATCCATAAGTTGCTAAAACAACAACGGCTATCCTGTCTTAGGTAGGGGATGAAGCAGCACTATCTTCGCTTCGCTACGCTGTCCATCCTCGCTAAGGTGCTACGTGCTTCGCACGCCGTTCTACGAACGGTCTACGCAACTTCGTTGCTCCGCTGTCCGTTTGCTTAGCTGCTAAAGCAGCAAGAGCAAAAGGCAAAGATCGCAATCTTTGAATTTCGTCCGACTGCCATAGGGGGGCGTTGGCGCTTTTAGCGCCTAGGCTTCTTGGACAAGGTGACCTCATATCGAAGATGTGAGGTTGTACCTTAAATTCAGTGGTGAGTCAAAACTCCCACTGAATAAGTCTTGACTTCATTCCATCTCATTACTCTCAAAGCTGTTACCGCTCTCAAACTACAGCCAGATCTGGTTGGCTAAACGTTTGTTGTGATGATGGTACATCTATAGCTGGCTTTGATGGTTGGGCAGGTATGTTTGGCGAACCACTTGACCGACTCCAACTTGGAATTTCAGAGGAAAATCCATTTTAGGTTTCAATATTTGCTAAAGTGAAAAAGTATCCAGAACCCTTTATTTTGCTGAATGCTTCTCATATTATTATGATAAAATAAAAACATGAAAAAATTACTCCTAACAATATTGACAACGATAGCCATATTCTCACTTATATCGTGTACAAAAAACTCCAATCATTCAGAAGAGAAAAACTCTGCATCAGCTCAAAGTAGCCAACAAAAAAGCTCATCTCAAACAAAAACTAAAGTACCAGAAAGTACCAATCAACAAAACGAGACAACTTCTAGTGGCTTAACACTTTTTGCTGGATATTCTACTTCTCAAATTGAGTATGCAAGAGTCACGGAGACTTTGCTTGCTTATTATCATCAGAGTTTCCAGCCAGTTTCGATTACTGTCATTAAAAATGGATCAAACCATGCTGTCTTTTCCTATCCTGGCTCAATTACTCAACCTGAAACTACGGTCACTCTATCTTATAGCTCCGATGGTACGATGGCCGGTACGACAATTGTCACTTACAGCTCCAACCATGACGGCTCTATTAACTTTTACAAAAATCCCAATCATTATCAAGACCCGCGGTATTTGAATGACGCTGCGTGGGTTAAGAGTGAATCGAAAAAATTACTTGCTACCACTCAGACGTTAGAAATTCCAACTACTTTTGATGAAAAAGCAGCTCAGATTATTTCTAAAATTACGATAGAATAGAGGGATAAAATTGAAAAAATACTGACAGATTTTTGTCAGTATTTTTTTATGATTGATAAGAAATATTCACATCACTTGTAAGTCAATAATCAATTAAGCCAGTAAAAAATCCTGTCAGTTACTGACAGAACTGTCAGTCTCCTATTTCAATCTTATTTTAATCTCATCAGCGATTTCTTCAAGTTTTTCTAATTTATTGACCTGAGCAATCTTATAACCGATAAAATAGGGAGAAGTAATAAAGCGAGGAACGATTTTACAAATATACTTTCCGTTAAAATGATGGAAAAATAGATTATAAGAATCACATCGACCATCCATATAGTCCGTCATCAAATAACTTGTGATTTCATGCACGCTATCCGCAAGTTTTTCAACATTCTCAAGTTCTGAAATGATGACATTAAACTCAACAAAGCCCATGACAGGACGAGTAGACAAGGTCACAGCCAACCCATTTTTCTTTATCTCAATCCCTTCAAAATGTTCAGGAGAGATTTGTTCATAGCCATCTAACTCATGCAATCCAACCACCTGTAAATGCGGATGCCGCAAAGTCCCACCAGAATGTGGACCAAAATTCTTGAACATCAATACAGAGCGGAAATCGCCAGATTTAATCATTTCATCCCAACACTCAAAAGCGAAACGAAAAACTTCCCGATTTTCACTTAAAGAGTAAGTCGAAACATCTCCTAAATGTTTATCAGATTCGATAATCACAGTCATCAAAGCCTTCTCAATCGTCGGAAATTTATTTTTCAACCAAATTTTGTTGTGATCTATTCGTAAAATATCAGTAAGCTGCTCTACGTCGCAAAAAGGGCAATAATTTGTCGGAGGTAAAATTGTCTCAACCCGCTTTTTGGCGCCAATAGCAGTATTAAAAATTAAAGGATTTTCAGTATGTTCAATCATAAAATTATTATACCATACCCTAACTCAAAGGAGCGTAGAGTCAATTGGTTTAACTTAGCAAGTGTGTGCTATCTTCGCCCTTTTGGGCTACGCTGTCCATCCTCGCTACGGCACGAACGTGCCTAGTCGAAGTAGCAAGCTCTGCTTTCGTTCTATTAACATTGGTGGGAACCCACCAATGAAGTAATCACTTCAATGGCTAGACTTTGAACAGACTGACGTTCCCTATCCACTCACTTAAAGAATAATTTTTGAAGTGAACATATTTACAATTTTCCTAAAATCAATTATAATTAATCAGTTACCTATTAACTTCAGCCTTCAACTGAAAGTTACCACAAAAGTCAGCCTTCAACTGATATTTTGTAAAATCAAAATAGAAAGAGATGGTGAAATTTAATGGATAACAGTAAAACTCGTGTCGTCGTCGGAATGTCAGGCGGCGTGGACAGCTCAGTCACAGCACTGCTTCTCAAAGAACAAGGCTATGATGTCATCGGAGTCTTCATGAAAAATTGGGACGATACCGATGAGAATGGTGTTTGTACGGCAACAGAGGACTACAAAGATGTAGCAGCAGTGGCCGACCAAATCGGAATTCCCTACTATTCTGTCAATTTTGAAAAAGAATATTGGGACCGTGTTTTCGAATATTTCCTTGCCGAATATCGTGCAGGGCGCACGCCAAATCCAGATGTCATGTGCAACAAAGAAATCAAGTTTAAAGCTTTCCTTGATTATGCGATGGACCTTGGCGCCGATTATGTAGCGACGGGGCACTATGCGCAAGTTCACACAGACGAAGACGGCACGGTTCATATGCTCAGAGGAGCGGATAATAATAAAGACCAAACCTATTTTTTAAGTCAACTTTCGCAAGAACAACTTAAAAAAACAATGTTTCCCTTGGGACATTTAGAAAAGCCTGAAGTTCGTAAAATAGCAGAAAAAGCAGGACTTGCAACAGCTAAAAAGAAAGACTCCACAGGGATTTGCTTTATTGGCGAAAAGAATTTCAAAGAATTTTTGACGAATTACCTCCCAGCGACGAGCGGAAAAATGATGACACTTGACGGTGTTGAAATGGGAACGCACGCAGGCTTGATGTATTATACTATTGGGCAACGTGGTGGCTTGGGGATTGGTGGACAACACGGCCAATTAACTTCTGACCCATGGTTTGTTGTCGGAAAAGATCTCTCAACAAATACTCTCTATGTTGGACAAGGTTTTCATCACGAACACCTTTATTCAACAAGTTTAGAAGCAAGTAACCTCAGTTTCACACATGAAATGCCAGAAAAATTTGATATGCACTGCACAGCAAAATTCCGCTATCGCCAAGCAGATACAGGTGTGACTATTCACGTTAACGGTGATAAAGTTACTGTTGAATTTGATGGACCAGTACGCGCAATCACTCCTGGTCAAGCCGTTGTATTTTACGATGGAGCAGAGTGTCTCGGTGGGGCTATGATTGATTTTGCCTACAAAGACAGTAAAGTAATGCAATATCAATAAATCAAAAGAATAAAATCCGAAGTTCTAAAGGCTTCGGATTTTTTGACGCTTTTTTGACGCTGATGCTTTAATGAAGTCGAGACTAAATTCAAGGCTTACCATCCTCGCTAAGCGGAGATAGTACTTGTTTTGATAAAAACTCTAAAAGATTTTATTAGGAAATCAAAAATGATGATGTTATAATTATTTTATAATTTATTTCTAATGTTAAAGGAGAGTGAATAATGAAAATAATAGTAAAAATCATTTTAATGATAGGACTAATAGTGATGATTCCGAGCGTTTTAGGAGTTGTTGTAAATAATAAACAAACCAAAAAAGTAGAAAGTTCTTCTCATAATCCTCTCATCCATAGAGTTAATTACACAGATGATGAGATTCGAGAATTAGAATACAAACAATTAGAAAATGGTAATTATTCAGCTTTACAAGGGGTTTGGAAAAATGATGCGAAAAAAACGCTCTCTGGATTGACGGTAGATGGGGGAATACTTCTTGTAAAAGAAAGGCGATATTTCTTAAGTTTTGGTGGTCGAACGGTGGAAGATATCCCTTATTTGAAAACGCAATCTGAAAACTCCCATCGCAACACTGCTCAGCTCTATTTTTATCCCAAGGGAGTGGCTATTCCAGTGAGAACCAAGACAGGTGAGATTGACTATTCTGGTTCACATGATCCAAGTGACCAAACCAGAGATAGACTATTATTTTCGCAAACAATATTAAGCGAAGAAGAATTAAAAGATAACGTATGTTATCGCAAAGAATTGTAGATTTTTGCCTTATTTTCAATAGGAGAAAAATCATAATATACTTATTATAATAAAATTTACAATAAAATAAGGAAAATGCTTTCCCTATGCGATTTTTTATGTTATAATACTTCATAAGGCTGTGTGCCAGCCAAATTGTTGGAGGAATTTTTTTTACAAATGAACGAATTTGAAACACTATTAAACAGCGTTGGAGACGTTAAAGTACGCGACGTCGTTAAGGGCGAAATCCTTACAGTTGAAAACGGGCAAGCAACTGTTGCTATCGTAGGAACTGGTGTCGAAGGTGTCCTTACACTTCGCGAAATCACTAACGACCGCGATGCTGATATCAATACATTCGTTAAACCTGGTGATGTTCTTGACTTACTCGTAATTAAACAAATCGTTGGTAAAGAAGCAGAAGGTGCAAACGTATATCTCCTTTCATTGAAACGTCTTGAAGCTCGCAAAGCTTGGACTCAATTGGAAGGCAAAGAAGGCGAAATTGTAACAGTTAAAGTTACTAAGGACGTTAAAGGCGGACTTTCAGTAGATTATAACGGTGTACGTGGATTTATCCCTGCATCTATGATTGACACTTACTTTGTAAAAGACACTAAGAAATTTGTCGGCGAAGAAATTGAAGCTAAAATCATCGAAGTTAACGCTTCAGAAAACCGTTTCATCCTTAGCCGTCGTGCTGTAGTTGAAGCTGAAGCAATCGAAGCTCGTAAAGAAGCTTTTGCACAACTTCAAGAAGGTGATATCGTTGAAGGTACCGTTTCACGCGTAACTAACTTTGGCGCCTTTGTTGACCTTGGTGGTATTGATGGATTGATTCACGTTTCTGAATTGAGCCATAGCCGTATCAAACGCCCATCAGATGCAGTTAAACCTGGTGATGTTGTTAACGTTAAAATTTTGAAACTTGACCCAGAAGCTGGTCGTCTTTCACTTTCACTTAAAGCTACTCAACCTGGACCATGGGAACAAGTTGAAGAAAAAGCTCCAGTTGGTTCAACTGTTGAAGGTACTGTTAAACGCTTGACTGATTTCGGTGCATTCGTTGAACTTTATCCAGGTGTTGAAGGACTTGTTCACGTTTCACAAATTTCTTGGGAACGCGTTGAAAATCCAAAAGACGTTCTTAAAGTTGGTCAAGTTGTGAACGTAAAAGTTCTTGACGTGAAACCTGAAGAAGAACGAATCTCACTTTCTATCAAAGCACTTGAAGAAGCACCAGCTCGTCCAGCTCGTAATAACGACAATGACGGTGAAAAACGTGAACGCAAACCACGCGCACCACGTAAAGCGGCTAAACCTTCATATGAATTGCCAGAAACACAAGAAGGCTTCTCACTTGCTGACTTCCTCGGCGAAGACTTCGATATTAACGATTTGTAATAAAAAGTTTAAAAATATCCTCAAGAAGACGCGAGAGCGTCTTTTTTTGTATCGCTAAACTGGACAAATTTGATATAATAGATTCTATGAATCAAACGATAAAAGCAAAATTGGAACTATTGCCTGATAGTCCAGGTTGTTATTTACATAAAGATAAAAATGGAACGGTCATTTATGTTGGTAAGGCTAAAAATCTTAAAAATAGAGTACGGTCGTATTTTCATGGCTCACATAATACAAAGACAGAATTATTAGTTTCTGAGATTGAAGATTTAGAGTGGATTGTAGTTGGCTCCAATATTGAATCACTAGTGCTTGAAATCAATCTTATACAACGTTATAAACCTAAGTATAATATTATGCTTAAGGATGACAAGTACTATCCTTTTTTGAAAATTACTAATGAAAAATATCCTCGGTTAATTGTTGTACGACGAGTGCAAAAGGATGGTGCAACTTATTTTGGACCTTATCCAGATGTTAAGGCGGCAAATGAAGTTAAACGTTTGCTAGACAGAATTTTTCCATTTAGAAAATGCGGATTAAATGAGAAAAAAGTATGTTTTTATTTTCATATTCATCAATGTCTTTGTCCTGTAGTAAATCATGTGAATCCACAAGTGTATAAGGATATGACACAGGAAGTCAAAGAATTTTTGACAGGCGATGACAAGAAAATTATAAATGAACTTGAAGAGAAAATGCTCACTGCATCGGGTAAAATGGAGTTTGAGCAAGCCGCTGAATATCGAGATGTTATCAAGTCAATTGGAACATTGAGAACGAAGCAACGTGTGATGAATCATGACCTTAAAGACCGCGATGTCTTTGGCTATTATGTAGATAAAGGGTGGATGTGTGTGCAAGTCTTTTTTGTCAGACAGGGTAAACTCATTCAGCGCGATGTTAATATGTTTCCATATTACAATGATGCCGAAGAAGATTTTCTAACTTATATTGGTCAGTTTTACCAAGAAAATAACCATATGCTACCAAAAGAAGTTTTTATTCCTAAAAATATTGATAAGGAATCAGTTGAGGCAGTAGTTGCTGCAAAAATTATCCAGCCAAGTCGGGGCGAGAAGAAACAGCTGGTCAATATGGCCACAAAAAATGCACAAACGCAATTACAATTGAAATTTGATGTTGCTGAGCGTGATATTTTGAAAACAACTGGTGCGGTAGAAAATCTAGGAAAAATTCTTGGTATTCCGAAGCCTAGCAGAATCGAAAGTTTTGATAATTCCAATATTATGGGGACTTCGCCTGTTTCCGCAATGGTGGTATTTATTGATGGAAAGCCCTCTAAGAAGGATTATCGAAAGTATAAGATTAAAACAGTGGTCGGTGCAGACGACTATGCTTCTATGCGAGAAGTGATGACACGTAGATATAGTCGTGCTTTGCGTGAAGGAACAGAACTTCCTGATTTAATTGCGATGGATGGAGGGAGCGGTCAAGTTAATATTGCTAAACAAGTTTTACGAGAGTTGGGCTTGGAGCAAATTCCTGTTGCTGGGATGCAGAAAAATGACAAGCACCAAACAAGTGAATTGCTTTTTGGAGATCCACTTATGGTAGTTCCTTTATCTCGACAATCGCAGGAGTTTTTCCTTTTGACTCGAATTCAAGATGAAGTTCACCGCTTTGCGATAACTTTTCATAGACAACTCCGTGGTAAAAATACTTTTTCTAGTAGATTAGACGGAATTGCAGGACTTGGTCCAAAACGTAAACAGAAATTGTTAATGAATTTTAAAAATTTAAAGGCAATTGAAGAAGCAACAGTACAGGAAGTAGCAGAAGCTGGCGTACCTTATGAAGTTGCAGAGCGAGTAAAGAGCACTTTGGCAAATAGCATGAAAGATACTGAAACTCCTATTAGCAACCAATGAAGTCAAGATTTATTGAAGTAATTATGTGCTATCTCCACTCTTTCGGGTTACGCTGTCGATGCACCACGGGTATCCATTCGCTCTAAACACTGCTAAAGTAGCAAGGCGAAATGGTTCGCTACGATGCTACGTGCTTCGCACACCGTTCTACGAACGGTCTATACAACCTCGTTACTCCGCTGTCCGTTTGCTTAGCAAGCAAAGCCTGCAAGAGCAAAAGCCAAAGCACCTAGTCGCAGTGGCAACCGACTAGGTGAAACAACTAGCATATCCGTAAGCGCTGAAGCGCTTACGGATATGCTATAAAGTCGAAGTTCAAATCGCAATCCAGCAAAGCTGGCAAGACGAAAATGAAAATCAGCTTGGAAAGCTGATTTTTTATTAAAAGATTTGTTATAATTAACTTTATGAATCTGTCAGAAAAAAATATAAAAAAGTTTAATGAGAATTTGTTAGCTTGGTATGATGAAAATAAAAAGCCATTACCTTGGCGAGAAACGACAAATCCTTATAATATCTGGATTTCTGAGATAATGTCACAACAAACACAAGTGGAAACTGTGATGCCTTATTATGAACGTTTTATGAAAAAATATCCAGATGTAGCCACTCTTGCAGTAGCTGATGATGCAGAGTTATTGAAGCTCTGGGAGGGCTTAGGATATTATTCAAGGGTGAGAAATCTAAAGCTGGCAGCACAGCAGATTATGACAGAGTTTGAGGGAATATTTCCATCAGTACTGACAGATATTCTGTCATTGAAAGGCGTTGGACCATACACAGCAGCTGCGATTGCTTCTATTTCGTTTAGCTTGGCAGAACCTGCAATTGATGGTAATTTGATGCGAGTAACAAGTCGTCTTTTTGAGCTGACAGATGATATTTCTAAAAGTGGTTCGCGGAAAATTTTTGATCAGCATTTACGAAAATTAATCAGTGCTGACAGACCAGGTGATTTTAATCAAGCGTTGATGGATTTGGGTTCAAAAGTTTGCACGCCTAAAGTTGCGAAATGTGAAGTGTGCCCGATTAGAATTTATTGTGAAGCCTATGCACACGGCACTCCTTTAAATTTTCCAGTGAAAACAAAAAAGCTGAAGCAAAAAGATTTGTACTTTGTAGCCGTTGCATTGCAAAATTCTTTAGGAGAGTATTATTTAGAAAAGCGCCCTGCGACGGGTCTGCTTGCTAATATGTGGACATTTCCTTTGTCAGTACTGACAGAAAATGAATTTGGGCAAGTCATTACTGATGGAGCTGTCAGTAAACTTCCAGACTTACCAAAAACGATTTCCAAAACAGAATATATCGGAAATTTTACGCATATTTTTTCTCATCAGAAATGGCATATTGCAATAATGAAAGCAGTACCTGAAGAAAAATTTGAAGTCGCAGAAAATTTTCTGTCAGCAGATAAAATGTGGCTGACAGATTTGTCAGCAATTCCTCTTGCTGGACCGCAGATCAAAATGTTTGAGATTTTGGGGAAATAACTTTTGTTGATAAATGTGCATTGCAAAGTTCACCAAATTAGTCTAAAATGTGAAGAAGGAGGTGTAATCTATGGATGGAACTCTTTTGAAGAACCAAAAAGTAACAGAGGAAGAATTGATTGCAGGAGGATATAAAAAATATTCAGGAGAAGATATTGATATTTTTTATAATCAGTCAGTCTGTCAGCATGCAGGATTCTGTGTCAGAGGCTCGGCGGATGTCTATGAGGTAGGACGAAGACCTTGGATTATTGCGGATAATGAAACAGCTCAGCGTAATGCAGAAATTATAAACACCTGCCCAAGTGGTGCACTAAAATTTATCAGAAAGGATGACTAAGATGGAATTTAAAGAGGAAAAACATCGATTTGTTCTATTGGATGGAACAAAAGAAATCGGAGAAATGACTTGGTTAGATCGTGATTCTTATTTCATTGTGAACCATACTTTAGTTGATTCTGATTACAGAGGACAAGGTTTAGCTGGAAAGCTTGTGGAAAAAGGGGTTGAAAAGGCACGACGTGAGGGAAGAAAACTCTATCCGTTATGCCCATTTGCCTTAAAAGAGTTTGATAGTAAGCCTGAATATTCTGATGTTCGCCAGTTTGAACTTTAAGCTAAGATAGTCTAACTTTATCGAAGTAAGTGCGGCTAAATTCAGTGGTGAGTTGCCCTTTTATCAGTCGCATTGCCTTTTGCTCTTACATTTCGTCTTGCCAGTTTAGTTGCTAAAGCAGCAAGAGCAAAAGGCATTGGCTGTAAGGAGCTAAAGTGCCGATGAACTTTTGTCCTCCTAAAGTTAAAAGAATAGTGCCAATGCTAAATGGCAATCAAACGGACAGCGTATCGCAACGAAGATAGCGACTAGAGAAAATGGACAAATGTTTTATGAAACTCCCACTGAATAAGTCTTGACTTTATTGGTAACAGTGTTGTTAGTTAAACAAGATACAAGAAAGTCAGACGAAAGTCTGATTTTTTGGTATAATTTAAAATATATTAATTTCAAGGAGAAAATATGACAACGATTGATTTTACAGCTGAAGTTGAAAAACGTAAAGATGCATTGATGGCAGATTTATTTAGCCTTTTGCGCATTAATTCTGCAATGGATATGGAACATGCAGATGCGGAAAATCCATTTGGTCCTGGACCACGTAAAGCGCTTGATGCTTTTCTTGAAATCGCTGAGCGCGATGGTTATAAAACAAAAAACTATGACAACTATGTAGGACATTTTGAATACGGTGAGGGGGATGAAACTCTCGGCATCATTGGTCACTTAGACGTTGTTCCCGCAGGTTCTGGCTGGGATTCAGACCCCTTTGAACCAGAAATTCGTGAGGGAAATCTTTATGCGCGTGGCGCTTCAGATGACAAAGGACCAACGGTTGCTTGCTATTATGCGCTTAATATTTTAAAAGAGCTGAATGTTTCATTATCCAAAAAAATCCGTTTTATTGTCGGAACCAATGAAGAAACAGGTTGGGCAGATATGGATTATTACTTTGAACACTGTGAATTACCATTGCCTGATTTTGGCTTCTCACCAGATGCAGAATTTCCAATCATCAACGGTGAAAAGGGAAATATCACAGAATATCTTCATTTTGTAGGAAAAAATGCAGGTTCAGTTGTTCTTCACAGCTTTAAGGCAGGACTTGCTGAAAATATGGTACCAGAATCTGCAACAGCAGTTATTTCGGGAGCAAAAAATCTTCAAGCAGCTCTTGAAAAATTTGTTGCTGAACATGCAGATAAAAACCTTCGCTTTGATTTGAATGAAGAGGATGGAAAAGCAACCATTACAATCTATGGGAAGTCCGCTCACGGTGCGATGCCAGAAAAAGGAGTTAATGGTGCAACCTACCTTACATTATTCTTGAACCAATTTGACTTTGCTGACGGTGCTGCAGCATTTATCAAAGTAGGTAGTGAAAAATTACTTGAAGACCATGAAGGTGAAAAACTTGGCATTGCTTATGTTGATGACCTTATGGGTAACACATCAATGAATGCTGGCGTTTGGTCATTTGACGAAACAACAGAAGGAAAAATTGCTCTGAACTTCCGCTTCCCACAGGGCAATAGTCCAGAACGTATGCAAGAAATTCTGCAAAAACTTGATGGTGTCGTAGAAGTTGAGTTGTCTAAACATTTGCACACACCTCACTATGTTCCAATGTCAGACCCACTTGTATCAACTTTGATTGATGTTTATGAAAAACACACAGGACTTAAAGGGTACGAAACAATTATCGGTGGAGGAACATTTGGACGACTCCTTGAACGTGGTGTTGCATATGGCGCAATGTTTGAAGGAGAACAGGATACAATGCACCAAGCCAATGAATTTAAACCAGTAGAAAACATCTTCAAGGCTGCCGCAATTTATGCTGAGGCTATCTACGAATTAGCCAAATGAGTCAAATTTGCGAAAAAGTAGAGTCTCTGAATAGATTCGATAGATTAGAAATAAATTGTTGTAAGAAGGGGTATTGATATGATTTTTGGGAATGGCGTAGATAATGTCGAGTTAACCAGAATTCAGAAAGCCCTAGAACATTCAGAGCGTTTTGTAGAACAAGTTTTGACAGCATCAGAATTAGAGAAATTTAAAAGTTTTAATTCCACAAATCGTAAGACAGAGTTTCTTGCAGGAAGGTGGGCAGCTAAAGAGGCCTACTCAAAAGCATACGGTACAGGAATTAGCAAACAACTCGGAATGCATGATTTGGAGATTCAAAATGATGAACTTGGGAAACCTTATTTTTCCAAACATCCTTTTAGTGGAGAAGTTCATTTATCCATTTCTCACAGTAGTCTAGAGGCTGTTGCTTTTGTAGTTTTAGAAAAAAATGAGTAAAGTGGCGAAAATCGTCACTTTCACTTATATTCTTTGGAAGAATATGTGCTAGAGCAACAAGACGAAGGAATTAGTAAGTCTATAGAAGATTACTTTTATAATATAATGCTCAAAAAGCAGTTGTAAAATAATAACAATTTACTAAAAAGTTAAGATTTTTTATACTAGATAATTTTAAAATGGACCTGTCCATTTTATTAGTCGTTCTGAATTAGCACGCCTTTTGCTCTTATGGCTTTAGCAGCTTTAGAGCGAATGGATACCTGTGGTGTGTAACGAACATAGACCATTCGTAGAACGATGCACCGAGTATAGCGTGTTCTGGTACATTTTTTGTATCAGGATAGGTGTGAGGAACCATGAATCATTGGCATTTTCCACAATAGTTTAGTTAGCTACGGTAAATTTAGTATAGATGTGACAGCGTGAAAGTAGGTAATTTTATGAAATCTTCACCACATCGTCATACACCAGCAGTGATTGACTTAGCGGCGATTCAAAATAATATCAAAAAGTTTCGGAAACATATAGGGACTCATCCAGAAATATGGGGAGTAGTTAAAGCTAATGCCTATGGTCACGGTTCAATTCCTGTTTCACAAGCAATTCATGATTTAGTTGATGGTTTTTGTGTTTCAAATTTAGATGAAGCAATTGAGCTTCGGAATCATTTAATCACTAAGCCAATTTTGGTGTTGTCAGGTATTGTTCCAGATAATGTTGATATTGCAGCGAGCTTGAATATTACTCTGACTGCTCCGAGCCTAGAGTGGCTACAATTAATTGTGAAAGAAAAAGCTGATTTTTCGACTCTAAAACTTCATATTGCGGTTGACTCAGGAATGGGTAGAATTGGTGTTCGAGATGCTAAAGAAGCGAATGATATGATAGCGTTGGCGGATAAATATCATATTCAATTTGATGGAGTGTTTACGCATTTTGCAACAGCAGACGAAGCAGACGATACAAAATTTAATGAACAAAAAATGAAATTTGATAAGATTGTTTCAAATCTATCAAGACGCCCTCATTATGTTCATTCGACTAATACAGCCTCAGCGTTGTGGCATACAAATCAGGTACAAGATATTGAGCGTTTAGGTGTTTCGATGTATGGACTAAACCCGAGTGGTACAACTTTAGAACTTCCGTTTGAGTTGGAAGCTGCTTTTTCTTTGAAATCTGAACTCACACATATCAAAGAGATTCATGCTGGTGATACTTTAGGTTATGGTGCAACCTACCGTGCAACTGAAAATACTTGGATTGGTACAGTGTCGATAGGTTACGCTGATGGTTGGACACGTGATATGCAAGGATTCCATGTCTTAGTTGATGGTAAATTCTGTGAGATAGTAGGTCGAGTTTCAATGGATCAAATGATGATTAAATTGGATAAGAGTTATTCTATTGGGACTCCTGTTACGCTGATTGGACGTGATGGTGATAATGAAATCACAGCACAAGACATTGCTGCATGGCGGAAAACAATTAATTATGAAGTCTTATGCTTACTCTCTGATCGCATTCATCGGGTATATAAGTGATAGAGAGGGCTCGTTACATTATTGGTTGACTAATATTTAAAAGCTTTATGTGCAAAAATAAATTGAAGTGATTATTTCATTGGTGGGGGATTTTTTTCCCCCACCAATGTTAGGGCACAACCTCACATCAAAGATATGAGGTCACCCTGTCCCTGAAGTCTATCTCGCTTTGCTCCGCTGTCGATTTCGCTAAGTTGCTAAAGCAACAAGCTCAAATCGCAATCGCTAAAGCGCTAAGGTCGT
>Ga0099364_10002532_pt1 | contig 29086 bp, 25 predicted proteins | sample TergutTh196P3_FD_73070 | JGI IMG/M metagenome (GOLD analysis project Ga0099364, IMG submission 73070) | Microcerotermes parvus P3 segment gut microbial communities from Pointe-Noire, Republic of the Congo - Th196 P3 | ecosystem: Host-associated > Arthropoda: Insects > Digestive system > Gut ...
CACTCTCCTGTCGGAGAACAGCGGCCGCGGATTGTGGAGCGACAAAAGCGCCGTGGTAGTCGAGGAGGCCGAACGCCTCGGGCCGCTGCCGGCGCGCCTGGCTTCAATGTTGGAGGGTCCCGGCGCGGACAACGTCATTCTGCTCGTATGCAAGCCGGACGGTTCGTCAATTATCCCCAAAGAGATTGCGGGACGCTGCACCATATCCAAAGTAACCTCGCCCCCTCCGTGGTCGAAGGAGCGCGACGAAATAATATACGGCGAGGCAAAAAAATTTGAGGTGAGCGTATCCCGTCCGTCCCTCCTGATGCTCAAGGAGATGTTCGAGGACATAGGAGAGCTCGCGGCCGCGGCAGCCATGCTCGCCCGCGTGTGCGCGAACCGCCCTTCGCGCGAGATAACCGCCGCCGATGTGGAGGAATTGTGTCTGTCCGACGGCGGCAGAAACCTGCTCAAGCTGCTCGATGGCCTGTGCGAGGGGAATTGTGCGGATTGCGTTGCCTCGCTGGAGGATTTGAGCGCCCGCCACGAATTTCAGCCTCTGATCGCCGCTTTGCACAACCGTTTTCGCCTCGCGATGTATCTCGCGATGTTCGATGACAGGGCAGGTGTCGTTCGCGCTCTCGGCGCCAGGGATTATGCCGTAAGGAAGGCCGAAGCCGCGGCGCGTATTTACGGCGCGGAACGCCTCGGAAAATTCATAACGGGCTTGGTGAGGATCACCTCAAACGACAGAGCGGGCCGCGGGGCCGGCTGGAGAGATCTGTCCCTGTTGGTGATCGATCTGCTCAGTGAGGCGGGGTAAAAAAACAACAGGGGGGTGCCCGGCGTATGAAAAAAAGAGATGACGTTATCATTCTATTCAAGACAGAAGATGAAAAAATCTCCGTTGATGTGCGCTTCGACGAGGAAACCGTCTGGCTGACACTCGACCAAATGGCTGAACTCTTTGAGCGCGGCAAGTCCACCATATCACGCCACATAAAAAATGTTTTCGATGACGGGGAGCTGGGCAGAAATTCAGTTGTTGCAAATTTTGCAACAACTGCCGCTGACGGGAAAACATATCAGGTTGACTACTATAACCTCGACGTAATCATCTCTGTCGGTTATCGCGTGAAATCGCGGCGCGGCGTTCAATTCCGCCAGTGGGCTACCAAGCGCCTTAACGAATACATACGCAAAGGTTTTACGCTTGACGATGAGCGGCTGAAAAACGGTGGCGGACGTTATTTCCGTGAGCTTTTACAACGCATCCGCGACATCCGTTCATCCGAAAGAAACCTGTGGCAGCAAGTGACGGATATTTACGCCACCTCCATCGACTATGATCCCCGTTCCAATGTATCGCGGGAGTTCTTTGCCGCCGTACAAAACAAAATGCACTACGCCGCGCATAAACACACGGCGGCGGAAGTGGTTTACGAACGCGTGGACAACCAAAAGCCGATGGTCGGCATGACCAATTTCAAGGGCAACTACATAACAAAAGAAGATGTGCGTATTGCCAAGAACTATCTTTCGGAGATAGAACTGCAACGGCTCAATCTGCTCACAGAAGGCTTTTTGGGCTATGCCGAGCTTCAGGCGCTTGAAGAAAAACCGATGTCAATGCGTGATTGGAGAGACTTTCTGGACAAACAGCTTTCGTCGCTGAACCGGGATATTCTGGCCGGAAGCGGCTCTGTATCCCACGCCCAAGCTGTAAAAAAGGCCGAGAAGGAGTTTGAAATCTACCGCGCCCGCGAGATGAAGCAGTTGGAAAGCGACTTTGACCGCGCTGTGAAGGCCCTCACCGATGCCGCGAAAGAAGGTGACGGGGAATGAGAAAACCTAAAAACAAATTCGGAAGTATTTGGATAGCGTGGCCCCGGCTCCGCGAAAATTAAAGTTGCGCGGAAGGTTCTTCAATGCTATCTTGCAACAATACTAAATGATACCCGAACACTTCCCCAAAAGGCTGCAATCATGAGCAAGGCTGACAAGGACCAGGTCAAAGAGAATAAGCGCAAGGAAAAAAACCTCAATCCCCAGGAGATCCGGGATAAGGCCCTGGTAACGGCCATGGAGCAGATCGAAAAGGGTTTCGGCAAGGGCGCCATAATGAAGCTGGGAGAAAGGGAACAGGCCGAGGTGCCGGTCATTCCCACCGGCTCCATCGCCCTGGACGCGGCCCTGGGCATAGGCGGTTTTCCCCGGGGCCGCATCATTGAAATATACGGCCCGGAAAGCTCGGGCAAGACCACCCTGGCCCTCCACGCCGTGGCCGAAGTTCAAAAGCAGATCACCCTCTCCGGCGGCCAGCCGGGGGTGGCCGCCTATATTGATGCCGAGCACGCCCTGGACGTAAGCTACGCCCGCCGCCTGGGAGTCAACACCGACGAACTCCTCATCAGCCAGCCCGACAGCGGCGAACAGGCCCTGGACATAGCGGAAATCCTGGTCAGGAGCGGCGCGGTGGACCTGGTGGTCATTGATTCCGTGGCCGCCCTGGTGCCCACGGCCGAACTGGAAGGCGACATGGGCGACACCCACGTGGGCCTCCTGGCCCGCCTCATGAGCCAGGCCATGCGCAAACTCACCGGCGCCATCCACCGCTCCATGACCGCGGTCATATTCATCAACCAGATACGCTCCAGAATCGGGGGCTACGGCCACGGCCCCTCCGAGGTGACCACCGGCGGCAACGCCCTGAAATTTTACGCCTCCCTGCGCCTGGAAGTGCGCTACAAGAACAAGGTACTGGAGGGGGACAACCGCCTAGGCAACCTGGTCCGGGTCAAGGTGGTCAAGAACAAGCTGGCCCCGCCCTTCAACGAAGTGGAGTTCGACATCATCTTCGGCCGGGGCATTTCCAAGGAAGGCGAACTTCTGGAAATAGGCTCGGCCCTGAATATAGTCGACAAGAGCGGGGCCTGGTATTCCTACAACGGGGAAAGGCTGGGCCAGGGCAAGGAGAACTCCCGCCGCTTTCTCCAGGAAAACCGCGACATCGCCCTGGAGATAGAATCCAAGCTGCGGGGCGCCTACGGCCTGGTCACGGAAAAAATGGCCGAGGTCATAGAATCCCACAATGCCGCCGAAGCCCCGGAAGCGGCCAGGGCCGCCTCCGAAGCCTCCGAAGCGGCCGAGGCGGCCGAAAGAGCCGAGTCTTTTTAGGCTGGAATAAAATGAAAGCCAGTGAAGTTCGCGCCAAATTTCTGGATTACTTCGGCGACCGCGGCCACCGCCGGGTGGCTTCCAGTTCCCTGGTCCCCCATGACGACCCGACCCTCTTGTTCGCCAACGCCGGCATGAACCAATTCAAGCGCCTCTTCACCGGTGAAGAGAAGCGCGACTACAACCGGGCCGCCACGGCCCAGAAGTGCGTCCGGGCCGGGGGCAAGCACAACGACCTGGAAAACGTGGGCTATACCGCCCGCCACCACACCTTTTTTGAAATGATGGGCAATTTCTCCTTCGGCGACTACTTCAAGGAAGGGGCCATCGCCTTCGCCTGGGAGCTTTTGACCAGGGAATACGGCCTCCCTCCGGACCGCCTCTACTTTTCGGTCTATAAGGATGACGACGAGGCCTTCGATCTTTGGGTCAAAATAACCGGCCTCCCGGCCGGGCGTATATCCCGCTTGGGCGAGAAGGACAACTTCTGGGCCATGGGCGAAACCGGCCCCTGCGGCCCCTGCAGCGAAATCCACATCGACCAGGGGGCCCACATCGGCTGCGGCCGGCCCGACTGCGACCCCGAGTGCGATTGCGACCGCTTCCTGGAACTGTGGAACCTGGTCTTCATGCAGTTTGAACGCTTTGCCGACGGTTCCATGAAACCCCTGCCCAAACCCTCCATCGACACCGGCATGGGCCTGGAACGCGTTGCAGCCATCTGCCAGGGCGTCAATTCCAACTTCGAGACCGACCTCTTCACGCCGCTCATCGAAAAGGCGGCCGCCCTGTCCGGCCGGCCTTATATCTACCGGCGGGAACTTAAGCCCGGCGATGAAGGCTTTACCGACAACGTCTCCATCCGGGTCCTGGCCGACCACGCCCGGGCCGTGACCTTCCTCATCGGCGACGGGGTGCGGCCCGAAAACCTGGGCCGGGGCTATGTCCTGCGCCGCATTCTCCGGCGGGCCGTGCGCCACGGCCGCAAACTGGGCCTTATGAAGCCCTTCCTGGCCTCCCTCAGCCAGGTGGTAATCGACGGCCTTAAGGAGGCCTACCCGGACCTGGCCGCCAACGAGGCCTACATCAAAGGCATGGTCACCGCCGAGGAGGAGCGCTTCGGCGAAACCTTGGGCGCGGGGCTGGCCATGCTTAACGGCGCCCTGGCCGACCTTGAGAAAAAAAAGGCCCGGGTGCTGGGCGGAGACCTGGCCTTCAAACTCTACGATACCTACGGATTTCCACTGGATTTGGTGGCCGATGTGGCCCGGGAACACGGCCTGGCCGTGGACGAGGACGGCTTTCAGGAGGCCATGCGTCGGCAGAAGGCCCGCAGCCGGCTGTCCTGGAAGGGGGGAGCGGGGGCGGATGAAATTTCCCCCCTGCTCAAGGGCCTGGCCGGCTCCGCCACCCGCTTCATAGGTTACGAGACCCTGACCGCCGACGAGGCCGAAATAGCCCTCCTGGTCAAGGACGGGCGCCGGGCCGAGGAGGCCGAAAAGGGCGACCGGGTGGTTCTCATCTTCGCGGCCACGCCCTTTTACGCTTTTTCCGGCGGCCAGGCCGGCGACGCGGGAGAAATCCACTTCCCCGCCGGGCTGGTGGAAGTCTATGACGTGCAAAAGGCTCCGGGGACCGAGGTCTTTCTCCACCACGGCGTGGTGACCGAAGGACGTTTTTCCGCCGCTGACCGGGCCCGCCTGGTCGTGGATGAAGCCGGCCGCCTGGCCACGGCCCGGAACCACAGCGCCACCCACCTATTGCATCGGGCCTTAAGGGATGTTTTGGGCCCGGAAGCGCGCCAGGCCGGTTCCCTGGTCACGGCCGACCGGCTGCGCTTCGACTTCACCCATTCCGCGCCCGTGACCGCCGAGGAAATAGAGGTTTTGGAAAAGCTGGTGGGCGAGGCCATCCGCCGAAACCTGGCCGTAACCACCCGGGTGATGAGCCAGGACGAGGCGGTCAGATCCGGCGCCATCGCCCTCTTCGAGGAGCGCTACGGCGAAGAGGTGCGGGTGGTGGGCATGGGCGATCACTGTCTGGAACTATGCGGCGGCACCCATGTGGCCGGCGCCGGCCAAATCGGCGCCTTCGTCATTGCCGCGGAAAGTTCCGTGGCCGCCGGAGTCAGGCGCTTTGAGGCCCTGACCGGCGATGGGGCCCTGGAATACATTCAGCGCCAGCGCCGCCAGTTGGCGGAAATACTGGCCGCCCTCAAGGCCAGGCCCGAGGAGGCGGTGGAGCGCATCGCCAGGCTTCAAGCCAAAATAAAGGATTTGGGCGAAAGACCCCCGTCCCGGGACATGGGGGCCGCCCTGGCCGGCCAGGCCGTGGAAAAGAACGGGGTAAAACTTCTGGCCGCGGAAGTGGCCGCGGCCGACCCCAAGGGCCTGCGCGCTCTGGGCGACGAGCTTAAAAGCCGCCTGGGCCCCGGGGCCCTGATCGGACTGGCCGCCCCCACGCCGGAGGGAAAGGTCATGCTCCTGGTCATGGTGGGCCCGGCCCTGGCCGGGCGCTTCAAGGCCGGGGAGATCATAGGCCGCATGGCCGCCGAAGTGGGCGGCCGGGGAGGGGGCCGCGACGATTTGGCCCAGGCCGGGGGGCCTGACTTGGCCGGCCTCCCCGCGGCCCTGGAAGTTTTTAAAAATTTGGCCTGAAAAATGGAAAAAAGAAAGGCCGGCTAATTCCTAAAAGCCTTCTCTCCATCCTCCTGGTCTTACTCCTCTTGGTCTTCCCGGCCGGCCAGGCCCGGGCTCAGACGACCGGAGAAACCGCGGCTTGGCCCGAGCTTGGGGGCCAGGAAAAAAGGGTGCTCCTCCTAATCGCCCAGGAAGCCCTGACCGCGGCCCTGGAAAACCGCCCCTCCCGCGAGGCCCGGGTTGAGCCGCGCCTTAGGGCGGCTCAGCCCCTGGTGGTCTCAATCTACGTGGACGGCCATCTGCGGGCTCGGGCTTGGAGACTTAAAAATCCCGAACCCCTCTTCCTGGCCGCCCGGGACTTGGTTCAAATGGCTCTGGCCGAGCCCAAAATCAGCGATCCGCCCCTGCGCCCGGATGAACTGGCCCGGGCCAAGGTGGGCCTGGCCGTTCTGGGCCGCTACGCCCGGGCCAAAGACGATACGGAAGTTCCGCCCCGGTCGGCCGTGATCATCTATAACGGCTTTATCGAATGGCTGGCCCTTCCGGGCGATGCGCCCGGCGATTCAGCCGCGGACTTGCTCAGTTTCGCCTGCGCCCAGGCCGGCTTAAGGCCCCAGATCTGGCTGCTCCCCAGCACCACCATCTTCCACGCGCCGGCGGAAGTCATTAGAGAATAGATGTTTATCTCTTCCTCTGCTTTTGCTTCTGCTGGCCCACGCGGACTTTTTCCCCGGCCTTCCCGGTTTCCGCTTTAATGTGAGTGGCCAGGTTGCAATTTCCCATGCGCCACTTGGCATCGGGAAAGGCAAAGGCCGAACAGCGCTGGCTATCCGCCTCTTTTAAAATTCTGTCGCAGCCGAGGCACTGCTCCACCACGGGGCGGGCGGGGGAAGCGCCGGTTTGAAGGGCTGGGCCGTTCATGGTGTTCACCTCATAGGTAGTCGTTTGCTTTCGGGATATATTAGGCTTTAAGGCGTAAAAGTCAAGGTCTTTTTGGCGACAGAGCCGCCAGGAGAACGAAGAGCCAGGCCGTGGCCGGGAGCCAGAGACTCGGCGGCAGCATGAAGATAAAGGTTTGGCAGGGCACTCGAAAAAGGGGCAGGGCCACGGCTTCGGACCGGATAAAGGCGGGCCAATCGGCCGCCTCAGAAGCCAGGCGGAGATCCGGCCTTTGGCCTTCAGCCCACAGGCTCAAGGCCGCCCCGCCCAGGCGGCGGGCGGCCAGAAAGGGAGCGGTGAAGCAGAAAGAGACCAGAAGGCTGGTGAAAAATGGTTCCGTGAAAAAGGAACTGCCGAAAAAGGCCTTAAGGAAGTGTGTGCCCAGGCGCAGGCTCCCGCCGGGGAGCAGCCCCGCCCCTTGGGCCAGGGCCACCCCGCCGCTGAAAAGCCAGAAAATAAGAGCCGCCCCCAGGCCGTAGAGACCCCACATCAAGGACGAGGCTGCCAAGAGGGCCGGGCGCGGCCATGGGCGGCCGCCTAGGCGGGCGGCGGCCGCCTCGCCCAAGGGGCCCAGGATGGCGAAAACTAAAAAACCCAGCCTGTACCGCTGGTGACGGGTCAGCCATTCCATGGGCCCGGCGGATTCCGGCCAGACCAGCAAAAAGGTCGCGGCCGCAAAAATGGCCAAGGCTGTCAGGTCGATTTTTTTCAAAGTATCTTGGCCACGAACTCGGCGGCCCGGGGGTTTTTCGGCCCGGCGAAAAAACTTTCCGGCGGCGCTTGTTCCAGGAGCAGCCCCTCGTCCATGAAGACGATGGAGGAGGCGATTTCCCGGGCGAAACTCATTTCGTGGGTGACTATGGCCATGGTCATGCCCGCCAGGGCCAGTTGGCGGATGACGGCCAGAACCTCGCCTATCATTTCCGGGTCCAAAGACGAGGTGGGCTCGTCGAAGAGCATATACTTGGGGTGCATGGCCAAGGCCCGGGCTATGGCCACCCGCTGCCGCTGGCCGCCGGAAAGCTGGTTGGGAAAGGCGTCAATCTTGTCCGACAGGCCGACCTTGGCCAAAAGATCGGCGCAGACGGCCTCGGCCTGGGACAGGGGTTCCTTTTTGACCACGGTGGGGGCCAGGGTGATGTTGCGCCGCACCGACATGTGGGGAAAGAGGTTGAAGCTTTGGAAGACGAACCCCACCCTGGCGCGGATGTCGTCCATCTTGGCGCCGGCGTGGGTCACGTCCTGGCCGTCGATGAGGACGCGTCCTTCAGTCGCCTCCTCCAGGCCGTTGATGCAGCGCAGCAAGGTGGATTTGCCGGAGCCGGAGGGGCCGATGAGGGCTACGATCTCCCCTTCGGTGAGGGAAAAATCGACCCCGCGCAGCACTTTAAGCCGGCCAAAGCTCTTGTGGAGGCCCTGGACCTCAATCACTGGCGCTCAACCTCCTTTCCAGCCGGCGGGCCAGGGTGGAGACGCTCATGGTCAGGGACAGGTAGATGAGGGAAGCCAAGACGAGAAAGGGCAGGAGGTTGTAATGCTGGGTCCCCAGGGCCCTGGCCCCGCCCATCAACTCTATTACGCCAATGGTGGAAACCAGGGAGGAATCCTTGATGAGCACGATGAACTCGTTGACCAGGGGCGGGATGATGCGCTTGAAAGCCTGGGGCAGAATAATATGGCGCATGGCCCGGCCGTAGGAAAGCCCCAGCGACCGGGCCGCCTCCATTTGTCCCTTGTCAACCCCCTGGATGCCCGAGCGGATGAGTTCGGTGGTATAGGCGCCGGAGTTTATGCCCAGGGCGATGAGGCCGACGGTCATGGGGTTGACGGCCATGGGCGTGCCCGTGATCATCCTGTAGAGAATGGGCACGCCTATGAACAGGAACATGATCTGGAGCAGCATGGGCGTGCCGCGGATGAACTCCACATAGATCGTGGCCAGCCAGCGGGGCAGCCAATGGCGGGAAATGCGCCCCATGGCGCCTACAACGCCCAGGACCACGCCTATGACCAAGGCGCCCCCGGCCAACTGCACCGTCAGAAGGGCTCCCTGGCCCATGACGCGCAGGCTGCCGGGCGAGAATACGTATTCGAGCATCCGCTTTCAAATCTAATTAGAGCCCGAATTTCCGGCGCAGGTTTTCGTAGGCCTCGGTGACCAATATCTTGGTCAGTTCCTCGTCGATGGCCGCTGCCAGCTTGTCATTGCCCAGCCGGGTGATGATGAAATTCTCCTCGTCCACCAAGGGCGGTTCAATGGCCCGGAGCTTCATGGTTTTCAGATAGCCTTCCCCCACGGCCGCATCGCAGACTATGCCGTCGAGCTGGCCCCGGCTGAGCATTTCAAAGGCGATCTGGTAATCCATGGTGTTGTTTATTTTCACGCCTTCAATTTCCTTCAAGGCGGCTTCGCCGGTGGTGCCGAGCCCGGCGTAGAAGGAGCGGCCCGGAAAATCCTGGACCGACTTGATGGGGGAATCGGCCTGGACAAAGGCGACCTGGGCGGTCTTAAGGTAGGGAACCTTGTTGAACAGAAGGTTCTTGGCCCTTTCATCGCTGTAAGTGAAGCCGGAGACGCCGATATCCACCCTCCCGGCGGGCACGGCCACCAGGATATTGTCAAAGCTCATCTGGTTCCATTCCACTTTAAGGCCCATGGCGGCGCCCACGGCCTCGAAGAGTTCGATGTCGAAGCCGACTAGCTTGCCGTTTTCCAGCGATTCATAGGGCGGATAATCGGGGGAGGTGCCGATGACCAGGGCGCCCTTTTTCAGGAGCTGCGATTGGTAGCCGCTGTCGGCGGCGATGGCGGACGCGGCCGGGATGAGAAGGACCGCCAGAAGCGGAAAAAGGCGCAGGGTTTTAATCATGGCGAAATTCTCCTAGGATTGTTTTATGCCAACCCGAATTAACAATACTTCATTATATTACCCCCGCCCCGCCCCTGTCAAAGCAAAAGTCGCCCCGTCGCCTCCCGTCCCGCCACTTATGCCAAGCCGCCTTCAAAAAGGCTTTTTTGAGGCCGGCCTGGCAATCAAATCCCCATTATTAACCGGGGTATTGACTTATTGGCGGAAATAACGTTATAGTACCGAAATATTTGGAGGAATATTTTTTTCTGAAAAGAGGTAGCTGCCAATGAGCCTTATTAACAAAATCCTGGCCGTTTTCGCCATATTGGCGGCCATAGCCATCTCCTTGGGCGTCACCGGCTTGATGACGGTCAATAACACGGACGCCGCCATGAAGTCGACGCTGGAATATGAAATGGCTTCGGAAACTCTGTTCGGCGCATTGGAAGCCACACTCCTGGGCACGGCCGGGCCGCCGCGCACCCTATTGTTCGGCTCCATTTCCAGCGAGCTTCGCCAAACCCAGCATACGCTTTTAGACAATTACAGAAACGAGATAAAGCGGCTGAGTTCGGATATCAACCGGCTGTTGAACGAGGGCGCCAAGGTCGTAAACGACTGGGATAAACTTCTGCTCCAGTGGAGGGCCTTGACGACCGCGGTAACTGAATGGGACGCCGCCGTTGAGACGGGACTTGCCAAAATACGCGCCTGGGAAGCCACCTCCATTCTCAATCCCGACTCCCTGCTCCGCGACATCATGCAATACCGCGGCGATCACTTCCAGCTCGTCACCCGGCTGGGTGAAATGCTGGCCTTGGAAAAAAACGTCGGCCCCGACATAAGTCCGGCCGACAACCTTTGCGCCTTCGGCCAATGGGAGACCCGCTTCGAAAGCGGGCAGGAGCCGTACAGCCGCAACCCCGCCCTAAGGAGCGCCATGGCGTCCATGGTTGAGCCTCACCGCAACTTTCATCGCACCGCCGCCGCCATGCAACAGCAGATTAAAAAGGGCTACGATTCAGACAGCGATAGCTTGTTCATGGAAAACCTCGGCCACGCCCGCGGGGTGGTAGGCGTCTTCGCCAAAATCGTCGAGGAAGCGGAAAGGGCGCAGACCCTGTTCAATGAGGCTCAATCTTTTGTCCTGGGAGAGCAGCTCGCGGCGCGGGACGCGGTGATGACTTTGCTGGAGGCCACCGTAAAATCCAGCAAAGAAATTGCGAGCGCCAATATTAACCGCATGCTCGACCAAGGCCTGGCGGCCGCTAATACTATGAAGTGGCTGGTCGCCCTGGCCACGGTTTTGGCCTTAATTATAATGGGCTATCTGTATTACGCCATGACCCGCCGCCTGGCCGGTCCCATGATCCAGGTCATCTCCGCCATGGAGGAGGACGCGCACGATGTCGCCAACCAGGCGCATGAGTTCAGGACCTTTTCCGATTCGCTCTCCAATGGCGCCGCCAACCAGGCCGCCGCGCTGGAAGAGACTTCGGCGGCCATTGAAGAGATCACCTCCATGGTGAAAAAGAACCAGGAAAACTCCAAGTCGGCCAATGAACTCATGCAGAAAAACGCCGGCCAGATTCGGGAAAGCAACGAAGCCATGGGCAAGATGCGCACGGCCATGGACGAGATAAAAGACTCTTCCGAAAAGATCGGCAACATACTCAAGACCATTGAGGGCATCGCCTTCCAGACCAACCTTCTGGCCTTGAACGCGGCGGTCGAGGCGGCCAGGGCTGGCGAGGCGGGCAAAGGCTTCGCCGTGGTGGCGGACGAGGTGCGGAACCTGGCCCAGCGCTCGGCCCAGGCGGTGAAAGACACGGCCGATCTCATCGGCGGCACGGTTGATCGGGTCAACAACGGGGTCGGCATTTCCTCCTTGATGGAAGAACTCTTAAGTTCCATTGCCGGGTCCACGGAAAAGATCGCCCATATTATCGGGGAAATAGATACAGCCACCGGCGAGCAGGCCCAAGGGATGGTCCAGATCAACCAGAGCATGATCGCCATAGACCGGGTGAACCAGGAGAATGCCAGGAACGCCGGGGCGAACGCCGATGCCTGCGCCAAGCTGGATGAACGCGCCGTTGATCTTGAGCAGATGGTCGGTAACCTGGAAGTCGTGCTAAGGAACATCGTCGGCCGGAGCAAGCCGCCCGCCTCTCAGCACAAGAAGGCGCCGGGTAGCGCCGCTTCGGCCGGCGCCATGTCGGCCCTTCCCTTGCCGAAAAATTACTGATTTCCCTTTCTCCAAAACAATTTAAAAGCCAGCTTTTTGCTGGCTTTTAAATTGTTTTCCGCCCTCTTTGTGGTAAAATAGAGGGCTTGACCACAAATAAAAGGGGTCTGAATCGTGAGCGGGGAAAAGAAGAAACGCGGGCTGTCGGACGAGTTGGAACGGCTGGCCAAGGCCAGCGAGGCGGGGGATTTAGGAATTGTCCTGAGCGAGGACGGCTTATCCCGCGAGGAGGCCGAGACTGTCCGCCTGTTGAACAAGGTCATGGAAAATTATAGGGCCGCCACGGAATACGACTTGATGAAATACAGGCTCACCAGCGATGCCCTGGGCATCGGCCTGTGGGACATGGACGTTGTGAGCGGAGACCCCATCAACCCGGACAACAAGTTCACCTGGACGCGGGAATTCCGCCGTATGCTGGGCTTTTCCGATGAACGTGATTTTCCTGACCTGTTTCGCAGTTGGAGCGACCGGCTGCACCCCCAGGACAAGGAGAGGACCTTAAACGCCCTTGCGGCGCACTTAAGCGACCGCACCGGAAGAACGCCCTACGACATCGAATACCGTCTCCGGCTGAAAAATGGGCATTACCGGATATTTCACGCCTTCGGAGCCACTCTGAGAGACGGCGAGGGCCTTCCCCTGAGGGTGGCCGGCGCGCTCCAGGACATAAACGAAAAGAAGCAGATGGAGGAAGCCCTCACACGCCGCGAAAATATGCTGGATGCGTTAAATGAAATGTCCATTATGCTCCTCACGCATAAAGATGAATCATTCGACAATGTTATGAGCAACGGCCTCAGGCCGGTCGCGGAGATGATGGATATTGACCGCATCGCCGTTTTCCGTCTTTTGGAAAAACACGGCCGGGTGGGGCAGGTATATCTCTGGTCCGGCAAAACAATCCCCCTGGATGAGGAACTGCTTTTGCTGCCCGACTGCCCCCCCATAAACCGCTGGCTGGAGGTCTTGGCCAAGGGGGAATGCATCAACGCCGATGCCAGCAAACTGCCCCGGGACGAGGGGGATTTTTTGGGCCAATTCGGCGTTAAATCAATATTTTTCGTGCCTATTTTCACGCGCGGCCAGTTTTGGGGCTTCATCACTTTGGAAGACCATACCAACCACCGGTATTTTGACGAGGACAGCCTGGACCTCTTGCGCTCCGCCGCCCATATCTGCGCGGGCTCGGTGGTGCGCGCCGAAATGGAGAAAGCCGCGGCCGAGGCGAAGGAACTGGCGCGGGCCGTGGCGGAGGCCAGTCCCTTCGCCTATATTCTGTTCAACAGGGAATTGCGCGTGGTTGACTGCAACGACGCGGCCATCCGGGTTTTAGCCTGTCCCGACAAACAGCACCTGATAGATCACTACTGGGATGTTTATTCGCCCGAATTTCAGCCTGACGGGCAAAATTCCTTTGAAAAAGGGTCAATCCTGACGGATAAGGCCTTTAAGGAGGGACGAGCCGTATATCAGTGGCTTCACAAGTCCTTCGACGGAACGCCCATCCCCATGGAAAACACGCTGACCAGCCTGTTATACAAGGACGAGAGATTCATCATCTCGTTTAAGTACGACCTTAGCAATACCAAAAAATTGACGGACAGCATTCGCAAGCAGAGCGAACTTCTCAAAATCCGGCTTCAGCAGCAGGAATTGACTTCCGATATCTCACGAAACTTTGTCGCGGTCGGCGGTTCAGGGGCGCTCTTAAGCGAAGCTCTCGCGAAATTGGGACGCCATCTCGGCGTATCCCGCATACTGATTTTCAGTCTTGATTACCAAAGCAGGAAGGCCGGCCTGGAGCATAGCTGGTATGGGAGCGGCTCGCCGCGGCACGGCCTGGAGTATGTCTCCTGGGGGGACGATTCGCCGCCGCAGAGGCCGGCTGTATCCGACCTGTTCGATTGGATCACGGCCCACTTCCCTGAAAAGCTGCCCGAAGACTTAGCCGCGTTGACCGCCTCCTGCGGTGATATCATCGAAAACACGCGGGAAAATTACCAGATGCTGGCCTCTGTCGACATAGCCGCCTTCATCAGCGCGCCCCTGTATGTTGAAGGCCGATTATGGGGATCGCTGTCCGCTGAAGAGTGCCGCAGCCCCCGCGCATGGACGGAGAATGAAATCTCGTTCGTCTCCATGGTGGCCAACGTCATCGCGGGCGCGGTCATGCGCGGCCTCTATGACAAGCAGCGCGCTGAACTGCTTGAACGGGCCACTGCCGCAAGCAAGGCCAAGGGCGATTTTTTGTCCAACATGAGCCACGAGATGCGAACTCCCATGAACGCGATAATAGGCATGGCGGCCATGGGCAAGAACGCGAAGGACATAGAGCAGAAAAATTACGCTTTAAACAAGATTGAGGACGCCTCGTCACACCTGCTCGGCATAATAAACGATGTTCTCGACATGGCCAAGATCGAGGCCAACAAGCTGGAACTGGCGCCTTTTGAGTATAGCTTAGAAAAAATGCTGCAAAAGGCGGTAACGGTCGCCAATTTCCGCGTGGAGGAAAAGGGGCAGCGGCTTTCCGTGAAAATAGACGACCGTGTGCCGCGTTTCATAGTGGGAGACGAGCAGCGCCTGGCCCAGGTAATAACAAATCTGCTGTCCAACGCGGTTAAATTCACCCCCGAAGGGGGCGAAATAAGCCTGGAGGCGTCTTTGGCCGGGGAGGACGGCGAAAACTGCGAGCTGCGCATCGAGGTGGCCGACAGCGGGATAGGCATATCCCCGGAACATCGTGATAAGCTCTTCCTAGCCTTTGAACAGGCGGAAAGCGGCACGAGCCGTAAATATGGCGGCACCGGCCTGGGGCTCGTCATTTCCAAACGCATAGTAGAGCTTATGGGCGGCAGGATTTGGATAGAATCAGAACTGGGCAAGGGGGCCCGGTTCATCTTCACCGTTAACGTGCGGCGCGTCGAAAAAAATACCCGCTCGCTGCTTGATCCCGCCGTCCATTGGGAAAACGTGAGGATTTTGGCGGTTGACGACATGCTCGAAACGCGCAATCAATTCCTAGACATATTCAGCCGCCTCGACATAACCTGCGATGTGGCGGCCGACGGCCTGGAAGCCTGCCGCATGATTGAAGAACGCGGCAAATACGACATTTATTTTATTGATTGGCGTATGCCCGGCATGGACGGCATTGAGTTGACCAGGCGAATAAAATCGCAAAGCGACTCGTCCGTGGCCATAATGATTACAGCGGCGGACTGGGGGCAGATAAAAAACGAGGCCCTTGAAGCTGGCGTGACCAAATATCTTATGAAACCGCTTTTTTCCTCCATGATCATTGATTGCGTAAACGAATGCCTCCGCGTGCCCCGCGATCAGGATAAAGACCTGGAGAGCGAGGACGGCCTGTTCGAAGGCCACAGGCTCCTTTTGGCCGAAGACATGGAGCTTAATCGTGAAATACTTTTGACGCTTTTGGAAAACACCGGAATTTTAATCGACTGCGCTGAAAACGGCCAGGAAGCCCTGGACATGATAAAAGCGGCTCCGGAAAAGTACGACATTGTGTTCATGGACATACGAATGCCTCAAATGGACGGGCTGGAAGCGACGCGGCGCATACGCGCCCTGCCCGAGACCAAGCGGGGGAGACTGCCCATAATTGCTATGACGGCCAATGTTTTTTCGGAAGATATTGATACATGCCTCGAAGCGGGCATGGACGACCATGTCGGAAAACCTATTGATATAAACCTGGTATTGGATAAACTGCGCAAATACCTGATAGCGTAGAACAATTTTAAAAGAGGGAAATTTTTCCCGGCCGGTTTTTAAAAACTATAAATTGTGCTAAGATACGCGGATTGAACCATAGGACCAAGTATGACGGAAATAATCGCCATCGTCAACCAGAAGGGCGGGGTGGGCAAGACCACCACGGCCATCAACATCTCCGCCTGCCTGGCCGCGGCCGGCCGCAAAACCCTGCTCATGGACGCCGATCAGCAAGGCAGCAGCACCATAGGCCTGGGTGTCAATAAACAAAAACTCACCGCCTCCTTTTACGACTTTCTTATGAGCGACCTGGATTTTGACCAGATAGTCCGGGAAACCATGATTCCGGGCTTCCATATCCTCCCGGCCAAAGACGACCTTACGGGAGTGAACCACAAAATCATGGGCCTGGCCGAACGGGATACCCTACTAAAGCGCCGGATGGAGCAAAAATTGGCCGGACCCGACCGGGCCGGCTACGACTTCATCATCATCGACTCGCCGCCCAACCTCGATCTTATGACCATCAACATCATGACCGCGGCCGACCGCCTCATAATTCCCACCAAGCCTGACTACCTCTCCATGGACGGCCTGGTCAGCCTCTTCAACACTTATAAGAGAATACAGGAAAGCGGCAATCCTAAACTATCCATCATCGGCGTTTTAATTACCATCAATTTAGCCAGCTGCAGGCTTTCCCGGGAAGCCGGACAGGATTTAAAGCGCGTCTGCGGCGAGTTGCTCTTTGATAACGTAATTCCCCAAAATATCCGGCTGGCAGAGGCGCCTGGCCACTGCCTGCCCATAACTCTCTATGACCGCCATTCCGCCGGGGCCGTGAGTTATCGGGCCGTCACCGGCGAGATACTGGCCAGATTGAATTCCAAATGAGGACCTGAATGAATCATAAAAACGCCCGACTGGGTAAAGGAGTGGAGGAAATAGTCTCGGAAAGGGGCCTGGATTTTCTTCTGCCCAAAGCCGGACCCGCAGGCGGCGCGGGGGGAGAGGGCCGGCCCCTCACGGTTTCAATTGACCTAATCGACCCCAACCCCTACCAGCCCAGGCTCCGCTTTGACGACCAGAAAACCGCCTCCTTGGCCCAGTCCATCAAGTCCGAAGGCGTGGTCGACCCCCTATTGGTCGGATTGAAGGCCGAGGGTCGATATGAATTGATAGACGGGGAAAGAAGGCTCAGGGCCGCCCGCCTGGCCGGCCTGGAAAAAATCCCGGTCATCATAAGGGAAGCATCGGACGACCCGGCCGAGCGGCTGCGACTGGCCCTGGTACACAACTTGTGCCGGGCGGACCTCAACCCCATGGAGGAAGCCGAGGCCTTCGCCAGGCTGGAAATGGAATTCGCCTATACCCACCAGGAAATAGCCGAAATTATAGGCCGGGAGAGATCGACCGTCACCAATTCGGTCCGCCTTTTGAAACTGCCTGATAATATCCAGGACGACATTCGTTATGACCGCTTGACTCCGGGGCACGGCCGGGCCCTCTTGGGACTTTCTGACCAGGATCTATTGAACGGCCTTCGGGAGGAGATCATAGTCAGGAAATTGTCAGTCCGGCAGTTGGAAGTCTTGATCAAGCGCTTGAACAGAAAAAAATTCCCCTCCCGCCACGCCGACGGCGATAAGGCCTATTACGAAGAACTGGCCGCCTCCTTCTCCAGCCGGCTTCGAGGCCTTAAAGTCAAAATAGACGCCGGAAAAGTGGAAATATTCTATACCCGCCCGGAAGAACTGGAATGGCTGATTCACCAGGGCCTGGCCCCGGCTCATGATAAGGAAGTAAACAATTGAGGCGCTCGAATGTTTCCGTCTTTCTCTTTATTTAAGTAAAAATATAATGGTGATAATAAGTGGGGCCTAATGTTTAAAAATATATTATTTAAAATATTTTCAATATGTTATATGATAAAAGTTTAAATAGTCCGTGGGAGGAATTAAAAGGCCGGTTCAAGGGGGACTGTTTAAAAAGGCCCTATTTCAAACAAGAGCCGACTTAAAGCAAGCCCTTTTTTGGGGGAGGTTCAGACAGGTTTGAGCAAAGCTATTTATTCCTTTTCCGCTTTGGTCGGCCAGGAGCAGATGAAGCTGGCCCTTATACTTTCGGTCATAAACCCGGCCTTGGGCGGAGTATTGATAAGAGGGGAAAAGGGCACGGCCAAATCCACCGCCGTGCGGGCCCTGACCGCCCTTCTTCCGGAGCAGGCCGTCATTGACGGCTGCCGCTACGGGTGCGGCCCGGATCATGGCGAGCTGTGGTGCGAGGATTGCCGGGGCCGGGCGCCTGAAAAAGCCTACCGGAAGAGACCCTTGGTGGAATTGCCCCTGGGGGCCACGGAAGACCGCCTCTTGGGCAGCATAAACCTGGAAGAGGCCCTGGTGAAAGGGGAGAGCCGTTTTGAACCCGGCCTTCTGGCCGAAGCCAATCGGGGTCTTTTATATGTGGACGAAGTCAACCTTTTGGACGACCACTTGGTCGATTCTCTTTTGGATGCGGCGGCCATGGGACGCAACATCGTGGAAAGAGAGGGTGTTTCAGTAAGCCATCCGGCCCGCTTCACCCTCATCGGCACCATGAACCCCGAGGAAGGGGAACTGAGGCCCCAGCTTTTGGACCGGTTCGGCCTCTGCGTGGAAGTGCGGGGTCTGGCCGACCCCCACCTGCGCCAGGAAGTGGTGAGGCAGAGGCTGGAATTTGAAAAGGACCCGGACGCCTTCGTGGACAGGTTCAGGCCGACCGAGATGGAACTGGGCTTGAAGATAGACCAGGCGGCAAAAAGGCTGCCGGCCACGGAGCTGCCTGATGAAGCCGTGCGGAACGCGGTGAAAATATGCCTGGACCTGGGAGTGGACGGGCATCGCGGGGATCTCACGGTCGTCAAGACCGCCCTGACCCTGGCCGCCTGGCGGGGCCTGGACCGGCCCGGTCCGGATGAAGTGCTGGCCGCGGCGGAATTGGCCCTGCCTCATCGGATGAGGCGGAAGCCATTCCAGGATGTGGATTTCGACGTTAGAAGCCGCCTTAAGGAAGCGGGAGATTTTTAAATAACCGGAAAGAAGGAATAAAATTGGTAGAAATAGCGCCTTTTAAAGGAATAATGTACGCCGGACTAAGGGACCGCGGCGGGTCTCTGGTGGCCCCGCCCTATGATGTTTTGAGCCAGGAGGAACAGCGGCGCTGCCTGGACCTTGATCCCCACAATATTGTTCACCTGGATTACAACCTCTGCCTGCCGGAAGACCAGGATAAATACGCTTGGCATCAACGTTCCGGCGAGATGCTGAAAAACTGGCTGGCGGAAGGAATCTTGAACAGATTGGAGGAACCGGCTTTTTTTCAGGTTGAGACCAGGTGCCGGAATCCGTTCCGGGGGGGGAGCATAGTCAGGCGCGGCTTGGTCTGCCTCATGCGGCTGGTGGATTTTGATGGTGAATCCGAAGTAAAGCCCCATGAAAAGACCTTCAGCAGTCACAAGGAAGAACGCTTCAGCTTGATGAAGGCCACTCACGCCAACTTAAGCCCGGTCTTCGGCTTTTTTCCGGATGAAGATGGCGCTGCTTACAGCCTCATGGAGGAGATAAGCGAACAAAAGACCCCGGAGGCTGATTTTACCGATTATCGCCGATACCGGCACCGCATCTGGGTGGAGCGGAGCCAGGAAGGCATGGCCAGGTTTAAGGATATTCTTAAAGACCGGAAGGTATATATAGCCGACGGCCACCACCGCTATGAAACCTCCTTGAATTATAGAAATTATCTCAAGGAGAAAGGCGAGCCCGCCCCAGGGGCCGACTACCTCATGATCTATCTCTGCCCCATGAGCGACCCGGGTCTGGTCATTCTGCCCACCCACCGCCTTTTTAACCGGCCCCTGCCTCACCCGGACGACTTGCTTAACAAATTGTCAGCCTATTTTAAAATAAGCGGCAAATTATTCTCGGATAAGACCGAACCCTTAATGCTCGACCGTTTTGTCTCAAAACTCAAAAAACAGCGGGGCAATATAGGCCTGTTCATGGGCGGCCGCCAGGCCTGGTACGTATTAAAGCCCCTGGAGAAGGTGGGGGAGGAACTGGCCGCCCAAGGCGAGCCGCCGGAATTGGCCGTCCTGGACACGGTCATTTTAAATGGGATAATCTTCCGGAAGACCTTGGGGCTTTCGGAAAAAGACCTCGACGACCCGGAAATAATATCCTATGTCTCCAATCTTAACCAAACGATTGACCTGGTGAAGAACAAGAAGCGCCAGGCGGCCTTCATCCTCAACTCCGACACGGTGGAAGACGTGATCAGGGTTTCGGAGAAGGGCCTGACCATGCCCCGTAAATCCACCTTCTTCTATCCCAAGGTGACCACGGGCCTGACCCTAAACCTCATCGACGATTAAGGCGGGAAAAATGCGGCTCCTGATCGCCTCCGACCTCCACGGTTCCGCCGCCCAGGCCGCCCGGTTGAGGGAGGAAATTGAAAAAACGGCTCCGGAGGCGGTGGTTCTCTTGGGAGACCTGCTCTATCACGGACCCCGGAACCCCCTGCCGGAAAAATACGCCCCGGCGGAAGCCGCGGCCCTGTTGGACAACCTGGGCCGGCCGGTACTGGCCATTCGCGGCAACTGCGATTCCGAGGTGGATCAACTGGTCTTGCCCTTCCATCTGACGGAAAGCGCCTGGATCATGGCCGGGCACCTGCCCATCCTGGCCCTGCACGGTCATGAACTGCCCGAAAACGGGGGCGGCCTGAAAACTCCGGAGGGCGTGGTTCTGCTCTTCGGCCACATTCACCGGCCGGTGGCGGAAAAGAGGGGCGCCAACCACTATTGGAATCCCGGCAGCGCCGCCCTGCCCAAGGACGATCTTCCCCCCAGCTACGGCTTCTATGAAAACGGCCGTTTCCAGGTCCGGTCCTTCGACGGCCTGGTGCTGGCCGAGGATGAAGTAAGCCGAATATGAACGGGCCGGCCGCCTTTTTAAACGAATTCTTCAAGCTCAATGAGAAGAATACCACTGTCCGGACCGAACTCCTCGCCGGCCTGACCACCTTCGTGGCCGTTGCCTATATCATCGTCGTCAACCCCAATATTCTGGCCCAGGCCGGGATTCCCAAGCCGGCGGCCATCGCCGCCACCATATGGGCCGCTTTCTGGGCCACGACCCTCATGGGCCTGTGGGCCAATTACCCGGTGGCCGTGGCCCCGGGCATGGGCCTCAACGCCTTTTTCACCTACACCGTGGTCTTAGGCTTCGGCCTAAGCTGGCAGACGGCCTTGGGGGCCGTCTTCATATCCGGGGCGGTCTTCTTCATCCTTACCTTGGGCGGCATACGCCAGGCCATAATAAACGCCGTGCCCATGAACATCAAGCTGGCCATCGCCGCGGGCATAGGCGCCTTCATAGCCTTCGTCGGCTTTCAGGACGCGGGCATGGTGACGGCCCACCCGGGCACCTTGGTGACGGTCGGCCATGTGGCCAGCCTGGATTTTTCGGACGGCAAGGCCCCCCTCCTCTCCTTTATGGGCGTGGTATTCATCGGCGTCCTGATGAGCCGGAGAATCAAAGGGGCCGTCATCCTGGGTATTTTTTTCACCACCATTTTAGGCATGATCTTCGGGGCCTCTCCGGTTCCCACCGGCTTGAGCGACATATTCAGCTTAAACGTCCCCAGCCTCTTCGGCCAAGCCGGGTCCTTCGGCCGGCTGGACATCATGGGCGCCTTGAGCTACGGTCTCATCGGCATAATCTTCACCTTCACCATAATGGAACTATTCGACAACATGGGCACCTTGATCGGCCTGACCAGGAAGGCCGGGTTCATGAAGCCGGACGGCAGTATAGAAAACCTGGACCGGGCCCTCAAGACCGATGCCTTGGGCGCCATGGCCGGCGCCGTAATGGGTGCCTCCACCGTGTCCTCCTATGTTGAGAGCGCGGCCGGCGTCTCCGAGGGGGGGCGGACCGGGCTGACGGCCCTGACCGTGGCCGCGCTGTTTTTGGCGGCCCTCTTCTTCGCCCCCTTGGTCAGCCTGGTGCCGGCCTTCGCCACGGCCCCGGCCTTGATCGTAGTCGGCGTCCTCATGCTGAGCGAAGCGGTTAATTTGAAATTGGACGACATAACCGACGCCGTCCCGGCCGTTCTCACCATCATCATGATGCCCCTGACCTACAGCATCGCCAACGGCATAGCCTTCGGCTTCATAAGCTTCACCTTTTTGAAGCTTTGCTCCGGCAAAGCCCGGGAGGTGAGCTGGGTGATGATGATGGTGAGCCTTGCCTTTATCATCAATTTCCACCTGCGCCTGCATTAGAGATTGTGGGTATGAACCGTAGCACCCGAAACAGCGGCAATGTACTGTTCACCTGGCTGCGCTGGCATATGGAATAAAAACTTGGCAGGCGGCCCGATATATGATAGCTTAAATCTCAGTTCCACCAAGGCAGAGCCCCATGACCTCAGAATACGACGATCAGCCGGCCCCGGATCCGGGAGATAAGCTAAAAGAAGGCATCTACCTGGAAAAGAAGAAAAGCAGCATAGGCACGGGCGGCACGGCCAAGGCGGTTGAATACCGTAACTTCTGGGCCACGGGAAGCCTTGAGGCCGACTCCGCGGTCATGGTTCTCTTGGACGACAATTTCAATCCCACGAGCCTTCGTGAGACCTTCAGCCTGAAAACCCTCGCCGGCCCCGACTGGTTCTTCATCTCCGAAGGCGAGAAAAAATATCAGCGCCTCCGCTCCCGGCTGGACCAGATTTTAAAACCCCCCGAGACCAAGGCCGAGACCCCGGCGGCAGCCCCATCCAAAGTCAAATGGTGGGAAGGGTCAGCTCCCTCCGGCCCGCCGGCCAACCCCTTTGAACTAAAAAAACCCCCGAAAATTCCCAAAAAAAAGGGCGGCTGGTGGGAGACATAAGATTATGGCCGGACCAGACCGACAGCACCGCCACGACTTTGTGGAAACCTACACCGGGCCCCTGGCCCACGGCTTGGGCCGCGACACGGACCTGGCCACGCTCCAAGTCTATCTGCAAAAGCTCTCCGACGACGACTTGATGGACCGGCTCCTGCCCCGACTGACCGCGGAAGAAGTGGACCATTTTCTGGACCTAATAGGCCGGACCTTGAGTCGGCATCTTTCCGGAGAGGAATACCACCAGCTTTTTCTGCGGGTCGCTCCCAAAGGTTCCCGCTGATCGTTCATGCTGGCCCGGGTCTTCAGCGGCGCCCTCCTGGGCATCGAAGGTCTGAAAATAGAGGTCCAAGTGGACCTCTCCGGGGGGTTGCCGCGCTTTGACACCGTGGGCCTCCCGGAAGGCGCGGTGCGCGAGAGCAAGGACAGGGTCAAGGCGGCCCTTAAAAATCAGGGCTACCCCTTTCCCGATGGCCGCGTCACCGTCAACCTGGCCCCGGCCGACTTCCGCAAGGAAGGCGCCGGTTTCGACCTGCCCATGGCCGTCGGCTTGCTCGCGGCCCAGGGCTTGGTGCCCCCGGCCGGCCTGGAGGGGCACCTAATCGCGGGCGAATTGGGCCTGGACGGCTCAATCAGGCCCATCAAGGGGGCCCTGGCCCTGGCCCTGGCGGCCAGAGGCGAGGGCCTGGGGAGCCTCATCCTGCCCCGGGCCAATGCCCCGGAAGCCTCGGTCACCCCGGAAGTGGCGGTGCGCCCGGCCGACAACCTGGCCCAGGTGGCGGAATTTCTAAAAGGCCGGGCGGACCTGCCGCCCCTGGATCCGGTGCGGTCCTGGTCGCCGGATGCGGAGGCCTTGGACTTGGACCTGGCGGAAGTGCGAGGCCAGGAGCGGGCAAAGAGGGCCCTGACCGTGGCCGCCGCCGGAGGCCACAATATCCTGTTCATCGGCCCCCCGGGCAGCGGCAAGACCATGATGGCCCAGCGCCTCCCCTCCATTCTGCCGCCCCTGACCTTTGAAGAGGCCCTGGAGACCACCAAGATATACAGCGCCCTGGGCCGCTCGCCCGCGGACAGGCCCCTGGTGACCTTGCGCCCCTTCCGCAATCCCCACCACACCATCAGCGATGTGGGTCTCATCGGCGGCGGCCGCTACCCCCGGCCCGGCGAGGTCTCCCTGGCCCACAACGGGGTGCTCTTCCTGGATGAACTGCCTGAATTCAAAAAAACCGTCCTGGAGGTTCTGCGCCAGCCCATGGAAGACGGCCGGGTCTCCATCGCCCGGGCCGCGGGCAGCCTCGTCTTTCCGGCCCGCTTCATGCTGGTGGCGGCCATGAACCCCTGCCCCTGCGGCTACCTGGGCGACCCCAAAAAAGAGTGCCGCTGCCAGCCCCTCCAAATCCAGAAATACCGCTCCCATGTATCCGGCCCCCTCCTGGACCGGCTGGACATCCATCTGGAAGCCCCGGCCGTGGAATTTAAGGATTTGGCGGCCGTGGAAAACCAGGGGCCGGGCTCCCCGGAGCTTAGGCTTCGGGTGGCCGAGGCCCGGGCAGTCCAAGCCCGCCGCTTCGCCGGGCGCGGGCTCTTCGTCAACGCCCAGATGGCCGGAGGGCAGATGAAGAAATGGGCCCCCTTAAGCCCCGAGGGGCAGGCCCTCCTGAAACAGGCCATGGAGCGCCTGGGCCTTTCGGCCCGGGCTTACGCCCGCATCACCAAGCTGGCCCGCACCATAGCCGACCTGGAAGGGGCGGCCGACATCGGGCCGGCCCATGTGGCTGAAGCCATCAGCTACCGGGCTTTAGATCGCCGGTGAGTGATGTTGAAACGTGCGGCCTTAATGTGCCTCGCGGCCCTTTTGCTGGCTCTTCCGGCCCAAGCGGCCGCGGACGCTAATTACGAAGCCCGGGCCCAGGCCGTGGTGGCCGGCCTGACCCGCCTAAACGGCCTAAAAGGCTGGGAGGCCCCTTCCGACTGGCCCCCCCTGCCCGCCGACTTCAACCGCCTGAGGCGGGAGACCGGACGCACCGTCTTGGGGGCCGCCTTCAGTCCCGGCCGCCCCGCCCGCCTCACCGCCCTGGCCCTGGTGGGCGCCGGCCTGGCGCGGTCGGCCGACTTAAGCGGTCTTACCGCCCTTACCGCCCTGGACCTCTCCGCCAACCGGCTGACCGGCCTGAACCTGGCCGGCAATGAGGCCCTCACCACCCTGGCCGTTCTGAAAAATCAACTATCCGCCCTCGACCTGGCTTCCTCCCCCCGCCTTACCGCCCTGGATCTCTCGGGCAATGAACTGGCCCGGCTGGACCTTTCGGCCAACCCTCTTTTGACCGAACTGAACCTCTCCCGAAACAAGCTGACCGAACTGGACCTCCGCGGCGGCCGCGCCTTGGCCAGGCTGGAAGTGACCGGCAACCTCCTGACCAGCCTGGATATTTCCACCCATCCCGACCTGACCCTTCTGAAAGCCGCCTACAACCGTATCGCGGCCCTGGACCTCTCCGCCCAACCCCTCTTGACCGGGCTGGACCTAAGGGGCAACGCCCTGACCAGCCTGGATTTGGGCCAAAATCCCGCCCTCCGGGAACTGGCCGTGGGGCGCAACCGCTTAGCCGGGCTGGACCTTGGCCATAACCCTGACTTGACTCGCCTGGAGGCCGAAAAAAACCGCCTCACCCGCCTCGACCTGAAGCATTGCCGCCGCCTGGAAATCCTGGAAGTTCCGGGCAACCCCCTGACTCAAATCCATATAGCCCCGGAAGCCCCCCTGGTCAGCTTGAACCTCGACGGCGGCCGCCTGCCCCTGTCTCACCTGGCGCCCTTGACGGGCCGAGCCAGGGACCGCACCCGCTTCGGCCGGCAAACCCGGGTGTTTTTTGAAACCCGAGCCCTGGACCTCCGAGAGGAGCTGGACCTGTCGGCCGAGGCCGAATTCGGCGGGGTCCCCACCGAATTTAGGGTGCTGGACGAAAAAGGCCGCCGACGGGAACCCTCCTATTATAGCCTGGAGAACGGCCGCCTTCGCTTCAATGTACCCGGCCGCTACCAAGTGGAGATGACCAATCCCCAGGTTTTTTCCAGTGAAAGGGGCGGAAGCGGAAGCACCCCCCGCCTCCGCCGGGTCAAGGCCAGGGCGGTCACCGGAATCATTGAAGTCAGTCCATAAGGAGCCGTCGGATTGACATATCCATGAAAATCATCGTAGACTCCGAGTACGGTGCAGGATTTTTTTACTTCGGCTCGCAAAGAAAGAGAGGCCCGATGAAGCACTTATCACTGACCCTGTCCTTGCTTCTGTTGCTCTCCGCTCCCGCCCGGGCTCAGGACAGCCTTGCCGAGAGCTGGGGCAAGGCCATGGACGCCACTGCGGAGGCTTTCAGCAAAACCGCGGATAAAGCCGGCCAGACCTTGACCGAGGCTGCGGATTCAACGTCAAAAGCCCTCGGTAAAGCCGCGGATGCGACATCCGAGGCTCTGGGCAAGGCTAAGGACGCAACGCTTGATGCGGTTGAAAAGGGCGCGAGCGCAACCATGGAGGCGGTGGGCAAGGCCAGGGGCAAGCAGGACGGGAATCAGCCCAAAGCGGCCGAACCGGCACCTGAAGAAGCCTGTGGAGTTGCGGAACCGGCCGCCATAACAGCGCATGATCTGCTCAAGGCCTTTACTGACGACCCCGGCGCGGCTGAAAAGCTATACCTGGGCAAAACCGTGAGGATCAAGGGCATTGTGCTTTCCACGGGCATAAGCAGATATATGACCCCGAACGTGGAATTATCCGACCGTGCTGGGGGAACGCTTCAAGCCGTTTGCGTGCTGCCCCGTCTTGACGCGGATAAGCTTTCCGGCTTCACGCCGGGCCGGAGCGTAACAATGTCCGGCAGGGTGTATAAGCATTTTTCCGGCCGGATGGTGATCAAGGACTGCATCGCCGCGCCATGATGCAAGATTACATGAACCCCAAGGTTTCCAAAGCTTCGGGCACCAAAAGCAGAATTTGGAAGCTCGCGCGGTGGAATTCTGGACGCGGGATACGGTTGACATTTAGTCTAGGCCAGAGTACTATGATTATAAAATCAATTATTTAAAAGAGGGATCATGATGATTGCTCACCATTTGGATATGTCTTGCGCGGGAAATGTTGACGATTTATTGCGTGGTCTAGCGACAAAAATTAGAGAGTATTCTTTGGGTGAAGTAAATAATGTCGATAATTTTTTGATAGATCTCGCTGCAAAAATGCGATATTATTATCTGGCCGAAGCCGCCATTAATCGCAAAACAGCCGATAGATTTTCTCCCTTCAAGTACATCAATTTAGATGAAGAAATGAGTTCCTGTATATTGGCGGACTTATTCAACCCGGCAGGGGAACACGGGCAAGGCCGGCTTTTTCTGGATAGCTTTCTGAAATTATGCGGGAGGAAAGACTTTCTTCCGGGGCCAACTATTTCCGTCAAATGCGAAGCCCGGACGTATGGAATCGTCAATTCTAGGAAACGCATGGACATCGAACTCAAAGGGCAGGGGCGGCGATCCCTGGCAGTTGAAAATAAAATCTGGGCAGAAGATGGAGACCAACAAGTCTTGGAGTACCTAAACCACTTGAAAAGAACAACCGATGGTTTTTGCCTTGTTTATCTTGCTCCAGAAGGTAGAGATATTTCCGAGAAAAGCCTACCCCCATTAGCCAGAGAAGAATTCCGTGATTACTTCGAGCCGATCGCATGGCAAGATTTATTAAAAGACCTGAAGCAATGTAAAGAGCAAGTAGAGGCGCAAAAATTACGCTTTTTCCTAGACGATTTTATTCGTGCAATGAGTATAAAACTTTCAACCCCCCTGGAGGAAATTATATGGCTGACCTGAAAGACCAGATGATCATTAATCATATACTCGAATCTGAGGATAAACTTTTGGCCGCTTATGAGTGTAATAGAGTGTATCGTTTGGCTATACATGAGTTAGTTGAAAGACGCGTAGACAAGGTGCGCACTGCCTTGGAGGCAAATATTGGGTTCCAAACTTTTACCTGCGAAACAAATGTCCAACCCCTTCTTTATGGCGACATTCTGGCCTGCTCCGACTCTTCATTGGAAAATGTGAAACTATATCCCTGTATTCATGCGACAAAAAACGATTTGGGGACCGTTTTTATAGGTATCCGCTGGAGAGATGATGCTCGCGAAAATAAATCTCCAGAACTTGAAAAGCAAATTTTTTCATTTTTCAACAAAGAAATTCATCAAGGAAAAACCATCATCGAAATGTGGCCTTGGTATACTGAACTGCGCGACCCTTGGAACGGATGGAACAATGCGCAGGCATTGAAAGCTTTATTAAGTGATGAACTCACGGAGCCCGAAAACGATCTGTTGGAACTCTGTTCAAGGTTCAAGGAGTTTTTTGCCGCTCCACATGAATAAACCGTAATTCCCGGCCTTACGGTTCCGTTTCGACGTCCTGCTCATCGGTAGGGTCGAGAACTGGCGCGCCAGCCCGAGTGGAATATTTTCCGCTCTGGACCACGTTTCCAGCTCCCGCCACGTCGTACGCAGTGTGCGGATTTCCCGCACTGCGCGCTCCCATCTGCTTCGCATCAAGGCTTCTGTGACCTATCACGATGAGGCCGCTACATCCTTTACGTACAGTGTGGGCCTCATGGCTCCGGTACCGGCGGGGGATTCTGGAGAAAGAGTATTTCTCCTGAATATGCCGTCTATCGCCGACTGGACTTTGCGAAAGAGCCCCTCTCATTTGTGGCGTGAAAAAACACGGGAATTGCGAAAAAGATCAAGAGGCGGGCTTGTAGACCTTTTACAGTTCGTCCGCTTTCTTGCCAAGCTTTAAGGTTTTGAGTTATAATGCCCACGCCTCCACCCAAGCTGTACGAGACCGCCTCCGGGGAGACTTGGGAAGGCTGGGACCAAAAAAACGATGCCGCAAAAAGAAAGCGAAACCAAGCCCACCTTCGGCCAGGTCTGCCTCGAATACGGCCAGGCCATCCTCCTGGCCGTGGCCCTGGCCCTTATCATCCGCTCCTTTCTCTTCCAGGCCTTTCAAATTCCCTCCGGCTCCATGATCCCCACCTTCCTGGAAGGGGACCGGGTGCTGGTCAAAAAATTCTCCTACGGCCTCCGCAACCCCATAACCAACCAAGTATGGGTGGAAATCGGCCGCCCCGAACGCTGGGACGTGGTGGTCTTCATCTCCCCTGAAGACAAGAGCAAGGATTTTGTCAAACGGGTGGTGGGCCTGCCGGGAGAAACCGTGGCCCTGGTCGGCGGCCAAGTATTCATAAACGGCCGAAAAATCGAAGACCCCCACGGCCGCTACGACCCCTTGGGCTCCCCTGCCCTGCGAAACCGGGCCCCCGTTGTCGTCGGGGAGGATCAATACTTCATGATGGGTGATAACCGCGACCACTCCAGCGACTCCCGGGTCTGGGGCACGGTGGATTTCAGCCTCTTGAAAGGCCGGGCCTGGCGCCTTTACTGGTCCTGGGACCCCCGGGCCGGCCGGGACTTAGGCGAGCGGCTCCGCTACGACCGCATCGGCCGCCAAGTGGAATGAAGGGGGCTTCATGACCGA
>Ga0099364_10002533_pt1 | contig 29073 bp, 27 predicted proteins | sample TergutTh196P3_FD_73070 | JGI IMG/M metagenome (GOLD analysis project Ga0099364, IMG submission 73070) | Microcerotermes parvus P3 segment gut microbial communities from Pointe-Noire, Republic of the Congo - Th196 P3 | ecosystem: Host-associated > Arthropoda: Insects > Digestive system > Gut ...
AAAACCCGGCGGGGTGTTTTTTTGGGAGGGGGTGAAGGCGGGGGGGCGCGCGGGTCATCAGCCCGGCGCGCTCCCTTTTTCTTTTTGTATATGTAAAACACGATACTCGTGCTACGGTTAGCTTGCCGCTCGCCGCGGTATGAGCGACAAGCCAACGGTAGCGCGAATGTCGCGGTACGAGCCGCAAAACCAGCATCAGCACAATGCAAGCGTGCGTTGCGAGGGTGCAGGCTCAGTCTGCCCGACGCACCCGTTTTTACCAATCCGTCTGCTCCGGCTGGCGGTTTTTGTCGATGATATAGCGCGCGTACAGCGCAAACGCCGACATATAATATGGGAAAACGTAAAAAACCGGAAAGAAGAATACACAAAGCAAGAACCATCCCAAAAACGAAAGCGAAAACCACATCAAGCTGAATTTGAAGCCATTTGTATATTGTATGGACGTCTTTATCGCCTTTCCGACGGTCATTTCGTCATCCGCGCCGATGAGGTACGGCGCCAGCGCGTAACGGTTTATAAAGGCCCCGTAAAGCAGCGTAGCCGTCAAAAACATCAAAACGGAGAAGAAAACGCCCGCGGTTGCCGCCATTCTCTGTAACCGCAGCGACTCGTCCCCTATGCTCAGATAGTAGACCGAAAGCCCTATCACGGCACTTGGCAGCGCGTAAAACAGAACCGCCCACAGCATCGAGCGTATACCAATGCTGATGTCATACCAAACCGCCCTGCCATACGCTTTCGGGGTTTCGAAAAAGTGGAACGCCTCCGTAATGGAGGGGTTCCCGCCGTACACGATCCTGAAATACCAGCGTATTACGCCGAGCGAAAGCGGGAATATCAGCAGAAGCTGGAGCAGTGTGGCAGTCCCGATGATAACCCATTCCGCCCGGGAGCTTATCAGAACGTCACCCAGTATCTGTATATAGCTGCTTTGCTCTGTGGCGTAAAACGGGATACTGTTAACTGTCGAGGGCTTCAGGACAAAAATGCTTATGGCAATCTGCTGGAGCACGCTTATCAGCCCGCTCGCTCCCAGTTGGATCAGCAGTATCAGTATACCGCCCGCCCAATGCCCGCGCATGGCTAGCCTGGCGTTGCGCTTTAATATGGTAAAAAGCCCCATTGTCAATCCCCCGTCAGCAGGCTGAGCCTGCACTCACGACGCACACTGTGTTTGGTACGCGTTTTTGTTTTTATGCCCGCGAATCAGCCAATTCCGTATCGCCGCCCCGGCCGGAGCCCCGGTTCAATATTCTATACCGCGCCGTGCCGCTATCCCGTTATGAAACGGGTGCTTCACGCAAACAAAATCCGTCTCGTAATCCGCGGCATATTTGATATTTTCCCCCGGCTCATGCCCGGTAATCACAATTTCCATATGGGCCGGGCGGGCCGCAATCAAATCAAGGAGCCTGTCCTCGCGGATAAGCCCTAAATTTACCGCGTCCACAGCCTCGTCCAGCACAGCCACGTCAATGCCGTCCGAAAGAATCAGTCTCTCGATTTCGGCAAAGCATTCCTCGTGGTCTTGTTTTAGCTGTTCCAGTTCCTCCTGATTCATCTGGAAGATGAATTTTTCGCATTTTTTTGCCCGGATGATCTTGGAACCAAGCGTTTCCAACCCCTTTAGCTCGCTGCTTTCCGAGCCTTTTAAAAACTGGCAGAACAGGACGGCTTTCCCCGCCCCCATCGCCCGGACGGCCAGCCCCGCGGCAGCCGTTGTTTTCCCTTTACCGCCGCCCGTGTACAGGTGTACCAAGCCTTTTTGTTCTATCCCGGACAAACTGTTCATATCTATTATTGACTCCTTGTTTCAGAATTTATAGCCGAGGCGATTCAAAAACGCAGGTAAAGTTGTGAGATATTTTTTCGTAAGGCAAGGAAGATGACGCAGTATTGCGGAAAACAGCCGCAAATTCGTCACGGTTTTAGATGGCCCCGACTATATTTCGTCGTCTCCCGGAAGCGTTGGAATCCGGCGGAAAACCTCGGCTGAGCCGTTTTGCATCCACATTTGCGGCGTGAATATCAGCGTGTAGCCCCGCCCGTTGCCGCAAGCCCATTCCTGAAGCGGAATTCTCGGCTGCCCGATTGTGGCAAGCAGCGTCATAATCACGCCGCCATGCGTCACTACAGCTACGTCCTTGATTTTTTCGTCCATCATCCTGAAAAAAATCCCGCTTGCGGCGTGCACGATTCTTTCCGTAAAATCCCGTATGTTTTCGCCGCCCGGCGGCGGGTTTTCAATCGAGTTGCCAATCCACGCGGAAAAAGCCGCCTCGTGACGCAATTCTTCGAAGCTTTTCCCGGCAAATTCGCCTAAATCCATATCGGCAAGCCCGGGGGCTTCCGACATATAAATATCCGGATAAAGGATTTCCGCCGTCTTCACGCACCGGGCCAGCGGGCTTGTAAAGACCATCTCCGCGCGCGGATACAGAAACTTCCCGCGCATGTCGCGGAGCTCCTGTTCGCCTTCCTCACAAAGAGGGAGGTCCAGCCGCCCGACAAAACGCTTTCCGCCGCCGGAGTTTGTTTTCCCCGTTCTGATAAAATGCATTTTATATGTTATCACTTCGGCGGCTCCCCATTCAAATATTTTTATACAAAATTACGAACAAAAACGGTTTTTTTGCGGGTTGTTGAAAAAACTGTACAAAAATGACGAATATAGTAAAATAATGTCTTTACAATTTGTTTTTATTAATATATAATATACAATACGTTGAGGGTCTTCGGAGGATAGGCAGTTATGAGCACAGATTTCCCGCGTATATTGACGCTTCTTAGAAAAGAAAAAGGGATTAGCCAGAAGAGCGCCGCCGCACAGCTTTCGATTTCGCAGGCTTTGCTTTCGCATTATGAAAAAGGCATACGCGAATGCGGGCTTGACTTTCTGGTCCGCTGCGCCGATTTCTACGGCGTTTCCTGCGATTACCTGCTTGGGCGCTCGCCCGATAGGAAAGGCCAGACGCTCAGCCTTGATGATATCCCCGACCCGGAGCAAGCCAAGGAAAACCGCGCGATTGGTTCCGTTTTGTCTGTGTTGAATAAAAAACTGGTCGCAAATTCGTTGAATATTTTGTTCGACCTGCTCGGCAAAACAAAGAATAAAGCCCTGACCTCCGAGGTTTCGGCGTTTTTGATGTTAAGCTGTTACCGGATGTTCCGCGTGCTTTACTCGGCAAACCCGAAAAACCAGGAGCAAATGTTCCAGATTCCGGCGCATATTGCCGATACATACGCTTCCGCCGCCATGCAGATGGCGCAGGCAAACGCCTCGTCCATCGCAAAAAACCAGCCCGTGCTCGGCATGGAGCCCATCTCGGACGTCACGCAGCTTGCCATCTCAACCGAGCTTTTAACGCATAACTACCCGCTTTTTGCAACCTCGCTCCTAAACCTGATACAAAACTCGGAGCATCGCATCGGCTACGATGCAAGGGAAAAGGCGAAGAAGTAGTATATTAGCATAAACACTCCCCGTTTTCGCGGGGAGTGTTTTGTGTGAAACGGGATTATCGGGGGCTGGAGTCTGCTAACATTACCCGAAACGTTCAGATTTTGAGCGAATTTGATGCAATAGGTGCAATAAATATAATGCAATAATGCAAATTTTCGCAGACATACTATCGTATTTCAAGAAAATTTAACGCAATATTGCATAAAATCCGCCAAAAAATGGACGTTGAGCGGTAGTGTTAACAGGCCCTATATAGCCCTTGTCACTTTATCTGAACGCAGGCAGCGGGTGCAGGCATACAGACGGCGGGGGGTGCCGTTCACCATTGCCTTAACACGCTTTACGTTCGGTTTCCACATTCTGTTGCTGCGCCTGTGGGAGTGGGAAACCTTGATTCCGAAACTGACGCCCTTACCGCAGATTTCACATTTAGCCATATTCTGCACCTCCTTTATTCCAAATCAATAAAAAGTCAACATTCGTATTTTATCAGATTTCAAGTCACATTGCAAGCTTTTTTTCATATCGGCTATATAAAAGCGAATTGCAAAGCAATTCGCTTTTATGGTATAATGTTTTCGCGGTAACGCCGCCATGAATTTTAGGGGTTGTTTCTTTGTCATATTTCGGCCTTGCTCCAGAGAATGTTTTTCCGTATCTTGTACGCGCCATGGTGCTGTTCACCATGCTTCCGGTGCACGAGTTCGCGCACGGGTTTGCCGCGGACCGCCTGGGCGACGACACGCCGAGAATGCAGGGCCGCCTGACCTTGAACCCGTTCGCACACCTTGACTGGACAGGCAGCATTCTCATGATGCTGATCGGCATCGGATGGGGCAAGCCGGTTTCGGTGGATATGCGAAAATTCAAGCACCCGCGCAGGGATATGGCCATCACCGCGTTTGCGGGGCCTTTGTCAAATCTTTTGCTGTCGCTTCTGCTGATGATTATCTATAAGATTTTGGCGGCTGCGGCGCCGGAACGCACCCTCTATTCCGGCGCGGTCATGATTGTGAATATCTTGGCTATGGCGTGCTTTATCAATATCAGCCTCGCGGTTTTCAATCTGATACCCCTGCCTCCGCTTGACGGCTCGAAGATTTTCGGTATTTTGCTCCCTGAAAAATTTTACTGGGCGATGCTGCGCTACCAACGGCAAATCATGTTCATCTTCATGCTGCTTTTGATTTTCGGGGTTTTAAGCCTTCCAATCCAATTTGCTGCGGTCAGGATTTTTAATTTTTTCGATGAGATTACAATGCCCATAGAACGGTTGATGCAATTATGGACGCGAAGCTGACGTTTAAGGTTCAGGAATACGACGCACCGCTCGATTTAATCCTGCATCTGATTTCAAAGCATAAGCTTGATATTTTCGACATTGACCTCACGTCGCTGTTACAGCAGTATCTGGCTGCCATCGCGCTCTGGCGGGAAAAGAACCTGGACGTCGCAAGCGAGTTTCTGGAAATGGCAAGCCGCCTTGTACATATGAAAACAATCAGCCTTCTGCCGCGCCATGAGGAGGAATCCGAGCGGTTAAAGCAGGAATTAAGCGGGCAGCTGATAGAATACCGGCTTTGTAAAATCGCAGCGGAGCAGCTCGGCCTCAGCGATTTGTCGGGCGACATATTTGTGCGTAAGCCGGCGCGTGTCGAAATCGACGAAACGTACACCATGACGCACCCCGCAGGAATTTTGTTCGCCGCGCTGACGGATGCGCTCGGCAAAAACGCAAGGCGTATGCCGCCGCCAAGGGAAGCCTTTGAACCGCTTGTCACAAAACCCGTGGTGTCGGTGACGTCAAAGATTTTCACGGTCTTGCGGCTTCTGCGCAAGGACGGCAAGATAAAAATGGACAGTCTCTTTACGGCGGAAACCGGAAAAAGCGGCATGGTTGCCACGTTTTTAGCCGTTTTAGAGCTTGTGAAATCAAAAAAAATCATTATCATGGGCAAAAACACCGTGGCGATTATGAATCCGAAAGATATATCTTGAGGATTTATAGTCAAACCACCCCAAAATTGCCACGTCTTAGCGGTCTATTTTCCGCCTCACTGCGTTGTCACATCGCTTCGCGATGGTGTGAACTGCACATGAACTGGCGTTCATGTTTTTTCACATTGCCGGGCGCTAGCCCGCCTGCGTCCTCCGCCTTGTGAGTCAAAAAAATATCCTCGCTAATCCTGTGTCGATTTTGAGGTGGTTCGACTATAACTAACGGCTATTTGCGGCGGTTGCCGCGAAAGCGGTGAGCCGCAAGGCCATTCCCCGAAAGAAAAGTCCCGAGCGGCTTTATCGTAAGGCTATGACTTTATCTTTCGGGATAAAAAAGTAGAAGAGGGTATTTATTTTGCTCTTGCATGACGCCGAACACAGTATAGAGGCCATACTTTTCGCAAGTGGGGAGCCTGTGGAGCTTCAAAAAATTTGCGAGGTTATGGAGATTGACGAAAAAACCGTCAAGAATCTAATAGAACGCATACGCGAGCGGTATCTTTATCAAAAGTCGCCGTTCGATATCATCATGCTGGGCGACGCGTGCCAGATGTGTACGTTGCCGGAGTACGCCGGAATCATACGCAAGGCGCTGACGCTTAAAAAATCAGCGGCGCTGTCCCAAGCGGCACTTGAGGTGCTTGCCGTAATCGCGTATAACCAGCCGGTTACGCGCGCGTTTGTGGAGCAGGTCAGGGGCGTTGACTGCTCGAGCATTATCAAAAGCCTCGCGGACAAGGATTTGATTGAGGAGGCGGGCCGCCTGCCGATTCCCGGCAAGCCGATTGCGTATAAGCCGACTGCGAACTTTTTACGGTGCTTCGGGCTTGAAAGCCTGGAGCAGCTCCCCGAGCTGCCGCAGCTTGCGCCGGAGGAAACAGGCGGCGCCGACGGGGCCGAAGAACAGCTTGACGGCCAGATTGATTTTTTTGAGTGAACAGATTGAGGAGTAAACGAAAATGACAGCACTTATCATAAGCGGTTCCATCGTGCTGTTTTTTGCAGTGTTGCTGTTCTCCCCCGTACGCCTGTACTTCGCGTACCGCGATAACAAAATAATCGCAAGCGTGCGGTATTTGTTTCTAAAAATCAATATTTTAGGGGAAAAGCTTGAAGAAGACCCTGAGAAGAAAGCAAAGCGCAAAACCAGGAAAGAGGCAAAAAAAGAAAAGACAAAAGAAGACAGCGAAGATGCGAAAAAGAAAACAAATTCCATAGAAACCCTCAAAACCGTGTGGGAGATTGTGAAAACCTGCAAGAGGATTCACACGCTAAGGCGGCATCTTATTTTTTATAAAATCAGCGTGACCATCATTGTGGGCGGCGACGAAGCCATGAAAATCGCGACAGGATACGCAACAATCCGCGCGCTCGTCGAAAACGGGCTTTCGCTGCTTGACACCCTGTTCGTGGTGAAAAAGCCGAAAGTGAAAATCGGGCCTGATTTTATGCTCGGCAAAACGGCGGCGGACATTTCGTTCCGCATGAAAATGGCGCCGTTTTACGTTTTGGCGGCGGGCCTTCAGATACTGATAAAAATCGTTAAAAGAATCCTTAAAAATAAAATGAAACAAAAAAAGGGTGGTAAACAAAATGAGCCAACAGCAGCATCCAGTCAGTGAGTTTACAGATTCGGCGCTTAACGGCCTGCGCTCGCTCGTAGACGTCAACACCGTTATCGGCGACCCCATCACGGCGCCGGACGGCACGGTTATCATTCCCGTCTCGAAGGTCAGCTTCGGCTACGTTTCCGGCGGGAGCGACTGGCCTACAAGCAGGCCGGACGTTTTCGGCGGCGGCACGGGCGGCGGCGTGACCATCAGCCCGATGGCTTTTCTCGTCATAAAAGACGGCAGGGTGGAAGTCCTCGGCATGCAGACCGCCGACAATACCGCGGACCGTATCGTAAACATCGTGCCCGGCATCATTGATAAATTTATGAATAATAAATCTAAAAAGGACGAAACGGAATAATAATGCGCCCGACCCCGGAATATACTTGTCTTAATAAAGTATGATTCCGGGGGGAAAGCATGAAAAAGCTGATTGCACTGGTAATAACGGTATATTTTTGCACGCTGTATCCGTTCGCGGGTTTTGTTGCGGCAAGGGCCGCGCCTGAAATACCGGATTTCGATATCGATGCAAAAGCCGCGATTGTCATGGAGCCGGTGACAGGCCGGGTGTTGTTTGCCCATAACATCGACGAACGGCTGCCAATCGCGTCCACCACAAAGATACTGACCGCACTGATTGCGTTGGAACAGCCCGATATCGACGCGGTTTTTCCGGTGGACGAAGCCGCTATCATGGTTGAAGGCTCGTCAATGGGCCTGCAAAAAGGCGACAAGGCAAGTCTGCGCGCTTTGGCGGCAGGTATGCTGCTCGCCTCGGGCAACGACGCCGCGAACGCCACGGCGGTGCGGATAGCCGGTTCCATCGAGGGATTTGTCGCCATGATGAACGAGCGGGCGCTTAGCATGGGGCTTTCCGATACGTCGTTCGAGACGCCGTCAGGTCTTGACGGCGAGATGCATTACTCCACGGCAAGGGAGCTTGCCCTCATCGCGAGGGAAGCCCTCAGAAACGACGAGTTTACGCGGATTTGCTCGCAGTCCAGAATGCGCACGTCATATGGCAACCCGCCTTACAACCGCTGGCTTACAAACCATAACAGGCTTTTAAGGGATTACGAAGGCACATTCGGCGTAAAGACGGGGTTTACCAGAAAAGCGGGGCGCTGCCTTGTGTCCGCCGCAAGGCGCGACGGCATCGAGCTTATCTGCATCACGCTGCACGCAGCCAACGACTGGAATACACACAAAAAACTTTACGAGCAAGGCTTTAAAATGTTGCAGCTAAGGGATTTGTCAAAGGATATCCCCGAGTTTACGGTGCCGGTGACAGGCGGCGCCCAGCCGGATGTTGCCATCATGAAATGCGATACGGCGATGCTTCCCGTACCGGCAGACGGCAGTCAGGTGGAATACAGAATCGCGGTGGAGCCGTTTTTGTACGCGCCGGTCAGGAAAGGGCAGTATCTCGGCGAGGCGAGAATCTTCATCGACGGCGAGCAGGTTTTTTGCGTGACGCTGGCGGCAGGCTCGGACGTCGCGCCGCTTCACGAATATAAAGAGAAAAAGACTTTTTGGGATAGGATAAAGAATTTATTCGGATTGGATGAAAATTATGAATGATTCCGGGGTAAGGATACAAAAGGTATTGTCGGATAACGGCGTCATGTCGCGTCGAAAGGCGGAGGAGGCCATTCTTCAGAACCGCGTGCAGGTAAACGGCAGGCCCGCCGGGATTGGCCAGAAGATTAACCCCCGCAAGGACTTGCTCTCGCTTGACGGCATCAACGTACCCTTGCAAAAGCGCAAGAAAAACCTTTATATCATGCTCAACAAGCCGCGCGGCTACGTCACGACCACAAGCGACGAAATGGGCCGCGCGTGCGTCTCTGACCTTGTAGCCGACGCGCCGCAGCGGGTCTACCCCATCGGCAGGCTCGACAAGGTAAGCGAGGGGCTTTTGCTGTTTACCAACGACGGAAGCTTCGCCGATACCGTCATGCACCCGCGCAACCATATTTCAAAAACATACCGCGCGACGGTCAAGCCCGGCGTCACGGAGGATCAGCTTTTAAAGCTCTCGTCCGGCGTGGAGATTGACGGCGCTGCGACGCTGCCAGCCGCGGTCCACGTCATCACGCGCGAGCCGGAGCGCGCCGTCATACAGATTACGATATTCGAGGGCAGAAACCGCCAAATCCGCAAGATGTGCGAGGCGGTGGGGCTTACCGTGGCAAGGCTCAAGCGCGTGTCGGTGGGGCCGTTAAAGCTCGGTATGCTAAAGTCGGGCAAGTGGCGGGAGCTCACGGCCTCGGAGCTGACGGCGCTGCGAAACTCCGCGCAAAAGGCGATTAACCGGCAAAAGCATGGGGAGGCCGCGGCGAAAGCCAAAAAGAAACCGGACAAGCGGGGAAAGTAGTTTATAGTCAAACCACCCCAAAATTGCCACGTCTTAGCGGTCTATTTTCCGCCTCACTGCGTTGTCACATCGCTTCGCGATGGTGTGAACTGTACATGAACTGGCGTTCATGTTTTTTCACATTGCCGGGCGCTAGCCCGCCTGCGTCCTCCGCCTTGTGAATCAAAAAATATCCTCGCTAATCCTGTGCCGATTTTGGGGTGGTTCGACTATAAAACGCGCAAACGGCTCCCGCTTGCGCGAAACCGCCGCTCATGCGCAATATGGCCATTCCTTCTTCATGGTTGATTTGCGGCTTGAGCGCAGCGAAAGGAATGTCCATATATGCTGGAATTGAAGCCTTGCATTGAAAAGAAAAGGATCGCGGAATACTGCAAGAAATGCGGCAAGCTGCCGGATGATTCGTTCTACCTGTACCTTGCCGCGGACAAGGAGCAGCAGCTTGCGGCGTGCCTGTTTGAGGTGAGCGGGAACGGCGTGTCCGTGCTGTTTTACGACTGCGCGGACGAATCGGATTACTGGCTTTTTGACGGCATGCTGAGGAGCGGCTTTAACTACGCCTTCGAGCAGGGAATCGCCACGGGCCGCATTCCGGAGCCGTTCCGCATACAATTTAAGCACCTGTTTTCAAAGCTCAACTACCCTGTCACGACTGAATTCGACATCACAAACTTTTTTCAAAAATATAAAAATTGCAAATAAGGATTGATAAAAATGCAAGACATACGAACGCGCTTCGCGCCAAGCCCCACAGGATACATGCATGTCGGGAATTTACGGACAGCCCTTTACGCGTACCTGCTGGCGAAAAAGCAGAACGGCAAATTCCTGCTGAGAATCGAGGATACCGATCAGGAGCGGTATGTGGAGGGCGCCGTCGATTTAATCTACAGCACCCTGCGCGAAACCGGCTTAAGCTGGGACGAAGGCCCGGATATCGGCGGGCCGGCGGGGCCGTATATCCAAAGCGAGCGCATGGGCATGTACGGGGATTACGCGGAAACACTCATCGAAAAGGGCGCGGCGTACCGCTGCTTCTGCGATAAGGAGCGGCTCGAGGAGGTCAGGAAGCTGCAAAAGGCAAGCGGTGTGCCGCCTATGTACGACGGGCATTGCAAGCGGCTTTCCACGGAGGAAATCGAAGGGAACCTCAAAAACGGCGTGCCGCATGTCATCCGGCAAAAAATGCCGTCCGACGGTACGACCTCCTTCGACGATCTTGTTTTCGGCAGGATTACGGTCGAAAACTCCACCCTCGACGATCAGGTGCTCGTGAAGGCCGACGGTATGCCGACCTATAATTTCGCCAACGTCGTGGACGACCACACGATGAATATCACGTATGTCATACGCGGCAACGAGTATCTTTCCTCCACGCCGAAGTACAATCTTTTGTATGAAGCGTTCGGCTGGGAAATCCCCGCTTACATCCACTGCCCGCCCGTTATGAAAACCGCGACCGAGAAGCTGTCAAAGCGAAACGGCGACGCGTCGTATCAGGATTTGGTCGCAAAGGGCTACCTTACCGGCGCCGTGTTAAATTATATCGCGCTGCTGGGCTGGGCGCCGGGCGGCGAAAACGAAATCTTCACGCTGGACGAGCTTATAGCCGCGTTCGACGTTTCGGGAATTTCAAAATCCCCCGCGATTTTCGATAACCAGAAGCTCAACTACATCAACGGCGAATGGATTCGCAGGCTTCCGCCGGAGGAATTCCACGAAACCGCGCTGCCGTGGATGCGCAAAACGCTCAAAAAGGAGCCGTTTGACACCGTGTTCCTCGCGGGCCTGCTTCAGGCAAGGTGCGAGGTTTTGTGCGATATCCCGGGGCAGGTCGATTTCTTCGACGCGCTGCCGGAGTACTCCGCCGGGCTGTTTGTCAGCAAAAAAATGAAAACCGACACGCAGACCTCGCTTTCCACGCTAAACGAAATCCTGCCGGTTTTGGAAGGCGTTTCCAAGTGGGATACGCAGGGCATCCACGACGCGCTGTTCGAGCTGATTGAAAAGCTCGGCGTGAAAAACGGGTATGTCCTCTGGCCGCTTAGGATTGCGCTTTCCGGCAAGCAGTTTACGCCGGGCGGCGGGATTGAGGCCGCTTACCTGCTCGGCAAAGAGGAAGCGGTAACGCGCGTCAAGGCCGGAATCCAAAAGCTCGAAAAAGAAAACAAGGACGTTTAGGTGGTGTCGACACCACCTAGGGCCTGTCGACACTACCGCTCAAAATCCACGGTGCTTCCTTCGTTTATGGCGCGCGCGTTCAGGCTGCGGCGGGTTTTTTCAAGCTGCTTGTAATATTCCAAAAATATCAGCGATTCCATGCTTTTACGTGCTTCGGAGCTGGCAGGGCGCACAACATCGTGGTATTTGCCGCTGTTATCCTGCCGGCTTGGCATCGCTATATATAACCGCCCTTTTTCCTTTTCGAGAATCTTGATGCCGCATACCGTGATATCATTGTTAATTGTGATGGATACAACCGCCTTCATCATTCCGTAAAAACATTTTCTCATGCTGATTTTTGTAATGTTCACATGAATTCCTCCCCGTCATTATGAACAAACAAAAAGGTGCAGGTATGGAAATCCATACCTGCACCCATAAGCAAACAGATTACCCTGACGGCTTGCCAAAGGGCAACCCGTGCGGTATAATTATGTACGGGTGTCGCGATTAAGCGATTGGCATGGAAGTCTCTAGCTTCCTCGTCAGGGTCACGGTGGGTCCAATCACCGTGGCCTGCCTGCCTTATTTGTTTGTTTGGATACATTATATACCATAATTAAACAATATGCAAGAGAAATTTGTGTTTTGTGAGGTTTTGTTTGGTTTTGCGGGAAAAGGGGCGCGCCGGTCTGATGACCGGCGCGCTCCCTTTTTCTTTTTGTATATGTAAAACACGATACTCGTGCTACGGTTAGCTTGCCGCTCGCCAAAGTAACGCCCGTCGCGGCAGCGACAAGCTTGCGGCAGTACAAATACTGCGGCTTGTCGCACAAAAGCGCGCCGATCATCGAATCGGCGCGCTTTTATCTTCGCCCTTCAAAAGCTTATTCAGCTTGTGTTTTTCAACGACAAGCCGCGTGAACATGCGCTTTTTCCGTAACAACTCGATGAGCCTGAGCCTTGGCGGTACAAGGCCCGGCTCGGATTTTATCGCCGCCTCAAGGCATTCCATGATTTCATCTGTGTGGTCGGCTTCGGTATCGCATTCCAGAAGCCCGGCCTTTAACATCAAACACCGTGCGCACGCCGGGTTGCTTTGGAGCGCCGCGTTTACGGCGTCAAGCGATTCGGGGCCGCCGTGTATTAGCTTTATATCGGCGATTTTTTCGAGTGCCTCATGGTATTCCGGCCGAAGCTCCAAGGCCCGGCGGAATTGCCCGAGCGCCGTCGGCTCTAGATTTAAAGCGAGGTACAGCTCGCCGCAAAGCAGGTGGTACTCCGGTACGGCGTCATTTTCCTTGATGGCGCGAAGGCAGTAACCGAGCGCCGTTTCAGGATGCTTTTCGCGCAGGATAGAAGCCAGCGTGTAATACGTTTCGGCAGTTTCGCCGCCGAGCTTCGCCGCCTCTTTATATTCGGCGGCGGCTAAATCGTCCGCCCCGAGCGCCACGAAAGCCTTGCCGCGCCACGCGCGGTACAGGTAATCCTCCGGCGAAAGATCTATCGCGCGGTTTAAATATTCGACGGCCTTTCTCGGGTCTTCCTCCACAAGCAGGATGCCGATCCGCCCCAAGGCTTCGGTGCAGTCGGGCGCAAGCTGCGCCGCCTGCCCGTAATACTTCGCCGCTCCGGCAGGATGCCCCGAAGCCTCCAGCACCCTTGCCTTTGCAAGGATGGCTTCCCAGCGCTTCGGCTCAAACGAAAGCGCTTTGTCATAAGCCGGGATTGCCGCGCCATAGTCTTTATTTGCAGCGAGGAGATCCGCCTTTCCGGCGTGGTAAGCCGCGATTTTGGAGCTCAAGGCAATCGCTTTGTTGTAGTACTCAAGCGCTTCCGTATCGTGACTGAGTGCAAGGCACCGCCCGTACCCGAAAAGCGCCGCGTGGTTTTTAGGGGAGAGCTTTAAAACCGCCGCGTACTGGCTTTTTGCTTTTTCGGCTTCACTTAGCCGTAAAAGCAAATCAGCACGCGCGCACAGATAATCCGCGTTGTTCGGCTCAAGCTCTATCGCGCGGTTCAGGTACGCCAGCGAAAGGCGCGGGCTTTCCTTATCCGTCAGGCCGGAAAGCTCGCTTAAAACATCCGGGTTTTTGCCGTCCGCCGCAAGCGATTCGGTCAGCGTCTCAAGCGCGCTCCTGTCGTGTCCCAGTACGTTTAAGACCTGTGCTTTCAGGTAGTAATAATCCGCGTTTGTATTGTCAAGGCTGATTGCGCTGTTGATGTGTAAAAGCGCAACGTCCGGCTCCGTATGGCAAATCAGCCCGGCGAGACGATAAAACGTGTCGGCGTCGTTGTTTCCGGCCGCGACGGCGCGCCGGTAATGCTCCGCGGCGCTCGCCGCGTTGCCGGTTTTCTCCAGCAGCTTCGCGGTGTATATGTGAAGCTGCGCGTTATTCGGGTCGTACTTCGACGCCTCGTTGAAGCACGCGATCGCCTCGGCCTTGCCGCCGGGCGTTTTCATCAAAAGCTCGGCCTTTGCGGCATAATAAAAGGAATTATCCGGCATGAACGAAATCGCCTTGGTGTAACAGTCAATCGCTTCTTTCGGCTTCGTGCCCGCCAGCAGGGAGCCGAGCCGCCCGTACGCGCGGGCGTTTGTCCTGTCAAGCGCGATGATTGTGCGGTATTCTTTCATCGCAGCGGGTATCAGCTCAAGGTTTTCAAGCGCGCGGGCTTTCCCCATATGGTAGTCGATGGTCTTAGGCGCGAGTGAAATGGCTTTGCTGTAATACTCGACGGCGGCCTCGGGGTCGCTCAGGACGAGAAGCGCCGCAAGCCCGCCGCAAGCCTCGTGGCTTTCCGGCATCTCGCGGGTTAGCCTTTTGTATTCCTTGACGGCGGCGCCCTCGTCCCCTACGGCGCTTAACAAGACGCAGCGGAGAAGCTTCGCCTCCTTGTTTTCCTCATCAAGCGCGGCGACCGCGTTTGCGTAAATCAGCGCGAGGTCCGGCTGTGACTCCTTATACAAAACGGCAAGGCGCCAAAGGCCCGGGATATGCTTGTCGTCAAGGGCAATCGCTTTTTTGTACATGGCGACCGCAGCAATTTCCCTGCCGGACGCGAGCAGGAGCTCCGCCTTTTGGTACGGGTAATCCGCCGTATACGGCGATGCGGACATCGCAAGGTCGTAGCATGACACGGCGCCGTCGCGGTCGTCCAGACGCAGCAGGATTTTTGCCTTCGTGTCGTAGTAGGTTCCCTCCGCCGGGGAAAGCTCTATCGCCTTGTCTATAAGCGAAAGCGCTTCCTGCGGCTTTTTTTCGGCGTAATGCTTTGCCAGTGAATTTAACGCGCCGTGGTTGGCTTCGTTTAACTCAACCGCCTGCTGATACATATCGATGGCTTCCAGCGGTTTTTCCATATCGTCGAGAATCCAGCCGCGCACCATATGCGCGGGGGAGCTGGCCGGGTCAATCTTAAGCGCCAAATCGCAGTACGCGAGCGCGGTTTCGTAATCCCCATCAATCTCGCTTAACACCGCGAAATCCTTGAAATAGTCGGCGCTCCATACAATACCGGCACTGTGCAAAAGCCCTGTGAAAACGAAAGGGATATCATTCTTTTTAAACAGCGAGGTCAGGCGCGCGTCAAGCGGGTCGTTCAGGCCAAGCGACGCGTAATAGCGCTGGTACGTCTGCAAAACGGTAAAGAACATGTCAGGCCAGCGCTCATATTGATACAGGCTTTTCAGGTTGTCCTCAATAAATTTGGCGCAGCCATGGTAGTCCCCGCGCAGCGAAAACGAGGATATCTTTTGGCGCAGCAAGGCGGCCTCCTCCACATTTTCATGCGGGGACAGGCGCTTTTCCTCCATCGGCTCCGAATGCTTTATCACAATACTCACCGCCGCTTATTTAAACTCAATTTTTTTCGCCGCCAGGCGAAAGGGGCGGCGCCGGCCGCCAGCCGCGAAGCGGCAACTTGCTGTTGCAACGAGGCGGGAGATTAAAACACGCCGCCTGAGTGACAAGGTAACCTCCGCCGATGTTATAGTAACATAATAAACGCAAAAATAACAGTGAAAAATTCCGAGGGAGACAGTTAGCACTCTATGAATGGGAGTGCCAGAAATATTGTAAATAATTTGTTAATACACTTGACAAAATAAAGAATATATGATAAATTAAATTTAGCACTCGGTAGCATAGAGTGCTAAAGAGGTGAGGCGAAGTATGAATTTAAGCCAGCGCAGACAGCAAATCCTAGCCGCGATTGTAGAAAACTACATCAAGACGGGGGAGCCTGTCGGTTCCAAGCTTTTAAGCGGCCAGCTTGACATGCACGTCTCGTCCGCCACAGTCAGAAGCGAGATGGCGTGGCTTTTCGAAAGGGGCTATCTTGAGCAGCCGTACACCTCGGCGGGGCGCGTGCCCTCCCACTTAGGCTACCGTGAATACATTGATTCGCTGATGACGTGCAAGCCGCTGACCGAAGGGGAAAAGAACGAAATCAATTCGCTCTTTAACGTGCGTGACCCCGACCCCGAAAAGCTTTTGGAGGACGCCGCGGAAGCGCTTTCCGGCTACACAAACTGTGCCACCGTCACAAGCTCCATCACGCCCAAAAGCGTGGTGGTAAGGCGCGTAGAGCTGATCGCGGTCGGCAACGGCACCGTTGTCATCATGATTGTCGCCAGCAACGGCGTAATCAAAAACAAGGTCTGCCGAGTGGATTTCAAGGTAACGCAGGAGCTTGTCGAATTTTTCAGCAAATTCTCGAACTCAAGGCTTGCGGGCCGCAGCATCGATACCATCACATCGGATTATATCAGCTCCATTTCGGTGACGCTCGGCGAATACTCCAGCCTGTTCACCTCGCTGCTTGTAGCGATATTTGAGCTGTGTAAGGAGATAAACGACGGGCAGTACTACATTTCCGGCAGCGCGAAGCTGCTTGAATACGGGGAGCTTTCACAGCTTGTGCGCGACCTGCTTGTCATGCTTGGAAGCCGCGAGCGGATTCAATCCCTGTTTAACGCGAACAAGGATTTCAAAATCCTGATTGGCAAGGAAAATTCGTCGATGGAGCTGTCCGGCGCGTCGCTTGTTTCCACAAACTACAATATCCACGGGCAAAAGGCCGGGACAGTCGGGCTGATAGGCCCGGTCAGGCTTGATTACGCGAAGATTATCCCGCATCTTGAATATTTTGCGAAAACGCTCGGCGAGCTGCTTTCGGAAACATATGAAATAGATGAGGAATAAATACAACAGGAGGAGACGGTAACTTGAATAAGAACGAACCGGAAATGGTTCCGGATACCGAGGAAATGCTTTTAGAAGAAACGGGGCCGGAGGAGCCTGCGGAACCGGGCGAAGCGGCGGAGCAGCCGGCGCCGGAGTTGTTCGAAACAGAGGTATTGACACAGAAGCTTGACGAGCAAAACGACAAATATTTAAGGCTTATGGCGGAATACGACAACTTCCGTAAGCGCACGCAAAAGGAGCGCGGCGACGCGTATTCCAGCGCGACGGCCGGGGCGGTGGCGAAGTTTTTGCCGGTGCTCGACAACTTTGACCGTGCGGCTCAGTTCCCCCGCCCCGACGACGATTTCGGCAAGGGCTTCGACTTGATTTACCAAAGCCTGAAGGAAACGCTTGCGGCGATGGGCGTCGAGGAAATCGGCAAGCCCGGCGAGGAATTCAACCCCGAATACCACAACGCGGTCATGCACATAGAAGACGAGGAGCTCGGCGAAAACGTGGTTGCCGCCGTTTTGCAGAAGGGGTACAAAATGGGCGACAAAATCATAAGATATGCAATGGTGCAAACCGCTAACTAGTAATTGGCAAGCAACACTTGCAGAAAAGCATATAAATCAAATAATATTTTATATAAAAGAAAACACAACTCAGGAGGATTTATTATGGGTAAAATTATTGGCATAGATTTAGGTACGACAAACTCATGTCTTGCCGTTATGGAAGGCGGCGAAGCCGTCGTCATCCCAAACCCGGAGGGCGCCCGGACAACGCCGTCCGTCGTTGCGTTCTCTAAAGACGGCGAGCGCATGGTCGGCACGGTCGCGAAGCGTCAGGCTATCACGAACCCCGACCGCACCGTCCTCTCCATCAAACGCCACATGGGCGAGCACTTTAATACAAGCATCGACGGCAAAACATATACACCCCAGCAGATTTCAGCGATGATTCTGCAAAAGCTCAAAGAAGACGCGGAAGCGTATCTCGGGCAGCCGGTTACGGAAGCTGTCATCACGACTCCCGCTTACTTTACCGACGCGCAGCGCCAGGCGACGAAGGACGCCGGGAAAATCGCCGGCCTTGACGTAAAGCGCATCATCAACGAGCCCACGGCCGCGGCGCTTGCTTACGGCATGGACAAGGAAAACGACCAGAAGGTCGTTGTTTATGACCTTGGCGGAGGTACGTTCGATGTTTCCATCATCGAGATGGGCGACGGCGTTCAGGAGGTTCTGGCGACCGCGGGCAACAACAAGCTTGGCGGCGACGACTTTGACGAGCGCGTCATCGGCTACCTTGCCGATGAGTTCAAAAAGGACAGCGGCATCGATTTGAGAAACGACAAAATGGCGATGCAGCGGTTGAAGGAAGCCGCCGAAAAAGCGAAGATAGAGCTTTCGGGCATGACGAGCGCGAACGTGAACCTGCCGTTTATCACGGCGGACGCGTCCGGCCCGAAGCACCTTGACGTGACCATTTCGCGCGCGAAGTTCAACGAGCTTACCGCGGATCTTGTCGAAGCGACGATGGGGCCTGTCCGCCAGGCGATGAGCGATTCCGGCTTAAAGCCCGCCGATATCCATAAAATCCTGCTTGTCGGCGGCTCGACCCGTATCCCCGCCGTTCAGGACGCGGTAAAGAGCTTCTTCGGCAAAGAGCCGTTTAAGGGCATCAATCCCGATGAATGTGTCGCCATCGGCGCGGCGATTCAGGGCGGCGTACTTGGCGGCGACGTAAAAGGCCTGCTCCTGCTTGACGTAACCCCGCTCTCGCTCGGGCTTGAGACGCTGGGCGGCGTATTTACGAAAATCATTGATCGCAACACCACAATCCCGACGAAGAAATCCCAGATATTCTCGACCGCGGCGGACGGCCAGACCTCCGTTGAGGTTCACGTCCTGCAAGGCGAGCGCGAAATGGCAAGCGGCAACAAGACGCTTTCCCGCTTCCACCTTGACAATATCCCGCCCGCACCCAGAGGCGTTCCGCAGATTGAGGTTACCTTCGATATCGATGCGAACGGCATCGTAAACGTATCCGCAAAGGATATGGGCACCGGCAAGGAGCAGCACATTACCATCACGTCCTCGACGAATATGAGCAAGGACGACATCGACAAGGCCGTCAGGGAAGCGGAAGAGCACGCGGCGGAGGACAAAAAGCGCCGCGAGGAGGCCGAGCTTCGCAACGGGGCCGACCAGATGGTGTTCCAAAGCGAAAAAGCGCTCGGCGATATGGGCGACAAGCTTTCGGACGATGAGAAGAACAACCTCAAGGATAAATGCGAAGCCTTGAAGGAAGCGCTGAAAGGTAGTGACCTTGAAGCCATTAAATCCAAGCAGGAGGAGCTTCAGAAGATTTTGTACGAGGTATCGTCCAAGATGTACGAGCAGGCGGCGCAGGCGCAGCAGGAATCGCCGGGCGAGACCGTGGGCGCTTCCCCTGACGACGACGGCGTTGTAGACGCGGATTACAGAGAAGTGGAATCGAACGATTAACACTATAATAAACAGGGCGGAAAAAACTCCGCCCTGTTGTTAAGGAATTGCTTTTATGTTATACTCACTAGTGCTGTGACCAATCAGAAATTATGAAATAGATTTTCGCTGCCGCCCTGCTGCGCAAGGACGACAACGAAGCGCGGCAATAGAAAAGATATCATAAGAGTTGGTTGGTCACAGCATTAGGATGACAGGAAAGATATGGTTCGCATATCTTGATTAGAGGTGGTAAAATTGGCGGACAAAAGGGATTATTACGAGGCGCTGGGCCTTGCGAAGGGTGCCTCCGACGAGGAGATTAAGAAAGCCTACCGCAAGCTCGCGAAGGAATATCATCCCGACTTAAACCCTGACAATAAAGAAGCCGAAGCCAAATTTAAGGAAATTGGCGAGGCTTATGAAATATTATCCGACCCGCAGAAGAAAAGCCGCTACGACCAGTTCGGGCACGCGGGCGTCGACCCAAGCTACGGCGGCGGCGCGTACGGCGGCGGTGTCGGGTTTGATTTTGGCGATATCGGCGATATTTTTGAAAACTTTTTCGGCGGCGGCGGCTTTGGCTTTGGCGGTTCAACCCGCGCGCGGAACCCCAGCGCGCCGATTAAGGGCAGCGACATTCGCGTAACCTTGGCGCTTGATTTTATGGAAGCCGTGAAGGGCTGCCGCAAAACCGTTCCGATCAGCCATCTTGAGAACTGCAAGGAATGCGATGGAACAGGAGCGGGCAAGGACACGTCGCCTGAAACATGCCCGGATTGCAGCGGCACGGGGCAGGTCAAAGTCACCCAGCGCACGCCGTTCGGAGTGGTGCAGACGGCGAGGGCGTGTTCCAGGTGCGGCGGAAAAGGGCAGGTCATCAAAGACCCCTGCAAGGTGTGCGGCGGCAAGGCGCGCGTCCGCGTAAGCCGGAAGATAGACGTAAACGTCCCCGCCGGTATTGACGACGGGCAAAGCTTCATCATACGCGGCGAAGGCGACCATGGCGTCAACAACGGGCCCGCGGGTGACTGCGTCGTTACGGTAAACGTAAGGCCGGACGTTCTGTTTGAGCGCGACGGGTTCGACATCTGGTGCGAGATTCCGCTTACTTACGCGCAGGCGACGCTTGGCGACGAAATCATCGTGCCGACGGTCGACGGCAAGGTCAGCTACAGCATTCCGGAGGGCACGCAGCCCGGCACCGTATTCAGGCTGCGCAACAAGGGCGTGCCTTATGTGAACGGGCGCGGGCGCGGCGAGCAATATGTGCGCGTAGCGCTTGAAGTGCCAAAGAACCTTTCAGGCAAGCAAAAGGATGCGCTGAAAGCTTATGACGCGCTGATGAGCGATAAACACTACGAGAAACGAAAAACCTTTTTCGAGCGTATTAAAAAAGCGATGAACGGTAAGTAGCCGGCAGAAAACCCGCTTCACGAAGCGGGTTTTCTGCTTTAAAAAAACACCCTAAAGTTTTTCCCGGTTTGAGCGATAACATTTACAGAGGCGAACAAGGGAGCAGGAAGCCCCCGCCCCATATGAAATATGAGAGGATTTGCCTGAAAAACCAATACGGCCCATAAACGGGCCAAAACAAGGAGGAAACGAACATGATTATCCAACACAACTTACCAGCCATGAACTCCCACAGGCAGCTCGGAATCAACAACGGCGCAACAGCGAAGAATCTCGAAAAACTGTCGTCCGGTTACAGGATTAACCGCGCGGGCGACGATGCAGCCGGCCTTGCGATTTCCGAAAAAATGCGCGGCCAGATTCGCGGTCTCGCACAGGCGACCCAGAACGCGCAAAACGGCATCTCGCTGATTCAAACCGCTGAAGGCGGCCTCAACGAGACCCACGCGATTCTCCAGAGAATGCGCGAGCTTGCGGTGCAATCCGCGAACGGCACATACAAAGACGAGGTTGACCGCGAAAACATCGCGAAGGAAGTCACGGCCCTCAAATCCGAGATGGACAGGATCGCTTCCAGCACACACTACAACGGCATCCAGCTTCTCAACGGCACAATGGGCGGTGCGGCCCTAGAAACCGATGCCGAAGTAACTACCGCATTAGGGTCTAGTGGCATTGGCGTCACAGGTTTCACACTCGACAGCACCGCGGGCTCAGCAGGTGCAGCTTTGGCAGCTGAGCTTAAAGGCTCTGACGCAACCGTAACGTTCGCTGTCACAGATTTTGACGGCACGCTTGCTACAAGCATTCAAATTGGCGATAGAACTTTCACTGCCGTAGGCACCAATCTTTTCAACTCTGACGGCGTAACCGTAGGTACAATTGCCAGCGTTGCTACCGCAGCGGGCGTAGTTTCCGGCTTGAACCTTAACGACGACGGCAACGGGCTTGCTACCACCAATATAGCAGCCGAAGGCGCAAGGGCCGCCGACGGCTCCTCCAAGCTCATCTTCCAAATCGGCGCAAACGGATCGGCAGACCAGAGAGTAGGCCTAAACGTCGCCAATATGAGCTCCGGCGCGCTCGGCAACGCTGACGGCGTTATCAACACTATAAGCGTGGCGACCCGTGAAGATGCGAACGACGCCATCAAAATCATTGACGCTGCTACAAACCAGGTATCCGGCACGCGCGCAGACCTCGGCGCCTTGCAGAACCGCCTTGAGCACACGGTCAACAACCTCGGCGTAACACGCGAGAACCTGCAAAACGCCGAAGCCTCCATCCGTGACGTAGACATGGCGAAAGAAATGATGGAGTTCACGAAGAACAACATCCTTGTACAGGCCTCGCAGGCAATGCTTGCGCAGTCGAACCAGCTTCCGCAGGGCGTCCTGCAGCTTCTTCGGTGAAGCTGAATAAACTTTGTGAATATTGGTTCAAATATACCGGCCGCCCTATTTGGGCGGCCGGTTTCCTGCTGTTTTTTATTTTATAAATCCCGCAAGCTCCTTGCTGTAAAGCTCGGCGAGGTTGTGCACCTCGTCCTGCGTGCTGCCCACAAGCGAGTAGTAAATTTTAATTTTCGGCTCGGTGCCGGACGGCCTTACAATCACCGCGCACTTGTTTTGGAGCACGTATTCCAGCACGTCGGATTGGGGCAATCCTGTCGGGCTTTCGCCGCCTTTATCTTTCCTGATACCGGATTGATAATCCGTCGTTTCGATGACGCTTGCCCCGCCGATTTGCCCGGGGCTGTCATCGCGGAGCGATTGCATAATGCCCGCCATTTTCTCCATGCCGTCCGCGCCTTCAAATGCGAAGCTTTCGACTTTATTGTAATAGATGCCGTGCTTTTCATAGATTTCGTTTAGCTTCCGGGCGAGGGTCTTGCCCTGTTTTTTGTACGCGCACGCCATCTCGACAATCAGCATGGAGGCATTGACCGCGTCCTTATCCCTTACATACCCGCCGGAAAGATAGCCGCAGCTCTCTTCAAACCCTAAGATAAAGCGGTTTTCCTCGCCTTTTTCCTCAAGTCTTAAAACCTCCTCGCCGATGAACTTAAAGCCGGTCAGGACGTTTTTCATCTCCACGCCGTATTCCTTCGCGACGGCGTCGGCAAGCTTTGTGGAAACGATGGATTTCACCGCGACAGGGTTTTTCGGCATGATACCCTTTTGAATCCGCGCGGCGCAGATGTAATCGAGGAGAAGCACGCCGATTTCGTTGCCGGAAAGGATTTTGAAATTATCCCCGTCCTTTACCGCGGCGGCTACGCGGTCGGCGTCCGGGTCGGTCGCAAGGAGCAGGTCGGCGTTTATCTTTTCGGTCAGCTTAAAGCCCAAATCAAGCGCCTCGCGCATTTCGGGGTTCGGGTATGGGCACGTCGGAAAATTACCGTCGGGATGCTCCTGCTCCGGCACGACTGTAACGTCGGTGACGCCGAGCCTTTTCAAAACGGTGCGCACGCATCGGTTGCCTGCGCCGTTTAGCGGCGTGTATACAAGCTTTAAGCCGGCGTCCCTGCAGACGTCGGGATTGATTGCCTCCTCCAGCACGCGGCCGATGTATTTTTGCACGAAGCTTTCGGGGATAAATTCGATCATCCCGCTTTCAAGCCCCGACTCAAAATCCATGCTCTTCACGCCGCCGAAAATATCGGTTTTCAGGATATTTTCCATCACGGCCTTCGCGGTTTCCGGCCCAATTTGGCAGCCGTCGCTGCCGTAAGCCTTGTACCCGTTATATTTCGCGGGGTTATGGCTTGCGGTGATGACCACGCCGGAGTCGCAGCCAAGCTCCCTTACCGCGAACGAAAGCGCGGGCGTCGGCATCAGCTCGTCGTAGAGATACGCTTTAATCCCGTTACCCGCGAAAACAGACGCCGCCTGTCTTGCGAAAAGCGCCGAATTTATACGGCTGTCATACGCAATCGCAACGACAGGGCTTTCTTTTTCGGTCTTTAGATAATCAGAGAGCCCCTGTGTCGCGCGGCCCACGGTAAATACGTTCATGCGGTTGATGCCAAGCCCTAAAACGCCGCGCAATCCGGCTGTCCCAAAATCAAGCTCGCGGTAAAAGCGGTCTTTTATCTCGGCCTCGTCGTCCTTTATGCCGTTTAATTCCACAAGGTATGCTTCCTTGTTTTTCAGGCTTTCGCTCCAAAGATTAAAAAGTTCGCGTTCTCTGCTCATAAACACAGTCATCCTTTCGCTTTGTTATAGATATAGTACCCATGATATTCTTATTGGGGCGGCTTGTCAACATGATATTCCGATATATTCTTGTAAAATCCCGTAGATTTCGCTATACTTTTATAAAACACCTCAACACATACGGAGGGAATCGCATGAATGTGCTTGGAATAGCGGGAACCCCAAGAAAGGGCGGTAATTCTGAAATCCTGCTAAATGCCGCTTTGGAGCCTTTCGCGGAATCGAAATGGAATATTAAAAAGATTCTGCTGTCTGAACAGAAAATAGAAATGTGCACAGGCTGCGAAAGCTGTTGTGAAAGACAAAAATGCTTTATTAATGACGATATGGCTAAGATTTATGAAGCATATGAACGGTGCGACGCTATTATCATTTCCGCTCCCGCATATTGGCGAAATGTTCCGGCGCAGCTAAAGGCGGTGTTTGACAGGACATATGCCTGCAAGAATAACCCCCTCAAAGGCAAATTAGGCGGAGCTGTAGCAGTTGGAAGGAGTACAAGCGGAGGGGGGCAGTCAAACGTTTTAAATGCCATAAATAATTTCTATCTTTCCTGCGGCGCTTTATGTGTGCCGGGCGAGCTGAACGGGGTGACCGCTTCAGCCGACAAGCCCGGCGATATTTTAAGCCGGCCGCGCAGATTGGAGCAAGCAAGAATATTAGGGAATAACATAATTAGTTATGCAAGGGTATAAGCATTACCTTACATTCAATTTTGCATCATAAGGGGGAATTATTTTGTTTTGCGCGCTTTCAAGCCTCGGGCTTATGGGGATAGAGCCTTATATTGTGTCTGTCGAGGTGGACGCGAGCCGCGGTATACCGGGCTTTGAGATTGTGGGGCTTCCCGACGCCGCGGTGAAGGAAAGCCGTGACCGCGTGCGCTCGGCGCTGCTCAACATGGGATACAAAAGGCCGGACGCCAAAATCATCGTGAACCTTGCGCCCGCCGACACGAAAAAAGTCGGCTCGGTTTACGATTTGCCAATCTTGCTGGCGCTTTTGGGCGCGTTGGGATACGAAAGCTTTGATTTTGAGGGGACCGCGGTGATAGGCGAAATCGGGCTTTCCGGTGAGCTTCGCGGCTTAACCGGAGTCCTGCCGATGGTACTTGACCTGGAGCGGCTGGGGATTAAGCGCGTAGTCGTGCCGGTACAAAACGCGGCGGAGGCCGCCGTGGCAACGGGGGTGGAGGTTTTAACCGCCGCGCATGGCAAAGACGTCATCGCGTACCTGCGCGGAGAAAAAACGCTTGCGAAGGCATCGGAAATTCCGTCCGGCGCCTCCCGGGCGCCGTATCTCCTAGACCTTGCCGACGTCAAGGGCCAAAGCGAGGCCAGACGCGCGATGGAGATCGCCGCGGCGGGTGGGCATAACCTTCTGCTCATCGGGCCGCCCGGTACGGGCAAAAGTATGTTGGCAAAGCGGCTGCCGTCCATCCTGCCTGAAATGACGGCGGCGGAGGCGATTGAATCCACGAAGATTTATTCCGTAGCGGGGCTTTTGCCGCCCGGTGAGGGGCTTTTACGGTACAGGCCGTTCCGCTCGCCGCACCATACGGCATCGCCTGTTTCGCTCATCGGCGGCGGCGCGAACATTGTGCCGGGCGATATTTCGCTTGCGCACAACGGCGTATTATTTTTAGACGAGCTGCCGGAGTTTAACAAAACCACGCTTGAGGTTCTGCGCCAGCCGCTCGAGGACGGCGTCGTGAATATTTCACGCGTGCGCCAGAGGCTGCGCTTCCCGAGCCGGTTTATGCTTGTCGCCGCAATGAACCCCTGCCCGTGCGGCTTTTTCGGAAGCGACGACAAAAGCTGCAAATGCTCCCCGGCGGCGATACAGAAGTATCTCGGGCGCGTGTCGGGCCCGCTGCTGGATCGCATTGACATTCATGTCGAAGTTCCGCCTGTCGAGTATGTACAGATTTCGGCAAAGGAGCACGGCGAAAACTCAAAGGACGTGCAAAGACGCACCGCCGCCGCGAGAAAGATACAGCTTAAAAGGTTCTCGGGCACCGGCGTTACCTGCAACGCTGCAATCCCGTCCGGAATGTTAAACGACGCCTGTGAGACGTCGCCCGCCGCCGAAAGGATACTAAAATCCGCGTTTTCAAGACTCGGGCTTTCCGCCAGAGGCTATGACCGCATTCTAAAGGTCGCGAGGACGATTGCCGACCTTGACGGCGAAAAGCTGATTGAAACGCCTCATATCTCGCAGGCGATCCAGTTTCGTAGCCTTGACCGCAAATACTGGAGCGGGTGAGCGGTCACCTTTGGGTGATAAGGTGAATGCAGAAAATTTATATTTTGTTGTTGCAATGGTTGCAAATTACGGGGGCGTAAAAATGAAAAAATATTTTTTAATTATACAAGTATTTTTATTACTTTTTGTTTCTTGCGGTTCTTATGAAATCGAAGAAAATCCATCTGTTTTAAATATAGAACTCACAGATAAAACAATTGATATTACAGAAGAAATTCTGTCATATTCTCGAATTACAAATGAAATTCTGCAAATAAGCGAGGATTTTAAAGAAGGTAAATTACCATATACTCTTGAAAGAAGAGAAAACCGAGAAGAGTATGAAAGATGGAAAAGGATAGGAATTGTCATTGAAAATAACACAATGCTTGCGGTTAAAGGAAGGCAAATAAATTACGGCGAATTAAAGGTTGAAAACGGCACTTTTGTTGGTATTAATTTAGGCGAGTTTGGAGGCGGTATAAAATTTATACCGAGTTCAGGCGTCGAATATGAAATTACAAATGAAAATTATTTTGGATTTTATAATGATAATCAAAGGATATTTGCAATCACCGGATTGGGGCATTTGAGTGGTTACGGTCATATACATGAATTAGTATTTGTTGAAGGAAAATGGGAGGCACAGATAATTCTTGATATAGGTAACCATCCAATAGCTTTTTTGGCAGTAAATGAAGAATTATTTATTGTTACAGATAAAGAATTGTTATTAATAAAGGACGGTACTATTGCTGACGTTTTAATTGACAATGCTTTTTGGAACGGGTATTTTCCATTTTCTGATAGCGATTTCAATTACCAGGGTTCTCTTGCTCCCACAACCATGATATATGCCGATAATTCTGTATATATCGGAATGTATGGAGGGGTATATATGTATGATTTGAATACAGGCATGGATAAGTGGTATGATTATTTGCCAGCACATAGAAACTAGGCATTATGCATAGTTCATCTTCACCCCCAAAACCGGACAAACAAACTCAATCAATCCCCGGCGGCAAACCTGTCCGCGACCGCCGCGAATTCCTCCAGCGTAAGCTGCTCCGCCCGCGCGTTAGCGGGAACACCCGCTTTGCTCAATAGCTCCGAGACCTTGGATTTATCAAGCGAAAACCCTGCCGCGAGGCAGTTTAGCAACGTCTTGCGCCGCTGTGAAAACGCCGCCTTGACCACCTTGAAAAACATGGCCTCGTCAGTCACCGTAACAGGCGGCTCGCTTCTCACGTCCAGCCTGATTACGGCGGAGGTCACGTCCGGCGGCGGCATGAACGACGAAGCGGGCACTTCAAACAAAAGCTCCGGCTCGCTGTACCACCTCACGGCGACGGTCACGGCGCCCATCTGGCGCGACGGTATGGGCGCGCAGATGCGAAGCGCCGCTTCTTTTTGCACCATAACGGTGACGGATTCGACCGGCAGCCTTGACTCCAAAAGCCGCATGATAACCGGCGACGTGATATAATACGGCAAATTCGCGCAGACGATAACCCTTCGGCCGGGGAATTTTTCCTGAATCAAGGCGGCTAAATCCGTTTTAAGCACGTCCCCGCGGATGATCTCGGCGTTGTCGTATTCCGCGAGGGTTTCGCCTAAAACCGGCAGAAGCCGCTTGTCAAGCTCGATCGCCGCGACTTTATCACAGCGCTTCGCAAGCTCCGCCGTAAGCACCCCGATGCCGGGGCCGATTTCAAGCGCGCAGACGTTCTTGCAGGCGCCGCCAAGCTCCGCGATTTGCGGGCAAATGCCGGGGTCTGTGATAAAGTTTTGCCCGAGCGATTTTGAAAGCTTAAAGCCGTGCCTTGACATCAGCCCGCGGATTTTTACAGGATTCGACAAATCATTCATGATACACCTTGTTTTTTTCTTATAAGTAGTATATACTTACTTAAATCAGATTTTATAGATAATAGATAGGGGTATTGCTATGATGCCGAAAAGGCGCGATAAAATCAACTATTACCTTGACATCGCCGAGGTCGTTTCGGAGCGCGGCACTTGTTTAAGGCGCAATTTCGGCGCGATTATCGTGAAAAACGACCAGATTGTCTCAACCGGGTACGCGGGTGCGCCGAGAGGCACGCGCAACTGCTGCGATACGGGGCAGTGTATGCGCCTTCAAATGAACATACCGCGCGGGGAACGCTACGAGATGTGCCGCTCCGTCCACGCGGAGATGAATGCGATTATACACGCGTCAAGAAACGAAATGCTCGGCAGTACGCTGTACCTTGCCGGGCGTGAGGCGAATTCGGGGGAATACGTCCACGACGCTTCGCCGTGCGCCATGTGCCGCCGCATGATCATCAACGCGGGGATTACAAACGTCATCATACGCGACGCGCACGAAACGTTCCGCAACATCGTGGTGCTCGACGAATGGGTTTCAAGCGACGCGGCGCTGATTGGTTCGTATTAAATTTTATAATAAATTACAAAAAAGCTTGTCATTTGTGAAAATATGTCATATAATATAAGCGACAAACAAATAAGGCAGGCAGGCCACGGTGTTAGAGCACCGTGACCCTGACGAGGAAGCTGAAGACTTCCATGCCAATGGCTGTTAAGCCACACCCGATATACATTATACTCGCGGTTGCTAATTTTGGCAAGCCGGTCAGGGTAATCTGTTTGCTTATGGGTGCAGGTATGGATTTCCATACCTGCACTTTTTGTTTGTTCATAATGAATCAGGAGGTCCCAGTATGAACATCACGGAGGTAAGGATCGAGACCATTTTCCCCGAGGAGGAGGTGAAAGCGTTTGTATCCATCGTAATTGACGGCAATTTTACGGTAAACAATATCAGGATTATAAAAAGCCGCAAAGGCCGGTTATTTATAGCCATGCCAAACCGCAGGCTGCAGAGC
>Ga0099364_10002534_pt1 | contig 29072 bp, 21 predicted proteins | sample TergutTh196P3_FD_73070 | JGI IMG/M metagenome (GOLD analysis project Ga0099364, IMG submission 73070) | Microcerotermes parvus P3 segment gut microbial communities from Pointe-Noire, Republic of the Congo - Th196 P3 | ecosystem: Host-associated > Arthropoda: Insects > Digestive system > Gut ...
CTTGTTTCCTTGCAGTTAGGTTCGTTGAGCGAAACCAAAAGGGAAACTATTTTCGAGAAACCCAGTTGTTCGGGGCGAAGCGTCCCCGTCTCGTCCATAGGTTGGCTTTGGTCCAACGATGTCCCGAACGGTCCGCTACTTGCGTATCTTTCCGAGCCGGACACACATTCCTGACGACTTTCCGCCGTCCTTGGCAAAAAGGTCAAAAATGCACCTCAGGGGAATCCCTTCCCCCTAACGGAGTCTATCGGATAATCGGTGTATCAAAACTGATTCTGAAAATTGTTAGAATGCAAAAAAACGGACCTTCTGACCTCATGTCGTACCGATTGGTCGGATTAGAGAAAATATAACGGCAGTAGGGACAACGGAAGTAGGGGAGGTCTCTTTGAACGGAACCAAGGCGCAAGAGCGGGCGGATGTCAGCCTCGGCGAGTTCCCAATGAAACAAAATCAAAAACTCCGCATAAATTCTGCACACCCCGCCCCACAATAACGGGGTATGCTGGGGGACTGCAAGTTTCAAGATAGGGTCGGTGGCCGTAGGGTCGGTGGCCGACCGCCGGGCGGCAACGTGCGGTACTCCGCACACTCCGTTATGCCCCATGTTTCCCAGTGCCGGTCGGCTATTGCCGACGCAACCGCCAAGGCGGTCGGTTGCCTACCTGTCATTTTTATCGGTTTTGGTTTAGAATCAAGAAAATTGAGAGGAGTAACTTATGAGTACAGTACAAACACTACGTGAACCGAAGGCGGAACGCTTACGAGGCAATGTTGCGCCGCCGAGCATTGTTGAAAATGACGAACCGGAAACGGCACTGGATCGATACAGACGTTGGTGCCGGGAATGCGATGAACGGTATGAGCAGCGTAAACGGGCAGGACTAATCGAAGAACCCGAACTGACAATGGAAGAAATCGTTGCTATTTGTAAAGAAGCCAGGGCGGAACGCTATGCAGAAGAACAGGAACAAAAAAAAGCGGCTTGTCGTTGATGCGAATGCCTGGATTAGTTCATTGCTAACGCCGAGATTTCGGACTCGTCTCGACATTGTTTTTACTTCCGCCTATCACCTGCTCGTTTCCGAAGAATTGTTCAGGGATTTGGCGAGGGCTATGCGCAAACCGCACCTGGCAAAAAGTATCAAGCAAGCGGATTACGATTCCCTCGTTTCCCTGTTGAGAACCGATGCCGAACTCGTCGAAGTCCGCTCCGTTGTCGAAGTGTGCCGCGATCCCAAGGATAATTTTCTCCTCGCTTTGGCAAAGGACGGTGATGCTGACTACCTGATTACCGGCGATAATGATCTGCTGGTTATGAAAGAATTCGAGAAAACGAAAATTGTGAATTTGAGTGATTTGGAAAATGTTGATATCTTGGTATAATGGTGCCGAATGACTCAATACCTCGAAGCCCTGTCCGGCAACGTCACGCCGGAAATGATCGCCGTCGCCCAATCAGAATTTCTCGAACCGGAATTCGTCCGTCGGGAAGTCGCCGAAGGACGACTCGTCATCCCTGCCAATAAAGTCCATCTACAAAAGAGTTTACAGCCTATCGGCATCGGCATCGCTCTGCGCACCAAAATCAATGCCAACCTCGGCAACTCCGCTCTATCCAGCGACGCCCAGTGCGAAATCGCCAAAGTGCAATACGCCGTCAAATACGGTGCCGATACCGTCATGGACTTGTCCACCGGAGCGGACATCGACCTCATACGGCAACGTATCATCGACGAAGTTACCGTTCCCGTTGGTACCGTACCGCTCTATCAGGTTTGCGGAGAATTAGAAGACATCCTCGATATGACTCCGCAACACTTTTTGGATGCCGTCGAACATCAGGCGAGGCAGGGTGTCGATTATATGACGATTCACGCCGGTTTGTTGCAAAAAAATTTGCCGATGATTGATAGCCGATTGGCAGGCATCGTTTCTCGCGGCGGAAGTCTTACGGCAAAGTGGATGGTCGCTCACCGCCGGGAAAATCCTTTTTACGAATACTTCGACGCTCTTTGCGAAATTATGCGGGAGTATGACGTGTGTTGGAGCATCGGCGACGGTTTGCGCCCCGGTTGTCTTCACGATGCCTCCGACGCTGCGCAGTTCGGCGAATTGGACACGATGGGGGAACTCACCCATCGGGCTTGGAAACATGGTTGCCAAGTGATGATCGAAGGTCCCGGTCATGTACCGTTCGATCAAATCGAAATGAATATCAAGCGGCAAATCGAAGTTTGTCATGGCGCACCGTTTTATGTATTGGGCCCCGTGGTGTGCGACATTGCGCCGGGTTACGATCACATTACGAGTGCTATTGGTGCGACACTGGCTGCGTATCATGGAGCGGCAATGTTGTGCTATGTTACGCCGAAGGAACATCTTGGTTTGCCGAATATGGAGGATGTCCGGCAAGGGGTGATTGCTTACAAGATAGCGGCACATGCGGCGGATGTTGCCCGGCAGCGACCGCATGCAAGGGATAGGGACGATGCGATGTCAAGAGCGCGGTTTGCTTTCGATTGGGAGGAGCAGTTCCGCTTATCGCTTGATCCTGCAAGGGCGCAGGAGTATTACGAAGAGTCGCGGCAATCGACCGATTGCGATGAACGTTACTGTACGATGTGCGGTCCGAAGTTTTGTGCGATGAGGACGACGCAGGAGTTGAAACAAATTCAACAATAACAACGCGGTTTTGTTAAGGTTTGCTGTTGGTACTGTCTAACTAACTTTTTGCAAATTTGCCTTTCACATTGTACAATAGGGAACCTCTAATAATACAAAAAATCCTTTGCGTCCCTTGCGTATTCTTTGCGGTGAAAAAGACTTAACCGCAAAGCACGCAAAGAGTTACGCAAAGTGTCAATTCGTTGCGTTTCAGCACAAATCAATATAAAATTTGATTTTTAGAAGTTCCCAATAGGCGTTCTGGGCGACCAAGAGTCCTGTGTAAAAAGTTCTCCTCGGAAAGGATCGCCGATGACAACACACAGTTTGCGAAAGTCCAGAAAAATATCAGTGTTTCGTAACGATCGCAATGACCGCCGGCGGATAGGAACGTATTCTATGCGGCTCTGGAACAATAGGCAGTTGCGTTAAGTCGAAACGTTCATCTGCCTCAATGACGAAAATAGAATCGGCAGGAACGAGTTCAAAAAGCCGAATAAGCATTTCCAACATTTCTGCTTTTCGTGAGACATAGAAATCGTACGGCGGAGAGCAAAATAGAATCCAGGGGGATTGCTTCGGCGGATGTTCCGCTTCATTTTTGACCCAAAAGAAGGCGTCCGTTTTGCACAAGTTGCAAATCGGCAATAAATCCAATGCCTCAAGATTTTTTTTGAGCAGCTCAGCGGTCGGCAAGTGTATTTCGATGATCGTCGCTCCTGTTGCTCCTCGGCTGATGGCTTCTATCGCTACTGCTCCTGTCCCGCCGAAAAGGTCAATCGCATACATTCCTTTGACGGCAGGTCCAATGAGATTAAAAACGGCTTCCCGAACCCGGTCTTTCATCGGACGTACACGGTTGTCGCCGCTGTAACGCAGTTTGCTTCCCCGGAATTTTCCGCCGATGATTCTCAACCCCAACGGTTCTTTCGCTTCCGGTTTGCTGCCGACGTTGCGCCGTTTGGCATTTAGCCGGTTCTCCGGCTTACGTTTTTTCGATTGGGCAATGTCGAAAACCGTAGTTTCACCATATTGAAGTTTCTTTTTCGCTGCTCGTTTCATAGGGCAAGACAAAATCTCCGGTGAACGAACAGGGAAATTTTACTTTTTGTACGTCGGTATGTCAAGGCAACCTCTAATAATGCCAATTCCTAGAATAGAGTGGATGTGTAAAAATAAAGTGGGTGTAGTGCAAGCGAGCGGGGGGCAGCGCAGCGAGCGGGGGGCATTAGCCCCCCGATGGAAAACCAACACACCTCGCAACCCAACGGGGGGCTAACGCCCCCCGCTCGCTGTGCTGCACCCACTTTATTTTTACACACCCGTTAACATTGCAAGGTTACGGAACAAGTCTATTACTTTCCGGCGGAAGCCTTACTCGGATACTTCTCCGCTTCCTTGCTCTGCTGAAGCATAAGGGACATCCTTCGAGACCTGCATATCGACGACCAAAGAATAATAAATGATCCGCTTCCGTTCGTCTGTCTGTCTCCGGGACATGAAACTGTTACCATAGTCTGCACGGCGAATCCCTACCACAATCATCACCGCCGAAGGCAACGCCTGACGCTCATCCATGTCCCAGTAATCGACCCAATCGCCCATCGTGCTGAGTTGTTCTATCGTCGGATCAAAATAGAAAAACTCAAGCGATTCCACTTCGGGAGCGAGAATCTCATCATCTTGTTCATATTCCCAGTCGTGCCTCTCTTGGTACGCATATTGCATCGCTTGACGATCCAGTTGCCGGCGGAACAGCCCATATTGGGGAGCGTTTACATCGTAAGACCTGCCGAGAGCACCGATAAATAGATCCGGCTGGTATCGAGGATCATCGGTGTCCAAAGTGTAGGTATCCTGTCCGAGATAATAGCGGACAGTTTTCGTAACACTCAACCGGTCTGCCGCATACGAAGTGCCGCGCCGGACTTGCCGAGTGCCGTACATTTCGCCGCGCGGCAGCCGGGCGGTATCAATTTGAATCCAATCCACATCGCCGTAGATGCCGGGAAGAACGCCGTAAATGAGCGGTTCCTCATAATCCTCGGAGGAAACATCGCCTTCCAGAGGTTCCTGCTCTTGAAAAACTTCTTCGGTACCTTCCATACCGCCCGCCAAGGCAAGAGCGCCGGTATCGACTTCGAGTTGTTCTTCCCGAAGAGGAACGATTACGGAACGGATGTCTTGGGCGATTGTTTTCAAGATAACTCGTGCCAATTGGGCTTCTTCGACTTCGGTGCGGTTAATCGACATTTGCCGAAGATGAATATCAAGCGCCATACTGATAAGGAGTAAGAGCGTCGAGAGCAATACCAAGACGATCAACACTTCGATAAGAGTAAAAGCACGCATGGCTATCGGAGAAAATATACCATGATTCATTATCGGCAAAAAAAAGGAATTATCAAGATGTACGTCGACTTGTTGAGGGGTATGTAACAGATTATAGGGAACCTCTAATAATACAAAAAATCCTTTGCGTTCCTGGCGTACTTTACGGTAAAAAAGATTTAACCGCAAAGGATGCAAAAAATTTGCTTTATTAGAGGTTCTCCTATCCTTATGTGAGACTAGGCGGTTTCTGTTCTTCGGGACAAGTGTTCCGACGGTTAGCGTATTCTAACTTGTCCACAATATAACCGTAGTTGTTTGCCTCGTGAGGAATCGTACAGTTAGCGCAACATTTTACGTTTTGCGGCGTCAAATCGAAATTGCCGCCGCATTGGACTCCCAAGTGGTAGAGCGGACAGTAGCAAAACAAACAGTTGAAATGTGCCGATCCAACTGTATCATGACAAGGAAAATGTTCGCAATCGGTATTAGAAAAAAAATTGTAACTGTTTTTCATTGTGCTTTTTTATTAGGCTTCGTCGGAAAGTAATATACCTCAAAACAGGGGGCAATGGTATTTTTTTCTTTGCGTACTTTGCGGGGGTAAAAATAAAGTGGGTACAGCGCAAGAGCAGCGCAAGCGAGCGGGGGGCGTTAGCCCCCCGTTGGGTTGCGAAACGAGTGGAGTCCATCGGGAGGCTAACGCCCCCACTCGCTTTCTCACTTGCCCGCTCTCTTGCGCAATGTTCCAAAGACCAACTAATTTTTTACACACCCTACTTTGCGCCCTGCCGACTCCAACGTTTATGCCGATTGTAACGGCAACGCACCGAAAAATCTCGCCTTTTTAACTCCGAAAATATATTACACGCTTGACTCGTGTCAAGTACCCTCTTATGATTGAAGGAGGTCTTGAGGAAATTTCAAGAATTTTTGCAAATTTCCCAAGATTTCACTCCGCTTTTGCACCGGATTTACGTAATAGTATTATCACACACCAACCCCCAGAGGACAATATGAAAAACTGGTCAATTCTAGCATCAATGTTAACATTAGCGGCGACGTGCTTTTTCGCTGTCCAGACGAGTCAAGCAACGACTCCAACAACAGCCTATCGCTTAGAATGCGTGCCGGTCATCGAACAAATTCCCATGACAGGGTACAAAAAAGTGGTCGATACACATTACGTCGAAGAAACAGTAACAACCTACGAAACCGTTTGGGAAACAGAAATTCGGGAGCGGAAGTACACCGTTGCCCGAAGAGTGCCGGAAACCTCAATGACTGAACGCCGCCATACGGTAAGAAGACCCGTCGAAGAAACGACCTATCGGGACACAAGTTACGACCGTGTCCGAACTGTTCCTGAAACGAGCGTCCGGGAAGAAAAGTATCTTGTATCGAGGCAAGTGATGGAAACGCAAGAGCGGGAAGTCTATACGACCCGGCGAGTTCCCGTCCAGGAAACGACGATGGAGCAACGGGTCTATACCGTCAATCGTCCCGAAACGAACTACGTCGAAAGGATTGTGGACAGGGGACAGCATGTCAATCAGGTCAACACTGTACCGGGCAGAAATTACGAGCGGCTCGCTTGGCATCGGGCGAACTATATTGATCCGGCGACGGGCGAGTCGAAATGGCGGATTCCCGGTTTTTATTGGACGACGATGCAAGGACCTGACCGGCATGACGTGAATCGGGTCTATCAACCGAATTACGTTGCGGAAACTGTTCCGGTGACGAGGACGGTACAGGAGCAGCGGGTCGAGCAGGTTCCGGTGACGCGCACGACTTTTCAAGAGGAACAGGTAGTCCGCACCGAAACGGTGCAGGTTCCGCGACTCGTTCAGGAAGAGCGTGTCCGTCAGGTACCGGTAACGACTTATAAGCAGATCGTCGAGCGGGTGGAGCAGCAAACGCCGGTTGTTGTGCGGCGGATGGTCGAGGAAGATGTTGTCGAACAGATACCGGTAACGACTTACAAAACGATAATGGAGGAGAAGGTTGAACCTTATGAGGTTCGGGTTGCTCGAGTGGTGCCGGTAACGCGGACGGTACAAAAGCCAGTCACGACGGTACGTTGGGAGCCTTACGAATATACGATGGAGCGTCGGCGAACGGAGGTGCGTCGGATACCGGTGGAGACTTCTGTTTCGGCGCCGATTGTTGCGCCGCTAACGTCGATCGCCAAGCCGACGGACGATCCAGCGGAAAGGGTGCCGATACTCCCGTAAAATTGTTCGGGAACTGTCATTTCGGTTCAAGCCGAGGGCTAGACGAGCGGCTCACGTCCGGTCTTTCTAGGTTTCGGTTTGCGTCGGAATGGCGATTGGGGCAGTTTCCGAACAAGTTTATCACGGAAAACTTCGTTCAATTTTTTTCTACACTCCCGCTTTTTCTGCCATTTTTCGGGCGACTCGGACTTTCGCCCGACAATGGTACAGACGTTCCTGACGTATTCCGGCAAGTTCCGGTGTGTCATCATATTCTGCCAGCTCATCCTCTAATTCTTTTTCGGCTTCTGCCAAGTCGATATTTTCCGCAGGCAGAGCATACATTGTTAGGAGAGCAACGGTATTTCCCAACACTTCGGCAAATCCTCCCTCGATGTAGTAGTGGGTCAGGCGTCCATCGGTGCCGGTGATACGCAGTTCCCCTGCACCGAGCCGGGCGATGAGCGGGGCGTGATTGGGCAAAATGCCGCACTCGCCGTCAATGAGAGGAATGACAACGAAGTCCGCATCTTGTGTTAAAGCGGTCTTTTCCGGCGTTACAACGATACACTTCATAGACATAAAGATGATTTCAAAGCGGCACAAAGGACAAGGGTACAATAGAATCTACCTGAAAAAAGTAAAAATGCAAGCGGGCAAATGAGAAAGCGAGCGGGGGGCGTTAGCCCCCCGATGGATGTCCAACACGCTTCGCACCCCCAACGGGGGGCTAACGCCCCCCGCTCGCGCCCACTTTATTTTTACACACATCTGGTAACACTTCAGCCAAATGTACGTTTGTGTTTTTTGTCTTAAAGGAACCTCTAAAAATTGATTTTACATTTTGGTTTACACCATAAATGCAAAAAACGGCACTTTGCGTACTGTGCACAACCCTTACGTTCTTCGCTGTTAAATCCTCTTTATTTAACCGCAAAGTACGCAAAGAAAATGTCCCAATTGACACCGTTTACAGTATATGCCGCGTTATTTTTCCAACGCAACGGCAGCACGCCGGGCATTGTAATCATCGAGGGGCGTCGGTCTGACTTCCGTTCCGATTCTTACCCGCTGAACGCCAAGAACAACGTACGTCTCGCCAGGTATCAAACCTGCCGACACAATCCGCTGCTGCGTGTCGAGTAATCGACCAAGTGTAATGTCCCGGCGTGTTACGATGTGCGCCTCACGCGGCGGTACTTCCCTACCGTTTTCGTCCACGACAGGATTGCCTTCCCTATCAGTATCCTGACGCATCTCTTTAGTAAGCACCAACACGTACTTTGTGTCCAAGTCGGTCAAAATCGCTTCCTCACGAATCAGCACGGCATTTTCGACCACTTCGTAAGGAATACGGACCCGACCAACCTGACCGGGATAAATCATATAATCTTCAGCATCGTCCGTTTTCAGCAACGGATTCTGCACTTCTGCCCGAAGAGTGATGTTTGCCGTGTTGTAATTGATTTGATTGTCCACCAAAGCGACGACCTTTCCCGGTATGTTGAAGTCAAAACGAAAAACGTCCACGCCGGTCATCAACGAAAGGTCCACTGGCATTCCTGTCAGCGCAACAGGCTGTCGTCCAGTACTTTCTTCGGTTTGTTCCCCTCCTGGTGTATTCGGTGCCGCTTCTTCCTGTTCCTCTTGGAATGCTTTCCGAAAACCGAGTCTGTCTTTCAATTCGATGAATTGCCGGTCGTTCAGTTTGAACTCAACGTACATCGGGTCGAGTTGTGTGATCCCCAGCAATAGAGCTTGCAATCCTCCCGGATTGATGTAGTTGCCTACGTCCACCAGATTCTTTGTCGTTTTACCAGTGATTGGTGCCCGAATATCGGTGTAGGCTAATTCCAATTTTGCTCTTCGAACATTAGCGTTTGCCATTTCAACTCTTGCAAGAGCCATGTCATAAGCTGCTTGAACCGTCTGTACTTCTTGGGCGGTATTCACACGTTGCTCAAACAGAGTTTTTGCCCTACCCAAATTAGCTTCTTCGAGTAAGGCTTGGGCTTCATAATTTGCCAATTCGGCTTCGGCAAGAGTCAGGGCGATATTGTAAGAGTCTGGTTCAATCAACGCCAAGCGTTCTCCTTTTCGGACGATTGCTCCCGGCTTAAAAAACAGCTCTTCCAGAAAACCGCCGACTCGGGCACGTACCATTACCTGATTGGAAGGAACCGTAACGGCATCGGCGTAGATGTAGATTTGCACATCTTCTTGCCCGACGCTATCGATGATAACTTCAGGAACAGGAGCCGCTCCGCCGCCCGGCAGGGCGCCTGCACTCGTTTTTTTGTCACAGCCACTCAAAATGGGCAAAGCGAAACAGAACAAACACAGCAACAGAGTGTTGCATATAATTCGATGAGGCATGAAAGGAAAAAGGAAAAGCACCGCTATTCATGTTGATTCTATCCGAAACAAAAGGAAAAACAAGAGAAAGGAAAAACAAGGGGCGGCAAAAATTTGTGGACATTTTAAACATTGCCAATTTTCAATTTTCTCGAAACGAACAGAGCCGCAATCGTAAGATTGCGAATTGCAATGCACAAGAGCGGCGGGTGTAAGCCAGCCGGTGAGTTTGAATTAACACGCATAAAACCGGGGGCTAACGCCGCCCCTCTCTTGCGTAACATCAAACAAAAGCCGGAATGGAGAGCAGCGCAATGACGGAGGGGTGTCAAAGATTTTGTGGAGTCTTCTTTCCAGCGAGCGGGGGGAGTTAGCCCCCCGTTGGGTTGCGAAGTGTGTTGGTTTTCCATCGGGGGGCTAATGCCCCTCGCTCGCTTATGTTGTGAGTCCACATAAACTTTGACACACCCCAATGACGGAGGGACTTTTTAACGGGTATATCACTTCCCGGCGGAAGCCTTAGGAACGCAACCCTGTGAGTCATGATTGCGGTACCGTTGAATTTTCGGTACAATTCACGTTCCGGGATTCGCACCGTTTCGCTTTTACCATGTCCGAACCTTATCTTTCCGAAGAACAGCAGATCGAATTGTTTCACGCCGTCGGACGCCGATTGGCAGCCGTCGTTACCGGCACCCCCGGCAGCCGATTTGCCGAACAGGTTGCCGACATCGCAGACGTTCCCTTACTCGGTGCATTCGTTAGTCTCAAAAAAGAAGGAGAACTACGAAGCTGTATGGGAACAATGTCCGACCAAATGCCTCTGGCAAAAGCCGTCGAACAAGCAACTATCCTCGCAGCAACACAAGACCCTCGGTTTCCGCCGATCAGTGCTTCCGAACTCTTTGAACTCGACATGGAAATCTGGCTTCTCTGGGGTATGAAGCGAGTCGCTCTGCGCGGTACTGACCGGCTCAATGCCGTCGAAATCGGAAGACACGGTGTGCAAATTGCCCGAGGCGGTAATCGAGGTCTGCTCCTGCCCGGCGTGGCACTCGATTATGATATGGACGCCAAAACTTTCTGGGAAGCCGTCTGCCGAAAAGCGGGACTCCCAACCGACGCCTGGCTCGATGATGCCTCTTTACTGCACACTTTTGAAGGCGTACCTATCAGCGGTCCTGTGTCTGCAACAGAAAACATCGACAAAAAAACGGCAGACGAAATGATATTCGCCGCCAAGTTCGACCAACAGAACACGTCAACGCCGATATTGTCTCCCGAAGACCTTTCGGCAATTCGCAGTGTCTGTGCTCAGACATTTCAATCGATGGCGGACGGTATTTCTCCGCCCGGCTATTATCCCGGCTTGTTCGATGCGGTGGTGTCAGGCGTTGCTCTCACGTATCAGATGCCGGAGCGTCCGCCGTTGATATGCTCCAAAGTGTCGGTACGCCCTGACGTGCCGTTTCAAGCGGCACTCATCGAGTTGTTGCAAGTGTTGGGAGAGCAAGTTGTTAAATTCGGAGCGACGGCAAGCGAAGTCATGAATGCCGCAATAGACGTTACCGTCTTTTGGGATCCCGTCATTCACGGTACCGTCAAACAGCACGATGTCCGATTGGTCGATCCTTCTTACCGCAGTGTCATGGTATCGAGTCCGCAGGGTTGGATGGTGTTGTTTGAACCGGCAGCGAGCGTTGAAAACATTCTCAAAGGGGCGGTTGACTATCTCGGTGTAGAAGATGGGGACTTGGCGGACGTGATTTCGTTCGAGACCGCTTCTACTGCATCGAGTGTGCAGTTATCGTCGGTTTCCAAACCGAATCGCGGAGCAGAGGTTCGTCCTTCGGCAATCGCGGGGGCGTTCTATCCGGCAGATGTCAAGAAGATAGATGAGGAGTTGGAAAGAATGTTGGCAGAGCCGCACTAGGAACTCGTCCCTAAACAACCTGTTCTTTTATTAGAATTGTTCCATCACCCTTGTTTTCGATGGTTTCAAAGGGCTGAAGCCCCTTGTTTATCCCCGTTATTGCCATGACAATGACAAGGGGATTTATCCCCTTGCTTGCAAGGTTACGGAACAAGTTCTACTTCTTCTCCTCGCCGCCCTCTCGACCGAACAACTGTGCCAAGTCGGAGAAACTCCGCATCGGCTCTTTGCCCTTTTTCATCTCTTCCGTAATCGGCTTGACCTCCTTCTTTACCGGCGCAGAAACAAACGTCTTCGGCGGACGCTCAAACGATCTACCCTCAGAACGCTTGTCAAACCGCCCGCCGTCCCGCGACGGACGATCGCCCCGCGGTCTGTCCGAAGACGACCTGTCCGAAAAGTCCCGACGCTCGCCTTCCTGTCTCGGCGGACGAGGTGTATATTCTCGCGGCGGTCGAGATCTTTCCCCATCTCTGCCCGACATCTGTTTTTCCGTACCAGGACGCAACAGCGTCAGCGAAACCCGCTTCTTGACACTGTCCGACTCGACCACCCAAAGTTTGACCACATTGCCCGCCGACAACCGCTCATGAGCATTCTGAATATAGCCCGACGCCATCTGACTAATATGAATAAATCCAGACTCGGGCAAACCGATGTCCGCAAACGCACCGAAGTCGGTAACATTCAAAATCGTCCCCGTCAACTCCATACCGGGCTTCAGGTCTTCCAACTGCAGCACCTTTTTTCGGAAGACCAACGGCGGTTGCGAATCCCTCGGATCACGTCCCGGCTTCGCCAGTTCCTCCAAAATGTCCCGAACAGTATTGATACCAGCACTGAATTCAGAGGAAAACAATACCGTCAACTCGCCGATTTTGTCGGCGGCAATTTTAGCAGCAAGCGCTTGCACCTTTTCACCGCTTCGGAGGTCGTTCACCGCAAAGCCGAGTTTTTCGATAATGCTCGCCGCCAGTTCATAACTTTCAGGATGAATGTTCGTTGCGTCCAGCGGATTCTCTCCGTCGGCGATTCGCAGGAATCCCGCTGCATAATTATAGACCGTTACACCGATGCCGGGCACCTTTCTCAAATCCTCTCGTGTTCGGAACGCTCCGTATTCGCGTCGGTGTTCATAAATCCTGCGAGCCGTCATCAGATTCAAGCCCGCCACGTAAGTCAGCATAGCAGGCGTCGCCTTATTCAAATCGACTCCCACGAGATTGACGCACGACGAAACGATTTCGGCGAGTATCTGTTTCACCTGTTTGCCGCGAATATCGTTTTGCAACATTCCCTGTCCGAGACTCGTCGGTTCAATCTTGACCAACTCGTTCAAGGAGTTTTGCAATCGGCGACCGATAGAGACCGCCGCCCGAACAAACGTGTCCTCGTTAGGCAAATCCTCTTTCGCCGCCAAACTTGTTGAATAAGCAAACGCACCTGCCCTGTTGACCACGACGTAAGCCAAGTCGGTGTCGGGAAAATGTGTTTCGATTGTCAGTGCAACGGCTTCCTCCGCGACTCTTGCACCACTGCAGGCGGCGACGGCAACGACGGACGGATTGAATCGGCGGATCATATCGGCAAGCGTTTGAGCGGTACTTGTCCGGCGTTCAGCGTTACCGCCCAAAAATATCGTTTCGTGTCCGAGAAAATTCCCGAATTCATCCAGAGCGACAACCTTGCACCCGTGCTTGCCGCTGGGATCGAGGGCTAACACCCGCTTATTGCCAATCGGCGGCTGCAACAACATCGTCCGCAGATTTTGCGCGAAGACCTTGACGGCGTTCCTTTCGGCATAGTCGGTCATATCGTCCCGAATCTCCCGAGTCAACATCGGCAACACGCTGCGCTGAAGGGCATCTTGCAAACAGCCTACCAGAAAATCGGCATGAATATGGTCACGCGGAACGCAGATGTCCTTGACCGATTCGAGAACTCTCGCAACATCAATTTTGAGCTCGACCTTAATCGACTTGTGCTTTTCCCCTCGATTGATCGCCAAAATGCGATGAGGCGGAATACCGCGAAGTTTAATGGAGAAATCGAAATACTCCGCAAATTGCCGAGCAAAGTGTTCCCGCTGACGCTGCTTGATTTCGTCCTGCTTTTTCCGCTCCTCCGCCCTTTTCCTCTTTTTGAGAGTGTTTTGCGAAATGATCTTCGGTATCCCTTTTTCGGCTTGGACCTCTTGGAGTTGTTCGAAGAGTTCGGTAACTTCGTCGGAGGAGTCAGGAGTCAGGAGTGAGGAGTCAGGAGATTCTTCGGACTCCGGCTCTTGCGCTTCGCGAGGCGAAGCGTCCTCCGGCTCTTGCGCTTCGCGAGGCGAAGCGTCCTCCGGTTCTTGCGCTTCGCGAGGCGAAGCGTCCTCCGGTTCTTGCGCTTCGCGAGGCGAAGCGTCCTCCGGCTCTTCCGCTTCGCGGGGCGGAGCGGCTAACGGCTCTTCCGCTTCGCGAGGCGGAGCGGCTAACTTCGACGTAACCAGCTGTCCGTGCTGATAGAAAATGTCGCGAACCTTTTGCACTAGTTCCAACTTGCAAGCAAATATGTCGGCGATGATGTGACCGGTGCCGAATAACACGTCGGCGACCGATTTGACATTTTTGTCTTCATTGATAAACTCGGCTGCCCTTTCGTCAACCTTTTCGGTCGGTATTTTGCCTTCGATAATTTCCAGTGCGAAGGGTTCGAGTCCGCCGTCCCTCGCGGCTGTTGCGGGATTGTGCCGTCTGGGCTTGAACGGTGCGTAAAGGTCTTCGAGCCGTTTGACCGACTTGGCATCTCGGATGCTCTTGTCGAGTTCCGGCGTGAGTTTTCCGGCGGTTTCGATCGTTTTGAGAATCGTCAGTTTCCGTTCGCAGAGAACCCTAGCGGTGCGCAGTTCCTCTTCGATAGTCCGCAGAGCCTCTTCGTTGAGGTTTTGCGTAACTTCTTTACGGTATTTCGCAATAAAGGGGACGGGGCAGCCTGCATCGAGCAGGTCGATGGCGGCTTGAACTTGTTCCTGGGGAAGTCTGACATCTTGCGAAAGATGTTTGACGTTGATCGTAATAGGTTCGACCATAAAACTACAATGAATCGTACTCGATTCGAAAACAAACTACGCGGCAGCGAAACCGTGCCCTAATTCTACGTTTATCGTAAATCAAAAAGTGCGTTGTGTCAAGTGTCGGCAAGAGGGCGTTGACGCAGTCCGCTGGGTGTGCAAAAATAAAGTGGGGGCGGCGCAGCGAGCGGGGGGGCGTTAGCGCGAGCGGGGGGCATTAGCCCCCCGTTGGGGTACGAATCCATCGGGGGGCTAACGCCCCCCGCTCGCTTGCACAATGTTCTCGCACGCTTGCACAATGTTGAAAATACCCACAAATTTTTTACACACTCAAGTCCGAAAAAATGCCCCGGCTATTCCTTTTTGCCAAATCTATGGCATGATATACTTAAAGAGATTATAGCAACAAAACGTCAAAAGAGGCAACACGGTGGAACGGCAGTTTTTAGATAAAAACAAAGAAAAAAAAGAACAAATGTTCCTCCGCAGGGAATTGAGCTGGCTGATTTTCAATGAACGAGTTCTGCTCGAAGCCGGCGACCCAACAGTGCCGGTTATCGAACGCCTCAACTTTCTCGGTATCTTTTCCAGTAATATGGACGAATTCTACCGCGTCCGTGTCGCAACCCTTAAACGACTCGTCAATCTGAGAAGCGAGGAGGAAGAAGAACTCGATTTCGACCCCGCCAAGACACTCCGGGAAATCCATCGCCGCTCCGTCGGACTACGAAACAAAGCCGACGATATCTACGAACGTATCTGCCGAGAACTCGCCGCCGAAAATATATTCTTCGTGAACGAAACAGAATTGATAGAAGAACAAGGAACATGCGTCCGCCAGTATTTCCGTGAAACGGTACGGCAGCACCTGTTTCCGATTATGTTAGACAGATTCCGAAACTTTTCCAGTTTGCACGATGATTCTATCTATCTATTAGTCGAGTTGACCAGCAAAACTCATCCGGCGACGGACAATCTCGCTCTCGTCGAAATTCCTACACAGCATGTTCCGCGATTCTTTGTCCTGCCGGTCGGTGCGGATAAGAAGAATTTCGTCATGTATCTCGACGACGTCATCCGATATTGTCTCGACGATATTTTTCTAGTACACGGCTTTTCGGAATTCAATGCATACACCGTCAAATTCACCCGCGATGCCGGATTTGACATTGACGTCGATGTCTCGAAAAGTTTTCTCGAAGCGGTCAGCGAAGGACTCCGGCAGCGAAAGCACGGCGATACCGTCCGCTTCGTTCTCGACAGAGCAATGCCGAAGAAGGTTTTGACGAATGTGATGAAGCGGTTCGGACTCAAACGAGGAGATACCGTAGAGAAGGGCGGACGCTATCACAATGCCAGAGACCTAGTGCAGTTTCCCCGAAATCTGGGAACCAAAAAAATGAAGTATGAGCCGATGCTGCCGTTGGAAGTTGCCGACTTTCCGAACGGAGTGTCGATGTTCGATGTCATTCGGAAAAAAGATGTATTGTTGCATTATCCGTACCATTCATTTCAGTATATCATTGAGTTGCTTCGGCAGGCGTCCATTGATCCAGCGGTACGGGCGATCAAGATGACGATTTACAGGGCGGCGAAACGCTCCGCAATCGTTAATGCTCTCATCAATGCAGCGAGAAACGGCAAAGAGGTGATCGTGTTTGTCGAGTTTCAAGCACGTTTTGATGAGGCAGCGAATATCAACTGGGCGGCACGAATGCAGGAAGAGGGCGTACGGGTTCTGCCGAGTATTCCCGGTATAAAAGTACATAGCAAGATTCTACTGATCCGCCGTAAAGAACAAGCCGGCAATGTCTATTACGCTGCTATCGGAACAGGCAATCCTAATGAAAATACGACCAAATTCTATTGCGACGAACACTTCCTCACGGCGGATAAAAGTATTACTTCGGAAGTCAACAAAGTTTTCCATGTTCTCGATGACCAGAAGTATCAGCATCCTGATTTCAAGCACATTGTTGTTTCGCCGTTTGGAACACGAAAGTTTTTCCTGAAAATGATTGACAGGGAAATCCGTCACGCCCAAAAGGGCAAGCCTGCTTGGATGATTATCAAGGTCAACAATCTGGTCGATAAAAAATTGATTAGCCGTCTTTACGAAGCGAGTGAGTCGGGAGTGAAAATTGACTTGATTATCCGGGGCATATGTTCGTTGATACCGGAGAAGGGGGAGAACATTCGGGCGATTCGCATTGTGGATCGGTTTCTGGAGCATTCTCGAATGTTCGTGTTTTGTAATGATGACAATCCTGAATACTACATCGGTTCCGCCGATTGGATGGAGCGGAACTTGGATCAACGGTTTGAGGTGGTCGCGCCGATCAAGGATCCTGCTCTTCGTCAGCAACTTTGGGACATTTTGCAGATTCAGCTTTCGGACAATGTCAAGGCGCGTCGAATTAGTGTTGCTCAACCGAACGAAAAGATTGTTCTTCCGAAGAATGTCAAACGTATTCGTGCGCAGACGGAAATTTACCGGTATCTCAAAAAGGGAAATGAAGCGGAGTCGTAGACTCCCGCCGGAAAGTAATAGACCGTGAACGGGAGCCGAAGTTATTTTTTCTTTGCGTCCCTTGCGTACTTTGCGGTTAAAACAAGGACTTAACTGCCTCGGCGGGAAAAACTTCACAGAGCCCGTGGCGTAAGCCAGGAACGTCCCTAACTGACGTTACGGGCTCAGTGAACTTTTCTCCTGCCAACCCTGTAACTGCAAATGACGCAAAGAGCACAAAGGATCAATCGACGAAACAAGGGGATATGAATTTCTGGCGGAAGCCTTATGCCGTCCAGAAATCTCCAATTCGGAAATACTACTCCCGGAAACAGCTACGGTACTACCTCTATTTCATTCCTAACGGCATCAATGCCGGGTTCGAAACGCAACATCAATTCAACGCGGTTCCGCTGATTTGCCGTTTCGGCTGTTCCCGAAATGATCGCCGTCCGGTCTTCGACGACAATGCTGAGTTCAGGAATACGCAACTTGTTTTGGATTCGCAGTGCAAGTGCATCAGTCGATTTGTCGCCGTTTCTAACGTTTCCTTCGGAGTTTGCGGCATTGCCCGTATCTTTCGACGGCGTCCAATTCCGAAGTGGGTAGTCGAAAAAGTTAATGCGCAATCTCGGCACATAGCGTCCTGTTCGGGTATCGCCGATAAGAACAGCGGCAACAGTTTGATTGACTTCTGGAACGGCAGTCTCGACAATGAGCGGTCCTTGAATTGCCGAAACCAGCGGTTCTGTCTGTCCTGGTGCACCGGTAAATGACCGTCTAAGGTCGCCAATGATACTGTCGACGCTTACCGATTGTCCTTCTGTCAGCGATTGAATCATCGAATCCATGTCCATGTTTCCCGGCATCTGTGCGTGGACAGCAAAACCGGTAAAACAGATAGTACCGGCACAAATTAACGTGCAAATCTTGCGCATAACACACACTCTCCGCGAAACATTATAATTACGTTTTTCGACAATTCGCGGTTAAATCTTCAGAAAAACACCGCCTTGTCAAATAGACTTGTCTAATTCTAACAAAAGATTATAATGGTGTCAATTGTTCGGAGGGTAAGCGAATGGCTAGCGGCCTCATTGGAAATGAGGTGCCGGGAAACCGGTTGCGGGTTCGACTCCCGTGCCCTCCGCTGGTAGATTTTGGAGGTTTCCGTAAGGTGCTCCCAATTTTTCTCTTTTTGCTGTTCGGTGCCGTAATTTCAAGGATTTTCACAGGAACGACGAGGTTGTGCATGTCTAATGACGTTATCTTTGTCCTGCATCACGAAGCACCGTTCACATCGCACAAAACATTATCAATAAGCCGGGTCGCACCAAGCCGGACTGCAAGCAGAATGACCGCCGCCGCTTCAATTTCCGAAATTTCTTTCAACGTACCCGGATCGGCAACGGCAATATAATCGATTGTCATACCGCCCGCCGAAAGAATTTTATCCTGAATCATCCGCCGAATCGCCTCCGACGACCGAATTTTATCGACCGTAACCATTCCTTCGGCTACAAAGAGACTCTGCGATAATACAACCGCCCGGCTACGTTCCTCTTCCGAGAGATAACGATTACGGCTACTCGTCGCCAAACCGTCCGGCTCACGGATAGTCGGTGCCATCACGATGGCAATGGGAAAATTCAAATCGGCAACCATTTTCTTTATCACACAAAGTTGCTGATAATCCTTTTGACCGAAAAACGCAACGTCGGCTTGCGAAGCGAGAAACAATTTCAACACAACGGTTGCAACGCCGTCAAAGTGACCCGGTCGAACCGCTCCTTCAAAAGGCAGCGAAATATCGCCGACGAGAACTGATGTGTTGTAACCTTTCGGATACATTTCCGCCGCATCGGGTACGAAAACGGCGGGTGAGCCGTGTGATTGTAAGAGCCGTAAATCGTTGTCCAGCGTCCGAGGGTAGCGGGCAAAATCTTCGTTGGGTGCAAACTGCGTCGGATTGACGAAAATCGACACAATCGTGGTATCGCACTGTTCGTTAGACATATTGACGAGACTCATATGTCCTTCGTGCAACGCTCCCATTGTCGGAACGAGTCCTATCCGCCTTCCGGATAGACGTTGGTCTTGGACAAAAGAACGTAACTCAGAAATTGTGGTGAACATTTTGTAAAAGTGTTAGGCTTCCGCCGGAAAGTAATATACTTATAGGGAACCTCTAATCATACCAAAATCTTTGAGAGTGTAGAAACTAATTAGCCGTACTTTGTCGCAACATTTTGCAATTTATCAGGTTTCATCACATTCTTCGTGTAATTGTTATGTTTCGCACAAAGGCACAAAGTCCACCAAGGAAGTCCGGTAATTTCAAATCCTTTGTGCCCTTCGTGCCTTTGTGTGAGAAAAAACAGCAACTTTCGTGATACAGACACAAAATTTTTGCGTACTTTGCGGTAAAAAAAGGATTTAACCGCAAGGAACGCAAAGGATCTTTCGACGAAATAAAGGTATATGAATTTCTGGTGGAAGCCCAAGTCCGTTGTAACACGTATGACATGTGTTTGAAAGTCAACTCCAATCCCTATGTATTTTTTTCCTCGGCGGCACTCAATCGAGAATAGATAGGGAGCAACGTCCAAACATCGTCTGACTGTTTCGATACAATCCGCCCAGCAGCAAGTTTTCCTGCTGCCGATGCCTTCGGAAACCAGCCGGACTCTTGCGCCAATGTAATATGCGGCGGCGCCTTACTGCCCCATCTTTCCAGGGCGGGTCCGGTAAACAACACGTTGTCATGTCGTTCAGAATGACTCCACCAATCGCGAACAGAAATCAACCTCGGCTCTTCGACTATTTCGGTATTTCCCGATTCCGTCTGCCGTAAAACGGCAGCAACGACTTCTCCGCGTTGGGCATCGACGCCCACTGAAATCGTCCCGGCGTGCGTCGGCAAGGCTGAAGCAACAGTTTGAAAGGTATCCAACGCAACTACATTTGCTCCGGTAACATAGGCAAAAACCTTAGCGGCGGTAACACCGACTCGCAAGCCTGTGAACGAACCAGGTCCCGAAACGACGGCAACAAAGTCAATTTCCTGCGGTGTGATTTGCGATGACTCAAAAAGCGATTGCAGTGTCGGATGAAGCGATTGCGAACTCCGTCGATCTTTGGGCAGTACCGCTTCCGCTATGACCTCCCCGCCGTCCAACAGTGCTGCACTACCGAATTTCTCCGTTGTTTCGAGAGCGAGTATTTTCATGTGATCTTAAAAAACGGAATACTCAAAGGATAGTTCCAAGTGATGCCATTATTAGCTTTGACCGCACCGATAATGGGAAAAACAACTGCCAAAACCACTAGCACCGGTAAAATTAGGAAACCGATAAGGACGATGCAAAGCAACCCAGCCGCGAAGAAGTAGATTACCAAACTGATAATCCAATTCAAAACAATTTTGCCGTGCATATCGATCTGCGCACTTTTGTCTTTACCGAGTGCCCATAAAACAATAGGAACGGCGTAACCCCATAAAGTTGCTCCAGCAAGCTGGGAGAGATGTAACAACATGCAGTACGTATTGGGTTTCATTCCCAAAACTTCTACCTCTTGGCTGTTTGTGTTGTAGTGTGTGCCGGAAATGTTGTAATTGGGTTCATTTGCACTCGGCGGCGAATCACAACTCTTGTTTATGTCGACTGTCATGCAACCGATTCTATCAGGAAAAAAAGCAATCGTCAAGTGTCTTGTTTTAGGCTTTCGCCAAAGAATTTCATACCCCTTCCGTCATTGCGCTGCTCTCCATTCCGGCTTTTGTTCCGCGTTAGCGAAAGCCGGAATGTATTGTTATTAAAGGGGGAAGTGTAATGACAGACAGATATTATTCCTCGTCGTCCGCCAATTGCGCCGACTTGATAATTTCCTGCTGAATGTTGCCCGGCACGATGTCATAACGCAAAAACTCAATACTGTAACTGCCCTGTCCGCCCGTCATCGAAGCCAACGTCCGATTGTACGTCGTTACCTCCGCAAGAGGCACCTCCGCCGAAATCGTTTGCATGCCGCCCCCCGCATCGGCAATGCCGTAAGGACGACCACGACGATTCGGTAAATCACTGTTCACATCGCCGACATTCGCAATCGGCACCGTAATCTCCATCTTGACTATCGGCTCCAACAACGCAGGTTTCGCCTTCTGAAAGACCTCTTTGAACGCCATCGAACCCGCCGTTCTAAAAGCATGTTCGTTGGAGTCCACATCATGATACTTGCCATGATAGAGTTCCACACAGACATCCTGCACCTGGTATCCCGCAATGACTCCCCTGCCCATACGCTCCTTAAAGCCCTTTTCGATGGCAGGGAAAAAGTTCGACGGAATCACTCCGCCGACGATGCAGTCCACCCAAAGGAAATTATTGACTTCGTCGTAATGGTGATCTTTATAGGACGGGAACTGTTCCTTAGTTGCATACGTTTCAGGATCAGTCCCTTTGGGGAAGGGAAACATCCGAATATGCACTTCGCCGAACTGACCCGCTCCCCCGGACTGCTTTTTATGACGATACATACCGTCCGCATTCGCTTGAACCGTTTCCCGATACGCAATCTTTGGTTCATGCGTATCCAATTCAACCTTATCCCGGCGTTTGAGACGCTCCTGAACAATTTGCAAATGCAGTTCGCTCATTCCCGTTATGACGAGTTGCTTCGTTTGTTCGTTCCGCTCGACCGTGAACGTCGGGTCTTCCTGCGTAACTTTACCCAAAGCACCGGAAAGTTTCGCCTCGTCGCCGCGGCTCTTGGGAGAAGCGGCAAGTCCGACCATCGGTGTGGGGAACGTGAACGTCTCCATCACATGGTCGCCGAGCGTGGTACCGGTTTCCAACTCTTCCAATTTTGCTACGGCAACGATCATACCGGGTGTTGCTTCGTCTATCGGCTTTGCCTCACCCGCCTGCATCTGGAAAAGTTGCGCAATTTTAACCCCGCGCCGGCTTGTCGAAGCGGAAAGAGACTGCCCGTTCCTGAGCGTACCGCTATAAACCCGGAGAAAACTGAGTTTCTGGACAAAGGGGTCGATTCGCGTCTTGAAGACTTGGGCAATGACCGGTCCCGCCGCATCATACTTGATGTCGATTTTCTCGTTAGCGGCATCGCTTGCGATGCGTTTAATTTTATCCGACGCAAGCCCGCAAAAATCAAAAACGCTTACTAAATCTGCGAGCCCGACCATCGTCTTACCCGAAATGCACACGACCGGAACCAGAGTCCCATCGAGTACCGCCTGCTGAATCAACGTGTCGAGTTCCGCTTCGGTCGGCGGAGTTCCGTCGAGATACCTTTCCATCACGGCTTCGTCGGCGGTTACAATCGTCTCGAGCAGGGCATCGTGATAAGGAGAATCGGCATCGAGCGCACTTTTAACACCCTTGAAGTTCTTGCCGACACCATCGGGCCCAACTCCAACAGGCGAGTTAAACGGCACACATTCGGGACCGAACACCTCTTTGACAAGTTTGAGCAGTCTTTCGAAGTCGGCCTTGTCGTCGTCCATCTTATTGAGGATGACGATTTTGCCGAGACCGAGTCTTTTGGCTTCGGCGAAAACACGCCGGGTATTGACTTCGATGCCGGACGACGCATTGACGACGATGGCGGCGGTATCGACGCCGTTGAGTGCGCCGACGGTTTGTCCGATGAAGTCAGGATAGCCGGGCGTATCGATGAGATTGAAGAGTCTTCCGGCACGTTCAAAGTGTATGACGCTCGATTCGATGGTATATTTATGGGCTTTTTCTTCTTCGTCGAAGTCGCAGATGCTTGTCCCGTCATCGACGCTGGCGAGCTTTTTGACGGTACCCGTCTCGTTGACGAGGAGTGTATCGGCAAGGGTCGTTTTCCCGGAACCGCCGTGTCCGCAGAGGGCAATGTTACGAATATCCGATGGTGCGTACTTGGGCATTATGTAGTCAAAAAACGGGTGATTGAAACAAGGAATCCCCCATTCTATCAAATAAAGGGTAAAAATCAAGCCGGGATATTTAGCCGGTACTCCCGACACAGAGCCGCCGCTTGGCGGTGGGCGCCGCCAGGGCTTTCATTGACCTTGAAGATTTGGTAAAATGCGTACCGTAGACCGTTTTTACAATCCTGCGTTTCTATGGCAAAAAGAGCGAATTACCTCGACATCCTGCAACGTAAAGGGAAACTCAGTCCCGCTCAAATCGGTGAAGCCCAGGAAATGTCGCAAGTTGCAAGCATCAAACTTGCCGACGCTCTCATCAAACTCGGATACGCCAACAGCGAAGACATTGCCCGAGCAGTCGCAGAAGCACACGGCAGAGAATTCGTTGACCTCAAAGGCATCGCCATTCCGCCGGCTATCGTCGAACTCGTTCCCGAATCGGTTTCCCGGGAAAATAAAATTTTGCCCTACGCCGTTGAAGGAGAAACACTCAAAATTCTGATGAGCGATCCGAATGACATTGAGACGCTCGATAAACTCCGTTTCATTCTCAACCGCCCCATCGAACCTGTTTTGGCGGCTCAGGAGTTGATTCAAGAGGCGATCAACCGTCATTACACACAGAGCATCGGTGAGAGTGCGGACTCGCTCATTCAGGAAATGACCGACACGCAGATCGATTTTACCGTAACCGATTCGGCTGGCGGCGGCGGGGGGTTGGACGTTTCCGACAGCGATGCGCCCATCGTTCGGCTTGCGAACCTCATCGTTGAAGAAGCAGTTCAACTTCGTGCCTCGGATATCCATATTGAACCCTTTGAAGAACGGGTTCGGGTACGCTATCGAATCGACGGCGTTTTAGTGGAAAGGGATACGATTCCCAAACGGTTGCAGGCTTCGATCCTTTCACGATTCAAAATCTTGGCCCGGCTGGACGTTGCCGAAAGACGCAGAACGCAGGACGGACGAATCAAACTTTCGCTCGGCGACAAGGAACTCGACCTTCGGGTAAGCGTCGTGCCGACGAATCACGGTCAGTCCATCGTGATGCGGATTTTGGATAAAGACAATATCCGGGTTAGTCTGACGCAAATTGGTTTTGCCGAAAGTGATTTTAAGAAGTTTAAGTCTCTCATTTGCCGGCCTAACGGCATCATTCTCGTAACCGGCCCTACCGGTTCGGGTAAGACGACGTCTCTTTACGCTGCGCTCAATGATTTGAACACCCCGACTCGGAAGATTATCACGGCGGAAGACCCTGTTGAGTATTATCTGCCGGGTATCAATCAGGTTGAGATTCGTCATTCCATCGGGCTTGATTTTGCGAGGGTTATTCGGGCTATGCTTCGTCAAGCCCCGAACATTATTCTCGTCGGCGAAATGCGGGACTTGGAAACTGCCCAGATGGGGATTCAAGCGTCGTTGACGGGACACTTGGTATTTAGCACGTTGCATACGAATGATGCTCCGGGTGCGATTACACGGTTGGTCGATATGGGGGTGCAACCCTATTTGGTATCGAGTTCGGTCATTGGAATTATGGCTCAGCGGCTTGTTCGGACAATATGCAAGAAATGCCGAAAACCGTATGTTCCGTCGGAAATTGAGTTGAAAGAGGCGGGCATCACTCCGGAACAGGCCGCAAAGGCAACTTTCATGAAGGGAACGGGTTGCGGAAGTTGCAACAAGTCCGGATATCGCGGAAGAATGGCGGTTTTTGAATTGATGATGATGTCGCATAAAATTAGGGAACTAACTTTTAAGCAGGCGAGTACGGTAGAGATTCGCAAACTGGCGAAGGCCGAGGGCATGGCGACCCTCTTTATGGATGGCATCCGCAAAGTGCGTTCCGGTTTAACGACCATTGAGGAAGTGCTGAGGGTTGCGAGAGAAGAAAGTTAGGCACCGACAGAGTCGGCGGCTTTACGCAATAATAAGACAATGCGCGACACTGCAATCAAACTCGTTTTTTGGCTCGCACTACTCGGCACCGCCGGAATGGGTGCCGCAGGAATCGGCTGGTTTCAAATTTCGCACCTCCCGAAACGCACCCATCCCGGTACACACTCAACGGAACTCGGCGCGGCCAACCCGACGTTCAAAGCCGTCCCTCCAATTTCCGGCCAGACCATTACCCGCCGGGCAATGCTCGACAACATCGCTCCGATGGTTTCCCTTTCGGGCGGCACCTTTCGGATGGGCAGCGATACTGCTCCCGAAAAAGATCAACGCCCTATGCACCAAGTCCGGCTCGCTCCGTTCAAGATGGATGCCCATCCTGTTACGAATCAGCAATTCCAAATGTTTGTGCGTGAAACAAACTACGAAACAACGGCAGAGCAGCAAGGTTGGAGTTTTATATTTCATCATGAAAGCAAAGCCTGGGTACGGATGGTCGGAGTACATTGGCGTAATCCGGCCGGCACTAATCCGCACGCCGGATTGGACAGCGGAGTCATGACAGCGATGCTCGACCTCCCCGTCGTACACGTAAGTTGGGAGGATGCGCAGGCCTTTTGCCGCTGGGCCGGAAAACGATTACCCACTGAGGCGGAATGGGAATTTGCAGCGAAAGGGGGGCTACTCAACGTCCTCTATCCTTGGGGAAACCAACGGCAAACGAACGGACAATACCTCGCAAACTTTTGGCAAGGGCGTTTTCCAGACGAAAACACCGGAGCGGACGGATTCCTCGGAATTGCTCCGGTCGGGTCGTTTCCGGCGAATCCTTACGGACTATTCGATATGGGGGGCAATGTTTGGGAGTGGTGCGGCGACCGGTATGCTGCCGAGTATTACCGACACTCTCCGTTGGAGAATCCGCAGGGCCCTTCGGCGGAAAATGGCGAGATGGCGACGGTTGCCCGGCTGATGCTCCAAAGGGAGCGAGGACGCTATGCTTCGGAAACATTATCGGGATTGGAGCCGGTGCCGCTTCGGGTGATTCGCGGCGGTTCCTTTTTGAGTGCTGAGAACACGGATGCAGGTTATCGAACGACGGCTCGCGGCAGCCAACCGCAATCGTTATCGTTTCAGGATGTCGGATTCCGCTGTGCAGAGTGTAATCCCCCCAAAGAGCCGGCGATGTAACGCAGCGCAACTTCCGGGCAGCACCCCCCGACTCTTTCGGTAATGTTAATTAGACGCGAACCCTGACAACTATCGTCTTGACAAACCCTGCACGTTTCGGGACAATTTTGTCAGTTTGTCCCCTTCGATTCCATGTCGCACACTTCCAAACTCCAAACTGCCCGAAAAAAAGTATTGGAACAACTATCGCACGTTATCGTCGGGCAAACCGATGTTATCGACGAACTCCTAATCTCTGTCTTTGCCCAAGGACATTGTCTTCTCGAAGGCGTTCCGGGCCTGGCAAAAACTTTGATGGTCAGTACGCTTGCCCAAACGCTCGATCTTCGGTTCAGCCGGATTCAATTCACGCCGGACTTGATGCCGGCCGACATCACCGGCATCGATATCATCGAAGAAAACCGAAGCACCGGCAGTCGGGATTACCGCTTTCTCGAAGGCCCCCTCTTTGCGAATGTCATTCTGGCCGACGAAATCAACCGGACACCGCCGAAAACACAATCAGCCCTGCTCGAAGCCATGCAGGAGCACCGTGTAACTGTCGGACGAAATCGGCATCCGTTGCCAAAACCATTCTTCGTTTTGGCAACCCAAAATCCTATCGAGCAGGAAGGTACCTATCCGCTACCCGAAGCACAGCAAGACCGGTTTATGTTTAAAGTCTTTGTCAAATATCCGACATTCGAAGAAGAGTTTGAAATTGTCCGAAAAACAACGTCGCTCGAAGAAACCAATATCCAACCCGTGCTTACGGCAGCGGAAATCATCGAACTTCAAAAAATTGTTCGGCAAGTCCCGACGGGCGAACATATTATGCGTTATGCCCTGGCGTTGATTCGGCAGACCCGGGTTGACCAAAAGGAAGGAATACCGGAGATTGTTCGGCAGTATGTTGCTTGGGGGGCAGGGCCCCGAGCAGTGCAGTATTTGGTGCTCGGCGGCAAAGCGAGAGCGATCCTGTACGGCAGACCGCACGTAATTTGCGAAGACATCCAAGCATTGGCCAAACCAGTATTAAGGCATCGGTTGGTGATGAATTTCCTGGCAGAGAGCGACGGATTTTCGGCTGATAGGCTGGTTGATAAACTGCTGGAAGAAACGCCGACAAAAGAAGACGACCTTATTAGGGATCCTCGGTTTCAGAGTTTGTTTGCCGCATAGTGCGAAAAAACCGCCGGTTGAGTAAAATAAAACGTGAAACGGTCTAGTACAGGTATCCGCCGATTGTTTTCCGCGCAGGTTTACGATAAAATCGCCCCATGAGAACTATCGCACTCGCCGGACTCCTGATACTCTGCGGCACCACGCTCCTCGCCCAATATCCGAAAGGCGAAAAAATCCAACCCTATCCGGTACCGGTCATCGAACGCATACTCCTCCAACGTTTCGACAGCAAACCAGAAAATGCCGCTCAATGGAAAGCACTCCACCAAGCCGTCCTCACCCCCCTGGCCAAAACAATCCAAATCGAATCCAGCGGACACGATCCCTACATCATGTTGCCGACGATAGAGTACCCAAAAACCGGTTCCTTCGAGTTCCGTATCCGGATAAAAAACAACATGAATCCCCCGGCCGAAATCTTTTGGGCAACAGAAAAAGAACCGCATTTTCAAGCAAACAATGCGGTGAGGTTCGACTTTCTCCCAGAGAACGATTGGCATACCTACACGATAGAATTCGCGACGACCGAACCGCTGACGCGGCTCCGATTTGACCCCGGTGCCTCATCGGGCGGTGCCGAAATCGACTGGGTCGAACTCTACGAAATCATACACGGTGATATGCCGGAACAGCCAACTCCCTGGGTCGATAGCGATTGGATGAGAAAAGTGAAAAATTGGAAAACGATCTCATCAGAAAATCTTCTCATCAAATTCGACGAAGAGGGGGGCGGAGCAACTATCCTTCGAAACAACAATGCAGTCGGCGAAATCTATCCGCTGGTCTATCACAATTCCCCCCTTCCATTGGGCGGTGTCAAACACATCCCGTTTTACCGTGAACCAATCGATGACGACGGTAAGGCAGGACCGATTGCACTAACGCTAAAAGAACATACCGACTCGACCATTGAATTTGCTCTACCCGACGGCGGAACGTTGGTCTTCGGTTTGAAAGACGACGAACTCCGATTCGCATTAAAATCGAACACTCCCGTCTTCGGACCCGCTTTCAGACCATATAGCGAAATGAAGCAGGCACTGTTATGCGGAGTCGAATATCTGGAACACGGGGAACACTCTTCCTCGACGGCGGATATTACCACGAAGGAACATCTGCGATTTGCGCCAAGTCCGATGGATATTACTTGGCAGTTTATGTCGGTCGTTACCGACCATGCCGCCTTCGGACTGGTTTGGAACGAACCCGACACGCAACCAATTTTTGCCGTACCGGATATTATCCTCGGTGATTCAACGAAGCATCATCTTGGATTGTACGGCAAAAAACTTTCCGGCACATTGAAAATTGCACACTCCAAAAAAGAGCCGGAGACGGAGCGGTACTCCGTACAGTCCCCGGAAGGCGGAACAGTTAACACTCCGCTCGATGAACTCATCCTTTGGGCGTTCCAAAAGCACGGCGGTGCGCCGGACTTGCCCCAACGGCTCCGAAATGACGAAGAACAACGACTCCTGAACTTGGCGGCGTTCGAGCAATCATGCATCGTAGACTCCAACGGCAACGGATGGTATCACGCCGCCAATCCCAGCATGGAAAAACAGTTTTTCCCCGTGATGTACGGAAGCGATTTTGTAACCGCGATTTGGCAACTCACCGGAACGTTGCCGACGAATCTGTCGGCGAGTTTAGGACACGGCGGAGGACATCTCCCCAATCCGGCATCCTTTTTCCTGTTGGGCGATGCAGAAAACTTTCGGACATGGAAGCGCAATGAGTCGGCAAAAATCCGAAGCGAACAGAGACCCGACGGCTCCTTCCCATACAGCGGAAAATACCAAAAAGGACATTGGGAAGATACC